>MDTA01225848.1_pt1 | contig 65118 bp, 63 predicted proteins | sample 811151 | NCBI WGS metagenome assembly MDTA01 (sample SAMN05326648, study PRJNA326480) | marine metagenome | isolation source: seawater | place: Indian Ocean: South | collected 2010 | reverse complement strand
TGTCTTAAGACAAAGTACCATTGGCGCAGAAAGGCTTGACTTCCGAGTTCGGAATGGGATCGGGTATAACCCTTTCGCAATAATCACCAGGCAAGGGTCTTATATCAATATAAATTGGAAAATCAAACGTTTAATAAACAATAAAATTCATTTATTTTTAATATATTTAAAGATTTTTTATTAATACCTCATTTATATGTTAATTTAGAATATCAAAATAATTAAAATTAATTTATGCTTAAAGAAAAAACTATTGATGTAATAGTTCCATGCTTCAATGAAGAAGAAAATTTAGATATCTTTTTTGAAAGAATGGTTTCAACTTTAAAAAAAATTAACCTTAAATATAGAATAATATTTGTTGATGACGGATCTAAAGACAATACATGGGAAAAAATAATTAATTTAAAAAAAAAAAGATCAAAATATACATGGAATAAAACTTTCTAAAAACTTTGGCCATCAATCGGCATTAAAAGCTGGGATTGACTTTGCTGATTCCGAGTATGTATTAAGTCTTGATGCAGATTTACAGGATCCACCAGAATTATTAGAGGAAATGTTATCTAAACTAAAAAGTGAAAAACTTAATGTGATAAATGCAAAAAGAGAAAAAAATAACGAAAAATTTTTTAAAAAAATTACATCTTATATTTTTTATTATATTTTAAATAAAATTTCTAAAACCAAAATAAGTCAACAAGTTTCCGACTTTAGATTAATTGATAGAAAGGTACTAAATAAATTAAAAAATATTGATGAAAATGATCTATTTTTTAGAGGCTTAATCCCTTGGTTGGGTTTTAAATCTGGTGAAGTTTTTTTTAATAGACAAAATAGAACGAAAGGTGAAACAGGTTGGTCAATTAATAAAATGATAGATTTTGCTATTGCAGGTATTTTTAATTTTTCCAATTTACCAATGAAGATATCTTTTATCTTAACATTTATGATGTTAGTTGTTTTTATTTTTTTTACCATTTATGCTTTAACTTCATATTTTTCTGGAAATGTTGTTAGAGGATGGACAAGTTTGGTTTTAATTATTTCTTTCTTTAATACAATTATGTTTTTTGTATTAGGTTTAATAAGTGAGTATGTTGGAAGAATTTATTTTGAGGTTAAAAAAAGACCAAACTATATTATTGATGAAAAAACTTCAGAATTATAAAATATTATTATTTTGATATTTTGACCTTAGAAACTGTGAAACTGTATGCATAATATATGAAAAAACATCCTCTGTAACTCCATAATTTTTACAATTTAGATTAATATTCAAATTAGCTAATTTATTTTTTCTACCAAATCCTGAAATAAATATTATTTTTAAATTTTTTTTTTTCGCAAGTTTTATAACCTTAATTACATTTTTTGAAGAACCTGAGCAGCTAAAAGTTATCAATAAATCATCTTTTTTAGCATAGTTTTCTAATTGAAAAGAAAATATATCATCATAATTTAAATCATTAGATATAGCAGTTATAAGTTCTAATGAATTCGATAAAGATATAACCTTAGGTTTAACTTTATTTTTACTTGAAACCTTAATACCTTTATTAAAATCACATAGAAAATGATTAGCAACAGATGCGGATCCTCCATTACCTGCAACAAAAATATTTTTGTTATTTTTAATTTTTTTTTCAATCATATTCGAAACTTTAGCTAAATCTTTAATATTCAAAGCATTTATTGTTTGATTAAAAAGATCTCTATAATGTTGAAAAAAAATTTTTTCATTTTTTTTTTTTACAATTTTTTTTGAAAGCGATAACATTATTTTAACTATAATTTAATTTATTTAAATTTAAACACTTGCTTATTTGAAGGCATCTAATTCATTTTTTAATTGGTTTTCCATTATTAAAGATCCAAATTTACTTAAATGATTATCGTCTGCAAATAAACTTTTATTACTTATAATATACTCACAATTATTTTGATTGCACTGAATTTTATGTGGTAAAAAAAATCTAAATTTTGCATTATTTTTGAAAGTGTCAAAAAAAATTTGATTTTCCTCAAGAAATTTTTTTAAAGGATAATTTTTATCAAGATTCAATTTTTTATTAAAAAAAAGATTTCTACTATAATCAAGGGGAAAGTTATATTTAGGAGTTGATATAGGTCCAATTAATATTACTTTTTTTTCAGCATTTAAAAACCTATAGATTAAATTTTTTAATGATATTGTAAGTTTAGAGTTAATATTTTCAAAATAATAATTACCGTTTGTATCAATAAGTCTTTTATGATTAAAGTTTAAACCAATTATAATTGTTTCAATATTTTTATCAGTAATTACTTTTTTAAAGTTTTTTTTTGACTTGGTTAAGCAGTCAATTGAAATGTTAATATCAAGTGTTGGTAAACACGCATTCAAGGGAATGATAATTCCAGTTTTATTTGATTTAATAAGAATATTTTTAAACGCATATCCATACATCTGGGCATGTGAATTTCCATAAAGAGCTACATAATCATTTTTACTTTCTCCCTTAATATTTTTAAAATTAAATATGCAAGCTTTGGATTTACCATAAATAAAATAAGTTTCTGTGTTGCATCTAAAATTACTACCTATGCTCTCAGATATATTTAAAACTTCTTGATTTATTTGTTCTTTTTGAAAAACTTTATTAATTGGGTTTACAGAGAATATCAAAATACAAACCAATGATATAAAAATTAAATTTTTTTTATTATTTAGTTTATATCTAAATTTGTTTTCAAAAAAATAAGTTGTTAAATAAGCTAGTATAATTGATAAAATTATTAAAATAATCTTATTTGAATAATTTACCTCAACTATTGAATAATATTTAAATAATGAAATGATCGGCCAGTGCCACAAATAAAGTGCATAGGAAATAAATCCCAAAAAAATTAAAAATTTTTGGTTTATTATTTCGTTTAGAAAAGCATTTCTTGATTTAAAAAAAATAATAGAAAAAGAGAAAAGTGTAGCAAATATTTTATTAAGTATCTCATTATTAAAACCATTTAATAAGACAAATATAAAAATAATCGTAGATAAATAAATGATTAATTCATTTTTAAAAAATTTTTTTTTTGTTAAATGATAACATAAAGATCCAATTAAAAATTCCCACAAGCGTGTAAATATCATAAAAAAAGAAAAATTTTTTCCATCTAATAAGTCGATATAATAATTCAATAAAATAGAGCATATTAAAAACGAAAGTATTAAAATTATAATTTTTTTAATCTTAATAAAATTAAGAAACAAAATGTAAATAATTGGAATTAATAAATAGAATTGAAATTCAATTCCTATTGACCACAAATGTAACAATGGTTTTAATTCATCTACTAAACCAAAGTAACCTCCATTCAACCAAAAATAAATATTGGGAATTAAGAAGAAAGTATATTTTATACTTTCATTTAAATTATCTATGTCATTAGGCAATAATAAAAAAGAGGAGAATAAGTATATTACTAAAATTACTAAAAGTAAGCTTGGTAAAATTCTTTTTAATCTACTTATGTAAAACTCTATAATATCAAAATTTTTTTTAATTTTCTGATTGATAATTTTTGCCATTAAATAACCCGATATAACAAAAAAAATATCAACTCCTAAATATCCTCTTGGGAAAAATTCTGGGAAAAAGTGAAATAAAACTACCAATAAAACTGCTAACCCTCGTAAAGATTGAATATCAATTCTTAAATCTTTTCTCATAAAAATTATTTCAAAACTCTAAATTTTATAATGGTAAAAAAAGCTATAATTGCATCCATAGAGCTAATTTTTTTTCCCTCTGAAAAAGATCTTCCATTATAATTTATAGGAACTTCTAATATTTTTTCTCCAATTAAAGAAATTTTTGTTGTTAATTCAGGACAAAAACTAAAATCATTATGTTCTAATTTAATTCTATCTATAACATTTTTTGTAAAAACTTTATAACATGTGTGAGCATCTGTTAAGTTTTGTTTATTAAAAAAGTTTGAAATTAATGTAAGTAAATGATTTCCAAATATTCTTAATATTGAAGTAAATGAATTAGTTGCTGCATATCTATTCTTATATTTTAAAACTCTTGATCCATACACAACATTGCAAATTTTGTTTTGAATTGGTTTTAAAAGTTTTCCATAATCGTCTGGGTCATACTCTAGATCAGCATCTTGTATTAAAATTACCTCACCCTCTATTAAATTTATTGCTTTTTTAATTGCATGACCTTTTCCCATATTTTTTTCATTTGAAACTAATTTATCATATAAATGAGTATTGTTCTTTATAAGTTCTAAGGTTTTATCATTTGATCCGTCATTAGAAATAATAATTTCTAATTTATTTTTTTCTTTTTGAGAATTAACTTTTTTCAATATTTGAATAATTGTACTTTCTTCGTTATATACTGGAATGATAACACTTAAAAACATAATAAAATAATATGACAATTCATTTATCTATAATTATACCTGTTTATAATGAAGAACAAACAATTTTAAAAATTTTAGATAGAATTGAAAAAACTAAATCGAATAATTTTAATTATGAAATAATAATAATAGATGACGGGTCAACTGATAAAACATTGCAACTTTTAGAAAATAACAAAAATAAATATTCCGAATTGATCAAAAGTTCAAAGAATATGGGAAAGGGACACGCGGTAATCAAAGGACTTGAGAAAGCGAGTGGTAAATATGTAGTTTTTCAAGATGCTGATCTTGAGTATGACCCTGAAGAATTTGAAAAAATTCTTAAAATCTATCAAAAATTTAATGCAGATATAGTATATGGTTCTAGAATAAATTATAAAAATTATACAAGATCTCATAATTTTTTAAACTTAATTGCAAATAAATGTTTAACTTTATATTTTAATATTTTATTTAATTGCACTTTCACAGATATTTATAGTTGTTACCTTTCTTTTAAGAAAGATTTAATTGAATGTGATAAATTAAAATGTCATGGATTTGGTCAACAAGCAGAAATACTATGTCAAATTATAAAAAAAGCTAAAAATAATTATGAGATACCAATCAATTATAATGGAAGATTAATAGAAGATGGTAAAAAAATTAGATGGTACCATTTTTTCTCAGTAATATATCAGATTACAAAAGGAAGATTCATTAAATGAAAAAAATTATAATTACAGGAGCTTTGGGATACATAGGGACAGAGCTCTGTAAACTTTATTCTGGATATAGTTGGAAATACGAAGTTATAGCAATTGATAATAGATTTATATCCGAAAGAGTGAATGAATTAAAAAGAAGAAAAATAAAATTTGTTCAAGCTGACATACTAAATTTGAGTGAAATTAAACCTCACATAAAAAATGCAGACATTATTCATCATCTTGCAGGTATTACAGATGTTGCCTATGTAAAAAAAGATTCAAACCCAGAGCAAGATGAAAAAATTAAAAAAGTTGCAATACAAGGTACTCAAAATGTATTGGACTCTATGAATAATAATTCATCAATAATTTTTCCTTCAACTCATGTAGTTTTCGAAGGTCTAAATGAACCTAAAAAAGATTTAGATGAAAACGAAAAAACAAGTACGTTTTTAGCCTATTCTTCAAGTAAAGTAGAAAATGAAAATCAAATAATAAAATCTGGAAAAAGATATGCGATTTTTAGATTAGGTTCTGTTTATGGTTTCTCAACTGATACAATGCGAATAAATATAATGCCCAATCTTTTCTCAAAAATTGCCTCTCAAAACGGAAAACTGAAACTTTTTGGTGGAGGAGTCCAGCTAAAAAGTTTAGTGCCTTTAATTGATGTAGCAAGGTGTTTTAAATATGTAGAGGAAAATAAAGATTTCAAAAGTGGGATCTATAATTTAACTAAAGAAAATACAACTGTAAAAGAAGTAGCTCAAATTTGTAAAAAAATTAATCCTAAAATGGAAATTATTGAAACTGACGATGAGGTCCCAAATAAAGGTTATACTCTTTCAAATAAAAAAATATTAAGTACTGGTTTTGAATTTGTTAATAATTTAGAAACTTGTATAGAAGAAATGATCAATAAATGGACTTACGAAAAATTTGATAAAAATTTAGAATATACTTTTGGTGGAGTAAGAGAATTTATTGATGATAGAGGTAAAATTAGCAATTACGATCTTCCTGAACCAATTAATATGATTGGATATATAGAGTCAAAAAAAGGAACAATGAGAGCTAATCATTTTCATCCTGTTCAGGAACAAAAATGTTTACTTATTAAGGGTCAATTTATTAGTATCTATAAAGATCTTATTAACGAAAACTCTACTAAAGTTACCCATGTTGTAAATGAAGGTGAAATGATAGTTACTCAACCTAATGTAGCACATACAATGGTCTTTACTGAAGATACAATTTTTTTAAACTTAGTAAGAGGCGAAAGAGAACATGAAAATTATGGAATTACTCATACTATACCTTATAAATTTGTTGATGAAAAAGAAAAAAATTTATTAAGCTCAATCTATAAATTTGAGTGTAGATGCTGTGGATCAAAAAAACTCAAAAGAGTACTTTCGTTAGGATATCAACCTTTAGCAAATAATCTTCTAGATAATAAAAACGACAAAGCTAAAACTTATCCTCTTGAACTAAATGTATGTGAGAAATGTTTTAATTGTCAATTATCAGTGGCTATAAAAAGTGAGGAAATGTTTTCAAACTACTTATACCAATCTTCAACAACAAAAAGTTTCAGACAGCATTTTGAATTAGCTGCTAAAAAGTATATCAAGGAATTTAAATTGGATAAGGATTCATATATAATAGATGTTGGAAGCAATGATGGTGTGGGTCTAAAACCATTTTTAGATTTAGGTTATAAAAATATTCAAGGAATAGAACCGGCAAAAAATTTAGCTGAATTAGCGAATAAAAATGGAATAAATACTTTTCATGGTTTTCTTAATGAGAAGGCGATGAATCCTGTCAAAAATGGTGCAGATTTATTATTAGCATCAAACGTATTTGCTCACGCAGATGATCTAAAAGCGATGGCAGAATCTATGAAAAAGTTAATAAAACCGGCTGGAAAGATAGTTATTGAAGTTCAATATTTACTGAATACTTTAAAAGATCTCACATTTGATAATATTTATCATGAACACACTAATTATTGGTCTTTGTTTACCTTAAATCAGTTTTTGAAAAATCTAGATCTTTTTATTTATAAAGTCGAAAAAATTAATACACACGGAGGGTCTATAAGAGTTTATGTGTCTCAAGAAACTGATATAGAAATTGATAATTCTGTTACAAATTTACTTGAGGAAGAAGAACGTTTTGGATTGAAAAATTTGTCAACATATTTAGATTTTGGTAGGAAAATCGAAAAATTAAAAAAACAAGTTTTAGATAATATTAAAATTCTAAAACAAAAAAATTCAGATATTATTGGTTATGGTGCTCCAGCTAAAGCAACAACTGCTTTAAATTACTTTAATATAGGTAACGAAATAAAATTACTTGTTGAGGATAATAAATTAAAACATGGAAAATTTTTACCTGGGGTAAATATACCTATTATATCTAAGACAAACTTAAAAATTAAAAACCCAGTTGTATTAGTTTTGGCTTGGAATTTTTTTGATGAAATAAAAAAAAGTAACTCTAATTTGTCAAAAGAATTTATAAGTATAAAAAGTCTTGAAAAAAAATTATAGGTTAATTTTTAAATATTATTAAATATGGCTAAAATTGAGGAAATATATGGTGAAGATCAGTCTAAATTTTTTTTTTCGAATTTATTAAAAGCTAGATTAAAAATTTTTAAAAAAATTATTTCTGAAATATCAGAAGATGATACTATCTTAGATGTAGGGACAACGCCCGTAACTTCAAAACATGAAAATTTTTTTTTAAATAATTATAAATTCAAAGATAAAATTTCTTGTTTATCAAATCAAAATCTAGATAGATTGAAAGTTTTATACCCAAATTTAAATACAATTTTAGGTGATGGAAGAAACACTAAACTTCCACAAAATTCATTTGATATAACAATTTCAAATGCAACACTAGAACATGTTGGGAGTTATGAGCAACAGACAGATTTTGTTAAGGAAATGTGTCGTGTATGCAAAAAAAAAGCGATTATTATTACCCCTAATAGATTTTATCCAGTTGATACTCACACTATGTTACCCTTAATACACTGGTTACCAAAAAAAATTCATAGAAAAATTTTAAAAATATTGAAATTTGATTTTTTATCAAAAGAAGAAAATTTAAACTTATTGTCAGTAAAAGATTTAAAAAATATTTGTAAAGAACTTAATTTTTCAAATTATACCATTAATAAAATAAAATATTTTGGTTTTAACTCTAATTTAATCTTAGTTGTAAATAAAAATTAATTTAATTATTTAAAAAAAACAATTTTAAAATGTGATTATTTAAAATCTGAAACCTTACAAATTTTTCCACCTTCTAATGAAAATTGATTAGACAATTCAAAATTACCAACAAATTTAAAATCGTTTTCTAAAAGCTTAATGGTTAGATAAATACTTTTAAATCTGTCTGGAATTGTTTTTGGGTTATAATAATTCCATTTTTGAAAATCTAGAATTACTTTCTCACAATTTTTATACTCATCAATTTTAAAATCCCATAAAATATTTTTCTTCATTTCAACTTTTTGTACACTTGGAAATGAGTCGTAAGTTGTAATACCAAAATTATTTGAATAAAATTTATAAAAGACAAAAGAAAACATTAATAATACTAAAATCTTATTTGGCTTTATGCTTAAATTGTTTTTAATTTTTTGAAATTTAAATAAAATAATTAAAAAAATTAATGGTGACATGTACATATACAATTTAATAAACGTCCATAATTTCCCTTTAATAATAAAATAAATAGAAAAAATAAGAAAAATAAAAATTAAAATTTTAATTATTTTTGACTTACTGTCTTTGGTTTTTAAAACAGAATATAAATTTTTGGTTATATGAAAAATTAAAAATAAATTAAAAACTAAAAGAAAGACAGTATTTAAAATATTTTTCTCATTAAATTTAAATAGATCAGTTGTAAAATAAAATCCAGATAACGATGGTATTATAGATAAATAAGAATTCTGATAATTAAATTTACTTAAACTGCTAGTTATAATAAAAAAAATATCTTTTAAAGGTACATTGTCACTAGCACCTGAACTTGAATTTAAACTATAAATAGAATTTCTTACTTCATTCGCAAAATCAAAATCTAAAGCTTGACTACTTCTGCCAAATAAAAAAGCACCAAAGTAAGTCCACCATCTTGATTCTCCAGTGGTAGATCGCAAGGAATCAATAATTTGTTTAATTATTAAATTATAGGACGGAAAAATAATTATAATTAAAACCACTAATGATATTAAAATTACAAAATAATTATCTTTTACAAATTTAATTTTTTGATCATAGAAAATATAATATGTAAACAAGATAGACAGATAAATAAATAATAACTCTGTATAAATTAAAAATAAAGAGTACATAAAAAACATGCTTATTAAAATTTTTTTATAATTTTTATTTTGAAAATCTAAGAAAAAATCATCTAAATAACAGATCAGGTAAATAAAAAAACTAAATGAAATTAGTTGTCTATAATAGTCAGCCTCAACTATATAAAGTGTCCAAAAACTACATACAAAAACAAATGATAAGAAAAAGACGGTACTTATTTTTTTTTCATTTACATATTTTTTAATGAAGTCAAAAACCGAGATATTAATCAAAACTAGTGAAAATATTTTGAATAAATAAAGATTTAAAAAGGCTGAATTAAAATTTATGTTAATAAAATAAGATCCAAGTAAGTAAATATTTACCTTTTTTAATAGCCATAACGCTACATTATTATGATATGCAGAATGATTTCTCGGATCAAAATTTTCAAAATTATTCCAGTTAAAATTATTTTTTAGATTTAAAAAATCTAAGTTATCTAAATTATTTAAATAAAATGTTGAAGTTACAAATGCAAACCAGTCCCATTTATTACCTCTAAAAACATAGAATTGTTCACCATAAAAATAAGCAAGTGTTAAAAAGAGAGAAACAACTGGTACTGAGAAAAAAACGATTAATTTGATAAATTTTAAAAAGTCTTTTTTATTTATTAAATTTAAAATAATTGAAATAAATGAGAAAATTAAGAATATTATTAAGATCTCTAGTGAATTTAATTTAAACAGATAAAAACTAAAATGAGAAAACAACAATAATACCGACAGTCCAAATAATAAATGCAAAGATTTACTATTATTTAATGTACTATCATCATTTAGAAAAAAATATCCTAAGCTTGAGAGACTTACGACAAAAGCAATTAAAATAAATCCAGATAAAATAAATTCCATCTTAGTTTATAACTATTAAATCATAATTAAACAATTTTTTATGTTCTATGTTATTTATTTTATAATTTGTACAAGGAGCTTTATTATAAAAACATAAATCTGGAGCGTAATAATAAATAAAATTATCTATTTTAATTTCCTCTATTTTTGGATTTTCATTTATATAATATGAATATTTAATATTTGGAAATGGTTTATTATCATAATCAATTTGGTAATTTTTAATTATTCTATCAAAGTTTTTAAGTCCGAAAAATGTAAAGCTAATTAACAAAATTGAAATGTAATATTTGTTAACAAATTTTTTTTCTGGTTTCCTTATAAATTTAACAAAAAAAATTAAAAATGTTAAAAGAAAAAATAACATTATGAAACTATATCCATACCTGTAAATTGGAAAAAAATTAAACCATAATATTAAATTTAAAAATGAAATTAAATAGAGTAAAAAAAATTTTGTTTTAATCTGTTTAATCCCATCGATACTTAGGTTTTTCCCCTTTATTAAAAAGATAAAATAAAAAATAATTACGAAAGTGATTATTGGTGAAAATTTTTCAAATATAACAATTAAATGTGTTTCTAACCAAGTATTTAACCAGTTGTAATTTGAATTAAAGCTTTCAAAATTAGTAAAATTATTTTGATTTGGCCAACTCTTCGACCATGCTTCTGCTGCTAATCTCTCATTAATTACTAGATTATAATTAGACCATGGAATATTTTCAAAACATAAAAATGGTATTGGAAAAACAATACACCCACTTATAAAAATATTTTTAGCTAGCAATAAAAAAACAAATAATGCCATAAATACTGACGCTTTGTTGAATATAGTTTTTTCATTAAGCATAAAGAAAATTATTAATGGAAAGAGAATTACTAAAATATAAGTTATTTTGTTGATAATTAAAAAAATTGAAAAAATTAATATTATTTTAAATAAATCTATATTCTCTTTTTTAAAAAAAAAAATTAACTGATAATAAAAAAACTACAAAGTAAAAAACATGCAAAGAAACATCATTTCCGTAATTACTATATCGATTAAATGAATACAAACTTGATACAATGATTATAAGATAAATTGAAGAAACCAAAAAAGATAAATCAGAATTCTGTTTTAAATAAAAAAACAATTCTTTATTTAAAAAATATATAAAAATCGAAACTGTAATAGCTATTGGAATTGTAATGCCTTCTACTCCTAAATAGAAATTGTTAAATATAGCACTTAGATATTGAAACATTGATGTATGAGCAAATCTGAAATGTAGATTATTTAATCCAAAAATAATTTTTTCATCATTTAAAATTTGAATATATGGAAGATGATATAATCCACTATCGGGATTATTAGTATTGGCTAAAAACAAAATCAAACTTGTTAAGAGACTTATGGAAATAATTTCTTTTATTGGAATATGTCTGTTTATGAAAAAAGATAAAAAAATTAATGAAAAAATTATTGTGTTTAAAACTTGGCTTAAAGGTAAAAAAAAATTAATTAGTAATGCTAAAAAGCTTAAAAATATTATTCCTAAAAAACTTTTCTCACTAAAACTAATATCTTTTGATTTTAATCCAAGGATTTTTGACATTAAATCTCCAGATTGGAATAAAATATAACTAGAAATAATGCACTTTGTAATTAAGTTAATTGTGAGAAACATTAAATTATTTAATTTTTTTTTATTAATTATGATGTAAAAATTTTTTAATTTAAATGAAAAAATTTATATTTTTATTAATACCGATTTTTATAATAATATCTACAACTGAATTAATTTTAGCAATCTTCAAACCAAATTATATTGAATTGAATTCGCTGCTAGGTTGGAATGTTAAAAAAAATTTTAATCATACGTATATAAAAAAAAATTTAATGGGTGAAAAGTATGAAGTTAATTTTTCTACCAATCAGTTTGGAATAAGAAGTTTTAAAACTGATATAAACAAACCATCTAAAATTAATTTTTTTGTTTTTGGAGATTCTTTTACCTCAGATCCATACGCTAGTAATGATAAAATGTGGTATTCAGAAATAGCAAACCGTATAAAAAAAAACTTTAGAATAAATACATCAGTAAATGCTATAGGAGCAGGAGGTTATGGAAACTTACAACAATTATTATCTATTAAAGATTTAAAACAGAGTGGATTTAATATGGAAGAAATGGATTTTGTAATATTCCAATTCTGTAATAATGATTTTAATAATAACTCTAGAAAAATTGAAAAAAAATTGAAAAATTATAATCAATTTTCTAGAAGACCCTATTTAGAAAATGATAAAATAATTTATGATAATTCATTTATATCATTTTTACTAAGAATTCCATTTATAGGTGAAAGCAGAATTTTAAATAAATTTTTTTTTCTATTAAGTAAAATAGATATAAATAAAATTAAATTAACAAAAAACGATTATAAAGACTCAATAAAAGTAACAGATGAAATAATTTCAAGTATTAAAGATGAAATTGGTGAAAAAAAAATAATTATCTTTAATTGTAATGATAGTCGAAACTGGCAGACAGATATTATTTTTAAAATTGCAAAAAAAAAATAAATTTATTTATGTAAATTTTCCCAAAGAAATTAGTAATAATAAAAAATATTTATCTATCGACCAATCACACTTATCAGAAAAAGGAAATCTATTTTTAGGAAAATATCTTTTTAATGAAATTTCAGAAAATATTAATTTCAAAAAATTATTTATAAATTAATTTATTTAGGTAAACTAAAAGCATTATATAAAAAATACATAAACAAATTATAACAAGAAATAATTCAAAAAAATAACTCATAAAAAATCCTGAAAAAATTATTGCTTGAATTATTAATGTAGATTTAAATTTACTAAACTTTTGATTTAACAGATGATGAATGTGTTTTCTATCTGGTAGAAAGGGGTTTTTTTTATTATATATTCTTACTATAAACAATCTTAGCATATCTAATCCAGGTAGTAGCATTATAATAAAAATTAATTCGCAAGATAAATTACTCAAATTTAAATTGTATTGTGAAATTACAAGATAAGATATTACAAAACTAACTAACAACGAGCCAGAGTCTCCTAAAAATATTTGGCTATTTCTATTAAGTAAAATGAAAAAAAATACAAAAATTAATAATAATAAAGAAAATACTGAATAAATATTATTTATAAAGAAGAAAAAAAATATTTGAAAGGAGTATACTCCCAACTGAAGATCAGCTCCATCAAACATGTTGCAAGAATTAATAAATAATAAAAAACATAATAATGTAAAAAATATAGAATATTTGCCTAAATAAATATTTAAGTCAAATGTATCAAAATAAAGACTCCTTATTACTAAATCTTTATTTAAATTTAAAAGTAGTAAAATTATTAATAACAAAAGCAAAAATTTTAAACTCGCTTTTATATCAAACTTATCATCAATTATTCCTAAAACAAAAATCAAAGATCCAAAAAATAATAAATACTCAATCTGAAAACTTTTTACTACAATATCTAAATAATGATTCAAAAAATATATAATATAAATATTAAGTAATAATTGTAATCCACCAATTAAAGGAACTGGTTTAGAATGTTTTTTTCTAATGCCATCTGGATAATCATAAACTTTTAGAATAGAGGAAATATTTTTATAAAATATAAAAAATATTAAATTAAACGAAAAAATAGTTACTAAGGAAAAAATCAAATTATTCATTGTTTGCTTTATAGCTATTTGCAAGTAAACCCATTGGTAAAAAAATAGTTGAAGCAATCCAGCTTGAAAAGAAACTTCCGGTTGGAATTATTGGCCACATCAGTATTATAAAAAAAATATAAATTGAAACATCACTATTTGATAGATTTTCATTTTTATTTGAATATTTTTTAATGAAATGAAAAAATATTTTTTTAATTAAAAATATATAAAATAAAATTAATAAAAAAAAGTTAATTAAACCATTTTCAGCTAAAACTTGCATATAGTAATTATGAGGATGATTTGCACAACCGACTGATTGTCCCTTTCTGTCACCTTCTGCAATTTTTCCAATATTAAAATTATATTTATTTTGATCACATAAAAATCTAAAAGATTTGTTGCCCGATCCAAACAACGGGTTTTCTTTAAAAATATTTATTGCTGTTTTAAAGTGAGCTTCATGAGTGCTTGAAAATAAATGAAACGAATTATTTTGAGCTGAATATAATTGAAGTTTAAAAGTTTGCTGTATTAATCTATTATACATATCTGCTTTAAAAGTTATAATTAGTGAAAATATAATAAAAAAAAATAACAAAAATAAAATTTTTACTTTTTTATATCCATTAATTAAAATTAGAAATAAAAAAATTGAAACGACTAACATTAAAATTGAAGATCTTTCTCCCGATAAAATTATAAATAAAAAAGAGGAGAGAATTATAAAAATAAAATAGGTTTTTAAATTATTAGAAACTTTATTTTCAGTAAGAAAATAAATAATGATCGCAAACAGAGATATTCTAAGCAAGTAGCCACCTAATACCTGTTCATCACCAAACAATCCTGAAATTCTTGTATTTGGATCTTTAAAACCTTTTTCTATTATTTCTGTCAGATTATCTAAAATTACATTGTATCCTGTTAAAAACTCAAGGTAAGAAAAAAAGAGAATAATAGTTAAAGAAATTAACAGAATATTATAAAAAATTTTATAATTAATTAATTTTTTTGATATCATCCAATATGTAAACATTGAAAATACTACAAATCTTAAAAAAGAGACTGACGAAATCAAAGACACAGATTTGTTTTCTGCAAAAAGAGAACTAATTACAGAAATTGTCCAAAATAAAAAAAGTAATTTAAATAAATTGTTGTTAAAATATGATAAGTCTAAATATTTTCTTATTATTAGAAATATAAAAATAAAAAAAAATATTGTATATATTACGTTTGGTACAAATGCACCTAATCCAATAAAGAAAGGTAAGATATAATATAAATAAGCGGAAAAATTAATTATATACTCTTTCGACTTAATTGACTTTGAAAAACTTATGCTCATTAATGAAATTAATAAAAACTATAAAAACAATTATTTAAACTTTTTATACTATTTATCAATATTTATATACTTAGGTAATTTTTTTACGTTTTTATCTGGCAATATAACTATTTTTAATTTTGGGGAATTATCAGCTTTAATAAATCTTTCTTTTTATGATATTGTAAATTTTTTTAGGTCAAATTACTCTATAATTGGTTTAATTTTTAACTTATCCATTTTTTTGTATATACAAAAATTTTTTAAATTTAAGACTTTCGCAATATTTTTTTTACCATTAATTATTTTTATTCCACAAATTTTTGGATTTATTTCTAATCATTTTACTATGGATAAATATGTTTATGGTAATATTAATAATCAATCTTTAACTTCAGGAATTTTTGCTATTTCAGCATGCATTAATATAGCTAACATCTTTATTTTAAAAAATAATAAATGGTTCTTTTTAATTTTTTTAGTTCCACTTGTTGCTTTATTCCTTCAGTTTATTTTATTTTTTTCAACCTACTCATTTTTTGATTTTCAATATGGTGGTTATCTTATTAAATTAAATTTTTTTGGAAAAAATTATGAATTAATATTTAACTCAAATGGTCTTGGTAGAACAGCAGCTATTTTATATACTTTCGCAATTTTTTATTTTTTTGACAGTAAAAATATTTATCAAAAATATTTTTTTTACATATCCTCTATTTTATTAATATTTATTGTAATCAGTTTATCGGGTCGATATAATTCATTAGCCCTAATTTTTTTAAATATCTTGGTAATTATTTTTTACAAAAACAAAATTATTACTGAATGGAAATATGTTGTTTTTGCCATAATATTAATAACTTTTTCATCAAATGCATATAAAGAATATCAAAAATACTTAATTTTACAAAACAGTACTAAAGATGATGCAAGTTATAGAGCTTATATAGTTAATAATAATTTATTGAAATTAAGTCCACCTGGAGTCTTTGATACAGAAGTTGAATTGACACTAACATCTCCACCAAAAAAATTGCAAGAGGATAATATACTTGTTAAGCCAGTTGAAAAAATAACAAATACAAGTTTATTTTTTAAATTAAATAATTATTCAACGGGAAGATTAGCTAAATGGGCATATATTTTAGTTTATAACGAAAAACAAATATTAGGGTATGGGCCAAATATGGATAGAAATTTTTTTACAGATTCGATTAATAAAAATAGAAAAGAAGTGAAAGACCCACCTGTTCGAAAAAATTCACTTCATGGTGCAAGTGATGCAGCATCAGGTATATTTTATCAATATATTGCTAGTGGAATAATTGGTTTGATAGGATTATTTTTATTTTTTATTCTTATTTCAATAAAAATTATAAGTAATACCAAATTACAGAATAAATTTACTATTGAAAAAATTTATACAGCCTTATTTATATTTTTATCTTTTAGAGTAATTTTTGAAAATGGTTTCTTAATTTTTGGTGTCGATTTTTTAATATTTTTAATTGCTACTTTATCAATATTGTTAAAAAATAATGAAAATATTTTAAAAAGATTTAATAATTAATTTATCCAATGAAATTGATAATTCTCTTAAAAATTTTTGATTAATTTTAATTCTTTGAATTTTAATTTTGCCTTTAAGGATATTATTTAACTTATTTTTTACTTTATTAATATTTTGAAAATCTAATAAGGCTCTATTATCTATTTTTAAAATTTTTCTATTGTAATAAGTTTTTTTGCTTATTAAAGTTTTTACATTACAACTATAAGAGTCCAAGAAGTAAAAAGAATAAATATTTTCTGAAGGTATTATAGTAAATTTTGTTTTACTCAGATATTGAATAACTTTATTATGCGAAATAAATCCAAGGTTCTTTATGCTCTTTAAATAAACTTTTTCTCCTAAAACTAAAATTTTATATTTTTTATTTTTAATATGTTTTAATATTTTTTCAAAATTCAATTCATATTTTGTAATATGTGCTCTGTTATAAATTATTAAGTCATACTTTTTATTTTTATTTAATTTTTTTTGTTTTTTAAATAAAAGCTGAATATCAAAAAGAGAATTTGATCTTATTTTTTCTGTTGTTTTATTGTTAAGTAATGAAGTTGAAAAAATGTATTTACCATTTCTTAATAACAATAATAAAACACTAATGGAAAAAAATAATGGAAAAAAATATTTTCTTATAAAATTATTTAATGAGTCTATATTTGAAATGTTTTGAGATGAACCTGTAATAGGTCCAAATATCGTACTTGGTGGAGCGAGCATGAATATTAAAAAATTCCATAAAGGTAAATAATTCAAATATATAACCCTTTTTCCTTTTAAATAATTAATCCATAGTAATAAAATTCCATTTAAAAAAATTAAATATCTAAAAAAAAATGAAAAATTTGACTTTTTAAAAGAGTTTTGAAAGTTTTTTTTTTTAAATTCCCTATAATTTGTTGTCTTAATATTAAACGTTTTAATTTCAGGATTTATATTTTTTAATTTTACAAATTTATCAATAAATTTAATTGCTAATCTACCTTCTCCAGTATTAGAATAACAATCAGAAACCCATATGAAATATTTTTTACTCATTAATTAAATTATATTTATATTTAAATATTAATTTATAATAATTTTCCTCATTAACTATTTTAAACAAAAATAATTTAAATAATTCTTTAAAATATTCTTTTGTTGATACTCTTTTTTTTTCAAGAGCTAGTTTATAAGTAGGTTTTGTTGATACACCACCCAAATCATGAATTACCAAATCATTATAAAATTTTTCATAATTGAATTTATTTAAATTTTTTCTAATCCATTCGCCGTCTGAAATAGTCTCATTATTTTCATTAAAATAAATTTTTTTATTATAATTTGTAGTTGGGACTACAAAAACAGGATGTGGAAAATAGGTTTTAGAATCAAAATAATTTTTTTTAGGAATAAATTTTAAATTTTTATATTTTAATAATATTTTAAAAATTAAAATTTTATTTTTTTTTAAATTTATTTTATTCACTATCAATTTTATTGCATTTTTTCCAAAAAATTCATCACCACTATTAAGAAAAATTACATTATTTCCAGTAATGTGCCGCAATCCTATGTTCATCGCATTATATATGGATTTATCCTTTCCAACCAAAAATTTTAAAAAACTTTTGTTGTATCTACTAATAAAATTAGCTGGTAGCTTTGGAGTTATAACAATTTGCTCGAAAGGACAAATTTCTTGTTTGATTACCGAATCTAAAGTCTTTCTTAAATTTGAAATTGGCCCCTTATGAATTGTAACTATAGATAATTTTTGCATCTATATTACTCAAATTTAAATTTAAAATTTGTTTTAATTTTAAAAATTTGATTAATTGAAAAATAATAAAAAGTACTTATTAATCTCTTTATTCTTTTAATAGTATCAAATCTTAATCTCCATAAACTTTCTACGTATTCTAACTTTTTTGGAACTTCATATTCTACGCCAGTCAAAATATTTAAAGCACCACCAATAAGTATTATTTTAAAATGTTTATTTTTTACAGATAATATCTCAGCTAATTCCTCTTGCTTTGGCGTTGGCAATGTAATCAGATACAAAACATCCTTTTTTAATTTTTTAAAATAAGGTACTAAATTTATTGATGAACTTTTTGGTAGGCTGGTAAATAATACACTTAAGTTAAATTTATTTTGAAGAAATTTTTTTTGTTCATATGTTAGATTGCCATAAACATGAATTTTTTTTATATTCTTTTTTAATTTTAGGTTTCTTATTAAATTTCTACCAGCTATTTTTTTAATTTTATTTATTTTTTTATTAATCAATAAGGGTAAATATCCATCTGGCCAAAAATGCAAATTTTTATAAATAAAAATATTCCCTCTAACAAAAGAACCCAGAAAAGCTAAATTTAAAGCAGAAAGAACATAATTTTTATTTGAATTTATTAACTTATTCACATCTTCTTCTAATCTGATTATTTGATTTTTTAAAAAAAATTTACTAACACTTTTTTCATTACGGAAAATATTTTTTTCTATTTTTTTGACTTCTTTATTTAAAAGATTTTGTAATTTTATGTATCTAGAATTTTTAATTATAAATATTGTAGATATTTTAGAAAATATTTTTTTCATGTAATGCCAGATGAAAAAATATTTATATTTTATTTTTAAATATCTAAAATCTTCAGACACTCTTATTAATAAATTTGATACATTTGTGCTTAAACCAGATCCATACATACATACTGATGTTAAATTTAAATGTCTATGTTTAAAATTTTTAGAACTTAATTCTAACAAATATTTACTATCACCTGAAATTTTATAACTAGCATCATATTTAAATTTTTTAATTACTTTTTTTGAGTAAAAAAAACCAGTGTGAGCAAATCTATAATAATTATTTTTAAAATTATTATTATCTGAGTTCCATATTCTTGAAATATTTAAATTATCTTTAAAATATACAATATTAGTACTCAATAAGTCATAATTATTGGCATATTTTACGATATTTTTAATTGTATTATTTTGTAAATAAATATCACCTGAATGCAAAAAACAAATAAAATCTCCTTTAGCAATCTTATGAGCATAGTTCATCGCTTGGTATACTGATTTATCTTTTTTTCTTATAAGTTTAAATTTTTTAAAATATTTTTTAACAATTAAATCTGTTCCGTCATCTGAGCAACCGTCAATTACAATTAATTCTAAATTTTTATAAGTCTGATTTTGTATGCTTTGTAAGGTATGTGAGATTTGAGATTTATTGTTTTTAACAACCGTTATGATTGAAATTAACATTTAGACTCTTTTAAATTCCTCTTCAATCATTTCTTTGATTAAATTTTTGATATCAATTTTAGGTTTCCATTTTAATAATTTTTTTGCTTTTGTAGCGTTTCCTAAAAGATTGTGGACCTCTGTAGGTCTAAAATATCTAGGATCTGTTTCAATAATCTTTTTATTTTTATCATTTAAGGCATAAAAGTAGTTTTTTTTATCTGTTTTCCAATAAATTTTCATTTTGAGTTGCTTTGCTACAAGATCAATAAATTGTCTTACACTATACTGCTTACCAGTTGCTATAACAAAATCATCAGCTTTTTTTCTCTGCATCATAAGCCACATCGCTCTTACATAATCTTTGGCATGTCCCCAATCTCTTTTTGCGTTGATATTACCTATATATAATTTTTTCTGTTTATTTAATTTTATTTTACATAAAGCTTTAACTATTTTTTGAGTAACGAAAGTTTCTCCCCTTAAAGGACTTTCATGATTAAATAAAATTCCATTGCATGCAAAAATATTATATGCTTCTCTATAATTAATAGTAATCCAATGTGCATACAATTTAGACACGCCATAAGGGCTTCTGGGATAAAAGAAAGATTTTTCATTTTTTGATTTTTTATCAATTCCACCAAACATTTCAGATGTTCCTGCTTGGTAATATTTGGTATGTTTTGTCAGTTTGAGATTTTTTATAGCTTCTAAAATTCTTAAAGCACCTAATCCATCTGCATTAGCAGTATATTCAGGCTGCTCGAAAGATACTGCAACGTGCGATTGCGCAGCTAAATTATAAATTTCATTCGGCCTTACTTTTGAAATAATATCATAAATAGATGGTGTATCTACCATATCTCCATGATGTAAGATAAATTTTGGATTTTTTGTTTGCAATTCTTCATAAAATTTATCTATTCTTGATGTGTTAATAGATGAAGACCTTCTTTTGATACCATGAACAATATAATTCTTATTCAATAAAAATTCTGTTAAATATGCACCATCCTGTCCTGTAACACCAGTTATTAAAGCTATTTTTTTTTTCATTAAATATTTTTATTTACACGATAAATTTTTTCTTATGTTAATTTTTTTTATTAATTTATATTTAAATTTTAAATATTCTATTCTCGCATCTTTTTCAATAAAATAACAATTTTTTTCTAACCAGCAAAAATTTGAAGAATTTATCTTTTCATTTTCATCACAATTCAAAATTGGTTTAACACCAAAACCATCTCTTTTGACTACTTTAATTTTTTCTATTTTTTTATTTGGAAATGAAATTATATCTTTAACATTTAACTTATCTCCTATTAATACAAAAACTGAAATTGATAGATAAACAAAAAAAATTAGATTTAAATTAATTTTTTTTGTTTCATAATTTGAATTTATTAAAAAACTTGAGAGAAAAAACATTATTGTTAGAGGTATAATTGCGAAGAAACCAATTGCAAATCTTGGGTTAGGAGAAGATAAAAACCAATAAATATTAAAAATAAAACAAAATATGACAACAATAAATAATAAATTGTAATTTATGTTTTGCTTTTTTTTTACTTTCTGAAAAAAAACTAAATATGTGATTAAAGTTGATAAAATTATACCAAATAAGATAAGTAAAACTTCGTTAAAAAATAGATTTTTTGCAAGATTTTTTTCTTCATTTAAATTGCTTGAATTTAACAATGAAAAACCAACTATAGGTTTTAATTGTAGATAAATTATTATGTTTAATATGAATAAGAAATATATTGAGTAATTAATTATTTTTTTATTAAATTTAAATTTTTTATAGATTAATATTAATATGAAAAAAAATATTAAGATTGAAACAAAATAATAAGAATATTTAGTAAAATATTCTATAAAAAAATTTATATTGAAATAACTTGCATATTTTTGACCAAAAATTTCAATTTCAGAAAAAATATGTTGTGTTAACAAAATATCAGACCAATCAGTATTAAAACATGTCAATACACTTGGAAAAATTAAACATCCTGTGTTAATATAATTTTTTGTTAACCAAATGAAAATTAAAATTATAGATGGAATTGAAGCATACAGAATATTAGAAAGATATATTCTTTTTTCTTTAATTAGTAAAAGCAATATAAAACAAACATAAAATGCAAAAATTGCATATAATGTTTTAAGAGTAAAAAGTAAAACTGAAGAAATTAAAAAAATTTTTATATTTATAGAAAGATTTTCCTTAGATTCTAACAAATCTATACCCTTGATAAAACAAAAAATGAAAATTATTGCAGAAGGCATATCCACTAAAGAAAAGGATGGATCAACAAATCTAATCCATATTGGCACAAAAATTAATGTTGCAAAACCTAAAATCTTTTTTTTATAATTTTGATCATTAATTAATTCTTTAATAAAAATAAATAAGAATAAATAAAAAAAACCTTGAAGATATGAAAGTAAAAGTAAATTATTTTTTAACCATAAAACAGATGATATATATCCATAAATTGAGATTATGCCAAATCTTTCATGAAGATTAAATAAACCAAATATGATTTTATTCTCTCTTATAATTGCTTGATGAGGAAGATGATATAAACCACCATCATAGCCTACTTTCATATAGAAGGTTATTGTAGATATAAGAAAAATAATAAAAATATTTTTTAATATTGTTTCTAGCAAAATATCTTTTGAAAAAAAAATTGAATACAAGCAAATTAGTAAAAATAATGTAATTAAAAAATAATTTTTTATGGGTAAAAAAAAATTTGAAAAAACAAGTAAAAAACCAAGAAAAAATAACGAAGAAATAAAATTATTTGAATTAATTAAATTACTGTTTTTATATTTAAAAACATAATAATTAAAAAGATTACCAATACTTAACAAGGTAAGTAAAAATAAGCTAAAAAATAAAAAATTTAATAACATGGTTTATTTAAACTTTTGAATTTTATCTATCCTACTTGATTTAATTAATTTTTATATGAATTACCCTTAAAATAAAAACTATAAATATAAATAATTGAAATCGAAGTAAGTCCAACAAGGTGTTTTGAGGTAGCCCATGCTATTAAATGTGGTGGTAATAATAAGCCTAAAAATAAAATGAAATATAAATGATTTCTGACATTTTTAATTATTAATTTTTTATAGGCTTTTAACTTAAAGACTAAATTATAAACATTAAATACCAACAATAATAATGAAAAATTGAAGAAAATTTTTGAAATTATATGTGAAATTAAAATTGGAGTGTCTGTTATAGATTTATCAAGTACACCATCTTTTTTAATATTAAATAATATAAATTTCACTTTTAGTATAATGTCCTTAAAATATCTAAATAAGTTTTCCTCTAAATATTTTTTATTTCTCTTGTCATAATATTCATAATAATCCCATTCATTTTTAATAAAATTAGGTTCTTTTAGAATATTTTCAACAGGTATCAGGTCAGTGGATTTTTTTGGATAAAATTTATGGAATTCAGTATTCATCGCTGACGAAAGAACTTTTGAATTTAATGAGGTTCCTGACTTTCCTATGGGAAATTTACCTGTTTTTAAATATCCAAATAAGCCCCAAATAGATATGGCTAAAATTGCAAAAAATATTGGAAAAAAACGTAATCTATCTTTTTCAATAAATATCATCAAGAATGGTAATATCAATACTAATAAAAAAGTTGATGATTTAACAAAGTAGATAATAAAAATTATCAAAGAGGAAATAACTAATCTATACTTAAAATTATTTGTTATTAATATTAAATATAAACTTGGAATTAAAATAGATAAAAGACAATCTTCAAAATTAAAATTTAGCGAAACATAGAAATTGTATGGAATAAAAATAGGGATAATGATTAATACGATGAAGTAAAATTTATTTATATTAAGTGAATTATAAAATTTTAAAGAGATAAAAAAATAAAGTGAATATAAAAATAAATTTTTAGTAATTACTATAAAATAAATATTCAAAGAAATTTTAGAAAGTAAATAAATAATAAATGGAAGTGCAAAAGTTTTTTTTAATACAAAATTAATTCCATCTATATTTTGTGAAAAAATATTATTATAAAAAAAATTATGAATAAGAGGACCATGCCCAAATGTAATGTTTTTTAAAATAATATTATTATTTTCATCAGCAATAATAAATTTTGAAATATATTGATCGAGAAATATTACAGTTGAAAATGTAATACAAATTAAATAAATTAAGTATAAAATACTTATATCAATATTTTTTTTTAGAATATTATTCATTTAAACATTGAATAAATCTTTAGAAACCTTTTTTAGTTTTAAATCTTGAACCTCAAAAATTTTATTGCAATTTTTTAAAGTATTCATCCTGTGGGAAACTATTAGTAGTGTTTTTTTACCTATTAAATTATTTATTGTACTTAATAAGTTTTCCTCTGTTTGCAAATCAAGTGAACTAGTCGCTTCATCAAAAATAATGATCTCTGGATTGAAATATAACGCTCTTGCTATTGCCAATCTTTGTCTTTGGCCACCAGATAATCTGATACCTCTTTCCCCAATTTTTGTATAAATTTTTTTATCTAACCCATTAATAAAATCTTCTAATTGTGAGTATTTAATAGACTCATTTATTTTTTTTAAATCTATATCTTTCTCTTTTTGCCCAAATGCTATGTTTTCAATAATTGTACCATCTATCAAATAGTAGCTTTGTGGTACATAGCCAATTTTATTTCTCCAGCTTATTTCCATACCTTGTAAATTTTTTTTGTTGATGAATATATTCCCACTTTTAGGTTTTAATAGTCCACAAATTAAATCTACTAAAGTTGATTTTCCAACTCCTGTAGATCCAATTATTCCAATACAATCACCTTTATCAATATTTAAATTTAAATTTTCAAAAATTTTTTTTTCATTTGTTTTGTAGCTGAAATTTATTGAATCTAGGTTAATACTATGAAAATCTTTAATTTCATTGGCTTGATCAGATATTTTTTCAAAATCTTTTAATTTTTCAATTTCATCCAGGTGATTAAATAAGATATCAGCAGCAGCAAAACCATATCTTACATTTTGGATTGAAATTAAAATTCTATTTGCTGACGGTATGATCCTAAATGCAGCAGCTGCAAAAACTGCTAATATTGGTAATATATTTGTTAAATCTTTTTTAAAATATAAAGTGAAAATCACCAAAGAGGTCATTATTAATATTGCTGTTATTTCTAACCAAATTCTTGGCATATGAAGCAAAATAGAAATTTTCTTTCTTGCATTCGTGCTTTTAACTAAATGTTTTTCAAAAATATTAAAAATAAAATCAGTAATATTAAATATTTTAACCTCTTTAATTCCTTGAAATGGCTCTTGCATACTCTTTATTAATGCCTCTTCTGATGTTTGTCTTTCTTCTCCCCATGCACTACTTCTCTTTCTTGATAGAAAGTGAAAAATGATTATAGCTACTAGTAGAGTTGTAATTACAAGAAGAGTTCCTTCAGGTTCAATTAATATTAAAAATATTAAAATAAATATAAAAATTATCGTCTCTGAGGCAAAAGAAAGTAATGGTTCTACACAGAGGTCAATGAATACTCTTGTTTCATTACTTAAAGTGTTAATATATTTTGAGGTGTTCTTTTGAAGAAATACGTAATAAGGTTGATGAATTATTTTTTCGAATATTTGTTTTGTTAATCTGGACAATAAATTTGAACTAAAACTATACTGAAAATAATATAGTAAAACTAAAAAAATACTTTTTATAAAAAAAATAAAAAATAATGCAGAAAAAATTAATATTGCAATTTTAGTATCGGTTAAGGACTCAATGTCATTTCTGTAATAATCAAAAAAATCATATTTTAATATTCCTTCAGCACCATCAATAAGAACTGAAATGGCAGGTATAACTAAACCAATACCGATTGTTTCTAATAAAGCTCCAAAAACCATCAATAAAATTAAAAAAAATAATTTTTTTTTTTCTGAATTTGTTAAAAGTTTTAAGATTAAATTAATTTTTTTCATTAATTCTTTGTTTATAAATATTGATATATTCTTTAGCTATTTTTTTTTCTGAAAATTTACCAAGAATACTTTTTCTTATTAACTTTTTGTTTTTTTTTTTAAAGTAAAAAAATTCAATACCCTTAATAAGTTGATTAACTTTAAATTTATTTGCCAGCCATCCATTTTTTTTATGAATAATAATATCATCTAAACCTGTCTTATTGAAACCTATTACTGGAGTTCCGCATAAAATTGCCTCGGAAGCTATCTGGCCAAATGCTTCTAGCTTTGAAGGTAAAATTAGAATATCCATAATATTATAAATTTCCCTAATTTTCTTACTATCCTTTACAATTCCATATCTTAAAGTCTCAAAATTTTGAGGAATAAAATCTAAATTTTTATTTCCAAATTCAACAATTCTGAAATTTATTTTATTTTTATTCTTTAAATTTTTAATTAGGTCTATAAATATATCTTTACCTTTTCTATTATAATTTCCCTCATCAATATTACCAACTCCTATATTAAAATATTTTTGATTTTGTTTTTTAGTATTTATTGGTTTCCAGAATTTTTCATTTATAGGATTATTGACTTTAAAAGAATTTAATTTTTTATGTTTTAAATAATTTTTAATAGATTTTTTTATCCATTTGCTTACGCCAACATAATATATATTTTTGTTATAAAATTTTTTTTGTTTATAGTTATATATAAACTTATCTATAATATTTTTATTAAAATCACGTGGAAAAAAATAATGGTAAATTCCTCCGCACGGCCACATATCATGACATGTCCAGACTATTTTGGACTTAATTTTTGAAATTTCTTTTATCGATAAAATTTCATTATTAATCCAGTGTAAATGAATAATATCAAAATTTGAATTATTAATAAAATCTACAATGCCACTTCCAAAAATATTGAGAGATAATATTGACGACTTACCTGGATACAATTTGTTTACAAATTTGTTAAAAATTATTTTTGATAATTGTAAATATTTATTTGTTTGAATTTTAAAAACTTTACGATTTTTTTTTTTTGATTTTTTAAAAACTAGTAAAGTTGAATCAATTTTACTATTAAGAAGACTTTTGTGAATTCTTAGTGTTGCTCTAGAGGCACCACCAACAAAATCCGAATAACTTATGTGTAGTATTTTCAATTGTTTACAATATTTTTCAAATAATACTTATATGTTTTTTTTAAACCTAAGTTTAAATCTATTTTTTTTTTGAATCCAAGTGACTTAGATTTAGAGATATTTAAAAATTTTCTTAAATGACCATCAGGAATTTTTTTATTAAATTCTAAATTTCCATTGTAATCTATAATTTTTGCAATTTTTTTTGCTAGTTTTTTAATTGTAATTTCTGTTCCTGAACCCACATTAATTAAATCATACCTTGGATTTTTAAACTTTAAATAATTTAAACAAAAATCAGTCAAATCATCAACGTATAAGAAATCTCTTTTTGCTTTTCCTGTTCCCCAAATTTTAAATTTTTTTTTTTTTTTTTTTTTTGCTTCATAAAGTCTAGAAATTAATCCTGGTATTACATGACTATTTATTGGATCAAAGTTATCACCTTCTCCATAGAGATTAGTAGGCATTACACAATAAAACTTTGTTCTATTTTTAAACTGTCTATTTAAACTTTGACAGTGAATGATCCCAGTAATTTTTGAAATTGCATAAGAAAGATTAGTTTTTTCTAAACTACTTGATAATAGGTATTCTTCCTTGATAGGTTGTTTTGTAACTTTTGGATAAATGCAGCTTGAGCCTAGGTATAGAAATTTTTTAACTTTATGTTCAAAAGAGTAATTAATTAAATTACTATTTATCATTATGTTATCATGAAGAAATTCTGATGGATTTTGCATATTTGCCAAAATACCACCCACCTTTGCTGCTGCACATATTACTATATCGAATTTATTCTTTTTAATATAATTGTTAACTTTATTTTGGTTTTTTAAATTGATTTTATTTTTGTCTACAGTAAATATTTTTTTAAATCCTTGTTTCTTTAATTGTCTTACAAAAGATTTTCCGACCATACCATTATGACCGGCAACAAAAATTTTATCATTTTTATTCATTTTAAATATTTTCCACAATATCTTTAATATTCAAAATTTTTTTATAAACTGATTTATTCCAAATTTCTAAATTAATTTTTTTATTTATTGTGCTCAAAGTTCTATTAACAGCTAGGGTTGATTTTCCTTTCTTAATTACAACATCATTTCTAGAAAATCTTTGACTAAAAAGTCTTAGAAGTTGATATTTATTAACACTATTTTTAGGTACTATATGTAAAAGATTCGGTAATCTAATATTTTTTAATATTATTGTTTTTAGTAATTCTGCAAAAACTTTTGTAGAAACACCATTCCATTCATGATTTAAAAAACCTGTTACTTTGGAACCTTCTTCTAAATTTTTAAACCATTCCAAAAGTGATTTCTTGTGTAATATTTCTTCACCAATAATTGAGCACCTTAAATTAAAAAAATTTTTTTTATTTATTTCTCCTAGACTTTTTGTTTTGCCATAAATATCTTTTGCATCATGCAAATCATTTTCATTATAATTTTTTTTATCTCCTGAATAAACACAATCAGTCGCTATTTGAAATATTTTATTTTTCTTTTTACAAAATTTAGAAAGTCGTGATGGAAAAATTATATTAATTAACGTAGCCTTGTAATAATCTTTATTTTTTTCATCAATATAAGGTTTAATTAATCCAATACAATTTATAATAAATTCATTACTTTTGGTAATGCTAGATAATTTCTTATCAGTAAAATTTTCTACATCAAATTTGATGAATTTCACTTTTTCGTAAAACTTTTTGTTTTTTTGTAACAATTTATTTAAGTTTTGTTTATTTCTATAAGTTGCAGAAATTTTAAATTTTTTATCCTTTAAAAATATATCTAAAACTTGAGATCCTAGCATGCCAGTAGCACCAAGAATTAATACTTTTTTCATCTAGACTGAATATCCCAAGGATTCCAGTATTTTGCTGGATATCTATAATCGTCATTAACACTATTCTCTAGAGAAGAGGTTGAAAAAACTAAAATTTTTGTTTTTTGCTTTAAATTCATAGATCCATTTGCAAAACCTTTGGGAACATAAATTAACTCTGATTTATTGTCAGAGATCACCCAACTATAAATTTTTTTATTTTTACTTGGTTTTTTATAATTAGATATTTCTACACAAGAAATTTGAGCTGCTCCAGTTAGACAATAAAAATACTTTTCCTCAAATTTATGGCCATGCCAAGCTCTAATAAAATTATTTTTAAAATTTTCTATAATATAAAATCTTTTAATTTTGCTTAGATTGAAATTATTCACAAATGATAATGAACCTCTATTATCAAAAGCTTTTCCACCATCAATTTTTAGGGGTGTATTAGATTTTTTCATTTTTACTAAACATTTGTAGATACTTTTGATTTGTATATCTGGGAGAATTAACGTCCTTAATTCTTTTTTCCTGTAAGAGTTTTTTTACCTCTAAAATTCCATATTCAATTGAAATTTTTGCATTAAATTTTAATTCCTTGATTGATTTAGAATTATCTACTTTATAGTTTCTTGTATCCTGAAAAGGCATAGATTGTTTTATAATAGTTAAATGTTTAAAATATTTTTTTACTTTTGTTGCTAAATCAAAAATTTTAAAATTTCCCATTGATAGATTATATATTCCTTTTTTTTTCTTATACTTTAGAGCACAATGAACAGCATTTGCTACATCTTTTACATGTAAAAGAGGTCTATACTGTTCACCACCATAAACAAAAATTTTATTTTCTAAATAAGCTTTAGCAGTGAGTGTGTTTAATACTAAGTCCATTCTAATTCGTGAAAATTGATCTGATAAACCAAATAGTGTTCCTAATCGAAAAATAGTTGCATTAGTATCTTCCAATACTTTTTCAGATTTTAGTTTTGTTACAGCATACAGAGATAAAGGATTTGTTGGTGATTTCTCACTGAGAACATTATTTTGTGCACCATATACAGAACATGTTGAAAAAAAAATAATTTTTTTTTTAAAATTTTTTTTAAGGAATTTGACAGACTCAAAATTTAATCTGTTTGTTAATCTTGGATTTATACTACAAGCTCCATCACCTACTAACGCTGATGCCCAAATTACGGCATCAAAATTCTTAAATATTTTTTTTAATTTACTTTCTTCTCTTATATCTCCAAATATAAAGTTACAATTTTTCATGAATTGTTCTTCATAAAGAAGATTATCGTAAACTGTCACTTTATATTTTTTTTTTATTAAAAGATCAGTTATTGCGCCCCCAACATAACCAGCTCCACCTACAATTAAAACATTCATAATTTTAAGCTCAAAGATATATAGATATTATTCTTTTTTTAAAGAAATATTTAATTTTACTTAATCGTATATTTTTTTTGGATAATCTGTCTTTTTTAAAAAATAACTCAATAATCCTTTTATAATTTGATACTCATTTGATATTATTATTGTCTTTGATCTTGAAAAAGATCCATAAATTAATCTAATAATTGTTTTAAAAAAAAGAGCCAAAAACATCATTATCGAAAACAAAAAACCATAATGTTTCCTGTAATAATAAAAGAAAGACCAGCCCCAATGAAAATATCTCAGTGAACTATAATTTTTACTTTTAGATGATTTTCCTGAGACGTGATAAGCAAATGAATCTAAACAAAGATAAATTTTTTCATTATTTTTTTTTAAAGTTTTACATAGATCTAAATCATCATAATAAAGAAAAATATTTTTATCAAAAAAACCATATTTTTTTATTACCCTAACATTAAATAAAGGCGCAAAAAAATAAACTTTGTCAATCTCAATTAATTTTTTATTTTTTTTATGAGATTTACTTTTTTTAGAATTAAAATAGTTTTGTAATGGAAAATTATTTTTTTTTGGTGTTATTATTGCAAATTTATCATCGAGTTGTTTCGCGGAAAGTAATAATTTATTAATATATTTATATTTAATTATACTATCAGGATTTAAAAGCAGAGCATATTTTGTTTTAATTTTATTTAAAAGGTAATTGTTTCCCCTTGGATATCCTAAGTTTTTCTTTGAAATAAAAAATTTTACATTAGGATAATATTTTTTAATCTTTTTTTTTAAATTAATATCATTTGAGTTATCTAAAATAAAAATATTTTTAAATTTTTTTAAATTTTTTAAACATCTAAATATAATTTTTTCACTCTTAAAAGATACGATTGCAATACTTAAGTGATTATCCATTATTTTTTTCTATTTATAAAAGAGTAATATGTTAAATATATTTTAATATATATAAATACAATGTTTAAAAAAAAAAATATTTCATTTTTCAGTTGATGATGTCTTTGAGTCATTAATAGAGGTTTCTGACAAGAATATACCTTTGCAAAAACATTGGTTTTTTAAACCTCTATATGAAATTTGGAAAAAATATAAAATCAGAACTGGTCTTCATTTATTTTATGAGGGTCAAGTAAATAATAAATTAAGAACCCTAAAAGATATAAAAAAATTAAATAAAAATGATTTTAAACAATGGCTTTTCTTTGGACCTCATGCAAAAAATACAAATTTACCTCCATACAAACAATCTCCCAAACATCAAAAAAAAAACTTCAAAAAAATAATTAAGGAAATTAATAGATTTGCTGGAAAGCAAAACAACTCGAATTATATTAGACTGCATCATTATTCAGAGTCATATGAGTTAAGTTCTTTTTTTAAAAAAAATAAAATCAAAGCTCTTTTTTCAACAGATAGAAAAGTTGGATCACATAGAATGCCTAAGAAAATAAGTGATAAACTCATAAATTTTGGACACGCTCAATATAAAGGACTTAATTTTATCAAAACAGACTTTAGAATAGAGTGGTTAACTTTCTGCAGAAAGAAACAAATAAAAAATTTATTTTTAAAAGATTTAAAAAAAAAAAATTATATAATTATCTATTCACATGAATATGAATTTAAAAATAAGAGAATAATTAAAAAGCTATTCGATAGTATGGAAATATTAAGTAAAAATCTTAAACTTCAAAATATTAGACCATGACAACAGTAGCATTTGTTATATATAGATTGTGGGCCTATAAAATCTTTATTTATCTAAAAAAAAAATTAAGATACAAAAAAATTAAGTTTGTTATAATTTCTCCAAAAAATAGGGAATTTAAATATAAAAATACTATAGTTGTAGATCCCAAAAATAATAAAAAATTAAAACAAATTTTAATAAAAAAAAAAGTAAATATTGTTTTATTTTATGGCTGGTCTTGGATAGTTGATAAAAATATTTATGAAAATTTTTTATCACTATGTCTTCACCCCTCTAAACTACCTGATTTTAAAGGTGGATCACCCATCCAACATCAAATTATAAACAATCTTAAGGAGTCTGCGGTATCAGTTTTAAAAATTTCAAAAAATCTTGATGGTGGAGATATTTATGATCAAAAAAAAATTTCACTTAATGGAAAGTTAAGTAAGATATTTGATAGAATTACATTAGAAGGTTACAAAATAACATCAAAATTAATTTATGAGTATGAACAAAATAACCTCAAATTTAAAAAACAAAAAAAAAACAAAAAAAAAATATTTAAAAGAAGAAAAAACAGCGAGAGTAGAATTGATTTAGACAAAATTAAATCAAAAAATTTAATTTATCTGAAAAATTTTATTAGAATGTTAGATGATCCATATCCAAATGCTTACATTGAATTAAATAATAAGAAAATTTATATAAAAAAAGTGAAAAAAAATTATCGAACCAAAAATATTAAATTTGTTGAAAATTCTACTAATTTTAAAAATAATTTAAATGGATTTTCAATTAAAGTGAAAAATTGTAATGCTTTGATAGTCAATAGTAATTTATGATATTTATAAGACTAAAAAAAAATTTTCTTCCAGAATTTTTTAATGTGAAAATTAAAAAACCTAAATTACTTACCAGTCAAAAAAATATTTATATAACTAAATTTTTTAATAGAAAATTAAATGTCTTAGTCGATTTAAAAAAAAAAAGTATTAATAAAAATTGGCACTTAAATGAAGCTATGGGCAATTGGATAATTTCTAAAATGTTAAGTATATCAATAAGACATTTTGAAATTTTAATTTCTACCAAAGTCTTTATTTATTTTTTATTAAAATTTAATAAATTAAAAATATTTAATACTGATAAAAAAATCTTTATATTAGGTCCCTGGCCAAATAATTATTTTCATCAGATTAGTGATTTTATTTTTAGAATTGAAATAATTAAAAAATTTAAAGGTGAAATCTATTTACCTTTAGAAATGAAAAAAATAATTTTATCAAAACCATTTAAAAAAATTTATTACAAAAATAACTTACGATTTTTACCAAATAATAAAATAATTTATTTTAATAAAATCAAATTTTTAACTCATGTTCCTCATCAGAAAGAAAATCATTATTTAAAAAAGTCTATAAAAATTCTAAATAATAGTATTAATAAAGTTATCCCTTCAGAAAAAAAATCTTCAGAATTAATAATAATTAGAAGAAATTTAACTTCACGAAGACTAATAAACGAAGATGAATTGATCCATCGACTTAAAAAATATGGTTTCAAAGCCTACAACTTTGAAAAAATAAGTATTCAACAACAAATTAAGTTATGTCGTAAAAGTCATATTGTTATAGGTTACCATGGGGCAGGTTTAACAAATTGTATATTTATGAAACAAAATAAATTTGTTTTAGAAATATCAAATAGATATATAGATAATAATTGCTATAAAATATTGTCTAAATGCTCAAATCTTAATTATATAAAATCTAAATGCAAAAAAAGTTATCAAAATTTATCTGGAGAATGTGATATAGATAAAATTGAAAACGAGATAAAAAAAATTTTATCTAAATAATTATATCGAAATATTGTTTATACATTTTAGTCCTCTACAAAATTTTGAAAATCTATTTGTGGAACTTGATACCACTAAACTTCTTAAATGATCATCATGATTTATATCTGTTTTGAATTCTAGTACACACATTGGCTCTTTAAAACTACGTGATGAATTCATTGAAAAATACTCTATATTTTTATCAATTGTTACTCTTATATCTTGAAAAGCTAAATATTCTCTTGAATATGAAATTTTGATTTTTTTTTCTAAATATCCATAATTTTCATCTTTAATTCCACTATTCAAGTATTTTAGATTTATTATTTTATCAATTGGTTTTGAAATTTTATATCTTCCCTCTAAAGAGGAAATTTTTATCTCGAAATTATAATGCTCATTTTTATTTTTTTCTGGATAATTTCTTATTCTGAATTTTCTTCTAGGCAATAAACCTTCTTCTGATTCATTAAAACACCTGTTATGTATAGTTTCAAAATATATACTTTCTATAATCCTTTTTGGATACAAATATTTAAAACCTTTTTTTAGCAAATCTTTTTTAAGGTAATCTATTTCACTATAACTTAAAATTATTTTCTCTTCTTTTCTAAAACTCATTTATAAAATTAATTAAATAAATTATTAGTTAATAACATCATTATTAACTTTTAAAATTGATTTATTATCAACTTGAAACTTTTCATTATAATTTTCACAAGTTAAATTTTTAACTTCTAAAATTGAACCATTGAATTCTTGTTTTTTATTATAAACACTCAAACAATTTTTTACATTATTTATATTGGCTTTTTTTACATATGTTTTTGAAGAGTCTTTACTAGCCAAACCAATACCTGACTTTGAAACGATCAATTCGTCAGCTAAAAAATCAGAATTTTCACCCACAGAAAAACCCTTATCACCACAATTGGTTAATATAGCTTTGTTAATTTGATATCTACCAAGAGAAAAATCTGCACAATCATTCATTGAATAATTTATAAATAAGTTATTAATTTTCAAATCTGAGAAATCAGAATCAAATGCATCAGATTTTGAATCGTAAATATTGATACTATTAATTTCACCTTTTGAATTTATTATATTAAGAGCATCTTCACAGTCAGAATTAATTACATTCAAATTAGTATTATTAAATACTGAATTATAAATATTTAAACACCCTGTAATATTATATTCGTTTGATCTATCTTTTTGTACATCACTTTCTAATTTTAAACTTTGGTCTTCAAAAATTATATTTATATCTTTCAGATTAGAGTCAAAAAACGTTAAAAAATCATTATCTTTTTCTTTAATTATTTTAATATTTTTCAAATTTTCATCGATATCAATTTTTATGAATTTACTAAAACCTATTTTGATTTTTTGACTATTTATATTTATTTCTTTGAAATAAATTTCATCTATCTCAAATTTTTTGGAGGTAATTAAATGTTTTTCATCTGCACTCATTTTTCCAAAAATTATATCTGTAATTAGTTTAGTATTATTTAATACACTACAGTTATCATTTGTACATTTTTTAAAATCTAAAAATTTTGAGTTATCTTTTGTATTTAGATCTAATTCATAAAAATAAATATCTGAGTAATTATTCATAATAATTTTTTTATACTTTTCAGAATTATTATGAATATCCAATTCTAAATCTTGAATTTTGGCAAAATTTTTATACTCTTCAAATAAAAAATTAATGTTTACTTTTATTGCTTCAATAGATTTTAAAAAATCTTTATAATCTAAGTTAGTATTAAAACTCACTTCTTCATAAATTTTTTTAGAATTTTTATTATTTAACAAATTTATTAATTTTTTTTCAAATTTATCAAGGTTTTCAAGTTGACTCATGTAAATAAATAAAGTCTCAAAATTATATTTTTTTGTTTTAAATGTATTGGTTGTTTCGAAAATATCTGTAAAAACATGTGACATTCCATCATAATAAATAGGCTCAAAACTGTTCTCAAAATTGTTAGCGAAAAATTTTCTGTTATGGTAGATTAGACCATGATCTCCACCCATTGCATTTTGCAAAATTTCAAAAACTACAAATTGCTCAAATAATTTTTTATTTCCATTAGATAAAGACATTAAATCAAATATTTTTCTCTCAGATAAATGATATTTAATAAATTCATTTTGAAGTTTTAAAAACCAATAAGAAGAGTTTATTTTAGTAGAATTACTTTTTAGAAAGTAATTTTTATTTGTTTGTCTATTTAAAACTAGCAGTTCAGGATCTTTTAGATTTTTGGCCCTATAATTCCATAATATTTGCTCATCTGCTTCAAATATTGGTCCTTCTCTTCGATTATTAAATTCAATAAATTCTTTGACTGGATTTTCTTGAAATATCATTAATTTTTTTTCACTTTCATTAAATTTTACAGGAAATAAATAACTTCTTGGTGAAAGTATTTTGGCTTCTCTCAAAATTGCAGTTGTGAAGACCTCATTAATACCATTTCTAGTTTGAGGTATAAAAAGTTTAAATTTAGTTGTACCTAAAATATTACCATTCTTTAAGTCTACATTTAAACTTTGATATTTATTATTTCCCTCAAATTTAATGTGATCTTTGAAATCTCCAACCTGTCTAATTTTTGCCTCTAAATCACACTTAATATCATTTTTATAATTTACTGTTACTTTTGCAGGAAATTTTTTTTTAAACTTGTTTCTGATCTGATTACGCCTATCAGATAAAATTTTAGCAAAATTTATATACCATTTTCTAGCATCATAAACTTCTATATCTATTGATTCTATATTTTTAGGATCTAAAAAATTATTCTTTAGTAAAAAAATTTCACATGAATTATCTTTTGCTATAGAAGAGTTAATGAAAATATAAAAAAAGAAGATATTGAATATAAAAAAAATTTTTTTATATTTCATTTATTAAGATGCTACAAAATTTATAAACTTAATTGTTTTAGTTTCTTTGTATTTTTCAAAAATTATTAATAATTCTTGCTTATCAAGTGATGATAATCGATATTGATGAATTTCATTATCATAACTTTTAAATGTTAAAAGTTCACTTTTTTCAAGTTCATTTATACTTTCTGAGGAATGGAGCTCTAAATTATTAAGTGAGTTACCTTCATTAAATGAAGCTGTAAACAAGTTTTTATTAAATTTTTTTAAATAATATGATCTAAAAAGTTCTAACAAAAATAAAACTATGCATGAGCTAAAACCTAAGAAAATTAGCCATTGTATATTTACTGAAGCACAAACTCCTAATGAAATAAGTAAAAAATAAATACTCAATTCAAATGGCGATCTTACAGGATTTCTAAATCTTACAATAGATAATGCACCAACCATACCCAATGAAAGAGCTAGGTTTCCAGAAATAACCGATGTGATTGCGTATGTAATTATTGGCAACAAATAAAAAGTGCTAGTGTGTGCAAAACTTTTTGCCCAATATTGTCTGGAATATAATAAAACATATCTAATTAAAAACGAAATAAAAACTAATAATGCAAGACTGAAAACTTTATTCTGTAATTTCGATATTATAATTTCAATCATTATCTGAAATTTTTTACATCAATTTAATCAAAAGTCAAAATTAAAGAGACTGGTAAACATCTAAAATTTTTCTGTCCAATTTTTACTAAAACCAAAAGCTTTATCATCTACAAAAACATCATAAGTTGGTTTACCCATTATTAGCTTGTGATACTTTAATTTCCATTTTTTTAATTGTCTCTTGGTCAAAATTAAACCTCTCTTTTTAGCTAAATAAACTTTTCCCTCTGATCTGCCCATATATCTAGCTGTAAAAATTTTTATATAATTTCCCTTCTCATATAAAGAATTAATTTTTTTTATTGCTTTGGAGATAGGTTTCGATTTTTTATAATTATTATTTTTTGGTGTTCGGCAAATAACACCATCTAAATCAAAACAAAAAGTTTTTTTCATAGTATTATTGTTATATATGATTATAAGAAAATTTACACAATTTGAATTTTATAAATTTTTTAATAAATAAATTATTTAAAAGAAATAAGTTTTATTTATGTTAATAAGAAAAATCTTAGTAAAAATATTAGTTTTTATTTTATCAGAATTAATTCACTTTGAATTAAAATTTAAAAAAAAAAAATATATTTATCCACCTTTTAATAATTTTGGAGATATTTTGGAATTTTATATGGACTCTTATAAAAAAATAATTTCAAGTAAGAAAAAACTTTTAGTTTTTAGCAGTGTTGATGAAAGGGTAGCTATTTTTTTTTTTAATAAAAAAAAAATTCAAAAAAATTTTTTTTTCTTAAAAAACTTATCTTCTTACCGAATTTTTTATAAATTATATTTAGAAAAAGATAGAAAAAATATTTTTCCAATATTTAAAATTAAAGATAGAAATAAGTATATATTTAAAACTAAAAAACGAAATTTTTATAGAAATTTATTTGTTCAAAAATTAGAAAATGAAAAAATTTCTAATAAACTTAAAAAGGTTTCCGAAAAAAAATATATTACTTTTTTTTGGAAATATTATAATGATAATCCAAATGATCTGTCCGGATCTTCCACAAGATCAACGACAAATTTAAATAAAATATTAAATTTGCTTAATTTTTTAAAAAGAAAATTTAATATTATTATAGTTGGCGAAAAAATTGACAAAGGTAATAAAATTTTAAAAAATAAATTAAAAGCTGATAATAAAATTTTCTTCTTACACGATTTATCAAAAAATTATTCCCTAGCTGATCAAATTTATTGCTACAAAAATTCAGAGGGATTTATTGGTAATGCAAGCGTAATGATTACAATTAATTGGGTTTTAAAAAAAAAAGTAATAATTTTTGACACTCTTAAAGAGATGCTGGATAATAGATTTAGAAAACATACCACTTGGCTATATAAAAAATACACTACAAGGAAAATTTCAAAACCAAGAGTATTAGAATTAAAATTGCTAAAAAAATTAGATAGTATCGAATATAAAATAATTGAAAATAAACTTTCAGATATTAAAAAGGAATTTAATAATAAATTTATTAATTAGATATTAATGCTATTTTTAAAAAAAATTATTTTTAAATTAATAATTTTTAAGTATTAATATTTTAATAAATTTAAATTCTTATTGAACTAATATATATAAAAATAGCTGGGTTTATGATTTCTATACTAAAATTATTTTTTTTATTTTCTGGATTTGAATTCTTGGGTAAAAAAATAAGCGAGGTTTTTGATTTAAGAAATATTATTAAAAATTTTTCAGATACTTTTTTCTTTAATTTTTCTTTAAGTTTATCCATTTTTTTAATTATTTCATATCCTTTGTTTATTTATGGATTTTTAAATTCAGATTTTTTTAACAAAATATTTTTATTTATAATTTTAATTGGAATATTAAATTTTATTTTGTTTTTATTTAAAAAAAAAAAAATAAATTTATTTAGTCAATATAAAACTAACTATTTAGTTTTTACACTCATATTCTTATATTTTTTATTATCAATTTCACCAATTACTGATGCGGACTCTTTATCCTACCATTTAAATGTTGGAAAATATATTTTAGAGTATAGCAGATTACCAACTGAAAGTTTTCAATTACATAACTATTTATCAGGTATAGGTGAGTTTCTTAACTCATTTGCTCTTTCTATAAATTTAGAAATATTTTCAAGTTTTATTAATTTTTTTGGATTATTAATAATTATTTATATTATTAAAAATATTTCTAATTTATCTACTTTAGATAGGAAAAATTATTTAAATATTTTGTACTTATCTTTATTATCATGCCCAACAATTATTATACTCGTTTCTTCTGGTAAACCACAACTATTCTACCTATCACTTATATCAGTTTGTTTTTATTCAATTTTGAATTTATTTAATAATAAATTTGATGATAAAAATTTTTTTAAACTATTCATAATTATTTCTTTTTTTTGCTTTACAGCACTCCTGGCAAAAATTTCATTTATTATTGATATTTTTTTGATTTATTTGTTTATATTTTTTTACCTATATAAAAATACAAAACCTTTTTTCATTATTAAATATTTTTCAATTTTAATAACTTTTGCTTTTATATTCTACTTTCCTGTACTTTATTGGAAAGAAATCAGTTTTGGAGTAAATTTTTATAAATTTATCTTAAATCCTATACCTAATGGAGTTTTTCCAGATAGTTTTTTATTTAAAAACCACCTAAGTGAAACTCAGATAGAAAAATTTCCTCAGAATTTAATAATACCTTACAATTTAGCAGATTTGACAAACACAATTGGATTTACTTTTTTTGTTGTAATTTTGTTATTTTTTATAAAATTTAAATACAAAAAAATAATTTTATTTACAATATTTTCAACATTCTTAATTTATGCTTTTTTTGGACCAAAATCTCCTCGTTTTTATCTAGACATAATAATTTTATCCTTATTGGTATTGTCTTCTGCTAAATTTCAAGATTTTAAAATTTTTAAATTTTTTAAATTAGGAATATATTTACAATCAATTGCAACTTGTTTGGCACTTTCTTATGGTGTTTTATCTATTACTCCTGCCATTATAAATAACTCTTTTTATGAAAAAATAATGTCAAAAAATGCAAATGGTTACGATTTATATAAATGGGTAGATAATTCCATTCCTCCTAATAGTTCATTTATTACAAATCATAGATCAACTTACTTAAGTAAAAACAAACCCTTATTTGCAAATTTTACTTATTTTTATAGTCCACAAAATAAAAATGTTAATAAATTTATGTTTAAAGAAATAAAGAAATTCAATCCAAATTATATTGTCTTCTTTGGAAATAAAAATGATTTAAAATATAAAAATTATAATTTTAAAGCTTGTGTTGGTGAATTGGTTAATTCAAAAAAAAATGTTGGATCTCATGCCACAAGAAAACCCTGGAAAAATAATTCAAATAAGTATGACGGATATATTTATAAATTGAATTCTAATCTTCTTCCAGATTGTCTTTACAAATAACCTAAAAAGTTTCGATTGTTTTTTTAAGTGCTTTTTTAAATTCAGTAAAACTTAATTTATTTTTTAATAATTTTTTTAATTTTAGATTTGATCCATGAGTTTTATAACTATCTGCAAAGTGTTTAGGTTTTTTTATTATTTTAGGAAACAAATTAGCTTTGTTAAAAAGTTTTACTATTTTAGCAACTTTTTGTGGTTTGTTTGAACAAATATTTATAACTTCATGTTGATTTTTAATTTTAATTTTCATTAAATTTTCTAGAATTTTGCAAACATCATCAATAAATGTGAAGTCTCTAAAATGATTTCCATTATTAAAAAGTGGAACTTTAATATTTTTTTTTGAGGAGTAGTATAATTTTGAAATTAACATGTCTGGTCTATTAGAATTTCCAAAAATAGAAAAAAATCTTAAACCTATAAAATTAGATTTTTTTATTTTGGAATAGTAAATTGCCATTTCTTCGTTAAATTTTTTTGATAAAGCGTATACATTTTTTGGTTTCGTTCTGGAGTTTTCAGAAACTGGAAAAATTTTTTGATCACCATATACTGAGCTTGATGATGCATAAAAAAATTTCTTTAATTTACTAAAATTTATATTTTCAATTAAATTTGAAAAACCATATATATTTGTATCTATATACTTTATAGGATTGTTATATGAATATCTCACTCCTGCTTGTGCAGCAAAATGAAAAACAAAATCAAATTTTATATTTTTTAATTTTTTTTTAATTTTATTTTGATCACATATATTTAAATTAAAATATTTAAAATTTTTACTTTTCTTTAAATCTTCTGTTCTTTTTTTTTTCATCTTTATAGAATAGTAACTATCTAAATTATCTATACCAAAAATTTGATTATTTTTATTTCTAAGCAAATGCAGTGACAAATTATAACCAATAAATCCAGATGAACCTGTAATTAAAATTTTTGTTTTCATAACATACAATTATCTTTATAAGCACATTAAAAAAAGTAAACATCTTTATAATATGAATAATAGTTATTTAAAAATAGCTCTTAAAAGTATCCCGAGAATTTTAACTTGTATGGATAGAAATATTCACTCTAGCACTTACGGTTGCATGCATAGAGATTTTTGGATGTACAAAACAAGCGATTTTCCTGATGCTGTGAGGCAATTTGGAATTCACGCATTAGCACTAGTTTATTCAAATAAATTTTGTGAAAGTAATATTTATTATAATAATAAAAAAATTTTAGAATATATAAAAGCTGGGCTAATATTTTGGACAAAAATTCAACATAAAGACGGATCTTTTGATGAATTTTATCCAAACGAGAGAGGATGGGTTGGTCCAACAGCTTTTACGACATATACTAGCATTGAGAGTTACAAGTTAGTAAAAAACTATTTACATAAATCAGAACAAAATATCATAGAAGATGCTATTAAAAAATCTTCTCATTTTATTTCTAAGGGAGATCAAGAATTAGATTTTTTAGCAAACCATCATGCAATGGCTACTTTAGCATTATGGAAAGCATATGACCTTTTCAAAAACGAAAATTTTTTGAATGGCTATAAACAATCATTAAAAAAGTTCAAATCATATCATAACTTTGATGAAGGGTGGTCAACAGAGTACGATGGCATAGACCCAGGATACCTTAGTGCTACAGTTTCATTTTTAGGAAAAATTTACAAGTCTAATAAAGATCCACAAATCCATGAAATATGCAAATCATCAATTAATACTTGTAGTTATTTTTTTTATCCTAATGGGTATTATGGAGGTTTTTTGGGTAGTAGAAATACACAGCATGTTTATTCCCACGGATTTGAAATATTTTCAAATGATTTAAAAATTGCAAACAGAATATCAATAGAAATTAGAAAAAATTATGATGATTACAAATATGTTACGCCAGAAATAATGTCGGATAGATATTTATTTTACAGAGTCCCAGAATTGCTTTTAAGTCATCTTGAAAGTATGAATAATTCTGACTCTTCAGAATTAAAACTTCCGTATGAAGAGGAAAAATTTACAAAATATTTTAAGAAGGCTAAAGTTTGGATTTACAATGACTCGAAAAATTACTTTTGTGCAAACTTAGCTAAAGGAGGAGCTTATATTTTATTTAATAAAAAAGATAAAAAAATTATAGATGCAGATGCAGGAATATACTTGAGGCTTAAAAATAAAAAAATTTTGAGTTCTCAATGGATTTCCCAAAATTATGCTATAGAGACAAATGAATCAAATTTTATTGTAAGAGGTAAACTACAAATAACACCTGGAAATAAAACCTTCAATCAATTTACTAACTTGATATTTAGGATGTTTCTTTTAATCATAAATTTATTCCCACAACTTTCACATAAACTAAAAGGTTTTATAAGAAAGTTGATTGTACTAGGAAGTAAAGAAACCAAAATAAACTTTATAAGAAAAGTTACTATTAAAGAAGGTGAACTAGAAATTAATAATTTCCTAGATAAATTGGACAAAAATAAAATACACGATATTCAAATTGGAGATATCTTCTATAATAGATTTGTACCTCAATCACAGTTTTTTCAAAATTATGAGATCGAAGAAAATAATAAAAAATCATTGTTAAATAATGATTTTGAAATTAAAAATGAACAAGTTGAATTTATCAAATCCTTTAAACTATAAAAAAAACTTATTTTTTTTTTTAGTAAGTATATTTTTTCTAACAATAGTTTATTTAAATATAGAAATTAAGGAAATTTTTGAAAATTTTAAAAAACTAGATATTCAAATTATTTTACTAGGAATTTCGCTTGTAATTTTAACATACCTTTTTGCTACACTTAGATGGTATCTTTTAATTTCAAATATAACTAAACAAAAAAATTTATTTAAAATTTGTACTAAACAAATATTTATTGCAGCAACGTATAATTTAATTATACCTGCTAAGACAGGAGAATTGTCCAAGTTATTCTTTTTAAATAAATTACCCAAAAAAAAAATTTTATCATGTTTGTTGTTAGAAAGAGCAATAGATTTAACAACTTTAATTTTAGTTTTTATTATATTTGGAATAAAAGCTTTTGGGCAATTACAATCAAATATTTTTTTTAAAGACTGGCACTACATTATTGTGTTGATATTTGTTGGAGTTATTATTGTTTTAAAGTACAACCCTTTTAAAATAATTAATGAAATTAAAAAGACCTTTAAAAAAATAAATAATAAAATAATTTTAATTTTTTTATTATCATTCTCCGTAATTTTTTTTAATTGTTTTTTTATTTATTCGATGTTTAGTTTCTTTGGAAAGGATATAAATTTTGCTTATATACTTGGGATTTATCCAATTATTGTTGTGGGAACTATATTGATTAGCACACCTTCAGGATTGGGTATTAGAGAATATCTTTTTATATTATTTTTCGGGAATTTGCCCAATACAAGTCTTGCATTAAATGTATCTTTAATTTATTACTTTTTTATCTTCTTATTGCCAGCTGTAATTGGTTTAATAATAATGAAAAGTTACAAAAATAAATGAATAGCATTTCTATAATAATTCCTGTTTATAAAGAGGTTGATGTAATCAAAAAAATCAATGATAAAATTAAAAACATAAATAACGAAAATAAAGATTTTGAAATCATTATAGTGGATGACGGAAATGATATCCCAATAAAAAATGACTCAGAAAATGATAAAATAAAAGTCGTAAGAAATGAAACAAATAAAGGTTATGGATATTCAATAAAAAAAGGTGTTCGGATAGCTTCACATAACACAGTGGCAATAATAGATGCAGATGACACATATGATTTTAATTTTATTTTTAAATTAAAAGAAAATTTTAAATCAGAACATGATTTAGTCGTAGGAAAAAGAGTGTTTTTATATAATGAAGGTTTTTTACGAAAAGGTTACAGATTTTTTATAAATAAATTTTCAAGTTTACTTTTCTCTTATAAAATTTTAGATTTAAATTCTGGAATTCGTGTATTTGACAAAAAATATTTTCTTAAGTTTGAGAAATATTTTCCTGATAAATTTTCTATAACTAGTACTCAGACATTAATCTATGTGTCAAAAAAATATAACTTAAAATATTTAGAAACAACTTATAACTCTAGAACTGGTAGATCAAAAATTAACATTATATCTGATCCGCTAAATTTCGTACTCTTAATTTTAAAAATCCATATGATTTTTTCACCAATAAAATTTTTTGGAACATTAGGATTAATACTCATCATCATGGGATTAATTTTGGGAATTATCTCATTGATTTTATTCGATCGAATTACTGATGTTTCAGTTCTTTTATTGTTACTTTTTGGATTTAATTCAATTCTATTTGGTCTCCTAGCAGAATCAATCAGACTTAAAAATAATGATTGATTATTTACAAGTTGTAAAAAATATATACGTAAAAATTATCAAAATTTTAAAAATAATTTTTTTAATCAAATTTTTTGATAGATTTTTATTTTTTAGAAAATCTTATATCAGAAGTTTGTTTTCTATATATGATCTTGAAGAGCTAGTTAATTTTGATCAAATTTGGATAAATATTAAAGCAAAAAAATTTTTAGAAAATTATCTAAATAAAAATTTAGATATTTTAGAATACGGGAGTGGTTCCAGCAGTTTTTTTTTTTTCAAAAAGAGTAAATCAAATTTCTTCAATTGAGCATGATAAAAATTATTATGAAAAAGTAAGTTCACTAAATAACAAATTAAACTCTAACATTAACTTTTATCTTGTCGAGCCAGAAATTGATGACATAGAAAAAGTTTTCATTTCAAGAAAATCTATTAAATACAAAAATATGAGTTTTAAGAATTACGTTCTATTCCCTCTTAAACTAAAAAAAAAATATGACGTAATTTTTATTGATGGTAGGTGTAGAGAAAAATGTCTTATAATTGCAATTTCTTTACTAAAAGATAATGGTCTTATTATCTTCGATGATACTGAAAAAAAAAGAACGAGATATCAAAAATACATAGATGTTTTCTCTAAATATGCTGATGTTTCAAGATACTATGGTTTAAACATTTGTTTGCCTTATATGTCAGAAACCTCTGTAATTAAAAACATTAATTTTGAAGAAATTAAAAAAACTGAACTTTATAAAGAAGTTATGAATGAGGTTGATTTATAAAACAAAGTCAAAATCATCCATTTAAGTATTTTAATAAAGTTTTTTTCACTGACATTGGTTTAAATTTATATTTCTTTGCTTTAGATAAATTCAAAACAAATTTTTTATTATTTGCTAATAAATTTATGTGTGGTTTTTTATTTAATTTTTTGAACATTAACAAAATTATATTTTTAAATTTTAAGGGGTATGATGATCCTATGTGAATAGTAGTGTTAATTTTCTTTTTATTTTTTAAAATTTTCAAAATAAACTTATTTAAAGTTTCAACATGCAAAATCCTATTATATTTATAGTTTGGATTGTTGATTTTGATTTGTTTTCCATCCAATATATTTTGTTTAATATCTGAAATAGCATTAAATCTAGATTTATTTCCAATTATACTGGGTGCTCTTAAAATCCAGGTAGAAATATTTTTACCTATAATATTTCGTATCATCTCTTCACACATAAACTTTGATTTTGAGTAATAACTATCTGGGGATTTTTTTAACATATTTTCTTTAATTACCGACCCTTTGATATTCTCATAAACAGCAATTGATGAAAGAAAAATTATTTTTTTTAATTTTATCCCCTTTGATAATTCAAGAATTTTTCTAGTAATTTCAATATTTTCCTTAAACAATCTTGGACCACTAGTATCCTCTGGATTTTTTACAGCTAAGTGAATTAAACAATCTATCTTGTGTGGTATTTTTTTTAATTTATTTATGTTTTTTTTAATATAAAAAATTTTTTTTTTATTTTCTCCATTACTTTTATTAATCAGTGCATAAACATAAATATTATTTTTGGACAAAAATTTTATTAAGTTTCTTCCTACAAAACCCCCAGCACCAGTAACTAGAACTTTCATAAATATTTTTTTAGTTTAGATAATGGTAAATTTTTAGAAATTTTATTTAATTTTTTATTAATATTAATATTATTTAAAAATTCATCAAAATTTAATTTTTTGTTAATTATGATTTTATCCAAAACAAAGTGAATTTCTAAATTTCTTACTTTTTTAAAAAAAAACTTAAGATATTTTTCATCTTGAGGCAACATCTCAAAACTACACATTATGATACCTTTTACATTTTTTAAATTAGAGATGATTCCCTCTAATTCTGCATAACAATTTTCAAAAATATATTCTTCAATAGGCAAACTAAAAGAAATGTTTTGTTTTTTACAATAATCTCTTAAGATTAAGTTTTGTACAGGCGCAGTAAGCATGTTGTTTCCAAATTTCCTTAAATTTGTATATAAAATAAACTTCTTCACTAATTTTTAAAATTTTTTGGTAAGTTAACTTTTAAACCCTCAATTGTTGCTTGCCTCATAGTTATAGGGGTATAAAACTTACCTAATGAATGTTGCTCACTTGTATAAGGTGAAAGCAAAGATTTAAACCTGGTGTTAAATGACCATCTAGTTTCTTTTTGTAGGTTTTCATTATTTCCATGCAAAAAATTTGGAGAAAAAATTAATCCTTGATTATATTTTATTTTTATATACCTAATTTTATTTTTTAATTTACTTTTCAATTGTGACATACCACCTTTACCCATTTTAGAGTAACTTGGCATTTTATTTACATACATTTTATTTAATTTTTTAGGGACGATGAACATACTTTTATTTAAATAGCAATTTACTAAAGGCAACCAAGCAACAACTTCAAATGGAGACTCCCCATTAAATGTATCGGCATGCATGGGTAATACTGATGACTTATCTTTTGGCATTTGTATAGATAAATTTATCTGATTTTGCATTGCTAATTCATTTCCTACTATAATATCTAAATATGTTTTAAAGATTTTGTAATACTTAATTCCAAGCCATTTTTGATTGTTTATATTCTTAAAAATATACATTCTAAAATCATTGATTTGTTTTTTAGATAGATTTTTATGCAAATAATTTAAATCAAACTTTTTAATTTTTAATTTTTTTTTACTTAATTCAATGATGTAATTTTTAATAAAATTAAGCTCTTTCTTTTGTTCAATATCAAAAACAACATAACCATGTTTATTAAAATTTTTGCTTACCTCTATCTCTTTTTTAGAAAGAAAATTCATTGTTTATTTAAAAAACCCTTAATTTATTTTGTCAAAAATATCAAAGATTTTAAAACATTATCAATTTTTATCTCTGATTTGTGGCCCAAAATATTAGTCTTTAATGCCCCCGCAATTGATCCGGCAAGAGACAAAATCACTGGATTTGATGAATGTCTATTAAATGTGGCTAAATAACTATAAAATGCGTCTCCAGCACCGATAGTGTCAATTACTTTTTTATTCATAGCAGGAAATTCAAATATTTTTTTATTTTTAAATCTTTTTAGTAAATGTCCATCGCTACCCATAGTAAGCACAACATTTTTAAAGTTTTTCAATTTTTTGTCAGATATTAATTTTCTCATTGAGCTAAACTTATCTCCAATCCCTAATCTAATTTCACCTCTATCGATACATAGTAAATCTGCATTACTATATTTAGTAAATAAATTATAACCTCTATTTCCAGAATTAGTTTGAACATTTAATGATAAAAATTTTGAATTCTTTGAAATTAAAGAAGCTAACTTTTTATCAATCAATCCATGACCAAAATCACATACAATTATATGATCAAATTTTTTTAAAAACTTATTAATAATTTTACCTTGCAAATGACTACTAATTTCTTTATTTGCAAAATTATAAGTTTCGAAAATTTTTGTTGATCCGTTGCTTATATATCTTGACTTCACAACGTCTTTATAACCAGGGGCTTTAATTAAATTAATATTTTTTAAATTACCCAGTTCATTTTTTAATTTTTTTTTTATATTCTCACTATTATAAATTGAAACTAAAGATACATTTTTATTGAATTGTTTTATATTTTTTACAACAGGAATTACACCACCTAAAAAAGACTCACTTTTGTTAACACATACAGATAAAATATCCTCTTTTGAGGGTTTTCCAAGGGGCTCAGAATAAATATACTTGTCTATAATAATCTCTCCAAGAACTAAAATTTTATCTTGACTAATTTTTTTCAACGTATTTGTAAAAATTTTTTTAATTTCAGAAGTGTTTTTAAAATGCTTAGATATAATTTTTTTTGCTGGATTATAATCTTCAAATTTAGAGTTCATTAGTGAAGATGAGGAAAAAGTAGCTCCCTCTGTAAAAATAAGTTTGCCACCTATTCTTTCAACTGCTGTTTTTTCTTTTTTTAGATTTCCAGCTGTATCATTTTCAGCTATTTTGTAATCTGGACCTTTAACATAAAATGACGGTTTTAAGTTTTCAATGACATTAATTGCTGAGTTACTATTGCTACAAAAAACATAGTCTACAATTTCAAGACTAGATAAAAAATCTAAACGAAAAGATTGTTTAAAATAAGGTTTATTTATTCCCTTATTAACAAATTTGTCTGCAGTGATTGAAACAACTAAACTATCACCATGTGATTTAGCTTCCTTAAAGTAATTCAAGTGACCAGGATGCACCAAATCAAAAACACCATGTACTAATATAATTTTTTTATTATTTTTTTTTAACTCTTTGGATCTTTTTTGTAATTCTTTTATCGAGCTAATTATTTTCATTTTTATTTATACTTTAATTGTATGTTTTTTTTTTTCATATATATATACCTACATATTTATGTCCACAAAATACAAAAAAGCATTAGTAATCGGAGCTGGTCCCGCTGGTATAGCAGCTTCACATTTGTTAAGTCTAAATGGAAAATGGGATATTACTTTAGTTGAAAAGGCTGGGTTTACTGGTGGAGGATGTAGAACATTTGAATACGGTGGGCACCCTTTCACTTTCGGTCCAAGACATTTTCTAACACAAAATGAAAAAACTTTTGAATATCTAAGTAAATACTGTCCTATGCGTGATTGTAAAGAACATGAATTCTTAACATTTGTTGAAAAGGACAATCAATTTTATAATTTTCCAATACACGAAAAGGATTTTGAAAAAATGCCCGATAAGGAAAAAATTCTTAAAGAACTTAAAGATTGTGAGCTCAATAAAGACGAAATGAGATTTTCTACAGATGGAAAAATATATGGAGATGTTAAATCAAAAGAAAATCTAGAAGATTTTTGGATAGCTTCAGTTGGAAAATCTTTATACGAAAAATATGTTAAATATTATACACAAAAAATGTGGATGGTTGAGGACAATAAAGTAATTGATAACTTTGGCTGGTCTCCAAAAGGAGTAACAATTAATAAAGGCGCGATAAGTTCAGCTTGGGCAGATGCTATTTCTGCATATCCAACAGATTACAACGGGTATAATAAATGGTTTGATCTTGCTTCTAGTCAAACAAAATTATTACTAAACACAACTATTAGCAAATATGATATCCCAAACTCTACAGTAACTATTGATGGTGAAAAATTAAAATTTGATATAATCATAAATACTATTTCACCAGATATATTATTTAATTTTTGTCACGGAGAACTTCCATATATAGGAAGAGATCTAATGAAAATTATTCTACCTGTAAAAGATGTATTTCCAAAAAATGTTTATTTTGCTTATTATGCAGGTAAAGAAAAATTTACTAGAATTGTTGATTTTAAAAAGCTTACTAATCAAAATATAAATTCAAATACGTCTTTGATAACAATAGAGATGCCTTCGAAAAATGGAAAATATTATCCTTTGCCGTTAAAATCACAAATAAGCAAAGCAAAAAAATATTTAGATGAAATGCCGGAAAATGTATTTTCTATAGGTAGAGCTGGAAGTTATGATTATGGAGTAGATATAGATGATGGTATTGAACAAGCAATGGAAATTATTAATAATCTGTGATTGATAAGATATTAATCAGAAATTTACCAGTTAATACAGAATTTATTTCTAAACCCAGAAAAAATAATATATCACTAGGAATAGATAAAAAACTCAAAATTTTTAGAATAAAATCAAAACTTACCCCAAATAAAATTCAAGCTAGATTTTCATGGCTCAAAGAAAATGAGCCAGATAAACATTATAGCAGTATAATAAAAATATTTAAAAAAATTATAAAAAATAATAATAGAATTATTGGTCTTACATATCGAGATAAAAAATTTATTAAACTTTTAAAAAAGAAATTTAAATCAAAAAATAATTGTTTAGATAGAGGTTTCTATAAAATAAAGGATCACAAAATTGGTCTATCACGTATACAAGATAAAATATCAAAAAAAGAGTATTTATCTAAAGCTATTAGAGGAAAAGAAAAAAAAATTATTTTAATGAATCATTCATTACATCATTTTATTGACTTAAAAAAATTTTTATCAAATTTACATAGGTCTGTTGATAATGAAGATATAATTTATATTGAAGTGCCAGATTGTGAACAATATTTTAAAGGTTTTGACTATACTCATATTTTTGAGGAACATTTTAATTACTTTACTAAAGAAAGTTTAGAAAATGTTTTAAAATTTAATAGTTTTAAAATTTTGAAGTTTTATAGGTACAAAAATAAATATGAAGATTCTTTAAATTTTTGGATTAAAAAAAGTTATAAAAGTATTAAAAGTCAAATTAATTTTAAAAAGGAAATAAAATATATTAAAAATTATCAAAAATTTAAAAGAAAAATTCAAAATTTTTTTATAAGAAATAAAACTAGAAATATTGGAATATTGGGGGCTGGACATCACACGGTAAGTTTTATTAACATCTTTAAATTACATAAGTTTAATTTTACTATTTATGATGATAATAAATTTAAGGTAGGTAGATTTTTACCTGGAACTAAATTTTTAATTAAAAAAGCATCAACTATGAATGAGCTAGATTTACTATTAATAGGTGTTAGTCCAGACTACGAACAAAATATTATGAAAAAAATCCGATATAAAGCTTTCAAAATAAAATCCATAAACCCTTTAAGTAGACATTATTTTTTATGAAGTACAAAACCAATTGGTGGAATTCAATTTTAACAAATTTAGAAAAGAAAAACCTTATTAAAGCATTTGATAATAAAAAACTAAGTATGGGTGAAATATCTCGTAAATTTGAAAATAATTTTTCAAGAGTAACTTCATCCAAATATTCACTTACAACTACAAGCGGTACTATGGCTTTATACCTGGCTCTCAAGTCGCTAGGAATAAAAAAAAATGATGAAGTTCTAGTGCCTGCATTTACATGGATTTCAACAGCAAATGCCCCACAAATGATTGGTGCAAAAGTTATTTTAGTCGATATAGATAAAAACAAACCTGTTATTAATATAGATGATTTAAAAAAAAAAAATTTCAAATAGGACTAAGGCAATTATTTGTGTTCATCTAAACGGAATTAGCTGTGATATAGAGGCCTTAAAAAAAATAAGATCTAAATATAAAATTCCTATTATTGAAGACTGTGCCCAATCTCTAATGTCAAAATATAGAAATAAATTATTAGGAACTTTTTTTGATATCGGTTGTTTTTCATTTGGAGTTACAAAATTATTAACAACAGGCCAAGGTGGTATGATTATAACTAATAAAAATAATATTTTTAAAAAAATTAAATTATTAAGAAATAATGGATTAGTAGATATTATGAGTCCAAAATATGTTTATGAAGGTCTTAATCTAAAATCATCAGATCTACTTTTTTCTCTGGCAAAAACTCAACTAAAAAATATTCAAAATAAAATAAACTCTCTGGTCAAATTACATAAAAATTATAATATTGCTTTGAAAAGATTTAATTCTATCAAATTGATAGATGTTGATTATCAAAATGGAGAGGTTCCTTTGTACAATTTAGTAAGATGTAAAAATGTAAAAAAAATAATAAAAATTTTAAACGATCAAAATATAGAATCAAGAAAGATAGGTGACTCTCTTGACAAATCAAATTATTTTATAAAAAAAGGAAATCTTAAAAATTCAAAAATCTTTGCAAAAGAAACAATTTATTTACCAAGTGGTCCAAACCAAAACCCTCAAATAGCTAAAAAAATTCAAAAAATTCTTATATCTGGTGGAATTAAATAAGTTTAGGCTTTTTTTATTTTTAAACTCAAATAATAAACTGTTTCTATAAGTACAGAAAAAATTAAAGTAGATATAAGTGAATAACCAAAAAATGGTATAGCCATAATATAAGAAGATATTAGTCCATTAAAAGTATAACCGTAGCCGCCAAGTAGCCATACACCAAAATTTGTAAGAATATAAAAAATTATTGCTCCACTTAAAGCTCCACCTAATCTTGATACAGTATTTTTGTTAAAATATTTAGATACTAAAGAAATTACAATTACACTTCCCCAAGTGAAAAACATTGTTGAATGAAAACCAATTATAAAATCAGTTATTACAAATGACATTAATAATGCAAACAAAAATCTAGAACCCAAAAGCACTGGTACGTAGAAGCTAAGAGCTATTAAGCTTGTAAAATTTGGTGGATGCGGAATAAATCTAGAAGCAGACAAAACTAGAAAAATTCCAAGCGAAATTTTAATATAGTTCATAATATATAATATATTATAAATCTTTAATATAAGGTTTCAATATTATTAACTAATTTTTAAAAATTATTACTTAAACCGATTTTAAAAATCCGACCATCTTGGCTATATCCATATGGTCTTTGATAATTTTCATCAAGTAAATTCGAGATATTAATGCTTAAAACACCCAAATTATACTTTTTTGAAATTGATAGGTTCATCACGTCTGTACTATCTACTTTGGTAACCCCTGGTGCATAATCAAAAGATTTTCCGTAATGTTTATAATTATAGTTAAGTGAAACAGGTCCAATAATTTTGTTTTTTATATTGACATCATAATTTATGCCATAAGTAGAGTCTGGTCTATTTAACTGGCGATTACCATTAACTTGTCTGCTTGAACTAATTGTATTAAAAATTTTTAATTTTTGATTTTTATTATTAAATATCAAATTACTTTCAATACCATCTTGTTTTAAATCTTTTTTGTTATTTGTATATCCTGATCCTCCTTTGTAACTGCCATCATAAAGTAGTGCATCTTTTATAGAACTTCTATAAAATGCATTTGTAAAACTAAGAGAGTCATTAAAAAAATATCTTATTTTTACCTCATTTGTTTTACTTTTTTCTGGATCTGCATCAGGGTTTGCAACATGTTTATATGCGTCTGTCCTTCCATTATTTCCATATAATTCATATAAACTTGGATTTCTTAAACCTGTTGATTGAGTAAATCCAAATTCAAAATTTTTATAAAATTTGGTCAAGTTGATTTTATATGTTTCATTAAATTTTGTAGTTTTGTGGTTATCTCCTCTGCCATAAAAAGATAAAATAGTATTTTCGGATATTTTATATCCCAGATTTCCAAAAAAACTGTAATTATCTAAATTTCCTTTAGCTGATGGTGTTGACCATGAACCATTATTTGTGAAAGAGCCTGAAATATAATTGTACTCTGATCCATATCCATATGAAAATTTATTTGACCTTTTAATTCTTCTTTCTGCCTTTAAAAGAGCTGACTGACCATTGTACCAATCAAAATATCCACTTTCGTCATACTCTCGATTATTATGATGTAAATGAAAAGTTAATAAATTTTCCGAGTCTTTTGTCAGTTTGTTCAAACCTGTTTGAAAAATATACATTTTATCGTGTGAATAGCCACTCTCATCACTTGTGCTTGCATCATAATTAGCTTTAGTTCTTCTTGCATATCCAGTTGAGTGAAACTTAAGATCAGCATTTATCCATTTTTCTGCGTTTATATTAATTTGATAGTTTTTTGCGCTATCATCTTCATTACCATTATATCTTGCGCTATTTTTTTTACTATTTAACAAACTACCTTTAAAATTGTAATGCCAACCATTATCCAAAATTTTAGTATAATTTGTTTGAAGTGAATTTTCCTTTTCATAACCACTAACTGAATATTTATTTTGATAATCTATCGCAGTAATAAAGTTAATAGCTCCACCAATTGCAGATGGCCCAAAATGGGCTCCACTTGGCCCCTTATATATTTCAATTTGTTGTATTGTGCTTAAAAAATCTTGACCAAAATTATGTAAACCCTGAGTGGTTGTTTGATCATTTATCGGAATACCATTAAGAAGAACCAATGTATGATTTGAGTTTGTTCCTCTCATAAATAATGAGGTTAATTGGCCTCTTTGACCATTTTGTTTAATATCTATCCCATCTAAATATTTTAAAATATCTACTACATCCGTCGCTCCACTATTATCTATGTCATCTCTATTAATTACTATTTTGTTAATGGAGGTTTCTGAAATATCGGAAGTATTTGGCGTTTTTTTTATTGTTATGCAAGGAGTCCCTTCTCTATTATCCCACTTACAATTTTCTAATGCAGTAACATTTAGACTTAATAAAGTTAACAATGATAAAGTTGAAACTAAACTTATTTTAAAAATTTTCATACGACTCCTTAATTTTCTTGAATTTAAATTCAAGATTTTTTTACTTTAGTGCCGTTGCTAATTAAAATTGCAGAACTAGACTCTTCCTGGCCATCATTCAACAGCGGACTTCGTTGGGTGGAGCTCCGACTTTACGGTTGCAGGAACAGCCAATGAATTTCACACTGATTTCCCACCATGCATTTCAACGTAGTATTTTTTTATATTTAATTAAAGTTTTGTCAATAAAATATTAATCACCAATTTTATAAAATTATGCTAAATAACATATTACTTAAAATAATTTTTCAATAGTTATGTTTCAAATTAATCCAAAAAAGAAAAAAAAAATATTAATAGTAGGTTCAAACTCATTCTCAGGTTCTAATTTAGTTAATTATTTGTTAAGTAAAAAATATTCGGTTCTGGGTATAAGTAGATCCAGAGAAAAAAATTTAATTTTAAGACCTTATGCGAAAAACAAATATCTTAAAAATTTTAATTTCATAAAAATTGATTTAAATAAATCAAACAAGAAAGATTTAAAAAAAATAATTTTATTTAATCCAGAAATTATATTTAATTTTTCTGCTCAGGGAATGGTTGCTGAAAGCTGGAATAATCCCGATCATTGGTTTCAAACAAATATAGTTGCACAATCAAAATTTTTAAAATTTGTGCAAAAAAATTTAAATATAAAAAAATATATTCAATTTACTACACCAGAGGTTTATGGCTCGACGAACAAAAAGATTAAAGAAAGTTTTAATTTTAATCCATCAACTCCATATGCTAATTCAAGAGCTTGTTTTGATAACCATCTTTTAAGCCTATATAAGAATTATAATTTTCCTGTTATATTCACAAGAACTGCGAATGTTTTTGGCCCTTTTCAAGATCTTTATAGGATTATTCCTGTAACAATAATGAGAATTTTACAGAAAAAAAATATTATAATACATGGAAAAGGTAGTTCAGAAAGATCTTTTATATTAATGGAGGATGTTTGTATTGCCTTAGAAAAGATAATGAATAGCTCTAATATTGGTCAAACTTATCATATTTCAACAAATAAATTTATATCAATTAAAAAACTTTGTTTGAAAATTAAAAAAATATTTAATTCCAAAAATAAATTAATTTACACAAAAGACAGAGTGGGAAAAGATAAAGCTTATAAATTATCAAGTAATAAATTAAGAAAAAATTTTAAATGGAAAGAAATAAATAATTTTGATTATAACCTCCGTTTTACTTGTAATTGGTATCTAAATAATTTTAATAAACTAAATAAACTTAAATTAAATTATGAGCATAAAAAGTAAAAAAATTATTGTTACAGGTGGTTGTGGATATATTGGGGTTAAACTAGTTGAACATTTTTTAAAAAAAAAATTTAAAGTAACCGTCATTGATACACAATGGTTCGGTAAAAATTTAAAAAAAAATAAAAACTTAAAAATAATTAAAAAAGATATACGAGATCTTAAGGAAAAACATTTTAGAAATATTTATGCTGTGTTTCATCTTGCAAATATTGCTAATGATCCTGCAGTAGAGTTAAAACCAGAACTTTCTTGGGAAGTTAATGTGCTTAGCTCAATGAAAATTATTGAATTTTGTATAAAAAATAAAGTTAAAAAATTTTTTTTTGCTAGCTCAGGAAGTGTCTACGGTATTAAAAAAGAAAAAAAAGTAACAGAGAGTTTAAGTTTAGAACCAATATCTGTTTATAATAAAACTAAAATGATTGCTGAAAGAATTTTTTTATCATACGAAAAAAAAATTAAACTTTACATTGTTAGGCCTGCAACAGTTTGCGGTGTATCTACAAGACAGAGATTAGATGTAAGTGTAAATGCTCTAACTATTTCAGCTTTAAAAAATAACGTTATAAACGTTTTTGGTGGCCAACAAATTAGACCAAATATACACATTGATGATATGGTTAATGTGTACGATCATCTATTTTTTAAAAACTGTCCATCAGGAATATATAATGCCGGCTTTGAAAATTACTCAATTAAAAAAATAGCAAATTCAGTAGCGAAAATTACCAAAGCAAAAATTAAAATTAAAAAAACCAACGATCCAAGATCATATAGAATAGATTCTTCTAAACTACTCAATACTGGCTTCAAGCCAAACAAAAATATTTTCAATGCTATTTTTGAGATTAAAAAAAAATATGAAAAAAATAAAAAGTTTTTTGACAAAAAAAATGCTTATACTGTTTTGTGGATGAAGCAGAAAAAAATTATATGAACAGTCACAATTTTTCAAAAGAAATACGAAAAGATGTTTTAAAATTATCTCATTTATCAGGTGCTGCACATTTAGGTTCATGTTTATCAGTTGCTGACATTTTGGCGGTAATTTTTACTCAATTTTTAAATAATAAAATTATTCAAAATAAATTCATTTTGAGCAAAGGTCACGCAGCAATGGCTTTATATTCATCTTTGAAAAACAAAAAAATTATATCTAAAAAATTATTTAATTCTTATTGTAAGATAAATTCACCTTTAGAAGAACACCCATCACCAAAATGTCCAGGTGTTGAAGTCGCAACAGGATCTCTTGGACATGGAATTTGTATAGCTGGAGGTATTGCGCTAGCAAATAAGATAAAAAAAAACAATAGATCTATTTTTGTTCTGTGTAGTGATGGTGAGTGTAACGAAGGAAGTTTTTGGGAAGCAATATTATTTGCTGCCCATTTCAAACTTAATAATTTAAAAATATTAATAGATTGTAATAAATGGCAAGCTACAGGTAGAACAAAAGATGTTCTTAATCTAAATTCCTATAAAAAAAAATTTTTAGCAATGAATTGTGAGGTTGCTGAAATTAATGGGCATAATCATAAAAAAATTTCAGATACGCTGAAAAAAAAAAGAAAAAAACCTCTTATTGTTGTTTGTAATACAATTAAGGGTAAGGGAGTAAAATTTATGGAAGACGATAACAATTGGCATTATAGATCTCCTTCTAAGGAAAATTTAAATTTAGCTTTAAAAAATTTATAAGATATGAGAAATGCTTTTGCAAAAAAAATCACCTCATTAGCAAAAAAAAATAAGAAAATTATTTTACTAAGTGGAGACATTGGAAATAGACTTTTTGACGACTTTAAAAAAAATCATTCAGAAAGATTTTATAACTGTGGAATAGCTGAACAGAATATGGTTGGAGTAGCAGCAGGTTTGGCTATTGAAGGTTATTTACCGGTACTTTATACTATAACTCCTTTTTTAACTTCAAGGGCTTTTGAACAAATTAGATTAGATATCTGCTATCCAAATTTGAATGTTCTGATTGTTGGGACGGGAGCAGGCCTAAGTTACTCTAGATTGGGACCCACTCATCATTCTTTAGAGGATTTAGGATTAATGCAATCACTGCCAAATTTAGATATTTTTTGTCCTGGAGACAATATAGAATTAGAAAAAATTTTACCAAAATTATTTAAATTTAAAAAACCTTGTTATCTTAGACTTGGAAAAAAAGGTGAACCAATAGTTAATAATAAAAATAAAATAATAAATTTCTCCAAACCTAATATCATTAATAAATCAGGCAAAATAGCAATTTTGACAATAGGAAATACTCTATCTATTGGTAAAGAAGTTCAAAATAAACTTCAATCAAATAAGGTAAAATCTTCTCTAATTTCAGTTCATACATTCAAGCCATTTCATTTAAATATTTATAAACAACTTTTAAAAAAATTTAACTTGATTTGTATAATAGAAGAACATTATTTTCAGGGTGGTTTGGCTCAAAAAATAAAATCAAATTATGATAACTTAAATATTAAAAACAAAAAAATAATCAATTTTTCTGTACCATTTAAATTTCATACCGGATTAGGCGAGCAAAGAGAAGCCAGAAATATTGTAAATTTGAATGCAAAAAAAATATGTCAAAAAATATTAAAAAAAAAATAATAGGGATTGATTTTGATAACACAATAATAAATTATGTTAATGTTTTCAAAAAAATCTTACGTAAAAATAAAATTCCATTTGGAAAAAAATTAAACAAGGAAATTTTTAAAAAAAAAAATAATTAGTAAATATAATGAAAATTTTTATACAAAAATTCAATCAGAGATCTATGGAAAAGACATTATCTATGCACGTAAATTTTATGATTTAAATAAAAACCTTAATTTTTTACAAAAAAAATATGATCTAATCTTGATTAGTCATAAAACTAAATATCCAATATTAGGTAAAAAAATTAATTTAAGAAAAAAAGCTATAGAATGGCTAAAAAAGAATAATTTATATGGCCCAAAAAATATTTTTTATAAAAAAAATGTTTTTTTTGAAGATAGCATTGATAAGAAGCTGAAAAAAATAAAAAAAATTAGGTGTGATTACTTTATTGACGATCTTAACTTAATATTAGATGCATTACCAAAAAATATTAAAAAAATTAAATTTGGAAGTAAATCAAAAAAATATAAATATTTTTTAAAATGGAAAAATATAACCAAAATAATTATATAAAATGACTACAATAAAAATTTCAAATTTTTCTAATGCTTATAATAGTAAACTATTAAAAATTTCAAATTCAAAAAAAAATTTTGTAATTAAATTATTTTTAAAAAAAAATAATTCTAATTTTATTAGAGAAATTTTTTTTTTATCAAATTTAAAAAAACATGAGAATATTCCAAAAATTATTTCATATGACTATCAAGGCAAAATATTAGTATTGAGCTATCACAAAGGAATGAAAATTAAAAAAAACCAATCAAATTATTTTGATCAAATTTTAAATTTTCTAAAGAAGATTCAAAGTAGAAAAAAAAGATATATTTTAAAAAATAAACTTTTAGAGGCAAGAGAGGGTTGTTTTTGTTTACAAGATCATATTAAAAATACAAAACAAAAGATTAATGAAATAAAAAAAGATAAAGTTCTTATTAAAAATTTAAAATTTTTATATTTTATTAATAAAATTGAAAATATATTTAAACTCAAAAAAAAAAATATTTTATCAAAATATGAAAAAAAATTGTTACTAAAAAAAATAAAATTTAAAAATCTGATATTGTCCCCATCTGATTTTGGATTTAATAATATATTGCTTAATTCTAATAATTTAATATTTTTTGATTTCGAATATTCAGGATTAGATGACCCATTAAAATTATGCTCAGATTTCATCGCTAATCCAAACACAAAGATTAGTAAATACGAAAATGAAACTTTTTTAAGAAAATTTTCAAAAACATTCAAAATTTCAAATTTTAAAAAAAGATATTATGACTATATTGATTTTTATTATATTAAATGGTCTATAATAATCCTAAAATATAACTTAAATATAAAAAAAAAATCTAAATCAAAAATTGATCATTCAATTGAAAAATCAAAGCAATATTTAATAAATAAAAAAGTATGGAAATAGATTTTATAAGCCCCTTGCACAAATCTACTAAAAGGAATTATTTATCAAGAGTTAATGATAAAGATTTCCCTAAATACAAAGCAGCACAACTTGCAAAAAAATGGGGTTATCATTATTGGGATGGAAGTCGCAAAATTAATTATGGTGGATATAAATATATTAAAAACAGGTGGACAAAAGTAATAAAAAAAATTTCTAAATATTATAATTTAAAAAATAATTCTAAAATTCTTGATGTGGGATGTGGTAAAGGATTTCTATTACAAGATCTTAAAAATTTTAATAATACCTTTAAATTACATGGGGTCGATATTTCTAAATATGCAATTAAAAATTCTCCACCAGATGTAAAAGGTGCTATCAGACAATCTTCAGCAACTAAACTTAAATGGCCTGATAAATATTTTGACTTAGTAATTTCCATAAACACACTTCACAATTTACACAATTATGATTTACAAAAATCTTTAAAAGAAATCGAAAGAGTGGGCAAAAAAAAATATGTTGTTGTTGAAAGTTATAGAAATGAAAAAGAAAAAATGAATTTGTTATACTGGCAAGTAACCTGTGAAGCCTTTTGTACTCCGAAAGAATGGAAATGGTGGTTCAAAAACTGTGGGTACACTGGAGATTTTTCATTTATATATTTTAAATAATGAAAGATAAAATAATAATTAAAGCAGCTGTCCTAGAAAAAATAAATAAAAAACTTAAAATTAAAAATATTTATCATGAAGATAATTTGAGTAAAAATCAAGTTTTGATAAAAATTATTTATACAGGTATTTGTGGATCACAAATTGGAGAAATAAAAGGTATTAAAGGGAAAGATAAGTTTCTTCCTCACTTGTTGGGCCACGAAGCAACTGGAATTATTTTAAAAACTGCAAAAAATATTAAAGATTTTAAAGTAAACGACAAAGTTATTCTTCACTGGCAAAAAAATTCGTCAAGAGACTCGATTACACCAAAATATTATGACGATAAATTAAAAAAAATCAATGCAGGTTGGGTTACAACTTTTAATAATATGGCTATAGTATCAAAAAATCGTATCACTAAACTTCCAAAAAATCTTTCAATGAAAACTGGTATATTATTTGGATGTTCATTGACTACTTCTTATGGATCGATATTTAAAGACTCTAAAATAAATCTATCTAAAAAAAATTTAATTCTTATAACTGGAGTAGGAATGATAGGACAAGCAATAATTTCTTTACTATATAATCAGAATCAACAACTTTTTTACATAGAAAGTAATATAAAAAAAATAAATTTTATAAAAAAAAATTTTCCTAAAGTTAGATTTATTAGTGATATCAAAAAAAGTAAAATTCTATTTGACTATGTTTATGAAACCACAGGTATTACCAATATAATTGAAGATGCTTACAATTTTATAAATAATAAAGGTAAACTTATACTAATTGGAGTTCCAAGATTTAATAATAAGATAAAAATTAATTCTCTTGGTATAAATTATGGAAAAAAGATAATTGGTAGCTATGGAGGAGGGGTAGTGCCAAATAAAGATATAAGTAAAATCCTCTCTTATATTAGAGAAAACAAGGTAAAATTAGATAATTTAGTTGAGGGTTCTTATTCATTTAAAAATATAAATAAAGTCTTAAAAAGACTAATTAAAGGCAAAATTATAAATAAGCCTGTGATAAAATTTTAGATTGTCAGATATATGCTATAAAACTATAATTTTAAAATGAGAAAAAATTTAATATATTTTGCTGATCTTGTTCATAATGGAACAATACAAAGTATTGATACTTTTCCATTAGGCATTGGATTTGTGGCTTCATATTTAAAAGAAAAGCACCCTGATGCTATAATAAAGATGTTTAAACTTCCTCAGGAATTAAATGAAGCTTTAAAAGAAGAAATGCCGACAATAATGTGTTTTTCAAATTTTACATGGAATTTAAATTTATCAATTGAATTTTCAAAATATATTAAGTCGATTGACAAAAACATACCTATAGTTTTTGGGGGTCCAAATATTCCAATAAACACCGATGAATGCGAAACATTTCTCAAAAAATATGCTGAAATTGATTTTTATATTAAACAAGATGGAGAACATGCTTTTGAAAATCTATATAAAAAATTAATCGAGAATAATTTTGACATTAATAAAGTAAAACAACTAGATCCTTTTACTTTAGATAATACTCTTTTCATAAATGATAATAATATTTGGCAAGGTCAAATAAAAAGAATATCTAATTTAATGACTGTTCCATCACCTTATACACTAGGTTTAATGGATAAATTCTTTACTCAAAATTTAAGACCTCTTGTAGAATGGACTAGGGGTTGTCCATTTTCATGTGCTTTTTGCAATGATGCTTTATCAATTAGAAATAAAATTTACAGAAAAACATTTGAATATGTTGATGAAGAGCTTGAATATATTGGAAAGAAAGTAAAAGAAAATGATCTTTATGCAGACCTTTCTATTGCTGATTTAAATTTTGGAATGTTTAAAGAAGACATTTTTGTAGCAAAAAAAATTAGAAAGACTGCTGAAAAATACAGCTGGCCAAGATCAATAGACACATCATTAGGCAAAAGCCAACCAGAAAGAGTTTTGGATACAGTTAATATATTAAATAGTGGTGATCAACCTTTATATAAAATGTATACCGCATTACAGTCAACTGATCCTATAGTTCTTGATGCTATCAGAAGAAAAAATCTTCCTATTGATAAAATTAAATCTTTAAAGGGAAATTCAAATTTAGAAAAATCAAATACTGGTTTTTTTAGTGAATTGATATTAGGGCTGCCTAAAGAATCAAAAAAAAGTCATTTTCAATCTTTGAGAGAAGTTATCGATGATATGGGTGCTGATAGTTTAGATGTTCATCAACTAAATTTAGCTAAAGGTGCGCCTTTGGATACAAAAGAACAAAGAGCTGAATTTAAATTTAATTCAAAATTTAGAATTTTCGTTGGGAGAATTGGTAGTTATGAAATAGGTAATAAAATTGTTTCTGTAGGAGAGTCTGATGAGGTCGTGATTGGTACAAGTGACTTATCTTACAACGACTGGATAGAATGTAGAAAAGTTGATTTTCTTGTAAAAGTTTATTTGGATAGAGCATATTTTGCAGAAATATTTGAATTTATTGACTATATAGGCTTATCTAAATTTGATTTATTATTAAATTTGTATGAAAAATTCTTTAGTAAAAATAAAAAATTAAAGGAGTTGCTGAAATTTTATGTTTCCAAAGTTGAAGAGGCTCTACATGATAATTTAGAAGACTTTGATAAATTTGTTAGTGATGAAAAAAATGTTGAAAAATATAAAAAAGGGGAAATTGGAGGTAATGAATTAACAATATCAAGAGCAAGGATGTATACAGAAGCTTTATGGGAACTACATGAGGTGTTAGAAGAAGCAACTATTGACTACTTAAATTCTCATAACAAAAATAACGAGTATATTGCTGCTTGGATTAAAGATCTTATTATATTTAGTTATAATAGAAAATTCAAATTTACAAATTTTATGAAAAAGTTTGAGCATAAATTCAGTTTTGATATCACGGCTGCGGCAGAGTTAAATTTTAAAGTGATGCCAAAAGATATGAAATTGAAAAATAAATATCAAAATTTAAAATTCTTTTACTCAGATTCTGATATAGATGAAATAAAGTATGCTATTAAATCATTTATAATTTTGGGATCAAAACGACATAACATAAAAGACTACGAAAACATTATTTCAGAAATGAAAAATTCCATTCCTGAAGGTCAATTAAATTATAATCTTGGTAAGTTTTTTCATCAAGCAAATATGACTGTATTAAAGAGAAAATACAGCTCTTATAATATCTAAAAAATTTTTTTCAGTGCATAAATCAAGCCAATTGAGCTATTAGTACTGGTCAGCTGCACGCATTACTGCGCTTCCACACCCAGCCTATCAACGTG
>MDTA01205479.1_pt1 | contig 65195 bp, 52 predicted proteins | sample 811151 | NCBI WGS metagenome assembly MDTA01 (sample SAMN05326648, study PRJNA326480) | marine metagenome | isolation source: seawater | place: Indian Ocean: South | collected 2010 | reverse complement strand
TTCTGTCACGGCGGAAGTCTCTTTGAATCAATGGTCGCACACTGATTTTTAAGGAGTTTCCGCCGTTTTTCTACCTACCTTCGTGCAAAATCCGGGCTAGCAGTGAGCCGGCAGGGTGAGCTCGGCGATGGCGGGGACCGTCGAGGGGCAGGTCAGCCGGTCATTGCCGGACAGGTCGAGACGCTCGAGGGCTTCCAGCGTGAACAGCGGTGCCGTATCCCTGATGCGATTGTCTGCCAGCAGCAGTATCTCGAGACCCGTCGCTGCGGCGAGGGGGGTCACATCCTCGATCGCGTTGCCGGAGAGGCGCACCCGCGTGAGTCCCGTGAACAGCTCCAGGCCGGCGAGGTCCCCGATGCCCGCCTGGCTGCAGTCGAGGAGGGTGAGCGCCCCGGCGCTGGCGATCTCGCCGTCGACGATGTGCTGGGTGACGCATTCGCGCAGGGCCTCGTCGTCCAGCGAGAAATCGCGGAACAGCGCCGGCGGCATGTAGAGCGTGCGGTCGTTGAAGGTGACCGCGTAGTCGGCGCATCCCGCCACCAGCAGGGCGTCGATCAGCGCGATAGAGAGGCCGGCAAACAGGGCGGCGCGCAGCCGGGCGGGGCGTTGCGGTCGCAAGGGTGGTGACCTCCGGGCTGCCGCGGGTCGTGGTAGCATAGCACGCGGTGCCGGCCGCAGCGGCGCCCTGCCAGGAGTACCGTTCCCGTGGAAGCCATCAGTCTCGCACAGCGAGGAAACCTGCAGAGCCTCGAGCGCACGCTGCGCCGCCAGTGGCGCCTCGGCCAGAATATCGTGCTCTGCTGGTCCCGCGACGAGAAGGGCATCCTGGTGATCCTCGTGCCGCATTACTTCCTCGGCAACTTCTGCGCGCCGGGCCGGGATGGCGAGGCGGCCGCGGCGGACAACGAAAGCTACATCCGCAGCCTGATTTCCGGGCGGCGGCGCAAGGCCAGGGAAGAGCTCTTCGCCATCGCGGAGCGGCTCGGCGCCGCCCCGACCTTCATCAAGCTCGACCTGCCGCTCGAGGACACGCCGCCGGTGATCAACGGCGTGGAGGAACTCATCCGCCGCTACGGCCTCAACTTCGTCGAGGCCCGCGGCGTGCTGCTGTTCGATATCTGTGACTTCTCGCTGCACACCCCCTTCGAGCAGGCCAGCCAGCTGAACAGCCTCTCGTACTCCATGAACTCGGTCTACAACAAGCTCTCGGCGCTCGGTCTCGAGATCCACTTCGCACGCACGACGACCGGGGACGGGTACTACGTCTGGAACCGCGATACGGGCCCCGAGGCGGACCAGCTGCTGTTCGATTTCCTCGTGCTGACCGTCCTCGACAACGCCCTGGCCCGGGCCGCCTCCCGCGGCAAGACCGTGCCGGTCATCCGCGCCGGTTTTCACTGCGGCAGTCACTACGAGCTGTACCAGGCCGAGGGCGTGAACCCGAGCGTGTTCAGCTATATCGTCGGCACGGTCACCATCGAGCTGGCCCGCATGCTCGAGATGGCGGAGCCCGGGCAGCTGCTGGTCGGCGACTTCACGGCCGGCGCGCCGGCCTTTGTCGCCGGGCGCAGCGAGGGCCTGGCCCGGGTGCGCGGCCTCAAGATGATGGACCAGTCGATCGACACCGTGAAATGCTGGCTGACCGACGGGGCGGAGGGCAATGAACCCCGGGCGCTGGCTTTCAGCGACAAGCACGGCCTCGCGCACCGCGCCTACAACCTCGAGCTCGCCGTGGACCTCGAGGGCGAACCGCTGCACCTGGGCCTGCGCCCCGGGGAACTGTGACCGGCACGCCGCGGCTCGCCGTCGCCGTCGGCGACGGCGGGGATCCCGCGCTGGCGCGCCGGCTCGCCGCCACGCTGGCGCTGCCGCTGCTGCCGGAACCGGGGGACGACCTGGATCTGCTATTGCTCGTGGATGCCGCCGGCCCGGCACTCCGGCCCCTGGGGCCGGGCGCCTCGGGCCCGGTGCGCTGCCGCTTCGATGACGGGGCGCTGCGCCACCGGCGCCGGGGCGGGCACAACGAGGCCATCGGCCGGGCCCTCGCGGTGGGCGGCGCGTCGCCGGCGCGCGTCATCGACGGCACCGGCGGTTTTGCCCGCGACGCTTTCGTGCTGGCGGATCTCGGTGCCGAGGACACGGTCTGCGAGCGGCAGCCGGTGCTCGCGGCGCTCCTCGCCGAGGCCATCGCCAGCGCCGCGGGGGGTGACGACCCCTGGCTGCGCGAGGTCGCCGGCCGCCTGCGGCTCGTGGCCGCGGACGTGCGCACCCTCCCCGTGGAGACGCTGGCGGCGGCCGATGCGATCTACCTCGACCCCATGTTCCCGGTTGCCGGCAAGCGCGCCGCCTCCGGCAAGGCGATGACCGTGCTGCAGCACCTGCTCGACGACGACGAGGCCGCCGCGGCGGCGCTGGTGGACTGGGCCCTGGCGCAGCCGGTGCGTCGCGTGGTGGTCAAGCGGCCGCGGCGTGCGCCGCCCCTCGGCGGCCGCCGCCCGTCGCACAGCCTGCCCGGGCGCGCGGTGCGCTTCGACGTCTATCCGAAACCCGAGCAACTCATTACATCAAGGGAGTAACGCCCATGGCTGCAGCCAAGCCCGACAACAAGCCCATCGCCCTGGTCACCGGTGCCTCCTCCGGCCTCGGCGAGGAGTTCCTGCGCCAGCTCGCACCGCGCTGCCGTCACCTCATTGCCGTGGCCCGGCGCGGCGACCGGCTCGAGGCGCTGGCGGCCGAGCTGGCGGACACGGTGACCGTGGAGCCGCTGGTGGCAGACCTCGCCACGGTGGAGGGCCAGGTACGCGTTGTGGAGGCCCTGCGCCAGCGCGGCCCGGTACAGCTGCTGGTGAACAACGCCGGCTTCGGCACCTTCGGCGCCTTCGCGGCGAGCGACATCGACCAGGAGCTCGCCATGGTGCGCGTGCACCAGGACGCGACGCTGCGCCTCACCCGGGCGGCGCTGCCCTTCATGCGCGAGGCCGGCGGCGGGCAGGTGATCAACGTCGCCTCCATCGGCGCCTTCCTGCCCATGCCCAGCACCGCGGTCTACGGGGCGACCAAGGCGTTCCTGAGCGCGTTCTCCCTCTCGCTGCAGGCCGAGGAGGAACGCCACGGCATCCGCGTGCAGGCCCTCTGCCCGGGGCTCACGCGCACGGAAATCCACAGCCGGGACAGCTTCGAGGGCTTCGACCCGTCGCGCATGCCCGAGGAGCTGTGGATGGAAGCGGATGCGGTGGTCGCCGAGAGCCTGGCCGCGCTGGACGACAGCGAGGCGGACGTGGTGCTGGTGACCGGCGCGCAGAACCGCGCCATGGTCAGCGCCGCGCTCGGCAGGCTCGCGCGCTCAGTCGGCGAGTAGGCGCCCCAGGATGTCCTCGTAGATCCCGGCGAGGGTCGAAAGGTCCGCGCAGCTCACGGTCTCGTTCACCTGGTGAATGGTGGCGTTCACCGGGCCGAGCTCCAGAACCTGGGCGCCGGTGGGCGCGATGAAGCGGCCGTCGGACGTGCCCCCCGCGGTGGACAGGAGCGTCTCGCGGCCGGTGACGGCACGGATCGCCGCCTGGGTCGCGGCGACGAGTTCGCCCGCGGGCGTCAGGAACGGCTCGCCGAACAGCGTCCAGTGCAGGTGGTAGTCGAGGCCGTGGCGGTCGAGGATCTCTTCGGTCGCCGCCTTCAGGCCGTCCGCGGTGCATTCCGTGGAGAAGCGGAAGTTGAACAGTACCGTGAACTCCCCGGGCACGACGTTGGTGGCGCCGGTGCCGCCGTGCGCGTTGGTGACCTGCAGGCTGGTCGGCGGGAAGAAGTCGTTGCCGTTGTCCCAGTGCCGCGCGGTGAGCTCGGCGAGCGCGGGCAGGGCGCGGTGGATCGGGTTGTCCGCCCGGTGCGGGTAGGCGACGTGGCCCTGCACGCCGCGCACGGTCAGCGTGGCGCCCAGGGAGCCGCGGCGCCCGTTCTTGACCACGTCGCCGACATGCTCGGAGCTGGAGGGCTCGCCGACCAGGCACCAGTCGATGGTCGTGCCCTGCTCGCCGAGCCATTGCACCACCCGTACGGTGCCGTCCGTCGCCGGTCCTTCCTCGTCGGAGGTCACCAGGAAACCGATACGGCCGCGGTGGTCCGGGTTGGCGGCGACGAAGCGCTCCGTGGCCACGATCATGGCCGCCAGGCTGCCCTTCATGTCCGCAGCGCCGCGGCCGCGGAGCATGCCGTCTTCTTCCGTGGGGGTGAAGGGGTCACTCTCCCAGGCGCTCGCCGGCCCCGGCGGGACCACGTCCGTGTGCCCGGCAAAGACGAACAGGGGGCCCGCGGGGTCGCCGCGCTCCGCCCAGAAATTCTCGGTGTTGCCGAAGGGCAGGGGGGTGCAGCGAAAGCCCAGGGCCGCGAGCCGGTCCATCATCAGCACCTGGCAGCCGGCGTCCTCCGGCGTTACCGAGGGGCGGCTGATGAGATCGCGGCAGAGGGCGATGACCGGGTCCACGGCAGGCGGCCTAGTTGTGCTGGTGCAGCGCTTCGTTGAGCGCGATGGCGGAGCGGTTGGTCTGGCACTCCACGGCGCCGTTAAGCGAGTTGCGGCGGAACAGGAGGTCCGACAGGCCGGCGAGGTCCCGGGCCTTGACGGTCTCCGCGGGCTGCCCGTCGCTGTCCAGCACCGTGACCTTGGTGCCAGCGGTGACGAAGAGGCCGGCCTCCACCGTGCAGCGGTCCCCCAGCGGGATGCCGATACCGGCGTTGGCGCCGATGAGGCACTGGCGGCCCACGGAGATGACGATGTTGCCGCCGCCGGAGAGCGTGCCCATGGTGGAGCAGCCGCCGCCGAGGTCCGACTCGGCGCCGACGAAGACGCCTGCAGACACGCGGCCCTCGATCATGCCGGGGCCGTCCGTGCCGGCGTTGAAGTTGATGAAGCCCTCGTGCATGACCGTCGTTCCCTCGCCGAGGTAGGCGCCGAGGCGGACGCGCGCGGTGTGGGCGATGCGCACCCCGGTGGGGACCACGTAGTTGGTCATCTTCGGGAACTTGTCGACGCAGCTCACCTCGAGGACGCGGCCGGCAAGGCGCGCGGCTAGCTGCCGCTCGGCGAGCTCGGACAGGGCGATTGGGCCCTCGTCGGTCCAGGCCACGTTGGGCAGCAGGCCGAAGAGCCCCTCCAGGTTGGTGCCGTGGGGCTTGACCAGGCGGTGCGAGAGCAGGTGCAGCTTCAGGTACGCTTCCGGCACCGATGCCGGTGCGGCGTCGCGCTCCAGCAGCGTGCAGGCCACGGGCCGGCCGCTGTCCCGCAGGCGGGCGGCCAGCGGCCCGAGGGCCTGATCGTCGGCGAGGGCCTCGGCCAGGCCTGCGAGCGCTTCCGTGGACAAGGGCTCGGCACCGGCGAACTCGCGCACGCGCGCGGCGGTTTCCGGTGCCGGCGCCAGCAGCGGCTGCGGGTAGAACACGTCGAGCCAGTTGCCCTGGCCGTCCCGGGTACCCGGGCCGATGCCCAGGGCGAAAACGCTGTCAGTCATGGTGCTTCCTTTTCTATCCTGGCCTGTCTTTTCTCCGGGCCGGTTTCCCGGCGCAGCGACTGCGTCAGAGCGTGTGGCGCTCGAAGAGGCGCGCGTAGTCCGCTTCCCGGAAACCCGTGTGCAGGCTCGTGCCGGTATCCAGCAGCGGCCGCTTGACCAGGGTCGGGTGCCCGTTGATCAATGCCGGTGCGCTCGCAGCGTCCAGCCCGTCACGGGTGGCGGCGGGCAGGGCGCGCCAGCTCGTGCTGCGGCGGTTGAGGACCGCGTCCAGGCCCAGCTCCTCGATCCAGCGCGCCACCTCGGCCTCGTCCACGCCGTCTTCGCGCAGGTCGTGGAAGCGGTACTCGATAGCGTGCGCTTCCAGCCAGCGCCGCGCCTTGCGTACCGTATCGCAGTTGCTGATGCCGTAGACCGTGATCACTGCTCGCGCCCTCCCGGGGCCCGCTGCGGGGGCCGAGAGGATAGCAAAAGGGGCCCGGCGCCGCACCGGCAGGGCAATCGTCGTGGCTAGGCCTTGCGGGTCTTCTTCGGGTGCTTGCGCCCGGGATAGCAGGTGCGGCAGATCTCGCAGACCCGACCGTCGCAGCCGCGGGCCGTGCAGAACTCGCGCCCGTAGAAGATGATCTGCAGGTGCAGGTCGTTCCAGGCCTCCCGCGGGAACAGGCGCTGCAGGTCGCGCTCGGTCTGGGTCACGTTCTTCCCCGCTGACAGGCCCCAGCGCTGTGCCAGCCGGTGGATATGGGTATCCACCGGGAAGGCGGGCACGCCGAAGGCCTGGGCCATGACCACGCTCGCGGTCTTGTGGCCGACGCCCGGCAGGCGCTCGAGGGCTTCCATGTCGCCGGGTACGGCGCCGCCGTGTTCCTCCACGAGGATTTCGCTCAGCCGCCTGATGGCCTTTGCTTTCTGTGGCGACAGCCCGCAGGGACGGATCACCGCGCGTATTTCTTCCTCGGGCAGTGCCGCCATGGCCGCGGGCGTGTCCGCCAGGGCGAAGAGGGCCGGCGTCACCTGGTTGACGCGCTCGTCCGTGCACTGGGCCGAGAGCAGCACGGCGACCAGCAGCGTGAACGGGTCGCGGTGGTCCAGGGGGACCGGCGGATCCGGGTAGAGCTCGGCCAGCCTCGCCTGGATGAAGGCCACCCGCTCGGGCTTGCTCAGCACGCCAGGCGCCCGAGCAGCGAGCGGATACGGGTGGCGGCCTCGATGCAGTCCTCGAGTTCCGCGACCAGCGCCATGCGCACACGCCCGGCACCGGGGTTGCCGGCGCCCGCGTCGCGGCCCAGGTAGCGACCGGGCAGCACCGTCACGCCCTCCTCGTCGTAGAGACGCCGGGCGAACTCCCGGTCGTCAATGGGGGTCTCGGGCCAGAGGTAGAAACCCGCGGGCGGCAGGGACAGGCCCAGCGGCTCGCCGAGCAGCTCCAGGACGGCACGGAACTTCCCGCGGTAGCGCTCGCGGTTATCGCGCACGTGGTCTTCGTCGCGCCAGGCGGCAATGCTGGCGAGCTGGTGGTGCGGCGGCATGGCACAGCCGTGGTAGGTCCGGTAGCGGGTGAAGGCCTCGATGAGCGCCGCGTCGCCGGCCACGAAGCCGGAGCGCAGCCCCGGCAGGTTGGAGCGCTTCGACAGGCTGTGGAAACTGAGGCAGTTGCGGTAGCCGGGGTTGCCGGCGAGGTGGCAGGCGTCCAGCAGCCCCGGCGGCGGCGCGTCCTCGTCGGCGTAGAGTTCCGAGTAGCACTCGTCGCTGACCAACACCACGTCGTGTGCCAGCGCGCGCTCCACGAAGGCGGCGAGCTGCTCCCGCGACAGCACGGCGCCGCTCGGGTTGCCGGGGGTGCACAGGTACAGGAGCTGGCAGCGCTCCCAGTCTTCGGGGGCGAGGTCGTCCGGGGCCGGCAGGAAGCCGCGCTCGGCGGTGAGGTCCATGAAGCGCACCTCGGCGCCGGCGAGGAACGCGGCACCCTCGTAGATCTGGTAGAACGGGTTCGGCGTCGCCACCAGGGCCCCGCGGCTGCGGTCGACGCAGGCCTGGGCGATAGCGAAGAGGGCCTCCCGGGTGCCGTTCACCGGCAGCACCTCGCGCTCCGGATCCGGCGGCGGCAGGCCGTGCCGTGCGGCGAGCCAGTCGGCCACGGCCTCGCGCAGCGCCAGCTCGCCGCGGGTGGCCGGGTAGCGGGCCAGGCGATCGAGGGAGCCGGCGAGCACCTCGCATACCGCCGCCGGCGGGGCGTGCTGCGGCTCGCCCACGGAGAGGGCGATGGGGCGCCGGTCCGCGGGTGGGGCCAGGTCTGCGAACAGCTCGCGCAGGCGTTCGAAAGGGTAGGGCTGAAGCCGCTCGAGGTCCGGGTTCATGCCGCCTGCTGCCCGTCGAGCTCGCGGCAGATGGCTTCCTGGATATCGCGGCAGCGCGCCGGGTCGGTGAGTGGGCGCTGCGCATCGTCGGTGATGAAGAAGACGTCCTCGACGCGTTCGCCGAGGGTCTGGATCTTCGCCGCCTGCAGCACCACGCCGTAGCGCACGAAGACCTCGCCGATTCGCGCGAGCAGGCCCGGCCGGTCCGGGGACATGACCTCGAGCACCGTCACGCCCTTGGTCTCGTCGGTGCTCATGGAGGTCTCCGTGGGCAGGGTGAAGGAGCGCATCTGCCGCGGCATGTGCCGCTGCACGATGGCCACGCCCCGGGCCTCGTCGGCGAGGGCCCGGCTCAGGTGCTCGCCGATGTGCTTGAGGCGCCCCGCCTCCTCGTCCAGCGGCGCGCCGCTGGAATCGAGCACGTAGAAGGTGTCGAGGCTCATGCCGTCGCTGCCGTTGTAGACGCGGGCGTCGTGGACGCTGAGGTCGAGCTGCTCGAGCTCGGCGCAGATCCGCGGGAAGGTGCCCTTGTCGCTGCGCGCGTAGATGAAGATCTGCGTGGTGTTGGCGACGCTGGACTCCACGGTGTTGCGCACCAGCACCAGCGGCTGCTCGCGGTCGTGGTGACCGGCGATCGCCTCCGTGTGCCAGGCGATGTCCTCGGCGCGCTCGCGCAGGAAGTAGTCCTCGCCCCGCTTGGCCCAGAGCGAGTTCAGCTCGTCTTCCGTGAAACCGCGGTACTCCAGGATGTCCATGGCCGCGCGGCGCGTCTCCTCGATCCACTCGCCCTTGTCGATCGGGTTCTCCAGGCCGCGGCGCAGCGCGCGCTTGGTCTCGGCGTAGAGCTGGCGCAGCAGGCTTCCGCGCCAGGCGTTCCAGAGGGTCGGGTTGGTGCCGGTGATGTCGGCGACGGTCAGCGTGAACAGGTAGTCCAGGCGCTCCTGCGTGCCGACGTGGCGGGCGAACTGCTGGATCACGTCCGGGTCTGAGATGTCCTTGCGCTGCGAGACGGCGGACATGAGCAGGTGGTTGCGTACCAGCCAGCTGACCAGCTCCGTGTCCCGGCGGCTGAGGCCGTGGTCGCGGCAGAAGATCTCGGCGTCGACGGCGCCGAGCTCCGAGTGATCGCCGCCGCGGCCCTTGCCGATGTCGTGGTAGAGCCCGGCGATATAGAGAAGCTCGAGCTTCGGCAGGCGCCGGGCCACCCGGCCGGTGACCGGGAAGCGCTCGTCGCTCTCCGGCCGCAGGAAGCGGCGCATGTTCTCCACCACCTGCAGCGTGTGCGCGTCCACGGTGTAGGTGTGGAAGAGGTCGTGCTGCATCTGTCCGACGATGCGGCCGAAGGCCGGCAGGTATTTGCCCAGGATGCCGTAGCGCGACATGCGCCGCAGCTGCCGGGTCATGCGGTGCGGGCAGCGCAGGATGTCGAGGAACAGGGCCCGGTTGGCCGGGTCCGCGCGGAACTCGTCGTCTACCAGGTGGCGGTGCTCGCGGATCAGGCGGATCGTCGGCGCGGCGATGCCCTTGATGGCCGGGTTGCTGCCGGCGAGATGGAAGACCTCGAGGAGCGCGCCCGGCCGCTCGCTGAACAGGTCGGGCCGGCGGGCGGCGATGTAGCCGTTGCGTAGCTCGAAGCTGTCGTTGATGACCTCGACGTCGTCTTCGCTGTCGGTGCAGAGGATGGCCTGGTCGAAGGTCTGCAGCAGCAGCTCGTTGAGCTGGGCGATGGCCAGGGCCCAGCGGTAGTAGACCTGCATGAACTTCTCGACGGCGAGCTTCTCGTCGTCCTTGAAACCCCACTGCCGGGCCAGCGCGCGCTGGTGATCGAAGAGCAGCCGGTCCTCCTCCCGGCCCGCCAGTGTGTGCAGGGCATAGCGCACCTGCCAGAGGAACTCGCGGCCGCGCAGCAGGATCTGCGCTTCCTCTTCCGTGAGCAGGCCGTTCTCGGCCAGTTCCTCGACGCTGCTCCAGCCGAAGTGACGCCGCGCCAGCCAGCCGATGAGCTGCAGGTCGCGCAGGCCGCCGGGAGAGCTTTTCACGTTCGGCTCGAGGTTGTATTCCGTGTCGGCGAACTTCTCGTGCCGGGACTCCTGCTCTTCCCGCTTCGCCTCGAGGAAGGCGCGGGCGCTCCACATGTGCTCGGTACCGGTGCGCTCGCGCAGGTCAGCGAGCAGCGTTTCATCGCCGGCGAGGAGCCGGGCCTCGAGGAGGTTGGTGAGGATGGTGATGTCGTCGCGGGCGCGCCGGGTGCATTCATCGACGCTGCGCACGCTGTGACCCAGGGAGAGCCCGAGGTCCCAGAGCAGGGTCACGAAGCGCTCGACGGCGACCTCCGGCACCTCGGCACCGTCGCCATGAAGCACGAGGAGGTCGATGTCCGAGTGCGGGTGGAGTTCGCCGCGGCCGTAGCCGCCCACCGCGACCAGGGCGAGGGGCGTCGAGCCCCAGTCGACGCGCGACCAGAGCTCGGACAGCAGCCCGTCGATGACCCGGGCCCGGCCGCGGATCAGCTCGCCCGCGGGTTCGCCGGCGGTAAACGCCGCATCGAGGGCGGCGTTGCTCTCGGCCAGCACACTGCGCCCGGCGGAAACCAGGCCTTTTTCCGCGGCGCGGCTGCGGAAGGCTTCGGCGTCGAACAAGGGATCGGGGAGCGGTGCCATGGGCGGTAGGGGCGGTGGCCTAGGCGAAGGTTTCTTCGCTGCGCCGGGTGAGGACCTCGCAGCCGTCGTCGGTGACTGCGAGCGTGTGCTCCCACTGCGCCGACAGCCGGCCGTCGCGGGTGGTGACGGTCCAGCCGTCCTTCTGGTTCAGCCGCGTGTGCCGACGGCCGGCGTTGATCATCGGCTCGATGGTGAACGTCATGCCCGGCTCGAGGACCAGGCCCTCGCCGCGACGCCCGTAGTGCAGCACCTGCGGGTCTTCGTGGAAGCCCCGGCCGATGCCGTGGCCGCAGTACTCGCGCACTACCGAGTAGTGGTTGGCCTCCGCGTGCTGCTGGATGACAGCGCCGATGTCGCCGAGCCGCGTACCCGGACGGACGATGTCGATGGCCCGGTACAGGCACTCCTGCGTCACCCGCACCAGGCGCTCGGCGTGCGGCGCTACCTCGCCGACCCCGACCATGATGCTGGTGTCACCGTGGTACCCGTCCTTGATGACCGTGACGTCGATGTTCACGATATCGCCTTTCTTCAACTTTTTGCCGTCGCTGGGGATGCCGTGGCAGACCACGTCATTCACCGAGGTGCAGATCGAGCGGGGGAAGCCGTGGTAGTTGAGCGGGGCCGGGACGGCCTCCTGCTCACCGGTGATGTAGTCGTGGCAGATCCGGTCCAGTTCGCCGGTCGTCACCCCGGGCACGACCTGCGGCCGGATCATTTCCAGGACCTCCGCCGCGAGGCGGCCGGCCACGCGCATTTTCTCCAGCTCTTCTGCCGACTTGATCGATACAGCCATGGGATATCCGTTGCAGTGATCAGGCCCCGGACAGCGCCGGGGATGCCAGCCGGCTAGTGTAACGCAAGGGCAGGGGAGCCGGTAACGGGGCCGTGGCCGGCACGCCTTGTGAAGGCAGGCGCAAGATTGATGCCAGCTGGCTCTCCACCGGCTTTCCTTTGAGTCTGTGCTGTGCTATAAAGCGCGCGCCGCGGAGGACCGCGGTAAATACGCACACATGCCGCAACCCGGGCCAGGGTGCCGTCACGGACGGTTTGGCCCCGGGGGCATGTGGAGGACCCAACCCGAAAAAAGGTAATTGTCATGTCCCAGGTAAGCATGCGCGACCTGCTGCAGGCCGGTGCGCACTTCGGGCACCAGACCCGTTTCTGGAACCCGAAGATGGACCAGTACATCTTCGGTGCCCGCAACAAGATCCACATCATCAACCTCGAGCACACGGTGCCCGCCTTCAACGAGGCGCTGTCGCTGGTCAAGACCATGGCCGGCAACAAGAACAAGATCCTGTTCGTCGGCACCAAGCGCGCCGCCGGCAAGATCATCAAGGAGCAGGCGCAGCGCGCCGGCATGCCCTACGTCAGCCACCGCTGGCTGGGCGGCATGCTCACGAACTACAAGACGATTCGCGCCTCCATCAAGCGCCTGCGTGAGCTCGAAGCCCAGCAGGCCGACGGCACCTTCGCCAAGCTGACCAAGAAGGAAGCGCTCATGCGCGCCCGGCACATGGAGAAGCTCGAGCGCAGTATCGGCGGTATCAAGGACATGGGCGGCCTGCCGGACGCGCTGTTCGTGGTCGACGTGGACCACGAGCGCATCGCGATCACCGAGGCGAACAAGCTCGGCATCCCGGTCATCGGCATTGTCGACACCAACAGCGACCCGGATGGCGTGGACTACGTGATCCCCGGCAACGACGACGCGATCCGCGCCATCAAGCTCTACGTGACGACCTTCGCCGATGCCTGCATCGCCGGCCGCGTGGAGTCCGGCGAGGCCGTGGCCGCCGCGGACGAGTTCGTCGAAGAGGCGCCGGCCGCCGAGGCTGGCGACGCCGGCACCGCCGAGGCCGCCGACGCGAGCTGATTCTTCCGGCGGCAGCGCGCCGCCCGCACTGAACAGGGCACGGGCCCGCCGGCATAGCCGGGCGGGCCCGCATCGTTTCGACATGGATTTGACCGGCCCGGCAGCGCCGGGTCGACACCGCAGGAGGTACTGCAATGTCTGCAGCATTGGTCAAGGAACTTCGGGAGCGGACCGGGCTCGGCCTGCTCGAATGCAAGAAGGCGCTCGCCGCCGCTGATGGCGACATCGAGAAGGCGATCGAGGAACTGCGCAAGTCCAGCGGCATGAAGGCGGCCAAGAAGGCCGGCCGTACCGCTGCTGACGGCGTCGTCGCCGCCCGCGTGGCCGAGGACGGCAGCTACGGCGTGCTCGTCGAGGTCAACAGCGAGACGGACTTCGTCGCCCGCGACGGCAGCTTCCTGGGCTTCGTCGACAGCGTTCTCGAGAAGGCCTTCAGCGAGCGCCAGGAAGACGTCGCCGCGCTCATGGCCGGCGAGCTGGAGCAGGCCCGGGAAGGCCTGGTCCAGAAGATCGGCGAGAACATCAGCGTGCGCCGCGTGGCGGTGCAGGAAGCCAGCGACGGCGTGGTCGGCTCCTACGTGCACGGTAACAACCGCATCGCGGTGCTGGTGCAGCTCAAGGGCGGTGACCAGGACCTCGCGCGCGACGTCGCCATGCACGTCGCTGCGGTGAATCCGCAGGTGGTTTCCCCGGACGACATGCCGGAAGAGCTGGTCGCCAAGGAAAAGGAGATCTACACGGCGCAGGCCCTCGAGTCGGGCAAGCCGGCGGAGATCGTCGAGAAGATGATCGGCGGACGGATCAAGAAGTTCCTCGCCGAGAACAGCCTCGTCGAGCAGCCCTTCGTCAAGGATCCGGACACCAAGGTCGGCAAGCTGGTCTCCGCTGCCGGCGCCTCCGTGGCGGGCTTCTGCCGCTTCGAGGTTGGCGAGGGCATCGAAAAGGAATCAGTCGACTTCGCCGCCGAGGTTGCAGCCCAGCTGGGCGGCTGAGGGCCGCACGGTTGACGGAAACGGGGCCCTGGCCCCGTTTTTTTTGTCCCGCGCGGCGGCGGGGTGGCTCCGGCAGGCCTCGAGCGGCGCCGGGCGCTGCCGCCGGCCCGGGTTGTCGGGTAAGATAGCGGCAGTTTCCAGGGAGGTGGTACAGCGGGTGACGGCAAGCGGCGAGAAGAAGTACAAGCGGATACTCCTCAAGCTCAGCGGTGAGGCGCTGTCGGGGCGGGAGAAGTTCGGTATCGACCCCAAGGTGCTCGACCTCATGGCGCTGGAGATCGGCCAGCTGGTCGGCATCGGCGTGCAGGTTGGCCTGGTGGTCGGCGGGGGCAACCTGTTCCGCGGCGCGGCCCTGCAGGCCGCAGGGCTCGACCGGGTCACCGGCGATCACATGGGCATGCTGGCCACGGTCATGAATGCGCTGGCGCTGCGCGATGCCCTGGAGCGCTCCAACATCGCCACCCAGGTGCTGTCTTCCATCCCCATGTCCGGGGTGGTGGACCACTACGACCGGCGCAAGGCGATCCGGGCACTGTCCAACGGCGACGTGGTCATCTTCTGCGCCGGCACCGGCAACCCGCTGTTCACCACGGACTCCTCCGCCTGCCTGCGCGGCATCGAGGTGGAGGCGGACCTGGTGCTCAAGGCCACCAAGGTCGACGGTGTCTATTCCGCCGACCCCATGAAGGAGCCGGATGCCATCCGCTACCAGCGCCTCAGCTACGACGAGGTGCTCGACAAAAAACTCGAGGTCATGGACCTGACCGCCATCTGCCTCTGCCGCGACCACCGCATGCCCGTGCGCGTCTTCATGATGGAGAAGACCGGGGCCCTCTTGAATATCGTCCGCGGCGGCGACGATGGTACGCTCATCGAGTGATCAACAGGGAGTAACAGCGTGATCAACGATATCAAGTCCGAGGCCGAGCAGCGCATGAAAAACAGCCTCGACGCCCTCGGCACCCACTTCAACAAGATCCGCACGGGGCGCGCGCATCCGAGCATCCTCGACGGTCTGAAGGTGTCCTACTACGGCGCCGATACGCCCCTGAACCAGGTGGCCAACGTCAACGTCGAGGACGCGCGTACCCTGAGCCTCACGGTCTGGGACAAGTCCATGATCCCGGAGGTGGAGCGCGCGATCATGAAGTCCGACCTCGGCCTGAACCCGGCCACGGCGGGTGAGGTCATCCGCATCCCCATGCCGCCGCTGACCGAGGAAACCCGCAAGGGCTATATCAAGCAGGCCCGCGGCGAAGCGGAGTCGGCGCGCGTGTCCATCCGCAACGCCCGTCGCGATGCCATGGGCATGCTGAAGGAACTGGTCAAGGAGAAGGAGATCAGCGAGGACGACGAGCGCCGCGGCCAGGACGCGGTGCAGAAACTCACAGACGGCTACATTGCCCGGGTGGACTCGATGCTCTCGGACAAGGAAGCCGACCTGATGGAAATCTGACGGTTTGCGATGACCGCACCGAGCGGTAAACCTCCGGTGGTCGTGCCGCGCCATGTCGCCATCATCATGGACGGCAACAACCGCTGGGCCAAGCGCCGCGGCCTGCCCGGTCCCGCCGGGCATCGCGCCGGGGTCGAGGCCGTGCGCAGCGTCATGCAGGCCTGTCGGGACCACGGCGTGGAGGTGCTCACCCTGTTCGCCTTCAGCAGCGAGAATTGGGGCCGGCCCCGGCACGAGGTCCGCGCCCTGCTCGCGCTGCTGTCGCGCTACCTGCGCACGGAGGTCAAGCAGCTGCGCGAGGACGGCGTGCGCCTGCGCTTCATCGGCGAGCGGACCCGCTTCAGCGCGCGCCTGCAGCGGCTCATGGAGCACGCGGAGCGCACCACGGCGGAGAACCGGGAGGCGACGGTGGTGATCGCGGTGGACTACGGCGGCCAGTGGGACATCGCCCGCGCGGCCCGGCGCCTGGCCGAGCGCGCCGCCAGCGGCGAGCTGGACCCGGCCTCGATCGACAAGACGACCCTCGCCGCCGAGCTCAGCCTGGCGGAGCTGCCGCTGCCGGACCTCTGCATCCGCACCGGTGGCGACGCCCGCATCAGCAACTTCCTGCTCTGGCACTTCGCCTACAGCGAGCTCTACTTCACGCCCACGCTCTGGCCGGACTTCGGCGAGCTGGAGTTCGCCCGTGCCCTGGCCGACTATTCCCGGCGCGAGCGCCGCTTCGGCCAGCGCGAGCCCGACGGGCTCGTCGCCGGCGGCGACCTGGATGCTTAGGCAACGCGTCATCACGGCGCTCGCCATGGCGGGGCTGTTTCTCGCCGGCATCTTCTACCTGCCCCTCGCCGCCCTCGCCGCCGTTTTCGCGCTGGTGGTGGCCGCCGGGGCCTGGGAGTGGGCACCCCTCGCCGGGCTGCGCGGCGCCGCGCTGCAGGCCGTGTACGCACTGCTGGTGCTCGGTGGCTGTGCCGGGGCCTGGTTCCTGCTGCCGCTCGGGGAGTCGCCGCGGCGGGCGGATGTACAGCCGGTGCTGGGCCTCGCCTGTCTCTGGTGGTGTTTCGCGCTGCTCTGGGTGCGCGCTTTCCCGGGCAGCGCCATGATCTGGAATTCGCGGCCCGTGCGCATGGCCATGGGCCTGCTCGTCCTGGTACCGGCGTGGGTGGCGGCCGTCTACCTGCTCACGCTGCCCCTCGGCGGCGCGCTGATGGTGGTGCTGGTGCTGCTCGTGGCGGCCTCGGATATCGGCGCCTATTTCACCGGCAAGCGCTTCGGCCGGCACCGCCTGGCGCCGTCCGTGAGCCCCGCCAAGACCTGGGAGGGTTTCTGGGGCGGCGTCGCCTGCAGCGTGGCCGTCGCGGCGTTGCTGTGGACGTCGCTGCCCGCGCGCCTCGACCACCTCGGCCTCGCCGCGGTGGTGGCGGTGGCGCTGGCCACGGCACTAACCTCCGTTCTCGGCGACCTCACCGTGAGCATGGTCAAGCGGGAAAGCGGGGTGAAAGACTCCAGCTCGCTGCTGCCGGGCCACGGCGGCCTCCTCGACCGCCTCGACAGCCTCTGCGGTGCGGCGCCCACCTTCACCCTTGGTCTTCTGCTCGCGGGGTACTGACCATGGCACCGGCTACGAAACAGCAGGTCACGGTCCTCGGTTCCACCGGGTCCATCGGCGTCAACACGCTGGACGTGATCGCCCGGCACCCGGACCGCTTTACCGTTTACGCCCTTACCGCGCAGCGCTCCGTCGCCGCGCTCCGCGACCAGTGCCTGGTGCACGCGCCGCGCTACGCGGTGATGACCGAGGAGGCCGCGGCGGAAGAACTGCAGCGGGAACTGGCCTCGGCGGGCTCGGCGACCACCGTGCTCGCGGGCAGCGCCGGGCTCGACCAGGTGGCAGCAGACCCGGCCGTGGATGCCGTGATGGCGGCCATCGTCGGCGCCGCCGGGCTGCCCGCGACCCTGGCGGCGGCGAACGCCGGCAAGCGGGTCCTCCTGGCCAACAAGGAGGCGCTGGTCATGGCCGGCGCGCTGTTCATGTCGGCGGTGCGCGACGCGGGGGCGCTGCTGCTGCCCATCGACAGCGAACACAACGCCATCTTCCAGTGCCTGCCCGTGGACGACGGCGCCCGTCCCGGTCTCGCCGGCGTCGACCGCATCCTGCTCACCGCCTCCGGCGGGCCGTTCCGCACCTGGGACGCGGCCCGCATCGCGGCGGCCACGCCGGACCAGGCCTGCGCGCACCCGAACTGGTCCATGGGGCGCAAGATCTCCGTGGACTCGGCCACGCTCATGAACAAGGGCCTGGAGCTCGCCGAGGCCTGCTGGCTGTTCGGCGTCGGGCCCGGGCAGGTAACCATCGTGGTGCACCCGCAGAGCGTCATCCACTCGCTGGTGCAGTATCTCGACGGCTCGGTGCTGGCGCAGCTCGGCAACCCCGACATGCGCACCCCCATCGCCTACGGCCTCGGCTGGCCCGAGCGCCTCGCCGCCGGGGTGACGCCGCTCGACCTCTTCGAGACCGCCCGGCTGGATTTCGAGGCGCCGGACGAGGGGCGCTTCCCCTGCCTGCGCATCGCCCGCGAGGCCATTGCGGCGGGCGGTACGACCATGGCGGCCTGCAATGCCGCCAACGAGATCGCGGTGGCCGGTTTCCTCGACGGGGCCATTGGCTTCATGGAGATACCGGCGGTCATCGAGGAGACCCTGGCCCGCGTAAGCCGTGTTGAACCCGAGAGCCTCGCTGTGGTCGAAGCTGCGGATAGCGAGGCCCGGCAGGTGGCCGGCGAGCTCATGCGCGCCCGCGGCCGGGCTCCGCTGGCACAATCGGAGCGCTGATGGACCTGTTGCAAACCATTCTCATCACCCTGGCGACGCTGGCGATCCTGGTCGCCGTGCACGAGTTCGGCCATTTCTGGGTCGCCCGCCGCTGCGGGGTCAAGGTGCTGCGCTTCTCCATCGGCTTCGGCAGGCCCCTGGCCCGCTGGCACGACAGCCAGGGCACGGAGTACAGCCTCGCGGCCATTCCCCTCGGCGGCTACGTCAAGATGCTCGACGAGCGCGAGGGCGAGGTGCCCGCGGAGGAACTCGACCGCGCCTTCAACCGCAAGCCGGTGCTGCAGCGCATCGCCGTGGTCGCGGCGGGGCCCCTGGCCAACTTCCTGCTGGCCATCGTCGCCTACTGGGGCCTGTTCCTCGCCGGGGAGAGCGGCTACGCGCCGGTCATCGGCGAGGTGGAGGCCGGCTCCGTGGCGGACCTCGCCGGGCTCGAGGCCGGCCAGGAGATTGTCGCCGTGGACGGGCGGGAGACCCCGACCTGGCAGGCGCTCAGCTTCCGCCTCCTCGAGCGCATCGGCGATACGGGCGAAATCCGCTTCACGGCCCGCTACCCGGACTCCGACATCCGCTACGAATCCAATGCCCGTCTCGACGCCTGGCTCGCGGGCGAAGAGGAGCCGGACCTGCTCGGGGGCATCGGTATCGAGCTCTACACCCCGCCCATCGAGCCGCGCGCGAACGAGATCGTGCCCGGCGGCGCGGCCGAGCGCGCCGGTCTCGCGGTCGGTGACCTGGTGCTTAGCGCCGACGGCCAGCCGATGGCGCTCTGGGAGGACTGGGTGGCCTACGTGCGCGAGCGTCCGGGCCAGCCGATCGACCTGCGCGTGCGCCGCGAGGACGGCAGCGAGTTCGAGACCCGCATCGTGCCGGAGCCGACGACCACGGACGCCGGCGAGACCATCGGCCGCATCGGCATGGCCGTGGCGGTCCCGCCCATGCCCGACCACCTGCGCCGCGAGTTCGAGCGCGGTCCCATCGCGGCCCTCGGCGCCGGGATACAGCGCACCGGTGAGCTGGTGGCCTTCACCCTGGAGTCCGTGCGCAAGATGCTGCAGGGGCTCATCTCGCCGAAGAACTTGAGCGGCCCGATCACCATTGCTAAAGTGGCGACCACCTCAGCCAAGTCCGGCCTCGAATCCTATATCGGCTTTCTCGCCCTGCTCAGCGTGAGCCTCGGCGTGCTCAATCTTTTGCCGATTCCGGTGCTCGATGGCGGTCATCTGCTGTATTACACGGTAGAATTGGTGGCTGGACGACCGGTGCCTGAGCGCATCCAGGTGGTGGGTTACCAGGTCGGCCTCTTCCTGGTGATCAGCCTGATGGCGCTGGCACTGTATAACGATTTTGCGCGCCTTTAGCGGGAGGGCGCCGGCGCCGCGGGCGGCCGGTGCTGCGGGCGCGCTATGCTGATTGTTGGAAACGCATTGAAAACGCGACAGCTGACTTGCCGCAACTGGCTCCTTGCCCTGTGGCTCCTGGCCCCGCTGGCCTGGGCCCAGGGCTTCGTGGTCTCCGACATCCGGGTCGAGGGCCTGCAGCGCATCTCCGCCGGCAGCGTCTTCGCCGCCATGCCCATCGGTGTCGGCGACGTCGCCGACACGGGGAGCATCCAGGCCACGGCGCGAAACCTCTTCGCCACCGGCAATTTCGACGACATCCGCATCGGCCGTGACGGCAACGTCCTCGTCGTTGTCGTCGCCGAGCGGCCCAGCATCAGCGAGATCAATATCGAGGGGAACAAGGCCATCGAGACCGAGGCCCTCCTCGACGGCCTGAAGAGCGCCGGCCTGGCGGTCGGCCAGGTCTTCCAGCGCTCCACCCTCGAGGGCATGCAGCTCGAGCTGCAGCGCCAGTACGTGCAGCAGGGCCGCTACGACGCCAACATCGAGACCGAGGTGCTGCCCGAGCCGCGCAACCGGGTGTCGGTGAACATCGACGTCGACGAGGGTACGGTCGCCGCCATCAAGCACGTCAATATCGTCGGCAACACCGTGTTCGGCGACGAGGAACTGCAGGATGTCTTCGAGCTGAAGGAGACCGGCTGGCTGTCCTTTTTCACCAATGACGACAAGTACTCCAAGGAGAAGCTCACGGGCGACCTCGAGGCCCTGACTTCCTACTACATGGACCGCGGCTACCTGCAGTTCAGCATCGATTCCACGCAGGTCTCCGTGTCGCCCAACAAGGAAGAGGTGTTCATCACCGCCAACGTCACCTAGGGCGAGAAGTTCTCGGTCAATTCGGTGGGCCTGTCCGGGGACCTCGTGCTCGACGAGAGCGACCTCCGGCGCTTCATCCTGATTACCGAGGGGCAGACTTACTCGCAGCAGCTGGTCACCGCCAGCGAGGACTACATCACCCGCCGCCTCGGCAACGAGGGCTACAACTTCGCCAAGGTCACCGGCATCCCGGAGATCAACGAGGAAGACAACACCGTCGGCATCAAGTTCTTCATCGATCCGGGCAAGCGGACCTACGTGCGCCGCATCAGCTTCAAGGGCAACATGCGCACCGCCGACGACGTGCTGCGCCGCGAGATGCGCCAGATGGAGAGCGCGCCGGCCTCTGCCGCCGCTATCGAGCAGTCCCGCATCCGCCTGCAGCGCCTCGGCTTCTTCAGCAACGCGACGGTGGAGACCCCCGAGGTTCCGGGTCACGATGACCTCATCGACGTCGAGTTCGAGGTCGAGGAGCAGTCTTCCGGCAGTATCGGCGCCAGCCTCGGTTACGCCCAGGACGCCGGCGTCATCCTCGGCGTGAACCTGCAGCAGAACAACTTCCTCGGCAGCGGCAAGCGCGTGGGCATCGGCGTCAATTCCTCGCGCTTCCAGGACCAGGTCAACTTCAGCTACACCAACCCCTATTTCACCGAGGACGGCGTCAGCCGCGGTTTCAACGTCTACTACCGCTCGACGGACCTCAACGAGGTGAACGTCGCCAGCTACACGACCGACACCTACGGCGCCGGCCTCAACTTCGGCTACCCGATCAAGGAGACGGAGCGCCTGGGCTTCAGCTTCGGGGTGGAGAGCACGGAAATCACGGCCGGCCGCTTCGCGGTGCAGGAAATCCGCTCGAGCCCCTGGCTCATCGAGGGCATCGACAACTTCTACGAGAGCACCCGGCAGCCAGACGGTACCTTCCTCGCGCCGGAGGTGATCCGCCCGATCACGGAGCTCCCGGACAGCGCGCTGACCATGCCGTCCGAGCCCGGCTTCCTCGATGAGAACGGCGACGAGTTCCTGAACTGGACCATCACCACGAGCTGGACCCAGTCGACCCTGAACCGCGGCCAGCTGGCGACGCGGGGGGCGTCCCAGTCCGTGGCCCTGGAAGTGGCCATGCCGCTGTCGGACCTCGAGTTCTTCAAGCTCACCTACCGCGGGGAAATCTATTTCCCCGTCTACAACGAGTGGGTGCTGCACTTCCGCACGGAGCTGGGCTACGGCGACGGCTACGGCGATACCACCGGCCTGCCGTTCTACAAGCACTTCTTCGCCGGGGGCTTCGGCTCCGTGCGCGGGTACGAGGTGAACACGCTCGGGCCGCGGAGTACGCCGCCGGTCATCTACGATGTCAGCCAGCCGACCACGGGCATCGACGAGGATGGCAACCCGACGGAGGTCGGCGGTCCGAACCGGGACCAGTTCGGCTACGTCCTCGACCCGGCGACGGACAAGCTTACCTTCCAGGAAGTGCAGAATTTCCGGCGTCCGCCGCCCTTCGGCGGCAACGCGCTCATCGAGGGCTCCGCGGAACTGCTGTTCCCGCTGCCCTTCATCAAGGACCGCAGCCGCCTGCGCTCGGCGTTCTTCTTCGATATCGGCAATGTCTTTGACACCAAGTGCGGTGGCGACCAGCTGAACTGCTTCGATATCGACCCGGATGAACTCCGCTACTCGGCAGGTATCGGCGTGACCTGGATCTCCGGCTTCGGCCCCATGACCTTCAGCCTGGCCAAGCCGCTGAACGCCTCCGATATCGATCGCGAGGAAGTGTTCCAGTTCACCCTCGGCCGCGGCTTCTGACCACCAAAGGCCAATGACCTACCGCAAACCACTGACAGTAAACTACACAGTAAACAACGGGAGAGTATCGTGACCAGACTCGCCAAACTGACCCTGGCGCTCGCAGCGCTGACCCTGCCGGCCCTTGCCGCCGCCCAGGGCAAGATCGCCGTCGTCAACCTGCAGCAGGCTATCCTGCAATCCGACCGCGCCCAGCAGGAGCTGGAACAGGTGCGGAACCAGGAGGACTACAAAGCCGACAAGAAGGAGTTCGACCAGCTGAAGAAGGAGCTCGACGAGCTGGTGCAGGACTTCCAGAAAGACGCGGCCGTCATGAGCCAGGAACAGCAGCTCGCGGCGCGCAAGAAGCTGGCCTCCAAGCAGTCCGACCTCGAGCACGTGGCGGGCAAGCTGCAGGCGGCGGAGCAGCAGACCGGCCAGGCGCTGCTGCAGGAGATGTCGCCCATGGTGCAGGAAGTGCTCCGCGACCTCATCCAGACCGAGGGCATCGGTCTCCTGCTGCAGCGGGAGTCGGTGATCCACGCGGACCCGGGTTACAGCATCACCGCCAAGGTGACCGACAAGCTGAACCAGATGAACGCGCAGTAAGGGCCGGGCCGGGGCCCCGACCCGGTCGGGGCGCCCGCTGCAGTTCTGGTCGCCGGGGCGGTGCGCACAGCGATGGCGCATGAAAGGCCGTAGCGGGTATAAGGAGACGGCTCGTCGAGGAAGACGGTTCGTGGAAGACGGCTCACACAAGAAGAAGGGAGCATTGACATGCTGATGGACACCGACGGAATCCGCGAGCACCTGCCGCACCGCTATCCTTTTCTACTCGTGGACCGCGTCGTCGAGCTGGTGCCCGGCGAGTCCATCGTCGCCTACAAGAACCTCAGCATCAACGAGGAGTTCTTCCAGGGCCATTTCCCGGGCAAGCCGGTCTTCCCCGGCGTGCTCATCCTCGAGGCCATGGCCCAGGCCGCCGGCATCCTCGGCTTCAAGTCCCAGGACAAGACGCCGGCGGACGGTTCCATCTACTACTTCGTCGGTGCCGACGACCTGCGGTTCAAGCGCCCCTGCATCCCCGGTGACCGGGTCTACCTGCACGCGAAAGTCCTCGGTGACCGCCGCGGCATCTGGAAGTTCGCCGTGCGCGCGGAAGTGGACGGCGAGCTCTGCGCTTCCGCCACGATCCTCTGCGCTGACCGCAAGGCCTGACGCCGTCGCGCCGACCGGTGCCTGATCTCCTCGCCGGCGAACTGGCAGCGCTGCGCCAGCGCGGCGCGCCGGTCGCCGGGGTGGACGAGGTGGGCCGGGGCCCGCTGGCGGGCGACGTCGTCGCGGCTGCCGTGATCCTCGACCCGGCACGCCCCATCGCCGGGCTGGCGGACTCCAAGCGCCTCTCCGCCGGCCGCCGCGAGACCCTCTCGGTTGTCATCCGCGAGCAGGCCCTTGCCTGGGCCCTCGGTCGAGCCAGCGTCGAGGAAATCGACCGCATGAACATCCTCGAGGCCTCCCTGCTGGCGATGCGCCGCGCCGTCGAGGCGCTCGCGACCGTGCCCGAACACGTGCTCGTAGACGGCAACCGGCTGCCGCGCTGGCCCTATCGCGCAGAGGCGGTGATAGGGGGGGATGGCCTGCACGGCGAGATCGCCGCCGCGTCCATCCTGGCCAAGGTCACCCGCGACGGCGAGCTTGCCGGGCTTGCCGAGCGCTACCCGGGCTACGGCTTCGACCGCCACAAGGGTTATCCTACCCGGGAGCACCTTGACGCCCTGGCGCGGCTGGGGCCGACGCCGGCGCACCGGCGCAGCTTCGGCCCGGTCCGGCGCCTGCTGGGACCGGAGAGTGCCGGGAGAGCACCTGGAGGAGGCAAGCGCGAGCGATGACCGATTTCGTCCACCTGCGGCTGCACAGCGAATACTCCCTGGTCGACGGGCTGGTCCGGGTGGGGCCGCTGGTGAAGCGAGTGGCGGAGCTCGGCATGGGCGCCGTGGCGCTCACCGACCTCTGCAACTTCTACGGCCTGGTCAAGTTCAGCAAGGCGGCTTTCGCCGCCGGCATCAAGCCGATCTTCGGCGCCGATCTCCTGGTCGTGGACCGGGAGGACCAGGACGAGACCTCCGCGCTGTCGCTGCTGGTCATGGACGGCACCGGCTACCGCAACCTCACCGAGCTCATCTCCCTGGCCTACACGCAGGGTCAGCGTCTCGGCATCCCGCGGGTGACCCGGGCCTGGCTCGATGCGCACGCCGAGGGGCTCATCGCCCTCTCCGCCGGCGCCGCCGGCGATGTAGGCCGGGCCCTGGTGGGGGGGCGCCGGCAGCAGGCGGCGGAGCGACTCGAGGAGTGGATGGCGCGCTACCCCGGCCGTTTCTACCTCGAGGTGCACCGGGCCGGGCGCGAGGGCGACGAGGATCACCTGCACGGGGCGGTGGAACTCGCCGCGGAAGCCGGCTGCCCGGTGGTCGCCAGCAACGATGTCCGCTTCCTCACGGCGGACGAGTTCGAGGCCCACGAGGCCCGGGTCTGCATCGGCGAGGGCCGCACCCTGGACGACAAGCGCCGGGTGCGGCGCTACCGGCCGCAGCAGTACCTGCGCTCCCCGGCCGAGATGGCGGAGCTGTTCTCGGACCTGCCCGAGGCGCTCGAGAACACCGTGGCCATCGCCCAGCGCTGCAACTTCCTTATCGACCTGGGCAAGCCCTGCCTGCCGGACTACCCGGTGCCCGACGGCCTGACCATGGACGGCTTCTTCCGCCAGCTGTCCCTCGAGGGACTCGACCGGCGTCTCGCGAAGCTGGGGCTTGCCGGCGACAGCGATGCGGAGGCGCGCTACCGGCAGCGCCTGGAACACGAGCTCGACACGATCATCCAGATGGGGTTCCCGGGTTACTTTCTCATCGTCATGGACTTCATCCGCTGGGCGAAGGAGCAGGGCATTCCCGTGGGCCCCGGGCGCGGCTCCGGCGCCGGCTCGCTGGTCGCCTACGCGCTGGAGATCACCGACCTGGACCCCCTCGCCTACGACCTGCTCTTCGAGCGCTTCCTCAACCCGGACCGGGTCTCCATGCCGGACTTCGACGTGGATTTCTGCATGGAGCGCCGCGACGAGGTGATCGACTACGTCGCTCGGAAGTACGGCCGCGAGGCGGTCTCGCAGATCATCACCTTCGGCACCATGGCCGCCAAGGCCGTGGTCCGCGACGTGGCCCGGGTACAGGGCAAGTCCTACGGGCTCGCCGACAAGCTCTCGAAGATGATCCCCTTCGAGGTCGGCATGACCCTCGAGAAGGCTCTCGAGCAGGAAGAGAGCCTGCGCGACTTCCTCGCCGAGGACGGCGAGGCGCAGGAGATCTGGGACATGGCCGAGCAGCTCGAGGGCGTGACCCGCAACGTCGGCAAGCACGCCGGCGGCGTGGTGATTGCACCCTCGCGGATCACCGACTTCTCGCCGCTCTACTGCGACGAGGATGGCGGCAGCCTGGTCACCCAGTATGACAAGGGCGACGTGGAGGACGCGGGGCTGGTCAAGTTCGACTTCCTCGGCCTGCGCACGCTGACGATCATCGACTGGGCCGTGCGCATCATCAACGCAGAGCGGGAAAAGACCGGCGAGGCCCCGCTCGATATCAGCACGCTGCCCCTCGACGACCGCGCCACCTTCGACCTGCTCAAGTCGGCGGAGACCACCGCGGTGTTCCAGCTCGAGTCGCGGGGCATGAAGGAACTGATCGCCCGGCTGCGGCCGGACTGCTTCGAGGACATCATTGCGCTGGTCGCCCTGTTCCGCCCCGGACCGCTGCAGTCCGGGATGGTCGACAATTTCATCAACCGCAAGCACGGTCGCGAGGCCATCGCCTACCCGGACCCGCACTACCAGCACGAGCGCCTGAAGCCGATCCTCGAGCCCACCTACGGCATCATCCTCTACCAGGAGCAGGTGATGCAGATAGCCCAGGCGCTGGCCGGCTACACGCTCGGCGGCGCCGACCTGCTGCGCCGGGCCATGGGCAAGAAGAAACCCGAGGAAATGGCCAAGCAGCGCGCCGTGTTCGCCGACGGGGCCGCCCGGCAGGGTGTCGACGCGGAGCTCGCGACGCATATTTTCGACCTGGTGGAGAAGTTCGCGGGCTACGGTTTCAACAAGTCACACTCGGCCGCCTACGCCCTGGTGTCCTACCAGACCGCCTGGCTCAAGGCGCATCACCCGGCCTCCTTCATGGCCGCGGTCATGAGCTCCGAGCTGACCAATACCGACAAGATCGTGGTGCTTATCGAGGAGGCCCGCCGCATGGGCCTCACCGTGAAGCTGCCGGACGTGAACGAGGGCAGCTACGCGTTCACCGTGAACGGCGAAGGGCAGATCGTCTATGGCCTGGGGGCGATCAAGGGCCTCGGCGAGGGTCCGATCGAGTGCCTGCTCGCGGCGCGCCGCGCGGGCGGCGACTTCCGCGACCTGTTCGATTTCTGCGACCGCACGGACCCGCGGCGGGTGAACCGCCGCGCCATCGAGGCGCTGGTGCGGGCCGGGGCCTTCGACGGTCTCGGCGTCGAGCGCTGGGTACTCATGAGCGCCATCGACGACGCCCTGCGTGCGGCGGAGCAGAATGCCGCCAACCTCGAGGCGGGCATGGGTGACCTGTTCGGCGACGCCGTGGTCACCGCCGCGGCCGCATCCGGCGACTGCTATGCCGATCACCGGCGCGTGCGTCCCTGGTCGGACCGGGAACGCCTCGCCGGCGAGAAGGAAACCCTCGGCCTCTACGTCACGGGTCATCCCATCGACGAGTACGAGAGCGAGGTGCGGCGCATGGCGCCGAGCCGCATCGCCGACCTGCGCCCGGACGGCACCGCGACCCAGCGCGTCGCGGGGCTGGTGATTGCCCTGCGCACCACGAAGACCGCCCGTGGCACGATGGCCATTGCCACCGTCGATGACCGCAGCGCGCGGATCGAGATGACGGTCTACGCCGAGTCCTACACCGAGTGTCGCGATGTGCTGGTGAAGGATGCGATCGTTGTCGCGGAGGGCCGCGTGGCGCAAGACGATTACAGCGGTGGCCTGGTGCTGCGGGCGCAGGCCGTGCACAGCCTCGAGCAGGAGCGCCAGCGGCTGGCCCGGCAGCTGACCATCGAGGTGCCCGGTGAAGCCGTGGACGAGGCCTTCACCGACTTCCTCGCCCGGGCCCTCGGCGCCGCGCCCGGCGCCTGCCCGGTGCGCCTGGTCTACTGCTCGGGCGGGGTTCGCGCCCCGGTGCGCCTCGGCGAGCGCTGGCAGGTCAACCCGACAGAGGAACTCCTGCAGGCATTGCGGGACCGCATCGGCGGCGCTAACGTAAAGCTCGCCTACAGCGGAGATCATTGACCATGGCAGCACAAAACGACGCGGCGAAGGCCGGCGGAACGGACACGGCGATCGAAGCCGCGGTACTGCGACGGCTCCTCGAGCACCTCGACAGCCGCAAGGACGTACAGAACATCGACCTCATGAACCTCGCTGGTTTCTGCCGCAACTGCCTGTCGAAGTGGTACATGGCCGCGGCCGAGGAACAGGGCGTGACGCTCAGCTACGACGAGGCGCGCGAGCGCATCTACGGTATGCCCTACGACGAGTGGAAGGCCCGCTACCAGGTGCCCGCCACGGCGGAGCAGCAGGCCGCCTTCGACGCCAGCGGCAAGAGCCGCTGAGCATGGCGGCGTCTTGCTGACGGCAAAGATAAAAAGGACAAACCCGGAAAAGGACAGACCCATGATCAGAAACACCTTCCGGCGCCTGGGCCTCGTGCTCGTCGCCACCCTGGCGACCGCCGCACAGGCCGCGGAAAAACCGAACATCCTCGTGATCTGGGGTGATGACATCGGCATCACCAACATCAGCGCCTACGGCGATGGCATCATGGGCTACGAGACGCCCAACATCGACCGCATCGCCGACGAGGGCATGCGCTTCCTGGACTACTACGGCGACCAGAGCTGCACCGCCGGACGCTCCAGCTTCATCACCGGGCAGTCGCCGCTGCGCACGGGGCTGTCCAAGGTGGGGATGCCGGGTGCGGCCCTGGGCATCCAGGATCGGGACATCACGATTGCCGAGGTGCTCAAGGAGCATGGCTACGCCACGGGTCAGTTCGGCAAGAACCACCTCGGGGACCGCGACGAGTTCCTGCCCACGGCGCACGGCTTCGACGAGTTCTTCGGCAACCTCTACCACCTGAACGCGGAGGAGGAGCCGGAGGACGAGGACTACCCGCAGGATCCCCGCTTCCGCGAGATGTTCGGCCCGCGCGGGGTCATCCGCTCCTACGCGGACGGCCGGGTGGAGGACACGGGGCCCCTGACCCGCAAGCGCATGGAGACGGCGGACGAGGAATTTGTCACCGCCGCGAAAGACTTCATCGACCGCCAGGTCAAGGCCGACAAGCCGTTCTTCACCTGGGTTAACACCACGGGCATGCACTTCCGCACGCACCGGGCGGACAAGCACAAGGGCAAGTCCGGCCAGGGCTTCTACAACGATGTCATGGTTGCCCACGATGAACTCGTCGGTGAGCTGCTCGACCAGCTCGATGCCCTCGGCGTGGCGGAGAACACCATCGTCTTCTACTCGACGGACAACGGTGTGCACTACAACACCTGGCCCGACGCCGGCATCACGCCCTTCCGCAGCGAGAAGAACTCGAACTGGGAGGGGGCCTACCGCGTGCCGGCCATGGTCCGCTGGCCCGGAAAGATCGCCCCGGGGCAGGTGTCCACGGAAATCATGTCGCACCTCGACTGGATGCCCACGCTGGTCGCGGCGGCCGGTGACCCGCAGCTGAAGACTAAACTGCTGCAGGGAACGACCGTCGGCAGCAAGAAGGCCCGCCTGCATCTCGACGGCTACAACTTCCTGCCCTACCTCACGGACGAGGTCGAGGAAGGGCCGCGCAAGGAGTTCATTTATCTCAACGACCTCGGTGCGCCGGTGGCCGTGCGCTTCGGCGACTGGAAGGCGGTGTATGCCGAGAACCGGGCGAAGACCATGGCGCTGTGGGCCGAGCCTTTCGTGACACTGCGCCTGCCCAAGCTGTTCCACCTGCGCCGCGACCCCTTCGAGCGCGCGGATCACAACTCCAATACCTACTGGGACTGGTACGTGGACAAGGCCGCGCAGATGTACCGGGGCGGCGCGGTGATGACCCAGTTCCTCATGACCTTCCGCGAGTACCCGCCGAGCCAGAAGCCCGACTCCTGGTCCATCGACAAGATGACCGATATGTTCCTGCCACAGTGAATGGTGCCGGGCCCGCGGCTGCGGGCCCGGCTCAGTTCGCCGGCAGTTCCCGCCCGGTCTCGCTCCCGGCCCGCCCGGGCCGCAGCCGGCCCCTCGTCCGGCTGAGCAGCCCGCGGCAGTCCTCTCCGACGAGGTAGAGCGCCGGGACCAGCAGCAGCGTCACGAACAGCGCGAAGAGCACGCCGAAGGAGAGACTGAGCACCGCCGGCTTCAGGAACTGCGCGTTGGTGGAGCGTTCCGCCATGATCGGCAGCAGACCGACGAAGGTGGTCACGGTGGTGAGGAGGATCGGCCTGAAGCGGTTCACCCCGGCGTCGAGGAGCGCCCGCACCGGCGACAGGCCCTCGCGGCGCAGCCGGCCCACGTAGTCGATGAGCACCAGGTTGTCGTTGACCACGACCCCCGCGGCGGCACCGATGCCGAAGTAGGAGAACAGCGCCAGGGGCGTGCCGAAGAGCAGGTGACCGTAGATGGCGCCCATGAAGCCGAAGGGAATGGCCGTCATCACCAGCAGCGGCAGCCAGTAGGAGCGGAAGGCGACGGCGATGAGCGCGTACATGGCGAACAGCGCCACCGTGTACAGCGTCGTGATCTCGCCGAGGAACTCCTGCTCCTCTTCCTGGGAGCCGCCCTTGAGGACGACGAGGCCGGGGAAGCGCTGCTCGAAGGCGGGCAGGAAGTTGTCGCTCATGTCGCTGGCGATGCGGCTGGTGGCTTCCTGGGCCACGTCGGCGTTGATCGTGACCACCCGCTCCCCGTCCCGGTGCTGGATGCGCTGCACGCCGCCGCCGATCTCCACGTCGACCACGGACAGCAGGGGCACCTCGCGGCCGTCGGCGGTACGGACCCGGAAATCGTCGAGGCTGGCGAGGCTCTCCCGCTCGCTGCGCGGGTAACGCACCATGACGCGGACGTCGCCGGTGCTCCGCGGGAGCCGCTGCACTTCCTCGCCGTAATAGGCCTGGCGCACCTGCCGGGAGACCTCCGCCAGCGACAGGCCGAAGCGCTCGGCGCCGGGCTTCATGTGCAGCAGGATCTCGTCCGTGCTGCCGCGCTGGCTGTCGCTGACATCGAAGACGCCCTGGTAGCTGTGCAGCTGTTCGCGCAGGGCGAGGGCCGCGGCCTGCAGCTGGGCGCCGTCCCGGTGCCGGAGCAGGTAGGTGATATCCGCGTCGGAATCGTTAATCGTGTAGTTGACGCTGATCTCGTCCGCATCGGGGATGTCCCCGACCAGCTCGCGGAAGCGCTCTGCCGTCTCCCGGGCCGAGAGGTCGCGCACCTCCGGCGGCGCCAGCTTGACGATGGCGATGACGCTGTCGCGTCGCGAGCGCGTGTACCAGCCCTCGATGACCTTGCCGCTGCCCTCGCCGGAGGCCTGTGCCGCCGCGTCGACCTCGTTGATCAGCTCGCGCTCGGCCGCCTGCAGCTGGTCGAGGATCTTCAGGGCGCGGCTGTAGGGCGTGCCCGGGGGCAGTTCCACGTTGATGTAGATCTGCTCCGCCTCCACCTGCGGCATGAAGTAAAACTTGACCCAGCCGGCGCTGAACAGCCCGATGCTGACGATGAAGGCCGTGGCAAAAACGCTGGCGGTCAGGTAGCGGTGCCGGAGCGCCCGCTCGAGCAGGGGCCGGTACACGCGCTCGGCGAAGCGGACGATACCCTGCTCGACGGCGCGCTGGCGCCGGGCGACGGGACCCAGCTTCTCCCGGTGCGAGAGGTCGCGAAGGTGCGAGGGCAGGATCAGGAACGCCTCGATGAGCGAGATTGCCAGGGCCACGGTGATGACGATGGACAGCTGCCGCGTGACCTGCGCGGTCTCACCGCTGACGAAGAGCCAGGGCGCGAAGGCGATCACCGTGGTCAGCACCGCGAAGATCACGGGTTTTGACACGGCGGTGGCACCGGCCACCGCAGCCTCCCGTCCGCCGCCGAGCGCATGCGCGTGGTGGTGGATGCTCTCTCCCACCACGATCGCGTCGTCGACCACGATACCGAGCACGAGCAGGAACGCGAAGGTCGAGATGACGTTCAGGGAGACGTCGTTGACCGGCAGCAGCGCAAAGGTGCCGAGGAAGGCGACCCCGATTCCCGCGGTAACCCACAGCGCGACCCGCGGTCGCAGGCTGAGAATAAGCACGAGAAAGACCAGCGCCAGGCCGAGGTAGGCGGACTTGCCGATGAGCTCCATGCGGGCGGTATACAGGTCGGCGGTGTCGAACCACAGCGTCAGGTCCACCCCGGGCGGCAGCGTGGGGCGCAGCTCCTCGATCCAGGCCTTGACCGCTTCGCTCGCCTTGACGACCTGCATGTTGTCGCCGCTCAGCATCTGCAGCAGCACGGCGGGCTCGCCGTTCAGCGTCGCCAGGATCTCCTCGTCCTCGTAACCGTCCGTGACCGTGGCCACGTCGCCGACGCGGACGAGGCCGCCATCGGGCGTCTGCCGAAGGACGATGCGCTCGAAGTCCGTTTCCGTATCGGCGAGGTTGCGCGCGCGCAGCTGCACGTCCCCGGTCGCCGTGTGTACCTCGCCGGAGGAGAGATTGATGGAGCTGGCGCGGATCGCATCGGCGACCTCGGCAAAGGTGAGCCCGTAGCGGCGCAGGCTGTCCTCGGCGAGGGCGATGGTGACCTCCTCGCGGCGGGTGCCGAAGAGGTCGATGGTCGACACGTAGGGCAGGGCCGCGGCCTGCCGGCGCAGTTCCTCGGCGAGGCGCGACAGCTCCCGCTCGGAGCGGTCCCCGTGCACCGCGACGCGGATCATCTCGTTGCGGAACTGCATGCGCTGGATGCGCGGGTTCTCGATATCCCGGGGCAGGGCGGGAATACCGTCCACGGCATTCTTGACCTCGTCCAGGAAGGCGTTGATGTCGACACCCGGGTAGGTGCGCACGTCGAGCTCCGCCAGGCCCTCGGTGGCCGTGGCATAGATGCGGCTCACGCTGTCGAGATCGTCGAGGGCGTCCTCGATCCGGGCGACCACCTGTTCCTCTACCTCCTGCGGCGCCGCGCCGGGCCAGGTGACCTGCACCTGCACCCGGTTCGGTTTCACCTGCGGGAAGGCCTCGCGCTCCATGGCGAGGAAACCGAGAAAGCCCGCGAGGGCGATCCCGAGCATGAGCAGGTTGGCGGCAACGGGGTTGTCCACCCACCAGGCGATAAAGCGGTGCATGTCAGTGCTCCCCCGCCGCAGCGAAGGTCGGGCGCTGTTCCCCGCGCAGAGCCATGCCCTCGATGGGGTTGTCGAGGGCGGAGGTCACGACCGCCTCGCCGGCGCGCAGACCGCCGTCGATGAAGGCGTGCTCGCGCCCCTGGTGCAGGACCCGCACGCTGCGCATCTCGAGACGGTCGCGGGAGTTCACCACGTACACGGCGTTGCCGGGGCGGAGCGCCGCGGCAGGGATACGCAGGGCGTTCTCTAGCGGCCGGCCGGCGATCTCCGCGTTCACGAACAGCCCCACGGCCAGCGGCATGCCGGCGGCGGAGCGCCCCTCGCCGTAGGGGGCATCGACCTCTGCCATGCCGTAGACCAGGCGGGTGGTCGGGTCCACGGCCGCGTCGAGGCGCACCAGGCGGCCGCGCCAGCTGTGCAGCCGGCCGGCGATATCCGCGCTGAACGCCACCGGGCGACCCTCGCCGGGGGCGGCGCGGTAGCCGATCGGCAGGTCGAGGGCGGCGAGCTGGCGGTCCGTGAGCGGCAGGCGGACTTCCACGGTGTCCACGGCGAAAACGCTGCCGAGGGGCGTGCCCGCATTCACGTACTGGCCCACGTCCACGGCCTTGGCCTGCACGCGGCCGGCGAAGGGCAGGCTGATGCGCGTTCGCGCGAGATCCAGCCTCGCCCGTTCGAGCCCCGCCTCGGCGGCGGCCTGGCGGGCACGGGCCTGGGCGATCTGTGGCTTCTTCAGCGCCAGGGCCGAGGGGTTGGGCGTGGCTGCGAGCTGCTTGCGGGCCACGTCCGCGTCGGCCAGGGCCTGCTGGACGGCGAGCTCGGTCTCTGCCAGCGCGGCCTCGGCCTGGCGCAGGGCCAGCTGGTAGTCGGTGTCCTCGAGCTCGATCAGGACCTCGCCGGCGTCGAAGCGGCCGCCCTCGGTGAACTCGGTGGACACGGCGGTGATGCGCCCGCCGACCTGGGCGACGACCTCCAGGGCCGTGCGCGCCCGCACCTCACCCTGGGTCTCGACCTTGAGCTGCGTGTCCACCGCGTCGACGGTGGCCGTGTACACGGTGGTCGGTCGCAGTTCCGGGTCTTCCCGGGCCGGCTCCGGCCTGGCCGCATGAAGCAGGGTGAAGGCGCCGAGCCCCAGCCCGATGACAGCGATGGGGGCGCCTGCGCGAAGCATTTTCCTGAGCATGTTGGTTGTCCGCCTGTTGTTCGTTCTGCCGGGCGTGGGCCGTCCCGGGCGATGGGGCCAGTATCCGGAGGCTTCCTGCGGCGGACAATTCGCTTCATCCCGCCAGCCGGGCAACTGGTCGCAAGGCCGAAACTTTCAGAATGAAATTCGGATATGCCATACTGAAACAATTCGCGGCGGGTGCATCGTACCCCGCCAGGATGGCTGCAGGCCTGGCGGTGCCCGACCAGGGATCCGGTCAGGGACCGGAAACGTCGCCGGGGCCCGTGCCGCACGCCCCGCGGGCACCCGGCCTTTCCGCCCTCCCGGACGCCGGGCGGTCAGCGTCAGCCGCCTGTGGCACGCATCGTGCAGTACCCGTGGCCTACAATCAGAAAGCAGGGAGCAGATCATGGCCAAACCTCTCGCCGGCGTGCGCGTACTGGACCTCACCCACATGCTGTCCGGTCCTTACGGTGCCATGATCCTCGCCGACCTCGGTGCCGAGACGATCAAGGTCGAGCCGCTCAAGGGGGAGGGAACACGCAAGCTGCTGGCCACGGACCCGGCCAACTCCCTCGAGGGCCAGGGCGCCTACTTCATCACCCTCAACCGCAACAAGCAGAGCGTCGCCGTCGACCTGAAGAGCGAGGAGGGCCTCAAGGTCTTCTATGATCTCGTGAAGGAGGCGGATGTCGTCATCGAGAACTTCAGTGCGGGCGTCGCCGACAAGCTGAAGATCAGCTACCGCTACCTGCGCGAGTACAACCCCGGCATCATCACCTGCTCCATCAGCGGTTTCGGTTCCGCGGGACCCAACTACCAGCGCCCGGCCTTCGACCAGGTGGTGCAGGCCCTCGGCGGCGGCATGTCCATCACGGGTACCGACGCCGAGCACCCGACCCGCGCGGGCATTCCCATCGGCGACCTCGGCGGCGGCATGTTCGGGGTGATGGGCGTGCTGTCCGCCCTCTACGAGCGGGAGCGCAGCGGCGAAGGGCAGCACGTCGACATCTCCATGCTCGACTGCCAGATCTCCATGCTGAACTACATGGCGACCATGTATTTCCTGTCGGGGCAGGAGCCGACCCCGATCGGCAACAGCCACTTCGTCCACGTGCCCTACAACAGCTACCGCACCTCGGACGGCCACATCATCATCGCGGTGATCTTCGACAGCTTCTGGGACAACCTGCTCGAGGTCGTGGACTTCGAGCCCTTCCGCGACGAGAAGTACAAGACGCAGCCCGGCCGCCTCGCCGACAAGGATTTCATCGACGGCAAGCTCAACGAGCTGCTCGCGACCAATACCTCTGACTACTGGCTGAAGCAGCTGCAGGAAAAGCGCATCCCCTGTGCCAAGGTCAACCGCTTCGGCGAGGCCCTCTCCGACGAGCAGGTGCTGTCGCGGAACATGGTGGTGGACCTCGAGCACCCGAGCGGTGCGAAGACCCGCGGCCCGGGCAACCCGATCAAGCTTTCGCGCACCGACGAGGAGAGCTTCTCCCCGGCGCCGCTCCTGGGCCAGCACACCGATACCGTGCTCACCGGCCTTCTCGGCTACAGTGCCGAGCAGGTCGCGCAGCTGCGCGAGGAGGGCAAGATTGCATGAGTGACCCGCAGATCGTGATCAACGAGGTCGGCCTCCGGGACGGCCTGCAAAGCCAGCCCAGGCACCTGAGCCTCGACGAGCGCGAGGCCATGGCGCGGGCACTGCTCGCGACCGGCATCCGCCACTTCGAGGTCGGCAGCTTCGTGTCGCCGAAGGCGGTGCCGCAGATGGCCGGCACCGGCGAGCTGATTGCGAGACTCTCGCCGCCCCCCGGCGTTGCCTTCAGCGCCCTCGTTCCGAACATGAAGGGCTACGAACTGGCCCGGGCCGCGGGGGTCGAGACGGTCGCGGTGGTCGTCTCCGCCACGGAGACCATGAACCGCAAGAACATCAACATGGGCCTCGATGAAACGCTGGCCGTCGCCGAGGCGGTGATCCGCCGCGGCCGGGACGAGGGCGCCCGGGTGCAGGCCTACCTCGCGGTGGCCTGGGAGTGCCCCTTTGAAGGTCCGACGCCCAGGTCCGTGGTGCGCGACCAGGCCCAGGCACTGGCCGGCTACGGCGCGGACGAGATCGTGATTGCCGACACCATCGGTGCCGCCAACCCGGCCGCCGTGCGCGCGCTCATGGACGACCTCGTCGCCGACCACGGCGCGGAGCGCCTGGCCTGTCACTTTCACGATACGCGGGCCATGGGCCTGGCCAACGTCTACGCGGCGGTCGAGAGCGGCGTCCGCCGCTTCGACAGTTCCGTCGGCGGTCTCGGCGGCTGCCCCTTCGCGCCGGGCGCCAAGGGCAACGTGGCAACGGAAGACGTCGTCATGCTCTGCGAGGCCATGGGCTTCGACACGGGCGTGGACATGCCCGCGCTGCTGGCAGCGGTAGCGACGGTGAGTGAACTGATCGGTACGCCGCAGGGCGGCCGTGCCTACTACTGGCTGAGCAAGAACCCCGGCATGAACCCGGGCAAGAACGCGGCCTGACGGCCGGGGTGCGCGGGCCCGGCCGGCGGGCGCGCGATAGAGAGGAGATAGCAATGGCATACAGACTCGGCGTTGACGTCGGCGGCACCTTCACCGACTTCCTGCTCATGAACGAGGAGACCGGCGAGACCCATACCGCCAAGGTGCCGTCCACGCCGGAGGATTCGTCCATCGGCGTGCTCAACGGTGTGGCGCGGGTGTGCGAGGAGTCCGGCATCGAGCCGGGCGACATCAAGCTGGTGATGCACGGCACCACGGTGGCGACCAACGCCGTGCTGACCGGCAAGGGTGCCCGGGTGGGCCTCGTGACCACGGCGGGCTTCGAGGATACGCTGCAGGTCGCCCGCTCCTACTGCCCCGGCGGCCTCGGTGGCTGGGTCAGCTACATCAAGAGCCCGCTGCTCGCGCCGCTCGAACTGACCATCGGCGCCAGCGAGCGCATGGCGGCGGACGGCTCGGTGGTTACCCCGCTGGACGAGGACCGGCTGCGGGCCGACCTCGAGACGCTCCACGCCCGCGGTGAGGTCGAGGCGCTCACCATCTGCTTCGTCAACGCCTACATCAACCACGCGCACGAGGAGCGCGCGCGGGAGATCGCCCGGGAGATCTTCGGCGACACCCCGATCTCGATCTCCAGCGAGGTGGTGCCGGAGATGCAGGAGTACGAGCGCACGGAGACCACGGTGGTCAACTCCTACGTGCGCCCGGAAGTGTCCCGCTACGTCAATAACCTGCAGGCGGCCCTGGAAGAGCGCCTCGGCACCGATACGCAGCTGTCCATCCTGCGCTCCGACGGCGGCCTGGCCTCGGCGCGCGCCGCGGCGGATTCGCCGGTAAACCTGCTCATGTCCGGTCCCGCCGGCGGCGTCGCCGGCGCCATCTACTTCTGCAGCCGCGCGGGCTACGACAACATCCTTACCTTCGACATGGGCGGCACCTCCACGGACGTGGCGCTCATCCAGGACTCCAAGGCCCGGGTGCGTCGCGAGACCTACGTCGGCGACGTGAACGTGCGCGCCCCCTCCGTGGACGTGCGCACCGTCGGCGCCGGCGGCGGCTCCATCGCTTTCGTGCCGGAGCTGACCAAGGCGCTGCGCGTGGGGCCCGAGTCCGCTGGGGCCGTGCCCGGCCCCGCCTGCTACATGAAGGGCGGCACGGAGCCCACGGTCTGCGACGCCAACGTCGTCCTCGGCTACCTGCCCTCGGACGTGCAGCTCGGCGGCAAGATGGAGATCAACTACGACGCCTCCGTGGCCGCGGTGCAGAAAGTCGCCGACGCGATGGGCATCGGCCTCATGGAGGCGGCCGAGGGGATCATCAAGATCGTCAACGAGTCCATGTTCGGCGCGCTGCGCCTGGTGTCCGTCGAGCAGGGCTACGACCCGCGCGACTTCGCCCTGGTAGGTTTCGGCGGCGCGGGCCCGCTGCACGCCAATGCCCTGGGCATCCTCACCAACGCCTGGCCGGTGATCGTGCCCCCGGGCCCGGGCGTCCTCTGTGCCTACGGCGACGCGACCACGCAGGTGCAGGACGAGGCCGCGCGGACCTACCTGACCATGGCCGAGGACCTGACCGACGACAAGCTGCTGGCGGATCTCAAGGAACTGCAGGAGCGGGCCGGCCAGGCACTGGTGGCCGACGGCATCCCGGCGGAGCAGCACGAGGTGACTTTCCAGGCGGACCTGCGCTACATGGGCCAGGCTTTCCAGATCACCGTCGACTTCACCGAGGCGGAGCTGCGCGAGAAAGGCGTCGCGCTGCTGACCGACGCCTTCGACGAGGAGCACGAGCAGCTGTTCACCTTCAAGCTCGGCGACGGCCACGAGATTCTCATGATCCGCGCCGTCGCCAAGGCGGCCACGCGCGCGGTACTCACCCGCGAGGGCGGCGACACCAGCGCCTCCCTCGATGACTGCGTGATCCACGAGAGCCGCTTCTACTACGAGGGCGAATGGCACGACATCCGCCTCTACGACCGGGGCAGGCTGCACGAGGGGCTGACGGTGCCGGGGCCGGCCATCGTCACGGAAATGGATTCCACCACGGTGGTGCTGCCCGGCTACGAAGCCGGCGTCGACGCCATCGGCAACCTGCTGATCAACCCGGCAGCCTGAGGAGGGTAGCGAGATGCCTGCACGAATCATCCAGGAAAACAGTGCGCCGCTGAACACCGTGGACGTGGACGGCGTGACCGTCGACCTGATCGAGAACGCCCTCAAGAACGCGCGCGAGGAGATGGACGCCGTCCTGTTCCGCACCGCCATGTCGCCGGGGATCCGCGAGCAGGGGGATTGTTTCCCCATGATTGCCAACCGCGACGGCAAGATGGTCGTGGGCCAGTTCGGTTCCTTCATCGGCCCGTTCCTGTCGGCCTACGACGCCGACATCGAGGAAGGCGACATCATCCTCACCAACGACCCCTACATGTGCAACGGGGCGGTGTCGCACCTGCCGGACTGGGTCGTGCTCGTGCCCGTGTTCAAGGACGGCCGCCACATTGCCTGGAGCGCGATGTTTGGCCACATGTCCGACAACGGCGGCATGGTGCCGGGTTCGATTCCGATCAAGGCGACGACGATCTACCAGGAAGGTATCCGCATCCCGCCGACCAAGCTCTACAAGAAGGGCGTGCTGCAGGAGGACGTGCTCGAACTGATCCTGCACAACGTGCGCATGCCGCAGTGGAACCGCTTCGACCTCAACGCCCTCGTCGCCGCCTGCAAGACCGCGGCGCGGCGCTGCGTGGAGATCGCCGAGCGCTTCGGCGACGACGTGCTGGCCACGACCATGGACGTGATGCTCAAGCGCAATTACGACGCGATGAAGCACATCATCGAGAACTTCGTGCCCGAGGAGCCGCGGGAGTTCGAGGACTACCTCTGCGACGACGGCATGGGCATGGGCCCCTACCGGATCAAGTGCCGGCTCTGGCGCGAGGGCAGCAAGGCCATCTTCGACTTCGCCGGCACCGACCCGCAGGCGCAGAGTTCCGTGAACTTCTTCCTCAACGAGGACATGTTCAAGATGTTCTTCGGCTCCTTCACGATCAACGTGGTGGACCCGCAGATGGTCTTCAACGACGGCTTCTACGATCTCGTCGACGTGCGCATCCCCGAGGGCACGCTGCTCAAGCCCAAGCATCCGGCGGCCCTGTCGGGACGTACGCACGCCCTGGGCCGGATCTTCGACCTGCTCGGCGCGCTCCTCGGTATGGGGGCGCCGGAGCAGATGCTGAACGCTGCCGGTTTCTCGGATTCTCCGCACCTGTTCTACTCCGGCTACCGCGACGACGGCGAGTGGTTCCAGCTGTTCCAGATCGGCTTCGGCGGCATTCCCGGCCGGCCGGTGGGCGATGGCCCCGACGGGCACAGCCTCTGGCCCGGCTTCACCAACGTGCCGAACGAGTTCATCGAGTCCTATTTCCCGCTGCGCATCGAGACCTACGCGACGATTCCCGATTCCGGCGGCGCGGGTCTGCACCGCGGTGGCAACGGCCTGACCGTGGCCTACCGTTTCCTCGCCGATGGCGAGATCGGCATTCACGACGACCGGTGGCTCACCTATCCCTGGGGGGTGCTGGGCGGCGAGCCGGGCCTTCGCTCCACCAAGCGGCTGGTGCGTACGGACGGCAGCGAGGAGTGGCTTGGCGCCAAGGCCGAGGGCATCAAGGTGAAGAAGGGCGACCTGCTTTACTTCAACACCTGGGGCGGTGGTGGCTGGGGCGACCCCTTCGAGCGGGACCCGGAGCTGGTGCGGCAGGACGTCGCCCGCCGGCTCGTCACCGTCGAGGGTGCGCGGCGTTACGGCGTGGTCATCGGTGACGATGGCAGCGTTGACACCGACGCCACCGCGGCGCTGCGCGAAGAGCTGCGCGCGGCTCGGGGCGAGGTCGAGCTCTTCAACCGCGGCGGTTCCATCGACGAGCTCAAGGCCCGCTGTCTCGAGGAGACGCACCTGGAGCCGCCGGTAGACCCCAGCTTCCAGGGCGTGGCCTGAGGGCAGGGCGATGGCGGATCTCGAGCGACACAGTGCGAAGCTCGGCCGACGGCCGGCGCTGGTACTCGTGGACATGATCAACGCCTTCACGGACCCCGCCAGCCCCCTGGGCAGCGAGGCGGATGACGTGGTGGCGGCGAATGCGCGCCTGCTCGCCGCCTTCCGTGAGCGGGGCCTGCCGGTGTTCTTTACCACCGTGGTCTATCACAGCGACGACCAGGCAACGGTGTTCCGCCGGCGCCTGCCGGCGCTCGAAATCCTCAAGCCCTGTTCGGATGCGATCCGCGTGGACGAACGGCTGGCGCCGCGCCCCGGAGAGCGTCTTATCGAGAAGTGCCACGCCAGCAGCTTCTTCGGCACCGATCTCGACCGGCGACTGAGGGAGGCCGGTGTCGACAGCCTGGTAGTCACGGGCCTCACGACCAGCGGCTGTGTGCGCGCCACCGTGGTGGACGGGCTGCAGCATGATTACCCGGTCTTCGTGCCGGCCGACGCGGTCGGCGACCGCAATGCCGAGGCGCACGCCGCCAACCTCCACGACATGCATGCGAAATACGCGGACGTGCTCGACACGCAGACGATCATTGCGGCGCTGCCGCCGCAGGGGGACGCCGGATGATGGGGCGTGTCCGCATCCTGGTGGTCGGCTATCGCAAGTTCAGCGAGCTGATCAACGTGCTCCTCCCGGAGTTTGCACAGGACGTGGAAGTGACCATCGTCGAGTCCATCGCGACGGAAAGCACTGATTACTCGGACCTCGTTGAAAAGCACCGGCCGGATGTCATTGTCAGCGCCGGTTCGAATGCCGCCTACCTGCGCGCGACACTGTCGGTGCCGGTGCTTTCCCAGCCCGTTACCGACACGGATGTGCTGGAGGCCCTTGCCAAGGCCCGCAAGATTTCCCGCCGCGTGCACGTGTTCACCTACGCCGAGAAGCCCGGCCCCAGCGACCGGCTCTTCGCCAGCCTGCCGGAGCTCGGCGACATCGAGCTTACGCACCACAGCTACAGCACGGCGAGTGAAGCCAACGAGACGCTGCTCCTCGCCATCGCCGACGAGGACCCGCAGGTGATTGTCGGGCCCAGCTATACCTGTGGCCTTGCCGAGCAGCGTGGCATTCCTGCCATTCTCATGTACAGCCGGGAGTCGGCGCGGGACATGCTGCGCCGGGCGATAGAGGCCGGTCGTGCCGCGCGCAGTGCGCGCGCTGCTGAGCGGGGCGCGCAGGACCAGCGCTTTGTCATCCACTCGCGGCAGATGGAGCGGGTTGCGAGCCTCGCCCGGACCTACGCGAGGGGCCAGGCGGCGGTGCTGCTGGAAGGGGAGAGTGGCACCGGCAAGGAACACATCGCGCGGGAGATTCACCGCCTGAGCGACTTTTCCGAGGGGCCGCTCGTTGCCGTCAACTGCGCCAGTATTCCCAACGAACTTTTCGAGAGCGAGCTGTTCGGCTACGTCGAAGGCGCTTTCACCAGCTCTCGCCGCGGTGGCCGTGTCGGTCTTATGGAGCAGGCCAACGGAGGCACCCTTTTTCTCGACGAAATCGGCGAGCTGCCGCTGCAGCAGCAGGTCAAGCTGCTGCGGGCGCTGCAGGAGCGCCGCATCCGCCCCGTGGGCAGTAACCGCGAGATCGAGGTCGACTTCAAGCTGATCGCCGCGACGAACCAGGACCTGCGCAACGCCGTCAGCGCCGGCGAGTTCCGCGACGATCTCTATTTCCGCCTCAACGTGTTCACCCTGAAGCTGCCCCCGTTGCGCGAGCGCCCGGAAGACATTCCGGCCATAGCCCGCTATTACCTCGGCGAGTATGCGCAGCAGTACCGTGCCAGCGTCGATACGGTGGAGCTCCTCAAGCGCGTCGAGAGCGACTTCCAGGACTATCGCTGGCCGGGCAACGTGCGTGAGCTGCAGAACTTTGCCGAGCGGCTGGTGGTGAACTGCCTGGACCGCCCGCTTGAAGAGATCGACCGGCGCGCTCTCGGTGAGATTCTCCCGGAGCTGTTCCTGGACAGCGCCGACCGCGACCGGCGGGGCGTGCTGAAGGCGCAGGAGGAGGAGGCCATCCTCGAAGCCCTGCGGCGCTTCTCGGGCGATAAACAGAAAGTCGCTGATTTTCTCGGTATTAGTACCACAACGCTGTGGCGGCGCCTGAAACACATGGGCCCCCAGGCAAAGGCCGACGTAGACTCGGCCGTAAGCAAGAGCCGCTAGCAAGAAAAAAGTTGCTGATAGCAATCAGGAGGAGAGACCCATGAACTACAGCAAGCGACCGATGATCGCCGCCCTGGCCCTGGCCAGTGCGTCCCTGGCGGGCGGTCCCGCCGCCCTGGCGCAGGACAGCGCACTGGCGATCGAGGAGGTGGTAGTTACCGCGCGGAAGCGCGCGGAGAACCTGCAGGAGGTGCCGATTGCCATCAGCGCCATCGACGAGAATACGATCCAGCGCGCGGGCATCGAGCGGGCGGGCGACTATGTCGGGTTGATCCCGAATGTCACACTGGTCGACACGGCCAACGTCGGGGACACGCAGCTCAGCATTCGCGGCATCGTCTCCACCCGTGATGCCGAATCCACCTTTGCCTACGTTGTTGACGGCATCCTCAGCACCAACCCGAACTCCTTCAACGAGGAGCTCTTCGACGTACAGCAGATCGAAGTGCTGAAGGGTCCGCAGGGCGCACTCTACGGCCGCAACGCTGTGGCCGGCGCGATCCTCGTCACCACGAAGCAACCGAGCAACGAGTTCGAGGCACGCATCGGCGGCGGTGTCGGTAACAACGAGAGCACCAAGCTGAACGCCATGGTCAGCGGCCCGATCATCGAGGACAAGCTGCTTGGCCGCATTGCTATCAGCACCCGGGAAACGGACGGGTTTTACCGCAACATCTTTACCGGCCAGGATGATGCCGTCGATTTTCTCGAGGACACGAGCACCCGCGGCCGGCTGATCTGGAATGCCTCTCCCGACCTGACCTTCGACCTGCGAGCGGGCTACTCCGAGGTGAAGGGTGGCGCGATCAACTTCAACGCGGCCTTTGCGATCCCCTCTTTCGTGGACGTCTTCGGCCAGCCGAATTACTTCCAGGATCCGAATGACCTCGACTGGCGCTTCATTTTCAACGTGCCCGGCGAGAACGAGCAGGAGACGCTGGATTTCGCTCTGAAGATGGACTGGTCTCTCGGCTTTGCCGATCTCATCGCCAGCGTGGCCTACAATGACCTCGAAGAGTACCTGCTCTCGGACGGGACAGCGGCGACGTTCTACGGCTACGAGCTGACCCCGGCCTGCCAGGCGGGCCGCGCCGAGCTCAACAGCTTCTCGCGCCCGGATCTTTTCGGCGAGCCCTTCAACCCCTTCGGGGTGCTGCCGCCCGGTCCGGGTAACGACTTTAGCGGTGTCTACGGCCCGTACACGGCACTCACGTGTGACGGCTACCAGTACCAGGAGCGCAACCAGACCGACCTCAGCTTCGACGCGCGCCTCGTTTCGCCGCAGGATCAGGCCCTGCGCTGGATCGCCGGCGTCTACGTCGCCGACATCGAGCGCGAGGTCGTGGTGGCCTACGGCGCCGACCAGGGCCAGGGCTTCCTGCGCCAGCCCTATGTCGCACCGAGCGGCCCGAACCCCACGGACCTGCTGTTCTGGGATGACTTTGAAACCACCGTTTACTCGACTTACGGTCAGCTGGAATTCGATCTCGGCGAGCGCCAGGAGCTGTCCTTCGCCTTCCGCTATGATCGCGAAGAGCGCGAGGTCATCAACAAGGTGCCGAACGTGCCCAACTCCGGCCTGAACGTTAACCTGCTGGATGGCAATGGCCAGCCCGTGCCGATCAACCCGGCCTTCAACAACAACCCGAACGGCATCCCTGACCGGGATCGTGACTTCAGCCAGTTCCAGCCCAAGGTGACCTGGAGCTGGGCTGCGACGGACAACATGAATGTCTACGCGAGCTACGGTGTCGGATTCCGCAGCGGCGGCTTCAACTCCGTCGGTACCGAGGACCTGCTGAACTTCTGGTTCAACGCCGGCTTCGGTGGCCCCGGTGAGGCGGTGAACGCCGGTATTACGGTCACGGACGACTACGACAAGGAAGTCTCCGAGGCGTTCGAGCTGGGCTTCAAGTCCGAGTGGATGGACCGTCGCCTGCGCCTCAATGCCTCCGTGTTCCGCACGGACGTCGAGGACAACCAGTTCTTCGAGTTCTTCGCCGGTCCCTTCGGCCTGCTGCGCTCGGTGACGACCATCGATGAGCTGTACATTCAGGGTCTGGAGGCGGACTTCACCTTCCTGGCAGCCGACGGCCTGACCTTCTACGGCGGCTTCGGCCTCATGGACTCGGAGATCGAGGAGAACCGTAACCGGCCGCTCTCCGAGGGCAACGAGGTACCGCAGGCACCGGAGGAAACCGCGAACCTCGGCGTCGAATGGGTCTTCCCCATCGCCGGGGATATCGAGCTGGTGAGCCGCCTCGACTGGCAGTACACCGGCGAGATGTGGTTCCACACCCTGCAGGGTGAGCAGACGCCGACGATCTGGAATGCCTTCTTCGGACCGGGCTTCAACCAGGACTTCTCCCTGTCCTCCCGCGATGCCTACAGCACCGTGGACCTGCGCATCGGCCTCGAGGCCATGAACTGGTCCATCACCGCCTGGGGCAAGAACATCACGGACGAGGAGTACCTGCAGGAGATCATCCCGGCACCGGAGTTCGGCGGAACCTTCAACCACCCGTCCGCGCTGCGCGGTTACGGTGTGGACTTCATGTATCGTTTCTGACGGCGGGTGCAGTACCGGAAAACGGCGCCGCGAGGCGCCGTTTTTCGTTATGGCTCAGCGCGCTTACGCGGTTTGCAGCGGCCCCGGGCGCCCGAACAGGTAGCCTTGCATCAGGCCGACGCCGAGGTCGGCCAGCGTTTCCCGTTGAGCTTCCGTCTCCACCCCCTCGGCGATAATCCGGCTGCCGGTCTCCCCGGCAAAGGTGACCAGGGCTGCGGCCAGGGCGCGGCGGCTGTCGTCTTCGTCCACGCGCCGGGTCAGCGCCCGGTCCAGCTTGATGAAATCCGGGCGCAGCTTGAGGATGTGGCGGAAGCTCGCGTAGCCCGCGCCCGCGTCATCGACCGCCACGCGCATGCCGCGCTCGCGCAGCGGCGCCAGGGCCGCGGCCAGCGCGCTGTAGTCCTCGATGCTGCTGTGCTCCGTGACTTCCAGCACCAGCCGCTCGAGCGGTGCGTCCTCGACGGCCGCCAGTACGCTGCCGTCGAGGACGCAGGGTGGGGAGCTGTTGAGGGAGAGGTAGGCGTCCTCAGGTAGCGCAGGCAGGTGAGTGAGGGCCGAGCGGAGGGTGCGGTCCTCCAGCGCCTCCTCCAGGCCCACGCTGGCGGCCTCGGCGAAGACGATATCCGGGGCGCGCCCCAGGGCTTCGGGAAAGCGGGTCAGCGCCTCGAAGCCGGCGACGCGCCCGGCGCGGGTGTCGACGATGGGCTGGAAAACGGTCCGGAAGCTGCCCGTGTCGATGACCGCCTGCAGGTCCTGCCGGAGTGCCTCCAGCTCCAGGTTCTCCGCCTCCCGGCGCTCGAGCAGCTGCCCGAGGAAATCCGCGAACAGGCGCATGGTGTTCAGGTCGCGCTCGTTCAGGCTCTCATCCGCCTCGCGGCTGAAGCAGCAGAAGGTGCCGAAGACCCGGTCCGCCTCGGGGAAGCGCAGCGGCACGCTGAGGTGTGCGCCGACGGGCAAGGCCCTGGTGGCAGCCAGGGTGCAGGCCTCCGCATTGGCCGTGGCATCGGGGATGATTTCCGGCAGGCGGCCGTCCACCACGCGCTGGCAGTAGCTCTCCTCGAGCGGGTCGCCGTCGCCGACGCAGATCGGTGTGAAGTCCGGGTCGCTGTCGACCTCCCGGAAAACGCGTTCGCCGTCCGTGAACTCGCTGACAAAGGCGACCTCCATGCCCATGATGCGCCGTACCGTGCGCAGGGCGTCGGCGAGAATCACGCGGGTGGGAAGTCCCCGGGGGACGTAGTCAACATCGACCGGCATCATCGTTCGATGCCTCTGGATAAGTAGGGCGCTTTCATACAGCCACGCCTTTTATTGCGCTTTAATTAAGATTGTAATGGAGCCGCGCCTTCGCTCAAAGGGGTGAGAGTTGTCAGCGGGCACAGTCCTGCACCGTGGGCGCTGACGACAAGATTCCGCGGCTGCTAGACTCTGCCGCGATTACACGGTCGGGGGGGATGCATGACGGATTGGTTTGCCGGCGTGATGCAGCGCGTGCTGCAGGGCGGGCTTCCCCGCTTTATCTTCCTCGCCGCGATCGTCGCGGGGCTCCTGGCCCTCGAGCTGACCCCCCGGGAGGAAGAACCGCAGATCGTCGTGCCGATGATCGATGTGCTCGTGGCCGCACCGGGGCTGAGCGCCGCGCAGACCGAGCGCCAGGTCACGCTCCCCCTCGAGAAGCTGCTGAACCAGCTGCCGGGCGTCGAGCATCTCTATGCCAGCTCCGCCGAGGGCGAGGCGGTGGTCACCCTGCGCTTTCATGTCGGCGAGGACCGCGAGAAGGCGATCCTCAATACCTACAACAAGCTCTACGCCAACCAGGACCAGATACCCCCGGTCGTCAGTAGCTGGCAGCTGAAGCCGGTGGAAGTCGACGATGTGCCCATCCTCGTCGTCGGTCTCTGGAGCGAGGACCCCGGTCGCTACAGCGACTACGAGCTGCGCCGCGTGGCCGAGGAATTTACCACCGCGCTGCAGGCGATCCCGGACACCAGCGAGGTGAAGGTGGTCGGCGGCCGGCCGCGCACGGCGCGGGTGCTTCTCGATCCGGAGGCCCTGGCCGCGCGCCGGACGACGGCGGCCGACGTGGTCGATGCGCTCGCCGTGTCCAGCGTGCTGACCCGCGCGGGCACCTGGACCGTCGGCGACCGGGCCATCCGCCTCGAGGGCGGCGACGTGCTGCGCGAGCCGTCAGAACTCGAGCACTTGGTGGTCAACGTGATCGACGGGGCGCCGGTCACCCTGGGCGAGGTAGCCCGCATCGATGACGGCCCCGCCGAGCCGGAGAGCTACAGCTGGCTACGGCCCGCGGGGCACGACGGCGACGGCTATCCCCTGGTGGCTCTCTCCGTGGCGAAGCAGCGCGGGGCCAACGCGGTGGCGGTGGCCGAGGAGTCCCTCGCCGTCCTCGAACGCGTGCGCGCCGATATCCTGCCGCCGGAGCTCAAGCTGACGGTGCTGCGCAATTACGGCGAGACGGCCGACGCGAAGGTCAACGACCTGGTCACGTCCCTCGCCTTCGCGATCTTCACCGTGGTGGTCTTCATCGGCGTCTTCCTCGGCTGGCGCCCGGCGGTGGTGGTGGGGCTTGCGGTGCCGGTCTGCTACGGCATCACCCTGGCCCTCGACCTGGCCCTCGGCTACACCATCAACCGGGTGACGCTCTTTGCGCTCATCCTGTCCCTGGGCCTGCTGGTGGATGACCCGATCACCGGTGTCGACAACATTTCCCGCTTCCTCGCCCGCGGTGGCCGCGCCGCCGACCGGGTGATCGCGGCGATGGCGGAGATCCGCACGCCCCTGGTCATGTCGACGGTCACGATCATCCTCGCCTTCCTGCCGCTGGCGTTCATCACCGGCATGATGGGTCCCTACATGGCGCCCATGGCCTTCAATGTCCCCGTGAGCGTGATCAGCAGCACCGTGGTCGCCTTCCTGGTTACGCCCTGGGTGGCGAGCCGGCTGCTCCGCCCCGGCGAGGGCGCGCTCGCCGAGGGCGCGGAGGGGAGCGGCCTCTACCGGCGCGCCGTCGCCCCTTTCCTCGCCAGCCGTGCGCGGGCGAAGGCGATGCTCCTCGTCGTGGTCGCGCTGTTCCTGGCCGCTGCGCTGCTGCCGGCCCTGCGCCTCGTGCCGCTGAAGCTGCTGCCCTTCGACAACAAGAACGAAGTGCAGGTACTCATCGATATGCCCGAGGGCACGAGCCTGGAGCGCACCGCGGCGCTCACCCGCTCGGTGGCAGAAACGGTCGCCCGGGTGCCCGAGGTCGCCGACATCGCCGCCTTCGTCGGCGTGCCCTCGCCGATGGACTTCAACGGCATGGTGCGGCGTTACTACCAGCGCCACGGGCCCCATCTCGGCGAACTCCGCCTCGTCCTCGTCGACAAGCTGGACCGCGAGCACCAGTCCCACGCCGTGGTGCTGCGCCTGCGCGAGCTGCTCGCTCCCTACAGCCGTGACGGCGTGGTGGTGCGCGTCGTGGAGGTGCCGCCGGGCCCGCCCGTACTGAGCACGCTGGTGGCCGAGATCTACGCCGAGCCGCTCACCCCCTACAGTGCGCAGCAGGCGGCAGCGGAAACACTCATGGCGCGGCTGCAGCGCGAGCCGCACGTGGTCGAGGTGGACTCGACCCTGGAAGCGCCCTGGCCGCGACTGCGCTTCGTCACCGACAAGCAGAAGGCCGCGCTCTCCGGCGTGGCCACCGCCGACGTGGCGAACACGCTGGCCATGGCCAACGCCGGGCTCGTGGCCGGCTACCTGCAGCAGCCCGAGGAACTGCACCCGCTGCCCGTCGAACTGCGCCTGCCGGTGCCCGAGCGCGCCTCGCTCGCCGACCTGGAGCGCCTCACGGTGCGCGGCCGCCCGGGGGTGGCGAAGGCCACGACCCCGCAGGGGCTGGAACTCGCGCCGCAGCCGCTGGTGCCGCTGGGTGAACTCGGCACCTTCGAGGAGGGCAGCGCGGACCCGACCCTGCACCGCAAGGATCTCGAGCGCGTGGTGTACGTGACCGCGGAGCTCAACGGCCGCACCCCGGCGGAAGTGGTCGCGGATGTCGCCGCCGACTACCGCGACGACCCGGCCGGGGCCACCGGCCCCGCCGGCGCCCCTCACGACCGCTGGGCGTCGCGGACCTACTTCAACAACGGTGCGGGTGACCTGTGGAGCCTGCCCCCCGGCACTTTCGCCAGCTGGACCGGTGAGGGCGAGCTCAGTATCACGCTCGACGTGTTCCGCGACATGGGGCTCGGCTACCTATTCGCGCTGCTGGCGATCTTCGGGGTGCTGCGGCTGCAAACCGGCTCCATGGCCCTGTCACTGATCATCATGGCGGCGATACCGCTCACGGTCATCGGCATCATGCCCGGCTTCTGGGCTATGAACGGCTTCGGCGAGCGCGTGGTGGCGGGTGCCCCGGACCCGGTTCTGTTCACGGCCACGGCGATGATCGGCATGATCGCCCTTGCCGGGATCGTGGTGCGCAATTCGCTGATCCTCGTGGAGTTCGTCACCGAGGCGCGCCGTGGCGGTTCGAGCGTGCGCGAGGCGGTGCTCAGCGCCGGCGCGGTGCGCATGCGCCCGGTGCTGCTTACCGCCGGTACGACGCTCCTCGGCAACCTCGTCATCACCCTGGACCCGGTCTTCAACGGCCTGGCGCTCGCGATCATCTTCGGCATCGTCGCGTCGACCCTGTTCACGCTGCTGGTGGTGCCGGTGGTCTACTGGCTGGTGTTCGAGCCGGCAGCCTCTACAGCGGTGCCGGCCCGGTCGGCACAGGAAGGAGAATCCCCATGACAACCGTGCTGCGCAAGCTGCTCCTGCCCCTCGGGGCCCTGCTGGTGCTGTTGCTGCTGATCTACTGGATGGCGGGCGGCTTCCGCGACCAGGTCGAGCCGGGCCTCGAGCGTGCGGCGCCCGGCGCCGTCGATGATGCCGTGCGCGTCAGCGCGGAAACGGAGCCGGCTTGCGAGGCGGTGCCGGCCTCGGTGGAGGCGCGCGAGACGACCGTGGTGGCCTCGCGGCTGCTGGCGCGGATCACGGAACTGCCGGTGCGCGCCGGGGATTACGTCGAGGCCGGAGACCTGCTCGTGCGACTGGAGCAGGCAGACCTCGAAGCGCGGGCGCGGCAGGCCCAGGAGACGGTGCGCAGCGTCTCCGCCCGGCTGAAGGAGGCGCGGCAGAACCTGTCGCGGGCGGAGGAACTGCACGATCGCCGGCTGATCGCCGACGCCGACCTCGATGCCGCCCGCGCCAACGCCGCCAGCCTGGAAGCGCAGCTCGCCGGCGCGCGGCAGGCGGCCGAAGAGGCGCAAACGGCGCTCGGCTACTCGCGCATCACCTCGCCCATCGCCGGCCGCATCGTCGACCGCTTCGCCGAGCCCGGCGACACGGTGCAGCCGGGGCAGAAGATCCTCTCCCTGTACAACCCGTTCTCGCTGCGCGTGGAGGCGCGGGTGCGCGAGGGGCTAGCCCTCGCACTCACGCCGGGGGAGGAACTGGCGGTGGCCGTGCCCGCGGTGAACAAGGCCTTCACCGCGCGCATCGAGGAGATCGTGCCGGCCGCGGATCCGGCTTCGCGCACCCTCGAGGTCAAGGCCAGCCTGACGGCGCAGAACGGATTGCTTCCCGGCATGTATGCCCGGCTCAGGGTGCCGGCCGGGGACCGCGAGCGGCTGCTGGTGCCTGCCGACCGGGTCCGCCGGGTCGGCCAGCTCGACGTGCTCTGGGTCGCCGGGGAGAACGGCGCGGAGCGGCGCTTCGTGCGCCTGGGCCCCGCGCGCGATGACGGGCAGGTGGAAGTGCTCGCCGGCGTCTCGGCCGGGGAGCCGGTGCTGCCGCCGCCTGGCCCAGCCGGCCCGGGTTAAGCCGGCTCAGACGGCGCCGGTTCGTCCGCCGCGTCGCGGTAGCTGTCGATGGCCGGACAGGCGCAGAACAGATTGCGGTCGCCGTAGACGTTGTCCACGCGGCCCACCGGCGCCCAGTACTTGTCGTTGCGCAGGCTGTCCACGGGGTAGGCGGCCTGGCTGCGCGGGTACGGGTGCGACCACTGCTCGGCCGTTACCTCCGCCAGCGTGTGCGGCGCATTCACCAGCGGGTTGTCGTCCGCCGGCAGCCGGCCTTCCTCCACGGCACGGATCTCCTCGCGGATCGTGATCATCGCGTCGCAGAAGCGGTCCAGTTCGGCGAGGGACTCGGACTCGGTCGGCTCGACCATCAGCGTGCCCGCGACCGGGAAGGACATGGTCGGCGCGTGGAAGCCGAAGTCGATGAGCCGCTTCGCCACGTCCTCCTCGCCGATCCCGCTCGCCTCCTTCAGCGGCCGCAGGTCGATGATGCACTCGTGGGCGACGCGCCCGTTGCGCCCGGTGTAGAGGATCGGGAAGTGCGGCGCCAGCCGGTGGGCAATGTAGTTCGCCGAGAGAATGGCAACCTCGCTGGCGCGGGTCAGGCCGCGCGCGCCCATGAGGGCGATGTAGGTCCAGGGGATCGGCAGGATGGAGGCGCTGCCCCAGGGCGTGGCCGAGACCACGTCGTTGTCGGTGGCGAGCCCGGGCACGGGCACCACCGGGTGCGAGGGCAGGAAGGGTTCGAGATGCGCGCCGACACCGATCGGGCCCATGCCCGGGCCGCCGCCGCCGTGTGGAATGCAGAAGGTCTTGTGCAGGTTCAGGTGCGAGACGTCGGCGCCGAATTCGCCGGGCGCTGCGATCCCGACCAGGGCGTTGAGGTTGGCGCCGTCCACGTAGACCTGGCCGCCGTGGGCGTGGATCAGCTCGCACAGCTCGACGATCGATTCCTCGAACACGCCGTGGGTCGACGGATAGGTGACCATGATCGCCGCGAGCTGCTCGCTGTGTGCCTCGACCTTTGCCTTCAGGTCGTCCATGGCCACGTTGCCCTCGCTGTCGCAGTCGACGATTACGATGCGCATGCCGGCGAGCGCGGCGCTGGCGGGGTTGGTGCCGTGGGCCGACGCGGGGATGAGACAGAGGTCCCGGTGCCCCTCGCCGCGGGCCTGGTGATAGCGGCGGATGGCGAGCAGGCCGGCGTACTCGCCCTGGGAACCGGCGTTGGGCTGCAGGGAGATGGCGTCGTAGCCGGTGCACTCGCGGAGCATGTGCGAGAGCTCGTCGAGGAGCGCGCGATAGCCCTCGGTCTGCGCGGCGGGGGCGAACGGGTGGATGCGGGCGAACCCGGGCCAGCTTATCGGTAGCATCTCCGTGGTCGCGTTCAGCTTCATGGTGCAGCTGCCGAGCGGGATCATGGCCCGGTTCAGGGCGATGTCCCGGCCCTCCAGCCGGTGCAGGTAGCGGAGCATCTCCGTCTCGGACTGGAAGCTGTTGAAGAGCGGGTGCTGCAGGTAGTCGACGGGGCGTTCCAGTGCCTTCGGCAGGCCGCTGGGCACCGCCGGGTCGTCGGCGACTTCGGCGCTGTCGCCGAACACGGAAAGGAGCTCGGTCACGTCCGCCAGGGTGGTGGTCTCATCGAGGGCGATGCCCAGGCGATCGTCGCCGACGGGGCGCAGGTTCATACCGGCGGCCTCCGCGGCGGCCAGCAGCTCTGCCTGCCGGTCACCGACGCGCACGGTGACGGTGTCGAACCAGTGCGCGTTGTCGAGGGTGAAGCCGGCCGCCGTCAGCCGCGCGGCGAGCAGGCTGGTGAGCCGATGCACGCGCTCGGCGATGCGGCGCAGCCCGTCCGGACCGTGATACATGGCGTAGAAGGCCGCCATGATCGCCAGCAGGGCCTGCGCCGTGCAGATGTTGCTGGTGGCTTTCTCGCGGCGGATGTGCTGCTCGCGCGTCTGCATCGCCATGCGCAGCGCCTGCCGGCCGTGCCGGTCGACGGACACGCCGATGATGCGCCCGGGTGTCGAGCGCTTGTAGCTGTCGCGGGTGGCAAAGAAGGCGGCGTGCGGGCCGCCGAAACCCATGGGGATGCCGAAGCGCTGGCTGCTGCCCACCACCACGTCGGCGCCCGCCTCGCCGGGGGCTTTCAGGAGCAGCAGGGCGAGCAGGTCGGCGGCGACGCAGACGAGCGTCTGCTGCCCGTGGGCCGCCTCGATCACCGGCGCCAGGTCGCGCACCTCGCCGTGGCTGCCCGGGTACTGCAGCAGCAGCCCGAAGGCGTCGCCGCTGGCCAGCGGGTTCTCGGGGTCGGCGACCACCACCTCGATGTCGAGGGGCTCGGCGCGGGTGCGCAGCACCGCCAGGGTCTGCGGATGGCAGTCCGACGCCACCAGGAAACGGTTGCTGCGGTTCTTCTTGTTCACCCGCTGCAGCAGGGTCATGGCCTCGGCGGCGGCCGTGGCCTCGTCGAGCAGCGAGGCGTTGGCAAGGTCCATCCCCGTCAGGTCCATCACCAGCTGTTGGTAGGCGAGCAGGGCCTCGAGGCGGCCCTGGGAGATTTCCGGCTGGTAGGGCGTGTAGGCCGTGTACCAGCCCGGGTTCTCCAGCACGTTGCGCTGGATGACCGCGGGCGTGTAGGTGTCGTGGTAGCCCATGCCGATGTACGAGCGCAGCACCTGGTTGCGCTCGGCGAGCCTGCGCAGGCGGGCGAGTACCGCTTCCTCCGTATCCGGCTCCGCCAGCGCCATGGCGCGCCGGCGGCGGATGCTGCCCGGCACCGTGGCGTCGATGAGGGCGTCCAGGCTGTCGTAGCCGATCGCCCGGGCCATCTCGGCCTGCTCCGCTTCCGTGGGGCCGATGTGGCGGCGGAGGAAGGCGTCGCGGTCTTCGAGCTGGGCCAGGGTGGTGTCGTTCATGGAGGCTCCCGGTCAGGAAAAGGCCGGGGCCCGGGGGCCCCGAAAAGGGGCAGAATGGTAGCAGCAGCCCCCGGGAGCGACAACGCGGCGGCTGCGTTGCCCGCACCCTGAATAGCCATTTTTTCTATTGTAATTGCGAATTATTATCAGTACTGTTCCGCGACGGCTGGCGGCGTTCGCCAGGACAAGAATCAGAGACACATTTCGAGGGAACGGTAAAGTGAAGCAATCTACCCTGGCGGCGGCGCTCGCCGCCGTGCTCGCGCTTCCGCAGGGCGCGGACGCACTTTCTGGCGAACTGGAAGAAGTCACGATCGTGGGCTCCCGCGAGGCGGTGCGCGAGTTGCCGGGTACGGGAAATCTCGTCGATAACGAACAGGTGCGTATCGAGTTCGCCAACGATATCAACCAGCTCCTGAAGACCGTGCCCGGGCTCTACATCCGCGAGGAGGATGGCTACGGTCTGCGGCCGAACATCGGCATCCGGGGCGCTACCTCCGAGCGGGCGTCCAAGGTCACGCTCATGGAGGACGGCGTGATGATCGCCCCGGCGCCGTACTCCAACCCTGCGGCCTACTATTTTCCCACGGCGCTGCGCATGCACAGCATTGAAGTCATCAAGGGCGCCCCGCTCCTGCGCTACGGTCCGCAGACGACCGGTGGTGTCATCAACATGGTCACCACGCCGATCCCGCAGGAACTCGGTGGCAACGTCAACCTGCGCTACGGCCAGAACAGCGAGGCCGACCTCCTTGCCAATATCGGCGGCCGAAGCGGTGACTTCGGCTTTCTCCTCGAGACGGCACAACGGCGCAGCGATGGCTTCAAGGACATCGACGGCGGCGGTCGTGATTCCGGCTACGAGATCCAGGACTACCTGGCGAAGCTGGGCTGGGAGGGGGAGCGTCAGAGCCTGCTGCTCAAGGCCCAGTACTCCGAGGAATTGTCCGACGAGACCTACCTGGGCCTGACGGACGCGGATTTCGCCGCGGACGAGAACCGGCGCTACGGCGTTTCCGCCATCGATGAAATGGACAACGAGCATACCGGCCTGAGTGCCACCTACCGGCTGACGCTGACGGACGGGGTCGAGCTGACGGCCATCGCCTACCGCAACGATTTCGAGCGCAACTGGTTCAAGCTGGACGGTGGCGGCAGCCTGGTGAGCGCCGCCAATAACGGCGATGCAACCGCCCAGGGCATCCTCGACGGCACCGTGGATGCCACGGGCCTGCGCTACAAGAACAACGCCCGGGAGTACATCTCCGAGGGCATCGATCTGAACCTGGATCTTGCCTTCGGCGCGCACCAGCTGGCTGTCGGCGGCCGCCTGCACCAGGACGACATGGAGCGCTACCAGCCGGTGGATCTCTATGACCAGGTCGACGGCGAGCTGATCTACCGCAGCACGGTGCTGCCGACGGGCGGCGACAACCGCTACGAGAAGGCGGAGGCGATGACCTTCTGGGCCGTGGATCGCTGGCAGGTCACCGATGCTTTGGTGCTCAACCTCGCCCTGCGCTACGAGGATGTGGAGTCCCGCCGGGAACAGTTTTCTGATCCGGATCGCCTCGAGGCGCCGAGCGTGCGCAGCAACGAGTCGAACGAGTGGCTGCCGGGCGTGTCCTTTACCTACGACCTCGGCGCCAACTGGCAGGTGCTCGGTGGCGTGCACCGCGGGTTCTCGCCGCTCGGCGGCGGCGCCGTTGCCAGCGAAGAGCCGGAAACGAGCATCAACTACGAAGCCGGCTTCCGCTACAGCGGCGGTGTATTCATCGAAGCCGTTGCCTTCTACAGTGACTTCGAGAACAAGAGCGAGAACTGCTCCAACGCGGACCCGTGCAGCAACGGGGCCACGGCAGGTTCCTTCGTGACCGGCGAAGCGGAGATCTCCGGTCTCGAATTCCAGCTTGGCGGAACCTTCGACCTCGCCGGCCTGACCGTGCCCGTGGATGTCATGTACACCTACACGGAAGCCGAGAGCAACGGCGACAACCCCGCGAGCGGGGTGGTCGATGGTGACCGGCTGGCGTCGATCCCGGAGAACGTTTTCAGCCTCCGTGCCGGCCTGGAGTCGACCCTGGGCTGGGACAACTACGCGGTCATCAAGTACATCGACGAGATGTGCGTGGATATCGGCTGCAACCGCGCGGCGAACCCCTTCTCCACGACCGAGGACCTTTGGGTCGTCGACGTCATCAGCCGCTATGCGCTGAGCGATGACGCGGTGGTCTTCCTGAAATTAGAGAACCTTCTCGACGATCAGGCCATCGTCTCACGGCAGCCGGACGGCGCCCGCCCGAACAAGCCGCGGACCGCTTCCGTCGGCGTGCAGTGGGCCTTTTGACCAGCCGCCGCTGAAGCCCCGGGCGCTGGAGCGCAGTGCCCGGGTTACGGTTCCTCGTCCCGGTAGCTGATGGCCGTCACCCGGAAGTGCTGCTCGCCGCCGGGTGCCTGCACCACGACCTCGTCGTCGACCCGGCGGCCCAGCAGGGCGCGGGCCATGGGCGCGTCGATGGAGATGGCGCGGCGGGCGAGGTCGAACTCGTCCGGGCCGACGATGCGCCAGGTGCTCTCCTCACCGGCCTCGTCCTCCAGCGTCACCCAGGCCCCGAAGTAGATCTTCGCGGGGTCGGAAGGGGCCTGATCCACCACCGTCAGTTCCTCCAGGCGCTTGTTCAGGAACCGCACCCGGCTGTCGATCTCCCGCAGCCGGCGCTTGCCGTAGATGTAGTCGCCGTTTTCCGAGCGGTCGCCGTTCTTGGCGGCTTCGTGCACGGCCTGCGTGACCTGCGGCCGCTCCTCTTTCCACAGCCGCGCCAGTTCCGCGCGCAGCGCGGCCTCGCCGGCAGGCGTGATCAGCGGGGTGCCGCGGCGGCGGGGTGGGCGATAGCGGGCCATGGGGGCGCATGCTAGCAGCTGCACGGTCCGCCGGGGAGCGCGGGGTGGACGCCAGCCCGGCCGATTGCTAGAAAGACGCCAACGCCATCAAGGAGAAAGCCATGCCCCGGGGATTGCTTGCCGCGCTGCTCGCGTTGCCGCTGCTCCATGCCGCCGCGGAAGCGCGCGCAGCCGGTTGTGAACCGCTCGGGGGCGAGGCCGTGCAGGGGGGGCTGCTCTGGGGCCGGGTGCCGCCGGGCAGCACCGTGATGCTCGACGGCGAAGCGCTGCCGGTGCTGCCCGACGGCTGGTACCTGGCCGGCTTCGGCCGCGACGCCGCGGCGACGGCCCAGCTGGTGGTCGAGGGCCCCGAACCCTGCGCGGCGACCCTGGCGGTTGCCACCCGGGAGTACCGTATCCAGCGTGTCGACGGCGTGCCCCAGCGCACCGTCACGCCGCCGCCGGAGCAGCTCGAGCGCATCCGGCGGGAGCGGGCCCTGGTCGTGGCCGCCAAGGGACGGCGGATCGAGCAGCCGGACTGGCTGCGGCAGGTGGCCGGCGCCTTCGCCTGGCCGGCCAGCGGGCCGATCTCCGGCGTTTACGGCAGCCAGCGTGTCTACAACGGCACGCCGGGTACGCCGCATTACGGCGTCGACGTGGCGGCCCCGGCCGGCACGCCGGTCCATGCCCCGGCTGACGGCCTCGTCACCCTGGCCGAGCCGGACCTGTTCTATTCCGGCGGCACCATCATCCTGGACCACGGCTACGGCCTGTCCTCGTCCTTCCTGCACCTGAGCGAGGTGGGGGTCGCCGTGGGCGACGAGATTCGCCGCGGCGAGGTGATCGGTGCGGTCGGTGCGAGTGGCCGGGCCACGGGCCCGCACCTCGACTGGCGCATGAGTTTCCGCGGCCGGCGCATCGACCCGCAGCGCCTCGTTCCGCCCATGCCCTGACCCCGGTGGAGGCCTCGCCGGGCCCTGAACACGCCCCGAAAAAGTCCGTATAATGCGCCGTTCAACGCAGCGGCCGGCGGAGGCGCAGATACCCGTGCTCGACAAGAAGCTACTCAGCATCCTGGTCTGCCCCGTGAGCAAGGCGCCGCTTCACTACGACGAGGAAAACGACGAGCTGGTGTGCCGCGCCAGCGGGCTCGCCTACCCCGTGCGTGACGGTATTCCGGTCATGCTCGAGAGCGAGGCCCGCCAGCTCACCGCCGACGAGAAACTGGGCTAGCGCATGAGTGACACCATCTTCGGCAAGATCGTTGCCGGTGAGATCCCCGCGGAGTTCATCTACGAGGACGAGCACTGCGTTGCCATCCACGACATCAACCCGCAGGCCCCGGTGCACGTGCTGGTGATTCCCCGCAAGGCGATCGCGAAGCTCGCGGACGCCGGCGAGGAGGACGGTGAACTGCTGGGCCAGCTGATGCTCGCGGCCGGCAAGGTTGCCCGCCAGCTCGGCGTGGCCGACGCCTTCCGGCTCATCGTCAACAACGGGGAGGGCGCCGGGCAGACCGTCTTCCACCTCCACCTGCACATCATCGCGGGGCGCAGCTTCACCGAGGGCCGCATGGTCGGCTGAGCGCACCGCCGCTTGCACCGAGAGCACCTATGAAAACCGGAGAGATTCGCGAGGCCTTCCTGGCCTTCTTCGAGGAGCACGGGCATACCCGCGTGCCCAGCAGTTCCCTCGTGCCTGCCAACGACCCGACGCTGCTGTTCACCAACGCCGGGATGAACCAGTTCAAGGACACCTTCCTCGGCACCGACCCGCGCCCCTACACCCGGGCGGCGTCCAGCCAGCGCTGCGTGCGCGCCGGCGGCAAGCACAACGACCTCGAGAACGTCGGCTACACGGCCCGGCACCACACCTTCTTCGAGATGCTGGGTAACTTCAGCTTCGGCGACTACTTCAAGCGCGAGGCAATCCGCTTTGCCTGGACGTTCCTCACGGAGAACCTCGGCCTGCCGCCGGAGCGGCTGTGGGTCACCGTGCACGTGAGCGATGATGAGGCGGCGAAGATCTGGACCGACGAGATCGGTTTCCCGGCCGAGCGCCTGTCCCGCCTCGACGAGGACAATTTCTGGCAGATGGGTGACACGGGGCCCTGCGGCCCCTGCTCCGAGGTGTTCTACGACCACGGTCCGGAGGTCCCCGGCGGGCCGCCCGGCAGCGAGGACGACGACCTCGACCGCTACATCGAGATCTGGAACCTCGTGTTCATGCAGTACAACCGCGACGCCTCCGGCGAGATGGCGCCGCTGCCCAAGCCGTCCGTGGATACGGGCATGGGCCTCGAGCGCATCGCCGCGGTGCTCCAGGGCGTGCACAGCAACTACGAGATCGACCTGTTCCAGGCGCTGATCGACGCTGCGGCGGAAGTCATCGGCGTGGCGGACCGCAGCGCCTCCTCGCTGCGCGTGATCGCCGACCACATCCGCTCCTGCGCCTTCCTGGTCGCCGACGGCGTGCTGCCGGGGAACGAGGGCCGGGGCTACGTGCTGCGCCGTATCCTGCGTCGGGCGATCCGCCACGGTAACAAGCTGGGCGCGAGCGAGCCCTTCTTCCACCGCCTGGTCGCGCCGCTGGTGGCGCAGATGGGCGAGGCCTATCCCGAGCTCGCCAGGCAGCAGTCCGCCATCGAGCGCGCGCTGCTGGCCGAGGAGGAGCAGTTCGCCAAGACCCTGGATCACGGCATGGCGATCCTCGAGGAGGCCCTGGAAGGCCTCGAGGGCACGGAAATTCCCGGTGAGGTCGTGTTCAAGCTCTACGACACCTACGGCTTCCCCACGGACCTCACCAATGACATCGCCCGCGAGCGCGGCCTCACCCTGGACCTCGCCGGCTACGAGCGCGCCATGGCCGCGCAGCGCGAGCGTTCCAAGGAGGGCGGCAGCTTCAAGGTCGACTACAACGCGACGCTGAAGCTCGACGGCGAGACGACCTTCACCGGCTACGAGAGCCTCAGCGGCGAGGGCCGGGTCCTGGCGCTGCTGCGCGACGGCGAGCCGGCGAGCGCTCTTGGCACCGACGAGAGCGGCGTTCTCGTGCTCGATGCCACCCCGTTCTATGCCGAGTCCGGCGGCCAGGTAGGCGACACCGGCTACCTCGCGGGGGAGGGCGTGCGCCTCGAGGTCACTGATACCACCAAGGCCGGCAAGCACCACCTGCACCACGTGCGCGTCCTCGAGGGCGAGGTGCGCGAGGGCAGTGAACTCGCGGCCACCGTCGATCGCGCGGTGCGCCAGCGCACGCGCCTGAACCACTCGGCAACGCACCTGATGCACGCCGCGCTGCGGCGCGTGCTCGGTGAGCACGTCACCCAGAAGGGCTCACTGGTGGACTCCGAGCGGTTGCGCTTCGACTTCTCCCACGGCCAGCCGGTCAGCGCCGCCGAGCTGGCCGAGATCAGCGACCTGGTCAACGCCCAGGTGCGCGCGAATACGCCGGTGGTCACCCGTCACATGGCCATGGACGAGGCCATGGCGGCCGGCGCCATGGCCCTCTTCGGCGAGAAATACGGCGACGAGGTGCGCGTGCTCAGCATGGGGGCCGACGATTTCTCCGTGGAACTCTGCGGCGGCACCCACGTGGACCGCACCGGCGACATCGGCCTGTTCCGCATCGTCGCCGAGGGCGGCGTGGCTGCCGGGGTGCGCCGCATCGAGGCGGTGACCGGCGAGGGCGCGCTGGCGGCTGTCGCCGCGGTGGACGCCACGGTCGCCGAGGCCTGCGAGGTGCTAAAGGCCACGCCCGCGAACCTCGGCGAGCGCGCCGCCGCCCTGCGCAGCGAGGCCCGGGAGCTGGAGAAAACGGTGGCCCGCCTGAAGCAGAAGCTCGCCAGCGCCGCCGGCGGTGACCTTACCAGCAACGCCGTCGACGTGGACGGCGTGAAGGTGCTCGCCGCCAACGTCGAGGGCGCCGATGCGAAATCCCTGCGCGACACGCTCGACCAGTGCAAGAACAAGCTCGGCTCGGCCGTGATCCTCCTGTCTGCCGTCAACGACGGCAAGATCGCCCTGGCGGCCGGCGTGACCGCGGATCTCACCGACCGGGTGAAGGCCGGCGACCTCATGCGCGAGTTCGCCGGCCGCCTCGGCGGCAAGGGCGGCGGCCGGCCCGACATGGCCCAGGGCGGCGGCAGCGACGTCGAAGCCCTCGACAGCACGCTGAAAGACGTCCCCGCCTGGGTCGGGGAGCGCGTCGCCGCCTCATGAGCCTGATCGTCCAGAAGTTCGGCGGGACCTCCGTCGGCACCATCGAGCGCATCGAGCAGGTTGCCGACAAGGTCGCCCGCTTCCGCGCCGACGGCCACGACGTGGTCGTCGTGGTCTCCGCCATGAGCGGCGAGACCAACCGGCTGCTCGGCCTCGCCCACGAGATCCAGGACCACCCGGTACCCCGTGAACTCGATGCCCTGCTCGCCACGGGTGAACAGGTCACGACCGCGCTGCTGGCCATGGCCCTGCATAAGCGCGGCCTGCCGGCGCGCTCCTACACCGGCCACCAGGTGCGTATTCTTACGGACGATGCGCACACCAAGGCCCGCATCCGGGAGATCGACGATGCCCGGCTCCGGGCGGACCTCTCGGGCGGCCGCGTGGTGGTCGTCGCCGGCTTCCAGGGCGTGGACGAGCACGGCAACATCACCACCCTCGGCCGCGGCGGCTCCGATACCACCGCGGTCGCCCTGGCCGCGGCCCTGAAGGCCGATGAGTGCCAGATCTACACCGACGTCGACGGCGTCTACACCACGGACCCGCGGGTCGTGGACGGCGCCCGGCGCCTCGACCGCATCACCTTCGAGGAAATGCTGGAAATGGCCAGCATGGGCTCGAAGGTGCTGCAGATCCGCGCCGTGGAGTTTGCCGGCAAGTACCAGGTTCCGCTGCGCGTGCTGCACAGCTTCAAGGAAGGCCCGGGAACGCTGATCACCCTTGAGGAGGACGACCAGATGGAGACGCCCACCATTGCGGGCATCGCCTTCAACCGCGACGAGGCCAAGCTGACGATCCTCGGCGTGCCCGACATGCCCGGTGTGGCACACCGCATCCTCGGCCCCGTCGGCGACGCCAACATCGAGGTGGATGTCATCGTCCAGAACGTGGCCGACGACAACAGCACGGATTTCACGTTCACCGTGGGCCGGGGCGACCTGGCGCGTGCCGAGGCCATCCTCAAGGAGACCGCTAAGGAGCTCGGTGCCCGCGAAGTGCGCAGCGACAGCCGCATCGCCAAGGTCTCGGTGGTCGGCGTCGGCATGCGCTCCCACGCCGGGGTCGCCAGCCAGATGTTCGCAGCGCTGGCCGAGGTGGGGATCAACATCCAGATGATCACGACTTCCGAGATCAAGATCTCGGTGATCATCGAGGAGAAGTTCCTCGAGCTGGCCGTGCGGGCCCTGCACTCCTCCTTCGGCCTCGACGGGGAACCCCGCGAGGAATGAGCTGCCAAAATCCCGGTAGCGCATCCGGGGGAGGCCGCGGCAAGAGGGGCCTTGGCCTTTCCCCGCAAACCCGCTAAAACTGTTCGGGAAGACGAGCGGCGCGGCACCGGCCGCGTGGTGTTCAGGGACGACACGAGGCGGAAGCCATGCTCATACTGACACGCAAGGTCAACGAGTCGCTGATCGTCGGCGACGACATCACCATCACCGTGCTCGGGGTCAAGGGTAACCAGGTGCGCCTCGGTGTGACTGCCCCCCGCGACGTTGCCGTGCACCGCGAGGAAATCTACCAGCGCATCAGCGACGAGCCGCCCGCCGAAGAGGGCGAACGCTGAGCACGCCTTTGCGTTACCGCGCGGGCCGGTGCTATCATCGCGGCCCCGCGAAAGGGTAAAACCCCGCGTCCGCGGAGAGGTGGCCGAGTGGCTGAAGGCGCTCCCCTGCTAAGGGAGTATGGGGTTTATAGCTCCATCGAGGGTTCGAATCCCTCTCTCTCCGCCATCTACATCCAAACCTTCGCAGAGCCAAAACGCGCCACAGTCTGCCAGCGTCCCGTCAAAGCTCGCCGTTAACGCGGTCCCAGAACTCCTCCCGGTCATTGGTGCGGGGGAACGCCTCATCGGGGACCGGGACATCAAGGAACTTGCAGAGTGGCTCCCAGCCGTCCTTGACCTCAAAGACCAGTAGCTGATCCGCGGGTATCGTCGCCTTGACCGCCGAGTTGTGTGCCACGAAGGCCTGGGCGAGAGCGTCCCGGTCAAGGCCCGGCGGGAAGCCGGTCTTGCTGATGACATTGCCGGCCATGGCGAGCCAGGAGCGCATTTCCTCGGGGGCCTGGTCCTGCCCGGCGATCAGCTTGTAGATCGTCGAGCCGAAGCTCTCCGCCCATCGTTCCGGGTCCCGGTGCGTCAGCACGAAGCGGGCGTCGGGGAATGCCTGCAGTAACTCCCGGAAAAAGCCGGCGGTGGGCCAGTCCACGGCGCTTTTGTAGCCATCATAAATCCGTGACCAGTCCGGCTGGCCCGCCACGGCGGACGCCCACAGCGGAACCTGGACCGTCATGTTGTGCAGGACTTCCTCCATGTGATGGCACGGTCCAAGGCCGAGCCGGTTGATGGCAAGCTTCAGTGAATACGTGCCGGTCCGTCCAACACCCACTCCGATGATCTTCATCGCTCTACCCCTTTTATTCTGGCTTTTGTCGGTGAGTTTCCTGTGCGTTCGGCGACGCCGATGTGCGTCACGCCGGGCGCTGGTCCCTGATCGCCACAAACAACGCGATGACCCCGATAAAACCCCCGTAGCGGAAGGCCGCATCGCCCGCGGCCCCGAGCTCCGGTGATCGCCACAGCTCGAACCACTGCTCGCCGAGCACGATCCAGCCGAGGAAAAGTCCGAGCATGGCGATACCGCAGCCGCTCAGCGCCGTGGCCTCGGCGGCGGCGAAGGTCTCGACCGGGGCACCGCGCTCGCGAACCATGCGCGCAGCACCCAGGCCGCAAAGCAGCGCCGACAGCAACTTGAAGGCCACGATCGCCAGCGCGGCGGTGGTGATGAGCACCGGGCTTCCGATGGCGCGCCAGTCAGCCCCGCCACCGTCCCAGGTGCTCATGGCCGCAACGGCCGTCACCGCGCCCAACGTACCCGACCAGTCCAGGAGATTGCCGAAAGCACTGAGCAGGCCCCACAGGCACACCGCGGCGATGAGGGCGATCTGGGTCCCTCTGAGCATGTCCATGTCTCCTTGTCCCGGGGGGTGGTGGCTCTGCCAGGCTAACGGAACGCCAACGATCCGGTCATCCTGTACCCGAGGCTGGCAAACCTTCTGAAGCACGGTTCCACTTCGCGAGGCGATTGGCCCCGGCTTCGTTCAGACGGTTCGCTGGTGGCGCTAAAAAAAAATCCCGCCGAAGCGGGATTTCATGGGCCTGACACTGGCTCGCGAGCATCAGGCGCGACGGCGGCGCGTGAACCCGAGAGCCACGAGGCCGAGGCCGAAGATCGCGAGGGTCGCGGGTAGCGGCACCGGGTTGCCGATCGGTTCTTCCGACGTGGCGAGGAACGCGAAGGCGTTCAGGGTGAAGATACCGTTGTCGTTCAGGTCATCCACGGTGTCGCCGAAGGTCGTACCGAAGGTACCGTCAATCGTTGCCTGGCTCGTAAACATGTCGATGTCGGCGACGACGATCAGTGCCCCGGCCCCGGTCGCGTACTGGTCCGGCCCCCAGAAGGCGGCGATGACCTGGTCTTCGGTATTGCGGCCCACGATCGTGCCGTTATTGGCAAGCACCCCGGCTTCATCGAGGAAGCCTTCCTGGCCACCCCCCTGGCCGACATTGGTAGCGGTACCGAAAGGCCCGTCGAAGAGAGGTGCCGTACCGTTGACGGGGGTGATCGCAGTCTGTCCCAGGGTGCCGACGCCCAGGTCATCGCCGACTCCATCGCGCCCGTTGCTGTCCTGCAGCAGCCACAGGTCACCGCCGTTGAGGAAGAAGTCGATGATGCCGGCTTGGTAGGGGGCTGACTCCGAATTGAGCCACCAGGGCACGATGAAGCCATCGAGTGTGGCGAACGGATCTGCGCTGTCCATATCCACGGCGACCGTCGTTACCGTTTCCTCTACCACGCCGGTTGGACCGAAAAAGTTCGGGTTTTCAAGCGCATTCCTGAGCGGTGCCGTTGTCGCCCCGTTGTCCCAGTTCCAATTCCCCGAGGACGGGTGATCGGCCTGCTCAGGGCCGCCGATTACGTACGCGAACGCGCCGCTGGCTGCGAGGGACGCAGCGAGCCCGACAATGGAGTTCGCAAGCACTCCCCTTAACGTGTTGCTGTTGAATATCGATTGCATTAGTCCACCCTCCTTTTCTCGTTTCTTTTTTGAGGTATCCGATTTGAGCTATTCAGTCATCGACGGTGTCTCGTGTTCACGCCACGCCGCACGGGTTGAATGGAATTGCAAGCAAATTGGGAGCCAGAACGAAATTTATTCGCAATTTCATAAGACTATGCAACTCGCTGAGCGGTCGCTTGCCCTTCGTGCGTAAAATTTCCTGACATGTTCCGGCCCTCGAAAGCTCCGGTCCCGTGGCGGCCGTACGCAAGGGCGGCACGGTGGTCTGCGGTGGCATCCACATGAGTGATATTCCCGGTTTTCCCTACGCGTTGCTGTGGGAGGAGCGCGTGCTGCGCTCCGTGGCGAACCTGACCCGCCGCGATGCGATCGAGTTCCTGGCCCTCGCGCCGAGGGTTCCGGTGCGCACCCGCATCGAACGCTTCCCGCTCGAAGAGGCCAATGCCGCCCTGGACCGGCTGCGCGGGGGGCGGCTTACCGGGGCGGCGGTGCTGGTGACGGGGACCTAAGCCACCGACCAGCGTCTCCCGGCCGGCCTGCCTTACCTCGCCGACAGCCCGCGTCGACCGCTGTCAACCCAAAGTAGAAATGTCCCCTTCTCTCCAAACTAGAAATGTCCCCTTGGCCGGCAGAGGTCAGCCACGGGGAGGAGCGGCTCCCGGCTTCA
>MDTA01022869.1_pt1 | contig 65846 bp, 62 predicted proteins | sample 811151 | NCBI WGS metagenome assembly MDTA01 (sample SAMN05326648, study PRJNA326480) | marine metagenome | isolation source: seawater | place: Indian Ocean: South | collected 2010 | reverse complement strand
ACACGATACGCACTCTCTGCTTTTTGCCCTATGCAGAAGGTGGCAGTAGTTATCTTCGCTTTGCGTCAGAGGACCCTTTTGCAGTTCGGGCTTCTGCAGCAGCTGATGCTGCTCCATCTTCTTCTTGCTGCGCTGATCCGGCGGCAGCCCTTTCAAATCTTGCAAGCGCTGATTTTGCGTCTTCATACCCTTTCTCAGCGGCTTTTTTATAGTATGCAATAGCTTGACTCATGTTCTTGGGAACGCCCTTACCATTTTCATAACAACCACCGAGATTATAGTATGCTGCTGAATACCCTTGTTTTGCAGATTTTCGATACCATTCAATGGCTTGAACGTAGTCCTGAGGAACACCAATGCCATTTTCATAACAAGCACCGAGGCCATTTTGCCCCATGTAATTGCCTTGCTCAGCGGCTTTGCGATACCATTCTATTGCTTGTTCTAGGTCTTGCGGAACGCCCTCTCCTTTTTTAAAACATAAGCCTAAACTATATTGCGCCCATTCATCCCCTTGCTCAGCGGCTTTGCGATACCATTCTATTGCTTGATGCATGTCCTTCAGGACGCCCATACCATGCGCATAATGCTGACCCAAGTTAAATTGCGCCATTGCATGACCTTGTTCGGCAGCTTTTTGATACCAGAAAAAAGCTTTAGAGTAATCTTGAGACACACCCAGGCCATCAACATAACAAGCACCTAAAGAGATTTGCGCTTTGTCAAGGCCTTGCTCAGCAGCTTTGCGATACCATTCCACTGCTAGCGCGTGATTTTGAGGAACGCCATGACCCTTTGCATAACATATGCCTAAATTATGTTGCGCACATGCATATCTCTGCTCTGCGGCTTTTCTAAACCATTCAATTGCTTTAGCTTGGTCCTGAGGTAAAACACGGCCATGCAAAAAACAAACCCCAAGACTATTTTGCGCCGCTGCATGTCTATTCTCTGCGGCTTTGAGACACCACCTTAATGCTTGGAAATTATTTTGAGGCACATCTTTCCCATAAAGATAAAGAGCGGATAACATAAATTGCGCATCTGCGTGCCCTTCCTGTGCAGCTTTGCTAAACCATACAGCTGCTTGAGCGTGGTCCTTGGGAACGCCCTGGCCATAAGAATAACACAAAGCCAACAAATACTGTGCTGACGCACCGTCTGGTTGTTGGGCGGCTAGTGTAAACCTTGCTGCCGCTAGAGTAAAATCTTGAGAAGTGACCAAACCGCTATCACAAAGCCGCTCTAAATTATTCTTAGCCTCTAAAGCCCCTTGCTCAGCGGCTTTGCGATACCATAGAGCCGCTTGAGCAACGTCTTGAGGAACACCCCAGCCATTTTGAAAACAAGCCCCAAAATTATTTTGTGCGAACACATGCCCTTGCTTTGCAGCCTCTTGAAGAAGCTTAACAGCTTGAGCTTTGTCATGGGCGACGCCTTTTCCTGTCAAATAAAGCATGCCTGATCTAAACAACCCCTCGCCATTCCCTTGCTCGGCTGATTTGCGGTACCATTCAAAAGCTTTTCTGCAATCTTGCGGAACACCTCCTTCACCTTCTTTATAGGCATGAGCAAGTCTATTTTGCGCGTCAGCATCTCCTTGTTCAGCCTGAGTAGTTAAAGCAGCTACATCAACATCTTGCCCCTCTTCAGAAGAAGCTCCTCTGGACATAGAACGTTCTTCATCGACCCCTTCTGCAGCACCAGGCCCTGCAGCTGCTGCCTTAGCTCTTTTAGCTGAAGGCTCTTCACCATCATGTCCCTCTTCCCCAATTGCATGTCCAGCAAAGGCAAACAATGCAACGACAAGGCTCGAAAGGTGGTAAAGTTTTTTCATGTTTAATATCTCTGTTTTGTAAATAATATATTAACTAAATTTGTTTTTTCAAGTTTTACCTAAGAATTTCAGGTCAAAAAATCTTGATAAAAGCATATAAAAACCCCTGCATATTATGTGCTTAAGCAAAGTCTTTTTAAATGGTATTCTTACCCCCGTGGGTGTTTGTTTTTGTAAACATCTTGGATATGCTTCATGTCTGCATGGGCATAACGTTGGGTGGTTGATAAACTGGCATGTCCCAACAATTCCTGAATCACCCGCAAATCGGCCCCACCCTGCAAAAGATGCGATGCATAGCTGTGCCGCAGCGCATGCGGCGTTAGGGTTTCCGGCAGACCCAGCTCCCGCCGCAGTTTAACCAATGTCCGTTGTGCCGCTCCCGCTGTCAGGGCCCCACCCCGGTTGCCATAAAACAACGGCGCTGCCACATCACCCATATACGGGCACACCTCACAGTATTTTTGGATGTGCTCAACGATTTGTGGCAAGACTGGCACCACCCGGGTTTTGTTTCCCTTTCCTTTAACAATAAGTTCTTGAGTTTTTTCATTGATATCGCCTTGCCTTAAATTAATGGCTTCACTAATGCGCAGCCCTGTTCCATACAATAAAGTAATCAAAGCTAAATCTCGTAGGCTTTGCCAAGTTGTTTTTTTTTGCAGCGGTTCAATAAGGTGCTTAAAATCATCAAAACCGACTCCTTTTGGCATCAAAAGGGCTTGTTTTGGACCCTGAATGTGATCAAAAACGTTGTTTTTTAGCTCATATTTTTGCAATAAAAACGTGTAAAAACTTCGTAGTGATGAAAGCGCTCGGGCCAGGGTGGCTGGGGCTTTGCGCTCTCTTAGCCGTCGTTGACTCAACCAAGCCCGCACTGTTGCAATTTCCAGACTTTGTAAAGACTCAAGGCCCAGAGCCGTGTTCAGCTCTTGATACGCTTTGTAAAAAACAAAGAAATGCTCAGTATCACTCACATAGGCTGTCAGCGTATGATGCGAATACCGCTTTTCAAATTGTAACCATTGTTGCCACGCCAGCCAATCTTGCTTCAATCCTGCATCAATCAAGCTGTCTGTCGTTTTCATTGCCTAGATGGTTTGGCCAGATGCTTGCCAGTCTTGTTTAAACTTCTCCAAACCCGCATTGGTTAATGGATGGTTAAGCATTTGTCGAAACACACTTGCCGGTGCCGTTGCAACATGCGCGCCAAGCTGAGCCGCCGTTACAATGTGCATAGGATTGCGAACCGATGCCACCAGAACTTCGGTTGTGATCAGTGGGTCATTTTCATAAATCGTTACAATCTCTTCAATTAAACCAAGTCCATCGTGTCCAATATCATCCAAACGCCCCACGAATGGCGAGATAAAAGTTGCCCCTGCTTTGGCCGCCAACAAAGCCTGCGCCGCTGAAAAACACAACGTTACATTGACCATCACGTCCCGCTCCCGCAAACGGTAACAGGCCTTAAGCCCCTCTTCTGTTAGTGGCACTTTAATCGTTACATTTGGAGCAATCTTAGCCAAAGATCCCGCCTCACGTAGCATTCCCTCTGCATCATCCGACACAACTTCAGCGCTTACAGGCCCGGACACAACATCACAAATCTCTTCAATAACTTTGTGAATGTTGCGGCCGCTTTTGGCAATAATGCTTGGGTTGGTTGTCACACCATCCACCAGGCCCATCATCGCCAATGATTCAATTTCTTGAATATCTGCACCATCAATAAAAAACTTCATAGATTGCCTCAAAGAGTTATGCTCAGTATAGTCACTTTATACAAAACCGGAACCGAAGTCACTGACAATGAATCAGCCTGTTGCAAAAGTCTGCCTCCCTATCGCCCTTGGCCCGCTTGATTATCTGATCCCAGAAACGATGGCGATTCAGCTAAATCAATTGGTTGTCGTGCCATTCCGCCGCGCGCATCATATTGGTTGGGTCACAGAAATCATCGCAGCCTCCACCGTTCCCATTTTAAAGCTCCGGTCAATTGAATCCATGTTACCTGCATCCCTCTCTACAGAAAACAGAGATTTCATCACCTGGCTTGCTAACTACACCGTCTCTCCTCAAGGCCTGGTATTCAAAATGTATCTGGGTGGTATCAAACAACCCGCTTTAAGTACCAACACTGAAAACTCTGAAAACAAACCGTCTTTTTCATTTCAGCCGCTGCACTTAAACACCGAGCAAAAATCTGCTGCAACCCAACTTGAAACCCTGGTGAAAAATCATTCATTCGCCCCGCTGCTTTTGGAAGGTGTCACAGGATCGGGTAAAACAGAAGTGTATTTCCAAGCTCTGCAAACCTGTCTAGAGGCTGGAAAAAATGCGCTGATCTTACTGCCTGAAATCAATCTGACCGCTGCCTGGCTGGCCCGCTTTGAATCTTGCTTTGGCTTTAAACCCATCTTTTGGCATTCACACATGACACCCAAACAACGCCAAGAAGCATGGCTTAAAATCAATGCTGGCACAGCTGTGGTTGTTGGCACCCGCTCTGCTCTGTGCCTGCCCCATCAAAACTTAGGCCTAATCGTTGTTGATGAAGAGCACGATGCAAGTTACAAGCAAGAATCCCTGGTTCGTTATCATGCCCGCGACATGGCCGTCCGCCGCGCCCAGTTGGCTTCTTGCCCGATTATCCTTACATCCGCCACCCCAAGTGTTGAAACCATTCAAAATGTTCATAGCGGCAAATACCAATACATGCGCCTGACTAAACGCTACGGGCCAGCGCTCATGCCGACCATGCATCCCATTGACTTGAAACAAGAAATCCTAGCAAAAGAGCAATCCATTTCCCCAACTCTTTGGCAAGCGCTAGAGGGAAATTATGAGCGCGGCGAACAATCTCTTCTTTTCTTAAACCGCCGCGGGTATGCCCCCATTGCTTTTTGTCAAAGTTGCCGAACCAATCAAACATGCAAAAAGTGCGATGTTAATCTTGTTTATCATAAACACACTCAAGCCCTCCTCTGTCATCATTGTGGCTATCAACGCAAGGCAAGCAGTGCATGTGGCCAATGCAGTGACAAGGAAGATTTTTTGTTTTTTGGTGTTGGTGTTGAAAAACTAGTTGAAGAGATTAAAGAAAAACATCCTGACTGGCCCCTTCTTCTTATGACCAGTGATACCCTCTCAACGCCCAAAAAGATGAAGCAAGCTTTTGATCAAATTGAATCTGGCGAAGCGAGAGTCATCATTGCCACTCAAACAATGGCCAAAGGCCATCACTTTCCAAATCTAACGTTGGTTGGGGTGGTAGATGCCACACTTGGCCCCATTGAATTTGATCTGCGCACCACAGAAAGAAGCTTTCAATTACTCCATCAAGTCGCAGGTAGGTGTGGCCGTGCTGATAAACCAGGTCACGTTTATTTACAAACCTTTGCCCCTGACCATCCAGCCTTCATGGCCCTTTGTCAAAATGATGGTCAAAAGTTTTACAAAACAGAGCTTGAACAACGCCAACGTCTGAGCTTACCCCCTTTTGGCCGTTTAACAGCACTCATTGTTGAGGGAGCAAAAGAAAAAGAAGTTAAACAAGCAGCCATGGATTTATTACGCTGCCATCCAAAAAAGCCAGGCGTTCAAATCTTAGGCCCTACACCTGCACCCTTAACCCGGCTTAAGAAGTTATATCGCTGGCGTTTTTTGGTTAAATCTAACAAAGCTACTCTTCATACCAACTACTTGCAAGAGTGGCTTTCTAACCTAGAACTTAGTCAATCTATTCGAATAACTGTTGATGTGGACCCCTACTCATTTTCATGAAAAAGAAATAGTTTTTATTTATCACATCTGATACAGAGGATGATCATAAAGTTGAATGACAAATATTTAGCTAATCAGAAAAACTATATAAAAAAGAGTTTTATAGTTTGTCTGACTTTACAGGTTGAGATTCAAGAATGAAACCTAAAGATCCTAATTCACCGGAAATAATGAATTTATAAAAAGCAAAAAAATTCTCTGGATTCACGCCTGGAACACACTCATCACATTGAACTGTAGAATACTGTTTAACCCTAAAAGCCCTATCAAAGGCTTTTAACTCATCAGGCGATGCCGGTTTTATTTGATAAGAGCACTTCTCTAAATCACGTTGTAGACTGCAAGTAATTCTGGCAGTACCAAAACGTGGTTCCCTTAACTCAACTCTAACTCCTGCTATATCTTTAAGGCCATAAACTTTTGCAACAATATCTTCACGAGAGAATTTTTTTATATCAAAATCTTCAGGATAACAACTAACAGAATGCAACAGAGTTTTACCAATACGTTCATGAAGAGTATCAAGAATACGCTCTCTAAGAATACCATCTCTAACAAGGCTGGAAGATACGAAATCAGATTTTCTTTCTACAAAATCAGACTGCTGATAAGGGAGAACAAACTCTTTCGTATTATCTCCGCTTACATCAACGATATACTCAACTGCCGTCACATAAAGTTGTAAAGCCGGAACAACGACACCATGTGAGTATCTTCCACCATGCTGAGGACCTGCTGCTGCAGATGCCGCACCGTGTTCGTCCTCTGCTTTATCACCTTCGCGCTGTGGCATAGAGAATGTAATATCACTAAATAAAAAGAGAGCTATAAAAAAAATGTATTTCATGTGTTATATCCTTGAAGTTATTTCTATGTATAAAAAGCATAATTGAAAAATTACTGGACGCTAAAGAAAGCTTATAGATGTATCGATCTTACAGCCTTAATAACAAATAAAATGCTAGCTGTCAATAAAAATATTAAAAAATAGTAAAAAATTATTTAATTACTGTTTTTCAAATTGCAGATTAATTTCAGACGGCATGATTTCTTCCGATTGATACATCTTTTCTTTTTCAAATGGTATTACTTCTCCAGGCAACGCAAGGTTATCCTTTGTAGAGAATGTCCATGAATCCAGCACACATAAACCCCGCTCTAGGAAATGGTTATTACCAACTTGTTTTTTGTCCCACCAGGCTTGCTTCCCACAATCAGCCTTGCCATAGACTGTCACGCGCACCCGTGGCACTAACCGTGCCTCTTGCTCTGGCGGCTGGTATTTAATTTTCCCACGAATAATTAGTTTATCACCCGATTCAGTGGATAACTTTCGAAAAGACACATCATGAAAACTAAAAAACTCATTGCGTGTATTAATTTCCAAACCAAGCGCCTCGTAGGCAACTTCAGCTTGTGGAATAACACTCACAATATGGTAACGCATCAGAACCAAAATTGGGATCATGATAAGCAAAGCAATTGCTAAATACAGACTCCAAACCAGTCTTTTCTGCATCGATGAAACTTGATAGGCAACAGCCTTTTTATCAGTTTGGCTCACTACGAACTTTGGGTTTTCAGGCTCCACAGCTTCGTTTGTGTCATTTGACAAATCTTGCGTGCTATTTTTGCTATCAGAAGAAAGATCAAGATCCAAAGGCTTGTTTTCATCTACTTGTTCAACTTGATACACCCATACATGTTGACAACCTGAACAACGCAATTTTGCTGTTTTTCTTCCAGCTAAAACACTATCAGCAACTTGAAACTTTTTTTCGCAGTCAGGACAACTTATAACCATCATATTTCTTCATACACCTATTGAATGCTACAACAATTTCAAACAATCACAAAACATTAAAGAAATTCACTAATGTATTACTTCTTTTTCTTTGCCCGAAGAAACGCTGGAATATCTAAATCATCTTGCTCTTTTTTCTCAGATCCTTGAGGCTGGTCAAACATATTCTCATATGGCGCTTGTTCAGAAGGCATGTTTTGCATTGGTTGATGAGAAGAGTTAACTCCTGGCTGCGGGCGTACAACGTCCTCTCTTGTCATAACTTTTTCTTCCTGGGTAGATCTTTTCTTGCCAAGGCCCCATCGCTCCAAAAAGGATTTCTTTTTTGGTGAATGTGTCTCTGGCAACTTTTCATCATCAGCTACTTGCGACCTGAAACCCTCAGGCTTTTCTGCCACGCCTTCATTTAATCCCTCTTGTGCTTGTGTTGGTATAGCATCAACACCACCAAGCTCATAGGGGGCAATTTCAGGCTGAGAGTTTGCCTCCATTGATGAAGCACTTATATTACGTTCTTGATCAGATGGCGTTTTTAAGAAACTCATTTGCTCACCAAATGTTTTCTTTATAGCAGGCTTTGCATCGATACCCGTTGCAACAACGGATACCCGCATACGACCACTCATTTTTTCATCAAACGTTGATCCAAAAATAATATTGGCTGATTCATCAACTTCTTCACGAATACGATTTGCTGCTTCATCTACTTCAAACAGAGTCATATCAAGGCCACCCGTGATGTTAATCAAAACACCTTTTGCACCGCGCATAGAAACTTCATCCAGCAATGGATTTGCAATCGCTGCTTCAGCGGCTTCAATAGCTCGGTTTTCATTTTCAGCTTCTCCTGTCCCCATCATGGCTTTACCCATTTCGCTCATAACGGTTTTAACGTCAGCAAAATCTAAATTGATCAAACCAGGCATAATCATTAAATCTGTTACTCCACGCACACCTGAATGCAGCACATTATCAGCCATGTTAAAGGCATCAGCAAACGTTGTTGTATCAGTTGCCAAACGAAAGAGGTTTTGGTTTGGAATTACAATAAGCGTATCCACACAGTTTTGAATCTCTTCAATACCTTTTTCAGCCGTTTTCATTCGGTGAATGCCTTCAAAATTAAAAGGCTTGGTTACAACACCAATGGTTAAAACCCCCATTTCACGTGCTGCTTTAGCAATGACAGGTGCTGCTCCCGTTCCAGTTCCACCACCCATGCCGGCCGTCACAAAGAGCATGTGCGAGCCTTTTATTTGCTTCATCACCTCTTCAATGTCTTCTTCAGCTGAAAGACGACCCATGTCAGGTTTTGACCCAGCTCCTAAACCCTGGGTTGTATCATTCCCAATTTGAATTTTTTTCTCAGCTAAAGACTCGCGTAACGCTTGAGCATCCGTATTACAAACCAAGAAATCAACGCCTTCCAAGTTGGCTCGAATCATATTGTTAACAGCATTTCCACCAGCGCCCCCAACGCCAATAACAGTAATTCTTGGTTTAGTGTTATCAATTTGATTTAAGTCAGACATTTTACTTCCTTTTTGTATTTGTAGTTTACTATAAATTTTCTTTGATCCAAGCCCCGATTCTTTGATGCCACTTTTTATTTTGACGTGATCCAGTTTTATAATCGAGTAAGCTTGCATATAATAGGCCAACAGCGCCTGTTACCCCAGGGTCTTGCATGTATGACTCTGCGCCAGCAACAGCCAATGGCCTACCAATTCGCACCGGCTTTTCCAGCAATCTATTACCCAGCTCTCGCATGCCGGGTAACTGACAACTTCCACCAGTAATAATATATCTACATCCTGCCGTTGCCTCTAACCTTTGCCCTTGAACTTTTTGTTTGGCCATCATAAAAATTTCTTGAGCGCGATAAAAAATCACTTCAATTAAATCAGCTTTTGTAATTGTTAGATTACCATTGCCAGGCAAATAGATTCTTTCGGCGCGATCAGCTGGAGAAGCAACCAAACTACCATATAAATTTTTAACCCGTTCAGCATCTTGAATAGATAATTTAAATGCTTGTGCAATATCACGCGTTATATGCTTTCCACCAACTGGGATTACACTCCCGTATACAAACTTTCCTTTATGAAACATCGCAACACACGTCTGATCAGCGCCAATATCTAAAACAGTTACGCCTTGAACACGTTCGTCATAAGATGAACAACCAAATCCTGCAGACATACCCGCAAAATAAAAACCATCAATTTTAAGATGACAACGTCTTACAACGGTTCTAATAGACCTAAGAAAATCACGTTTTGCTGTCATTACATGGAAAACTGCCGAAAGAACTTGCCCAGACAAACCTATGGGCGATCCTTCCACTGTTTTCTTATCAACGGTTAAAGTTAGCTCTTTTGCATAAATCAAATCAAAATCACGTTCGCTTGGCAAAGTATCTTCAATGTCACGCAGGCGAACAAGGTGTGTTTCATCAATAATCCTGCCGGATAAAGATTGTCTAACTTGCGTCCATTCAGACAACACATCAATATTAGCAACATTTATAGCAACTGACTTGATAGGCTCACCATACTGCTGCTCGGTTTGACTAACACACTTTAAGATTGAAGCTTCAAGATCATCAGCGCTAACAACTTTCCCTTTTGCCATCCCTCTAGAGGCAGTTTGATATATGCTTTTGATCAACAGCTTTTTGCTGAACGAATCATATGTCCCAATCAAGCATGTGATTTTATGCGCACCAATGTCTAAAACTGCCTGTATGTATTTACTAAGTTTTTCAGGACTGGTCATATTACTTTTTCACAATCACTTTATCAGACAATCTTAGGTCAATATATCTAAATCGACGCGTTGCTTGATGTTGTTTTTCGTATCTTTTTAATCGATCAAGAGCTTGAATATAGTTCTTTTCGGGTAGGTCAATTTTAGTCTTGAGCTTATTTTTTAAATGGATTGTCCATCTTCGTTTACCGACATACTGTGCATAATGGAAATCACGCCAAAATTCTGGGTACTTTTTAAGAGTTTCTATAATTTGCTTTGCCTTTGGTAAAGCGCCCTCTCCCACCACCTTGGGTAACCCTCTATACCCCTCTATTTGATCGATAGAAATTTCTTGTCCCTCTTGTGAAATTAAAGATATCTTCTGACCATATTGCCACAATGCATAGGGAACATGCTCTCTTAAGCGAATAAGGATTGTGTCTGGCAAATGTCGTTCAATAACAACCTGATCAACCCATGGCATGGACATAATCTGCTGATGCGTATTTTTCAAAGATAAAGAAAGGATAGGAGAATGAAGTGATATTCCAGCTGTTTTCAGCAAATCATTTTTATTGGTTTTATTTCGCCCTTCCACCAAAACTTCTTCAACAACAAATCCTGTTTTTTTTTGCAAAGTATCAGCAAAAATTGAAAGATCTCTCATCCAGGAATCAAAACGACTCCACACAAAAAAACCTAAAAACACAATAAAGCATAGGCCAGCTATATATAGCCACCTTTTTAACAAAGGCTTTTTTCTAGCCATGCGTTTTGATCGCGTTGTTCTTTGCTGGTTAATACGCATGGTGTTTTTCTTTGTAATTTTCTATAGGTATCATTTGACCAACCCGTTTAATTTCCCATTCTAGCAAAATTTTTGATTGGTCATAAACACGTCTTCGAACTTCTTCAGCCAATGTCTCAATTTCATAAGCCGAAGCACCACCTGTATTAAGCAAAAAATTACAGTGCTTTTCAGAAACTTGTGCTTTACCAAAACGCAGGCCTCGACACCCTGCTTGATCAATTAATTTCCATGCGCTTTCACCAGCTGGGTTTTTAAATGTACTCCCTCCTGTTTGCCCTTTAATGGGCTGCGATAAAGCTCGATTTCTTTGTATGCTTTCTATTTTATGAAGTGATTCTTCTTTAGATCCTTTTTGCGCTTTAAAGGTTGCTTCTAAAATTATGTCATCGGCTTCAATGGCGCTTTTTCGATAAGTGAAATTTAAATCTTCTAATTTTTTTTCAACAATTTCACCCTGACGCGTTATTACTTTGCAACTAACAAATACATCCTTAACTTCAGAACCATAGGCGCCAGCATTCATTTTAACAGCACCGCCTATTGTTCCAGGAATGCCAGATAAAAACTCTAATCCGGTCAACCCTTGTTCAGCTGCCATAAGTGCCACCGTTCGATCAAGCGCCCCTGCCCCCACATAAACCAAGTCATCCTCAAAGCGAATCGATGTAAAAGCCTTACCTAAACGAATCACAATACCTTTAATTCCACCATCACGGATTAATAAATTTGATCCAACGCCTAGTGGAAACAGTGGAATTTCAGCAGGGCATTCGGAAATAAACTCTTGCAAAGAAGTTTGATCGCTCGGTTTAAAAAACACCTGTGCCTGTCCACCAACTCTAAACCAAACCATCGGCCCCAAAGAAACACTGAATCGGCACAGTGCATGATATCTCTCAAAAAAAACATCCATCATGCGGACTGGCCTATTTTTTCCTCAACCAAACTAGGGATTTCATAAGCCCATTTGGTTATATCGCCTGCACCAACAAATAAAACTGTCGACCCAATTGGCAAGTTAAGTTCACAAATAGAATGCGCAAGTTGATTTTTTGAGTCAATTGTGTGACAGATTCCCCCTGTCTCAGACTGATATGCCTGGGCAAAATCAACATGATCTTTTCTGTTATTTTTAATTTCCCCTGCTTCATAAACAGGTAAAACAAATAGATGATCACTGGCTTTCATTGAGTCTAGGAAATTTTCAAAAAGTGAATCTAAACGACTGTAACGATGCGGCTGAAAAACCACAACCAGTTTACCTTTTGTCAAAGGCTTTGCCGTTTCAATAACCGCCTTAATTTCCACAGGATGATGTGCATAATCATCAATGTATTGTATATTTTGAGTGATTGCCGTTTTTGAAAAGCGCCTTCTTACTCCTTCAAAACATGCAAGCTGTTTTCTGATGCTATCCGGAGCAACCCTTAACTTAAGCGCAACAACAACAGCTGCCAAAGCATTCAACGCATTATGTTTACCATGCAAGGGCACAAATATATTTTCAAAAACAATTTCTTTATCTTGCGTACAAACATCAAAATATATCCCTGTCAAATCAGATTGAAAACGACAGATCTGATAATCTGCGCCCGCTTCAAAACCGTAAGTTATAACACGTGTGTCAATTGCTTGAACTGCTAGATTGCGAACCTCTGTGTGGTCATAACACAAAACAGCAAAGCCATAAAAAGCAATACCCTCAATGAATTGTTTAAAATGATCAATAACAGACTCAAAACTACCATAAAACTCTAGGTGCTCAGGATCAATATTTGTAACCACACCAACCGTGGCCGGTACTCTCACAAATGTTGCATCAGACTCATCTGCCTCAACAACCATCCATTGACCAGAGCCAATCTGAACATTTGACCCATCCTGATTGGCAACGCCTCCATTAATAACAGTTGGAGAAATATCCTTTAAAACGTGCCCAATCAGTGAGGTTGTGGTTGTTTTACCATGGCTCCCTGAAATAGCAATCGTGTGATAAAAACGCATCAATTCCGAGAGCATCTCTGCTCTTTTAAGAAGAGGTATTCCAAGTTTTTTGCCTGCAATCAATTCAGGATTATTTTGATCAACAGCACTTGAATAAACAATCGCCTCAATATCAGATGTTATATTATTTTCTTGATGGCCAATTTTAACATCGATTTCCTGCTCATTAAGGCGCTCAATATTCGCGCTAAGTTGCTGATCGCTCCCTTGTACTTGATATCCCATATGAGCTAAAACTTTAGCAATACCACTCATACCAATACCGCCAATGCCAATAATATGAATCTTACTAATCGTTAGCGGAGAAATATTAAGCATTGATTACAAGCCTTTTTTCATGAACACTTCCTCAATCGAAGAAGCTAGTTTTTCAGCTGCATTAATAGAACGATTACGCAGTGCATTTTGATGCATGCGCTCTAAAAGATGTGGGTAAAGCAAAAGAGAGACCATTGCTTTAGCAATCTTTTCTCCACTTATATCATTTTGGTCAATTAATAACGCTGCACCCATTTTTTGAAGAGCGACTGCATTTTCATATTGGTGATTATCCTTTGATGTTTTTAAAGGAATGATAATCCCCGGCCGACCCATTTGTAACAACTCAAACAAAGTGCTGGATCCACCGCGAGCCACCACGAGATGAGCCTTTGAAAAATGTAACTGAACATCATCAAAGTAGGGTGAAAGCTCAGCCTCTATTTCATGGTCACTATACAGCTTTCTAACAGCAGCGATATTCTCTTCTCTTACCTGCTGCACAACATTAAGACGTCTCCGAACCTCAAGTGGCAAAAGCGTTAAACCCATTGATATAAAACGATCAAAAACAAAAGAACCCTGACTCCCTGCAATGATAAAGATGGAAATAGGATCGTTGTCTTTAGGTGGGTGAAAAACAGAAGCAAGTTTCTGCTCAAAAACTCCTCGAACAGGGTTACCAGTGAACACTATTTTATGTTGGTCTTTTGGAGGAACCCTCTTTGTGTTTTCAAAAGATACTGCAAGAAAAATTGCCGAACGAATAGCAAATCTATTCACTTGACCCAGAACAGCATTTTGCTCGTGTAAAACTAATGGCATTCCCTTGATCATTGCAATTAAAACCATTGGAAAAGAGGCATAACTTCCAAAACCCACAACAAGATCAGGTTGGAAACTCCTTAGAATTTTAGCACTAAAATACAAGCCTTTAAGTATTTGCCACACAAAAACAAACATACCCCTCAACCCTGAATGTCGCTTATGAATAGGCAATTCAAAGGTTTGAATATTATCTTCACTTATGTTTTGCATAAGATGTTTAGTACGTGAATCATAGGAAATTCCAACCTCAAAACCTTGCTTAGTAAGTGCATGGGCCAGGGACAAGCTTGGTGATACATGCCCTCCAGAACCACCTGTTGCTAAAAGAATTCTTCTTTTATGTGTCTGTTTATTCTTATCCATTAATCTATCCGACTTTGACGGGTTAAACAGAGCAAAATACCCATACCAATTGACACACCAATAAGTGATGATCCTCCATAACTAATAAAAGGTAAAGTCATCCCCTTTGTAGGGATAAGGCTAAGCGTTGAGGAAATATTAACAATCATTTGAACTGCAAACTGAATTACAATGCCAAGCATTGCAAGCTGGCGAAACATATTTTGGTCATTTACATAACAAAAAAATGCTTTGGTAAAAATAAAAATAAATAAAAACAAGATAATTAATCCCATAATCACACCAAATTCTTCAATAGCAACAGCAAAAATGAAGTCAGCATGGGCATCTGGCAAAAACATTTTGAAATGCCCCTCACCAGGTCCCACGCCAAAAAAACCACCATTTTTTATGGAATGTAGAGACTGTTGGATTTGATACAAATCAGCTTGTTGTGAAAGACCTAAAAACCGATCTATACGACTTGCTACGTGTTCAAAGAGGTAATAAATCACCACAACTGAGACAAGACCACCAAGAGCAACGATCAAAACCCACAATAATGGTAGTCCAGACACAAAAATTTGCACAAACCAAACCACACAAATAACAAAACTCATACCAAAGTCTGGCTGGAGCATCACAAAAAATACAACCAGTACTGTTAAAAATGCAGAAAAAGCCCACGTCTTCATTATATTATTGAACCAGTTTTTAGAAAGGATCCAAGCTGTTATGACAATATAAAAAGGTTTAAAAATCTCAGTTACTTGTAATGAAAAAAATGAAATATGAATCCACCGAACAGCTCCCTTAATTTCTTTACCTATAAATGGCGTTAATACCAGAAGTATAAAAGTCACCAAAAGCCCGCCCCAACATATCAATCGCATTGTTTGAACGGACAACATTGAAAAAAAGACCATCAACAATATAGACGGAAAGATATATATCAGGTGGCGATACACAAAAAAATACGGTTCAGCCCCAATACGCTTGGCAACAACAGGGCTTGCAGAAAAACTTAACAGTACACCAATTGCAATTAAGGCCATCGCTGCTGCCAATAAGCTTCTATCAACAGTCCACCACCATTGACCCAGCATACTTTTATCTGTTCTTGAAAAAATTAAACTCATTAATACTTCCCAAGCGAGTAAACGATCTGATTAAACTTCTCACCCCGATCTTCAAAATTTTTAAATTGATCAAACGAACTACAACAAGGCGATAAAAGAATCACTCCCCCACCAGCGATTTTTGAATCTTTATAGGCAGCACTTACAGCTTCCGCTAAAGTCTCAAATCGCTCTCTTGGTTTTTTTAATTGATCAGCAAAAGTATCAAATATTTCTGCACTTTGCCCATAACAATACATTTTGGCAATCCGGTCTTTTGATTTTTTGAAAATCTCTAAATCTGCTAAAGTTTCTTTGAAGATGCCGCCAACCAGCCAATATATATTTTCGTATGAATCAATCGCAGCTAGTGCAGCTGAACAGTTGGTTGCTTTGCTATCATTCACAAATAATATGTTATCAAAACTTTTAACAATCTGCTGTCGATAAGGCAAAGGCGAAAACGTTTTCAACGCCTCAACATAATCAGAGCATTCAATGTTAAACTTTTGATTTAAAATTAAAAAAACATTGAATACATTCTCAAAGTTTTTCCCTACTAAATATATTTCTTGGGATTCTTTTCTCAGCTCCTCAAATAGTATTGTTTTCAATGACTCAAAGTCACCCGGCATATTTATCTTTTCTCGTGAATCAAGCGCCATTGGAAATGCATCTTCCCCGTACAATCGAAAGCACTTTTCAGCCCCTAGATCATATATCCTGAACTTTGCCTTACAATAGGCAGAAAAATTTCCATGATGATCAAGATGATCTGGCCTGATATTAAGGATCACCGCACAATCTAATGCTCGTTGACTTATAAGCTCCAATTGAAAAGAAGACAGTTCAAGCACATAAATATCAGAGGCCTCCATTTCAAAAACTGGCAAGCCAATATTCCCACCCGCAATCGCTTTATACCCCAACTGTCTTAGAACATGCGCAATAAGCGCAACAACGGTTGATTTTCCATTTGTACCGGTAACCCCAATAATCGTTTTATTTGCAATGCTTCTAAGAAACAGATCTACATCACACCCAACGTATGCATCTGCTTGGCGCGCATTTTTGATAATTCTATTTTCCTTTGGAAATGTGGTTTTAATACCTGGTGAAACAACAATTCCATCTGTTTTTTGAAAAGTATGCGTATTTAAGTCCACAAATTGACTGTTTGGAAACTCATCTCTGAACTGCCTCCGCACATCTTCTTGATCATCCCAAACAGCATATTCAATGTTATTTTCTTTGAAATACTGCGCACAAGAACGGTTAGACTTTCCAAGGCCGTATAAAAAATATTTTTTTGACAAAGTACTATCTGGAATCATCTGATCTTAAGGGAAGAAAGTGCAATCACAGCAAGAATAATAGCAATAATCCAAAAACGAATAACAACAGTTGGCTCAGCCCAGCCCTTTTTCTCAAAATGATGGTGAAGGGGTGCCATCAAAAATATTCGTTTGCCCCCGCTTATTTTGAAATAGGCCACTTGAATCATAACTGAAAGAGCCTCTATAACGAATAATCCCCCAGCAATTGCTAAAATAAATTCCTGTTTAATGATCACACTAATAACACCAAAAGCACCTCCCAACGCAAGGGAACCTGTATCGCCCATAAATACCTGTGCTGGCGGGGCATTGAACCACAAAAATCCAAGTCCACCCCCAACCAACGCACCACAAAACACTGCAAGCTCACCACTACTTTCAATATGTGGTAAGTATAGATAAGAAGAAAAAACAGCATTCCCGGCCACATAGGTAAAAATGGCAAAAACCAGCCCAACAAAAATGACAGGGCCGATAGCCAATCCATCAAGGCCATCTGTCAGATTCACTGCATTTGAGCTGCCGATAATAACCACAACCGCAAAAATATAAAAGAACATCCCAAGATCTACCACTACATTTTTTAGGTAAGGCAAATAGATGGATGTTTGATCCTCCAAACCATAATTCATATGGATAAAATAGAGCGCAATCAGTGCTGTTATTAACTGCATTACCATTTTCACTCGAAAAGATACTCCCTTTGGGTTTTGCCGTGACACCTTTAAATAGTCATCGCAAAATCCTAAGAAACCATAGGCAACGGTTACAAAAAGAACAGTCCAAAAATAACCATTTGTAAGATCAACCCACAACAGGCTTCCAACTAATAGACTTAGTAAAATCAAACCCCCTCCCATTGTGGGTGTTCCTTGTTTTGCAACAATATGGGAAATGGGCCCATCATCTCGAATTGGCTGCCCTTTTTTTTGCTTTTTCTTCAAATAAGAAATAAAACGCGCGCCGAATAATAAAGAAAACAGAAGAGAGGTCATAAAAGCCGCACCTGTTCTAAAAGTAATATATTTAAAAAGGTTAAACCCTGAAATGACATCAACAGAATTTTGGTAGAAAAGATTGTAAAACATATTGTTATTTTTCCATTATTAGCAAATCAATAAGCGCACGCATATTTGTTCCGTTTGATGCTTTGACCAAAACCATGTCCCCTTCCCTAAGGCTCTCTAACAATACTGGGTGCAGATCAATGCTTTTATGACACCACGATCCTTTTAAGTTATCTGGAAGCGCCTGAAAAAGTTTTTCTGAAAAAGCCCCGCAACAAAAAACCTTATTCACTTCTGCATCAATAATTTCAGGCAAAAGTTTTAAATGCCACTCTTGCGATTCCTTACCCAATTCAAGCATATCGCCAAATACCAGAATTTTTCGCCCACGACTTTGCATGTTTTTAAGTCGCTTTAAAGCTGCTTGGGTTGAAGTAAAGCTTGCATTGTAACAATCATCAATAAGATCGATTGTCATGCCATTTTTACCCAAAACGCTCTGCGCTAACTTTACCTCCCCTCTCCCTTTAGGCAAATAAAATGACCGCAGGCTTTTAACGCCCGTTTCAATTTTCAGACCAAGAGCGCATATTACGCTTATCGCCGCAAGGGCATTACTATAAAGATGGTCACCAATTTCGTTGAGCGTAATTTCACACTCTTCCTCATTGGTATTTATATATTTTTTCCCATCTGTCGTTTGCTCTAGAAACACATCTGCTCTGGAATTATGCCGAGAAAAGCAAATCCGGTTATTCAACCTTTGAACAAGCGGGGCAACAAGATTCAGGCACGGCATATCCAAATTAAAAACTGCAACACCTTTTGAAGACAAGCCATTGAATATTTGCGACTTTTCATAGGCTATCCCCTCAATAGATTCAAAATATTCAATGTGATTTTCAGCAATTGTGGTCAGAAGGGCAACATCAGGCTTTATCAATTGAGTGATGGGATCAATTTCACCCGGCTTATTCATGCCAACTTCAAAAACAGCAAAGTTAGCACCAAGAGGGCATCGACACATATCAACGGAAACACCAATCAAGGTATTATAGTTTTGCTGGCTTGTAAAAACAGACCCATAAGACTCAAGAGCTTTTGCAATCATCATACGCGTTGTGGTTTTTCCAACACTTCCTGTGAGCGCAATAAACTTAGTGTTTTTTAATTCCAATCGACGCCACTTTGCCATATCAACCAAAGCTTTCATGGAATCCCTAACCACAATTTGCGTCTGTGTAGAAGAGAGACTTTTTTGCAATTCTTCAACAATGACAGCCACAGCTCCACGCTCAAATGCTTTTTCCACATGCAAGTGTCCATCAGATTTTTCGCCCTTAAGCGCTATATATATTCCGCCTTTTTTGACGTGATCCGTATGAATTGCAACATCATTGGCAACAAAATCATGCCCATGCAAGCGTCCATGAGTTGCGGCTAAAATATCTGCTTGATTCCATTTCATTTATTCACTCCCCTAATATTTCTCCAACAACAGCATGATCACTAAATGGCATAACTTTATCCCCATATATTTGCCCTGTTTCATGACCCTTCCCAGCAATAACCAAAACATCTCCCGGCATAAGTTGAAGTATAGCCTTTTTAATAGCCTCACGACGATCTCCAATTTCAATCGCTTTAGGACAATAATTCATAATCATTTTTCGAATAACAGCTGGCTCTTCATTGCGTGGGTTGTCATCAGTTATAATAACATAATCTGCAACTTTATCGCTAATTTCTCCCATCAATTTTCTTTTCAACGTGTCTCGATTACCTCCACAGCCAAAAACCACATGCAAATCTCCAGACAATTGATTTTTCAACGAGTTTAAAACCATACTCAAGGAGTCAGGCGTATGCGCAAAATCAATATAGATTGAACCGTTATTATAACTACCGACCCTCTCAAGTCGTCCCTTAACCGGCTTTAAATTGCTGGCAACCTTAATAAGCTTCTGAAACAATGTTTGTCGTTTTTCAAATTCCTCAGCAGACAAAATCATAGCCATTGCACAAACAACATTATAGGCTTGAAAATGCCCCGCTATAGGCAGAGTAAATTCATACTCTTGACCATAGACATTTACTGTTAAATGCTGAACATCGCCCGCTGCAATAATATCTATTATTTGAAAGTCCGACTTATTTTCGCCATATGTAACAATATGCTGATCTCTACAAGCAGACTTTATTTTATTAAAATGTTCTCCATCAACATTAACAACTGCAGAGCTGCCTTTCTTCGTATACTTCTTAAATAGCAAAAGCTTTGCATCTAGGTAATTCTCAAAAGTTTTATGATAGTCAAGATGCTCATGAGTAATGTTTGTAAAGGCCGTCACATCAGCTAAGATGCCGCTTAATCTATGTTGATGAAGGCCATGGCTCGAAGCTTCCATCGCAACATGCGTAACGCCTTTTCTAGCCAATCGATCAAGCTCTTTATGTAATGAAACACTATCCATGGTGGTGAGTCCACTTGATAAGATTTCTCCACCAAAAGTTACTCCCATCGTTCCAATTGAGGCTCCTTGTATTCCTAAGCCTTCCCAAAACTGCCTAAGAAAATCAACAACAGAACTTTTTCCATTCGTCCCTGTCACTGCGTAAATCAAGTCAGGTTTGTTTGGATAGAATAGCTGAGCTATTTTGCCCAAGTGATCCCTCAAACCGCTAACGCCGATCAAATGGATGTTGTTATTAGATTTTTTTACAGCTTCAAAATCATTCGTTTCAACAATAACAGCTGCAGCACCTTGCAGCTTGGCCTCATCAATATAATAAGCTCCACTATCAACGAAGCTCGGTAAAGCAACAAAAAGAGATCCTGGCGTAACTTTACGTGAATCTAAAAAAACATCGTTTAGTAAGATTGATTTTTGAGATTGCTCAGATAAAGAAGTTTTACAACCACCTCCAAGAACTGCCAACAACTTATCCAAGCGCACGTTTTTCATTGTCATACTCTACTTTAACGTACATCGCTTTTTGGATAACCTCGTCGTTTTCATCCACAGGCAACACACCCAATAGGGGCCCAGCTTGTTCAATTATCTTTGCAGCAACAGGCGCTGCTGTCCATCCACCGGTTGAAAACCCATGCGTTTCTTTTGTCCCTTGTGGCGCATCTAAAGTAATTAACATTGCATACCTTGGCTTGTTCATGGGGAAGATAGTCGTCACACTTGCAAGGTGTTTTTTCTTATCATATTTACCATCAATAATTTTATTTGCCGATCCGGTTTTACCGCCCACCATATAGCCATTTACCCGAGATCGGCGGCTTGTTCCTTGTAACGCTGCTTTGTACATAAGTTTTCGAATGGTTCTAGATGTTTTTTCAGATATCACTCTTTGTTCTATACGCCCTGGGTTGCCTTTAACAAAGGTTGGGTTTATAAGCTTGCCACCATTTACAACAGCAGCTAATGCTCTTAAAAAATGTAACGGCGTCGTTGCTACGCCATAGCCATAAGAGGCGGTCAAAGCCCGTGCCTCAGACCAATGTCCCGTTAATGATGGCTGTGCAATCTCACCAAATTCAAGGCCTACAAGTGGCTCAAATAATCCTAGTTTCTGATAAGTTTCTTGTAATTTATCCTTACCCATTTCAAGCAGCATTTTCATTGCGCCAATGTTTGAAGAATAAATAAAAATTTCAGGAACAGAGAGCCATCTATTTTTCCCTCTGTAATCTCCCACGCGGAACTTACCAATTTTTATTGCTTTCGTTGCGTCGAATTGATCAGACAACTTAACGGCACCCGATTCAAAAGCAGCAACTGTTGTAAAAACCTTGAATATAGACCCCAACTCATAGATGCCTTGTGTGGCCATATTGAACATAGCTGCTTTAGAATTTTGCGTCACCATATGAGGGTCAAAATCAGGGAAAGAAACCATAGCAATTATCTCACCACTCTCAACATCAATCATCACAGCGGTGCCACCCTCAGCAGAGAATGTCTTAATAGCCTCACCCAGAACTTCATGCACAATATTTTGCACACGTATATCAACTGACAAAGCTAAAGGCTTTCCATATCCAACCAATTCTTTATCAAAAAACCTCTCAATCCCAGACCTTCCCTGCATATCAATTGAGGTGAATCCCAATAAATGGCCAGTAGTTCGACCATGAATATAGGCTCTCTTTTCCGATCTCTCAATATAAACACCAACAAGTCCAAGCTGTAAAAACTTTTGCTGTTGAGCTGGCGTAACATTCCTCTTTACCCAAACAAAGCTTTTTTGTGATTGAAGTTTATTTAAAAGTTTTTTTTTATCTAATTCAGGAAAAATTTTATGGATTTTATTAGCTACCATCCTAGGATTTGTTATTTCTTTTGGATTTGCATATAACGAACCAGTCATAAGATTTGTTGCAAGAATCGAACCATTTCGATCAACAATATCTCGCCTAGATGCAACTGTTTCTAATTCACGCACCGCTGTATCTTTTGAATACGCACTAACTTGAACCAAAAGAAACAATCGCCCACATACAAGCAAAATCAAAACAACAACCAAGGCCGCTATAAGATAGATACGATTGGCATAGTCTAAAAGCATATTACTGTGCGCCGCAAACCGATCATGGGCAGTAGATTTCAACGTTGTGACAGTCATCAAACAGCCCTCCTCTTTTGAGGTTGTTTGTAAGCAAGGACTGTATGTGGTCCTATCTTAGCCACATCCAGACTTTTCCAAGAAGCAAGCTGCATAACGCGCGCTGGCTTATGTGGCAAAACTTTATTGCTCAGCTTTTTCAAATGAGCCGGCGAATCTAAATAAGACCACTCCGCCTTAAGAACATGCATAGCCTGCATCACTGTTGCAAGCTCAGCCTCCATGCGCTCATGATCTGACTTAAGAAAACGAACGTCATAACTGGTTTTGTATAAAAAAACCCCAATCAAAAAAACAGCCGCCATCGAAACATAGTTAATAAGCTTTAGATGATGGTACTTTAGAGTCATGCTACCTCTCCACGCTCTAAAATTCCCCACCTAAGCCTTGCAGACCTTGATCGAGGGTTCATCTGAACTTCAGCTTCACTTGCGATAAGCCCTTTACGATCAGGCTGGATGAAGTAATGGGCTGCCTTTCTCGGCATATACAGTGGCAAATTCCTATTTGGGCTTTCTTGCTTTTGAGCATTTGCTGCAAAAAACTTTTTAACCAATCTGTCTTCCAATGAATGGAAGCTTACTATAACCAAGCGCCCATTTTCTTTCAGACAGCCCATTACCTGCTCTAAGAATTTTTCAAGCTCTTCAAGCTCTTGGTTTACATAAATTCTCAATGCCTGAAATGTGCGTGTAGCTGGATGAATCCGCCCAGAAACATGATCTGGGATGACTGAACGAATAAGATTGGCAAGCTCAAGAGTTGTCTCAACTTTTTTCTCAGAACGCCTTTCAACTATCTTTCGCGCAATGGCTCTTGATTTTTTTTCTTCACCATATTGGTATAAAATGTTGGCAATATCTTCTTGGGAGTACGTATTTACAACATCAGCAGCCGATAAGCCCGATCGACTCATCCGCATATCAAGCGGGCCTTCTGATTGGAAGGAAAACCCGCGTTCTCTCTGATCTATTTGCGGCGAGGACACACCCAGATCTAACACAATGCCATCAACCTTTTCGTGACCCAGTTCTGTTAGTGTTTCTTTGATTTGGCCAAAGCACCCCTCAACAAACTTGAATCTTTTTCGATATTCTTTTTCCAAATCTTGCGCAGCATCCAAAGCATCAGGATCACGATCTATAGCAACGACTTGACAATCCGCTTCATTCATAAGAGCACGACTGTATCCACCACGGCCAAATGTTCCATCCACATAAACTGCACCAGCGCGGGGCGACATAGCATAAAGAACTTCATTAATCATAACAGGACTGTGCAAAGAAGGAATTTGCTCATTTCCTGTCATGTGTGTTCTCCCCTTAAACTCGACCATATCTTTATGCTCTAGTCTTTACTTTTAATTTTTAATGTCGCCCCACGCTGATGCAGTCTTTTTCGCGCCTGATCTTGATGAACTTTAAATGCATCCGGTTGCCAGATTTGAAAGGTTGCACCCCTTCCAACAAAAGCAGCAGAATCTGTAATATTGGCATAAGCTCTAAAAGCCTCCGGCAACATCACCCGTCCATCCGTGTCAAACCCTAATTGCTGAGCATCGGCAAATAATGTCGCCGTCATATCATCTTGATCTTCGGAAAAAAGATCCATTTGATCATCAACTTGCTGGCTCAACAAGTGCATACGGTTTATGCCACACCCCTCAAGCGCCGCTTGACGGTACGACTTAAAAACCACAATTCCATGAAAACTTTGATCAGCTAAAGTTGCACGAAAAGAAGCCGGCACAGAGACACGCCCCTTACGATCAACCTTATTGATAAAAGTCGATAGGAATAACGACACCATAGACCTCAGTTTTCAACACATTACAACCATCTATGGTATAACATGGTTTCACATGGGAAACAATGGGATTAATATGGAATATAATGCAAAAATAAGTATTAGATTCTTAAAAAGTAAGAAAAAATAACTATTTACTAACTAAATAAATTTTAAAATTAGCGCGCATCTATTAAGAAAAACGATAGAGGCACAGACAATAACAATTGATAATTTGGTGCAGGCACAAAAAAACCAGGCTAATTGCCTGGTTTTTTATTTTGTAATCATAAAGAAAACTTAATAAGAAACACCCTCTTTAAATCCGTTCTTACCATCGTTAAGCTTCATTTTATATGGAACGCCCACTTGGCTTTCTTCCATCATAAAGCCAATAACCATATGACGTCTTCCTCTGGTAATTTCAGTCACCTCATGTCGATAGCGTGCATCCAAAATCAACAAGTCATTTGGTTCAATCTTATACGGAATAAGTCCTTTTTTAGGGTGGTGAACAACCAATTCACCCCCATCATAATCACAATCTAATCCAAGAATAAAAGTATACTTAACAAAAGGTTGCGCATCTTGATCCACATGGGCAGCAATATAATTACCGCCAATATAGTAATGGGCTTGCAACCTCTCTATATAAGGCTGTTCAAGATCTGTGACTTGGCGAATAAAGTTTTTAAAGCCTTCTGAAAACAATAACTTAATCTTTTCACATTCATACTCAGAACTTGCAGGTGTTTTTGGCTTATAATTATAAACAGAAACTTTTGTATCAATCATACTATTACTAACATGCTTATATAGAAGCTGATTAAAGTCAAACACCGCTTGAATTTTTTTAAGTGTTTTTTGATCAAAACAGTGCGATCCCGCTTTAATTAGCACAACACCATCTTCTTTAATTTTTTTAAAGAAGTTTTCAGTCATTACTCTATCTCTATTTTTTTGACCAAATAGTAAGAGCAATGGAAAAATTCAACCTTTGATAGCTGATTAGTTAAAAATACTTCTTATTGGGTTAATAATTGATTGGATTTTTTCTAAATCTATTATTCGTTTATTATACATCCAATAAAGAGTATGGCCACTTCCTTCATATTGAGGAAGCACATGCACTAAATCTTTTCTGGCAAACCGTTTTACATGACTGGCAAAAGATCCGATACCAACACCTCTCTTTATCATAGAAATCAAAGAGAAAGTTGAGCTCGTGATAAAGTTTAGCGGCAACGTCTCTGGTTGAACCAACCGCGTAAACCAGTTCAAATCAATAATGGAATTTTGCTGGCCTTGATAGCCAACAAGTTCATGATTTTTTAGATCCTCTGCATGATCTAAAGGAGGGGATTTATCTAAATAATGCTGGGAGGCATACAACAACAGCTTAAAGCGTGTCAGAGTAAAAGAATCAATATCAGGGCTCGACCCCTGATAAAAATAATTTAAAGCCATGTCAATTTCTCCCGTAGAAAAATCAGGCAAAGATTCCGACACCCTTATTTGTAATGAATAGTCAGGAAATGATTTTATTAAAATATCGATAATGTCAGCACCAAATAATTTCTCAGTCGTCGCAGTCAATTGAACAGTTAAAATTTTTGGTGAAAATCCTTTCTGCTTTAAAAGAATATTTTTATTGTATTGATAGTTTTGACAGACCTTAATTAGTTGCTCTCCAAGAGGCGTGATAAACAATTTTTGATGAATTTTAATAAAAACCCCTTCACCAATTTCTCTCTCCAGATCATCAATCTGTGCGCGTAACCCTGACTCTGAAAGACCAATTTCTTGAGCTGCCTTTTCATAATTTCGATGTTTTCCTAAAGCCAATAAAGCTGGATAAACTTTTAGTATTGTTTCAATATTCTGTTCAGAGAAAATAGAGGTCATCTCACCCTCCTGCTTTTCAAAGCATCGCGCATATTAGAAAATAAGCTATTAAACTGCTTTTCTTCAATCCAATTTGGATGACACCCGAAATAAAAATCTAAAGTAAAGGTCAGATCTTTCAATACTTGGATAAGCGGCCCTTTAGCCTGTATAGAGAGAGTCTCAGACAAAGCACCTATTGCAATCCCTTTTTCAACTAAGCTCTTAACGCTCAAAGCATCCGTTACCTCAATTATTTTTCCAAAAGCTTCCAAATAATTTTTGCAGGACTCATTCATGTTGTTTTTTTGCTGGCTTGTAAAAATAACTGTATGGTTTTTTAAATCACTTAAAGAGCTAGGGTTTCCATTTTTCTTCACATAGGCACTTAATGCATAGAAGCTCACTTTCTCTTGAATGATTTTTTTATGATTTTGAAAAACGTGTTTGAAAAGATCACTGTCGCTAAACAAGCAAAAGTCCGGCATCACATCAGAAAACAAACTTACACCTAACGCATCAGACACATAATAAGAAAATTTTCCAATAGCACCACCATTCTCTAGGAAAGATAAAAAGGTTGGCAAAGCATAGTCCTCAAGCTCAGAGCATATAAGCACATTAACTGTTTTTTTTCTTTCTAGAGCCTTTTTTAAAATAAGCGCATTCTTGAAATCCTCTGAATTTTTTAACAGTTTTAATATTTTTTTTCCACTTTCTGTTAAATTTATTTCCTGCTCCCTAATCGTATAGAGCTTTTCGCCAACCTCACTTTCAAGACCAGATAAGCGGCGGCGAATTGCGTGCTCTTTCAACTTATACTTTTTTGAAATAAGTGAAATTTTTTTTAATTCTAAACAATCGTTAAAAAACAAAAAAAGCCTATCATTCATCTAGCAAACTCCCTATTATGCGGTCCACATACAGAATTTTTCGAGGTGATTTTTTTAATTTTTTTTGCAAGAAACCTTGAAAAGCAATAACAAGTATCTAAATGGTCATTAACTTAAACAATTGAAGATTATGAACCTTAGTACACTCGCAGCCAACGGCCACCAAATTTTACATGATAGATTTCCTGATTTTGTACAAATTGATGAGATCAAACCCTTTTCTTATACAAAAACAGAAAATGCACTTCTTACATTTATTAGCCTCGTTAATTCCAGTCCTTTAAACGATATAATTAATCATAAAATGGCACAAGTTTTTGATGGTATTTCGTCAGACGATGTTGTTAATTGCCTTTTAGAAAACCCCTTACTTCTAAAGTGGTTCAATGCTTTTTATAATGAAAGATCTTCTGCTGAGCTTGGCAGTTTAGTAAAAGCTCTAGAAAAAAAAGACTCAGTTGATAAGAGCATTCTATCTTTCATCTCACTTTTTTCATTAAATAAATATCTAAATAAAGCAGAACAAAGGTTGAATAAATAAATTAATACCAATATAAAGACCTTGGTATTAATGGTATATTAAGAAATTATAATGACGAACCCATCGCGTGCGCACCAACTGTTAGCTGAAAAATATGGCACCATCGTATCAGATGATACGATGATTCCGCATGATTATTCACCAATTCAACGTTTTCTGTTAATCCTCTATCTCACAGAAGATACACTGCATAACAACCTAAGCAGCACCCTCTCAGAAACACTTGCTCAATTAAAGCTATCAGACAGCAAGGTAAAGCTTGAACATATTTTAGATGAAATAAGTAATAACCCGCTGATTTTAGCCTGGATAAAAGAGTTCATTATCAACACAAAACAAGAAACGAGATCTGAACTGTTTGACTCGCTACAGCTACACTTCCCCTTCAATAACGCCAGCCTTAAAGTAATTCAGTTGGTTTTGAAAGGTATTGATATTTAGTTATTTTTTAAGAAACTCTCGCTCAAGCCAATGGATATCATAATCACCAGCTTGCATGTCTTCATCCTCTGAGAGCTTCTTATGTAATGGCAATAATGTTTCAATACCACCAATAACAAACTCTTCAATAGCACGGTGGAGTCTTCGAATACACTCAGGTCGGTCCTTTCCATAAACGATAAGCTTTGCTACTAAACTATCATAATGGGGTGGAATTTTATAACCAGTATAAATAGGACTATCAACACGCACGTGCAATCCACCTGGCGGATGGTAATCAGTAACCAGTCCCGGTGATGGCATAAAAGTCTCTGGGTGTTCAGCGTTCACACGGCATTCAATCGCATGCCCCGAAAACTTTATATCATCTTGAGTGAAAGAAAGCTTTTCCCCATAAGCAACTTTGATTTGTTCTTGCACAAGGTCAATACCAGTAATCATCTCGGATATTGGATGCTCAACTTGAATCCGGGTATTCATCTCAATGAAATAAAACTGACCGTTTTCAAACAAAAATTCAAAGGTTCCAGCGCCAACATATCCCATGTTTTTAACGGCTTGAACAACCTTATCTCCCATTTCAGCCCGCATTTCTGGCGTCACAACCGGTGATGGCGCTTCTTCCCATACTTTCTGGTGGCGGCGCTGCACCGAACAATCACGCTCTCCTAGATGAACAGCGTTGCCATGCTTATCTGCTAAGATCTGAAATTCAATATGCCTTGGCTTTTCAAGGTATTTCTCAATAAAAACTGAATCATCGCCAAAACCAGCCAACGCTTCTGAGCGGGCAAAATTAAAGGCTTCCTCAAGCTCGCTCTCACTGTGCGCTACTTTCATGCCACGCCCCCCGCCACCAGCTGCTGCTTTGACTAGGACAGGATACCCCATATTAGACGCAATCTCACGTGCTTCTGATAAAGAGTTAACAACCCCATCAGATCCGGGAACAACCGGAATACCAAGCTTGATCATCGCTTCTTTGGCGGTTACTTTATCGCCCATAAGGCGAATATGCTCAGGTTTAGGACCAATAAATACCTGTCCATGCTCTTCAACCATTTCAGCAAAGTCAGCATTCTCAGATAAAAACCCAACACCTGGGTGCACAGCTTCAGCGCCACTAATTTCAACAGCCGCTAACAAGGCTGCTTTATTCAAGTAGCTATCTTTTGATGCTGCTGGACCAATACAAATACACTCATCCGCTAAGCGTGCATGCATCGCATCTTCATCAGCCGTTGAATGTATAGCAACAGTGCGTATGTTCATTTCACGACAGGCGCGATAAATACGCAAAGCAATTTCACCACGATTAGCGATTAGAATTTTTTTAAACATTTTCAGGCCCTAAGGTTAAGACTCAATTACAATCAATGGCTGGCCAAATTCAACTGGCTCTGCATCACCAATGATCACTGCTTTAACAACCCCACTTTTTGGTGCTTTGATTGGATTCATCACTTTCATTGCTTCAATGATCATCAACGTATCTCCTTCAGCAACTGAGGCACCTTCTTCAACAAACTTAGAGGCACCTGGCTGTGGCGCAAGATAAGACGTTCCTACCATAGGTGCTTTAATAAGACCAGGGTGTGTTGACCAGTCTGGTGCACCAGAAGATGCAACTTCTTGTTGTTGAGCAAGGGGGGCGCTTGCACTAGGAGCTGGCGCAGCATTTGCAACAGGCTGAGACATCTGCATTGGCGCAACTGTTAATTCCTTTGCTACACGAATGCGACCGAACTCAGTTTCATATTCAATTTCAGTTAGTTCAGTATCTCTTAAAATTTCAGCAAGCTCACGCACTGATGAAGCATTAATCTCAATGTTTTTTTGATTCTTTTTTGGTGCAACTGCATCATTTTTTGTATTTTTAGGAGCCACGTAATTCCTCGTTTGTAAACGTTACATCCTGTATACTTGACATGCCGAAGGCCGTCAAGTTTGACCTTTTTTTGTACATTCTTGCAGACCTAAAGTGTCATAAAACAAGCGTTCAATCGTTTCTTTTATTTCTAAAACTGGCTCTGTGCTATTGATAACTTTATGAACATTAAGCTCAACTACCCCCTGCTTCTTCATCATTGATTTTCTTGGCCAGAATTTTCCAGAATTATGCGTCACAGGCACAATCGGCACATTTACCTCAGAAGCAATTTTTATAAAGCTTAGATTTATGTGGGCTTGATCGCCATACTCAACACGCCGCCCCTCCGGAAAAATTATAATGTTATGGTCTCCTTCCAGAGCTGAACGGCATTTTTTAATCAACCCACGCAAAATAGACTTGTTTTGGCGATCAATACCAATAAACCCACATCGTCGAAAATAAACACCTACTAAAGGCATATCAAGGAGGCTTTGCTTTAAAACAAAAACACTATTTGGAACAATCATAAAAAGCGCAACTGTTTCCCACATTGATTGATGCTGAGCAACATAAAGGGCTGGGTTTTTAGGCATGTTTTTCATTCCACTCAATTGCCACTTCAAACCAACAAATATCCGCAATGACCAAAACATGAAGTGGCCAAGAACACTCAGTACTTTACGGGCAAAAGATGCACTCAAATAAGCGCCCGGTAAACAAATAATACCAAGAAAAGTAACGACACCATAAAACAAAATGCTTTGAAATAATGATCGAATAAATTGCATTTAAAAATTGTATCGACGCAACATTTTAAGAGCAGTTACTTTGGCTGAATACGCCATCAAGACGACAACAAGAGCCGGTATAATTAACGTAATTGCCCAAATGTCCCAGGAAGAAAGAGCTTTTGTTATCAAGGGAAAATCAAATTGATTCATAATATTATCAAAAACCAACAAAGTAATTGCAACAAGAATGACCCCAAGGAAAGTACCACGGAGCGCTAACTTAAAAGAATGGCTTTGATACTGCCAGGCTATGTATTGGTTTTTGGCGCCAATCAAATGTAAAATATCAATGATATGACGGTGGATAATCAAACTTGTTCGAGTCATATAGGAAATCATGGCAATAACGGCAACAAAAATCAGAACAACAATTAAAAAGCTAATGATTTGAACAGCATAAGCCATGTTGAAAATTCCTGTTTTCCAATTAAAGTGATCTTCGACATTTATGGCAGGGTAAATATGATTTAATTGCTTTTGCAACTGAATGACATCAAAAGAGCGGCCAGGCTCAAGCTGCACATAAATCAACTTAGACAATGGCAGATCTTTGATTTGCTCTGCGTCTCCAAACCAAGGTTCCAATGTTTTAATAATTTCAGCCTGGTTAGCTGTGCGAAAGCTTTTAATTCCAGGAAAATCACGCAGCTTTTGAGATACTTTTGCTGCCATATCCTCTGTAAAAGGCGCTGCCAGGTGATCAAAGGATTGCGTCATTGGCGGAATTTCGATAGTTAATTTATGCGACGTATCACGATCCCATCGGTCAATGAGTGAATGTATTGTTAAAGCAATCAAAAAAACAATCGTTGCAACATAAATCAATAGTGAAATAAGCCAAGGGGCAGACCTAGATGCTGGGTCTTGCCAAAGAGGAAGATCTAAGCTTGCATGTGCCAATATTAATTCTCCTCGCTTTTTTTCAAAACTTTCACTTTGCCATCTTGAATCATCATCTCATCATATGGAAAAGCTGCTGAAAGCGCATGATTGTGTGTGGCAACCACAATTGTTGCACCAGACTTATGAAGCTGTTCAAAAAGATAGATCAATCGCATCGCCACATCATCATCTACATTTCCCGTTGGCTCATCTGCTAGCAAAAGCTTAGGACGCACAATAACAGCCCGCGCAATGGCAACACGTTGCTGTTGACCACCTGACATTTCTGGTGGATAGGCATTAAACTTGTCTTTTAAGCCAACCCACTCAAGAAGCTCCATAGCCTCCTCTTGACGCTGTTTGTTGTGTACACCCTGAACTTTTAGAGGCAAAGAGACATTTTCAAGGGCTGTTAAATTATCAATAAGCCGAAAATCTTGAAATACAACACCAATTTTTCGCCGAAGAAGCGCTCGTTGGTCCATTGACAAATCACGTATATTCAGCCCAAAGGCACGCAGTGTTCCTTTGTCTGGCAGCTGATCTAAATACAGCATTTTCAATAGTGTTGATTTCCCAGCTCCACTAGGCCCCATCAAAAATTGAAAGCTACCTTCTTTGATTGTTAAATTCATCTCGTCAAACAAAGGGTGACTTTGGCCAAATGACAAGGTCAATTTTTCCATTTCGATCAAGTTATTTAAATTGGGGGCCAAAGCAGCTTTTTTGTTCATCATAGCTATTAACTATAATTGTTTTAGCCCTAAAGAGAAATGCTATTTTTTGAATATTTATGGATTACTTTGGTAATTTAATATTAATTCTCAACCCCCCACCAGGCGCCTCATCTAAATCAATTCGCCCACCATGCGAGTGAATAATGTCTTGAACAATACTTAAACCAAGACCTACACCACCCGTTTCAGCATTGCGTGAAGCATCTAAACGATAAAAAGCTTGGAAAACCTCTTGGCGTTTATCTTTTGGAATCCCCTTACCATCATCATCCAAAATAATATGGACATGATCTCGGCTTTCCTCATGATAAATCGAAACAGTTTGCGCGTGACGTGAGGCATTGTTGAACAAATTTTCAAATGCTCTGCTCAGGCTATCTGGCCGTCCATTAAAGACAATGTCTGGCAAAACATCTGAATATTTAAAATCAATATCAACACCTTTAAATTTTTCAATTAAACGCGCCATAAAAGCCCGCAAATGGATCTCTTCAAAATTCTCTCGATGATCGCCCTTAGCAAAATCAAGATAGGCCCCAACCATTGACTGCATTTCATCAACATCATGACTTAAAGATCTTGTCATTTCATTATCCGGCGCCATTGACAGCTCAAGTTTCAAACGTGTTAATGGTGTCCGCAAATCATGGGAAATACCAGCTAAAACCTGAGTTCGTTGCATAACCTGCCGTTTAATCCGACTCTTCATAATATTGAATGATTCAATCAAATTTCGTATTTCTTTTGCACCATGTACAGGAACGTCCTCAATTGACTCACCCCGACCAAATTGGCGCGTTCTTCTCTCCAGAGTTATGAGCGGACGAACTTGATTGCGTAAGAAAATGCCCGCAATAATTATCGATAGTATGGTTGTGCCAAGCGCCCAATATAAAACCAATTCAGCGGTATTGCTGAACAACCTTTTACGTGGGAAATCCAACTGCATCACGCCATCAGGTAACTGGATTAGCAAAAACAACTGACTATCTTTTGAAAAAACTTGATACTTGTAACGAATAGACCGTTCTAATTCACGCTTCAAGTACCCAGCAATCCAACCCGAGGCACTCTTTTCTGGCGTCAAACTTCGATCAGGATAAAATTTATATGAAAAACGATAATGATTGGTTGAGATGCGGTTTAATTCTTCTTCAGTAAAAAGCTTTTTTTCATACAAATTGATCAAGCTTTGTGAGGCACCAACAATATTTTGCGCAAGAAGCTTAGTAACTGAATCCAAGTGACGATCCACAAAAACAAATGCCGCCACCAGTTGCACCAATACCAGAGGTGTGAAAAAAATAAGCAAGAAACGGCTCATCAAGCCATGCGGTTTCAGAAATTTTAAGGAAGGCTTCCAGAGAGTCTTGGGCCATCTCAAACCCATAAAATATACCCCTGATTGCGAATGGTTTGTATATGTTTAGGCTGCCGTGCATCATCTTCCATTTTTTGCCGTAACCGCGTGATTTGAATGTCAATCGCCCTAGCGGAACTAGCACCACCAACCCGCTCAAGCACTTGATCACGATTCACCACTTCTCCAGCCCTTGCCAACAAAAATCGAAGAATTTCTGTTTCAGAAGCTGTCAAAGACACCGTTTTTTCCGCATCTTTTAGTGTTTGCTTCTGCGGGCTAAATACCCATTTACCAATGTAAAAGGTTTGCTCACTTTTGTGGGTTGGAATCATTTTTTGTCGCCGCAATATTGCCCGCATACGCAATAAAAGCTCCTTGGGCTCAAACGGCTTGGGCAGGTATTCATCCACCCCTATCTCTAAACCGCGGATACGATCCTCTGTGTCACTCATAGCGGTTAAAAAGAGAATTGGCAATGTGCTCCCCGCCTTTATTAATCGCCGTGCATAGTCAAGGCCCGACTCCTCTGGCATCATAACATCTAAAATCATCAGATCATAGGCAACGAATTTCAAATGCTCATCAGCTTCTGCTGCCGATGCAACGGCTGTCACAAGAAACCCATTTTCTGACAAGTAACGCGCCAGCAGATCACGCAAACGCTGATCATCATCAACAACCAGAATGTGATATTCTTCAAAACTCATAATTTTAACTATACTTTAAACCATTCATGAAGGCTACGGCTTAAGTTATATGGTTTTAGAGATGGAGCGCTTGGCATGCTGTTTTTTAATGTTTGCAATGGCCTGACCTGGATTTAAGTTTTTCGGACAAGCATTGGTACAATTCATAATTGTATGGCATCGATATACTTTGTCATTATCATCAAGCTCATCAATACGTTGATCTGTTTTGCTATCCCGGGAATCTTCTATCCATCGTTGCGCTTGCAAAAGAACAGCTGGGCCAAGATAATGATCGCCATTCCACCAATAGCTTGGACAACTTGTTGTGCAACAAAAACATAAAACACATTCCCATAAACCATCCAACTTTTGCCGCTCTTCAGGACTTTGAATTTGCTCTGAGTTTTTTGGAGGCTTGGAAGACTTAAGCCAAGGCTCTATCGATGCGTATTGCCTATACATCATGGATAAATCTGGCACCAAATCTTTTAAAATCGGCATATGTGGCAACGGATAGATAATAATATCATTGGTAAGCTCATGAATTGGCTTGATACATGCAAGGGTGTTTACACCATTCACATTCATCGAACAACTCCCACACACACCCTCCCGGCAAGACCGGCGGAAAGTCAATTTCGGATCTATTTGATTTTTTATAAAAATAATCAAATCTAGAACCATGGGTCCACATTGATCCAGGTCAACATAAAAGGTATCTAACCTGGGCTGTTGATCCGTTTCTGGGTCATAGCGATAAATCGAAACCTCTTTAACACGCTTGGCACCATCGGGTTTTGGATAGGTTTTACCACGGACCACGCGTGAATTTTTTGGCAAAGTAAGCTCAACCATTACGCCCTCCTAATACACCCGTTTTACCGGCTTGATTGACTCAACATCACCCGTCAAGGTCTGTGTGTGAACAGGTCGATAAGTACACTTAATTTCATAATTTGGTTGCAACCAAGAAAGAGTGTGTTTTAACCATTCTTCATCATCTCGATCCGGATAATCATCTCGTGAGTGTGCTCCGCGGCTTTCAGTTCGATTTAAAGCACTCACAATTGTCGCCATGGCTTGCTGGGCCAAATTCTGTAGCTCAAGCGCCTCTACCAAATCCGTATTCCAAAATAATGAGCGATCATGCAAATTGAGCTGATCCAGATCAAACATCACTTCCCGCAGCTCACTAACCCCTTGTTTCAGAGAGTCAGCTGTTCGAAACACAGAGCAATATTTTTGCATAATTTTCTGCATTGACTCCCGGACATCAGCTACGCTTTTCGTTCCCTTACCCTGAATTAATTTTTCTAATCGGTTAATACCTTTAGCATACATTTCTGGTTTAAGTGGCTTATGCTGCTTATCTGGCTCTAACACTTCTTTCGCCCGTAAAGCTGCTGCCCGTCCAAATACCACCAAATCAACCAGAGAATTAGTTCCCAAACGGTTGGCTCCATGAACCGAAGCACAGGCCGTTTCACCGATAGCCATCAGCCCTGCCACCGTTGCATCAGGATCCTCTACAGTTGGCCGCAACACTTCTGCACGGTAGTTGGTGGGGATACCACCCATGTTATAATGAACCGTTGGCAAAACCGGGATCGGCTCCTTAGTCACATCAATACCTGCAAACATTTTGGCTGTTTCAGAAATCCCGGGCAGTCTCTCAGCTAATAATTTTGGATCCAGATGATTCAAATGCAAGTTAACGTGATCTTTATTTGGCCCAACCCCACGACCCTCTTGAATCTCAATAGTAATGGCTCGGCTGACTACATCCCGTGAGGCAAGGTCTTTGGTTTGCGGGGCATATTTTTCCATGAACCTTTCACCTTCAGAGTTCGTCAAATAGCCACCTTCTCCGCGCGCGCCTTCAGAAATCAAGCATCCAGCACCATAAATACCTGTTGGATGAAATTGAACAAACTCCATATCTTGCAACGGCAAGCCCGCTTGCAAAACCATCGCGTTGCCATCGCCTGTACACGTATGCGCGCCTGTACAAGAATAATAAGCACGGCCGTATCCGCCTGTTGCTAAAACAACCATATGCGCCTGAAATACATGAATCTTTCCATCTTCAAGGTTCCACGCAACCACACCTTTACAAGCGCCCTCATCATCCATCATCAAATCAAGAGCGATATATTCTATGAAGAATTCAGCTTGTCGCTTTAAACATTGCTGATAAAGTGTGTGCAAAATTGCATGCCCTGTCCGATCAGCTGCGGCACATGCTCTTTGAGCAGGCTTCTTGCCATAATCAACTGTGTGCCCACCAAAATAACGCTGATATATTTTGCCCTCACTATTTCTTGAAAAAGGCACACCCATATGCTCCAGTTCAATCACAGCCTGGGCTGCATTTTTACACATGTATTCAATGGCATCTTGATCTCCAAGCCAATCAGACCCTTTGACGGTATCATAGAAATGGAAGCGCCAATCATCCGGGCCCATATTTCCAAGCGCCGCACCGATTCCTCCTTGCGCTGAAACAGTGTGGCTACGGGTGGGAAAAACCTTTGTCACACACGCCGTTGAAAACCCCGCATCAACCATGCCAAGGGTCGCACGCAAGCCGGCCCCACCAGCGCCAACCACCACCACATCGTGGGTATGAAAAACAATATTATCTCTTAAGCCCCCTGCCATAACGCCTCTAAATCATTTTTAATGCAACCATAATTACATAGGCAAACAAACCAGCCAGCGCGCCAAGAAAAATAGAGATACAACCTTTCACTAGTTTTTTGTTTGCCGGATGATGAATGTAGTCTTCTATAATATCATGCATCTCTAAACCAAAATGATACAAGCCAATCAACACTATTGCTAAAAGTAATAAAGCGTTTTTGGGCACACATAGCCAATCCAAAATTTCAGCTGATGAAGCAGTTCGCAAGTCTGCAACCACCACAGATAAAAACCACAAACTGAACCCTAAAAAAAAGACCAGTGAAATACGATGAGCTATCCATTTCCCAGAGCCTTTGTGCCTTTTATGGTTGTTTTCTTCCTGCAATATCATATCAACTTTCCCCATAAGGCCAAAATTGTGAAAGCCGTCAGAACAAACGTCATCAATACCGCAAACTGACCTGAGGCATAAACTTCTTGCAACGAAAAACCACGTCCCGTATCCCAGACTAAGTAGCGAATACTCGTACCAACAAAAAACCAAAAAACCAACAAGAATAAGCTGACAAGAATCTTACCTGTTAGCGATGTCAAGAACGAGTGTACCATTGTAAAAAAGGTGGGCAGCAGCACCAATGTTGTAAAGTAGCCAACTAAAGCCATAAGTCCACCTAACATCAATACAGCAGAAAACCGATGTAAAATTGATAGAACCGATGTCAGTTGCGGCTTATATATTTGCAAATGCGGAGATAATGGTCTCTTTTTCATAATTAACATCAAAGGTTTGATATGAATCTACCATGCACCTACTTAAGCAAACAACTATCAATTGTAGGCGATGCTTACAATTGATAGAGGCGCGGACAGTTATTTAAATAATCCTCAAAAAGAATAGTAGATATCGTGCGATTTGAAGGAATAGCTTCTCCTTCAATATGCGTAATGTGGCTAATCGCATTCGATGCATGGGTAATAAAAAGTTCATCAGCTGTCTTAATCCACGAAACTTTTGGCGCCTCACACACCACCTCAAAGCCCAAGTGCTTTGCTCGTTCAATTAATCTTTGCCGTGTAACGCCCGGAACGATTGATCCATTATCAGGAGATGTATACAAAACGCCACTCTTTACCATAAAAACATTTGCTGAGGCGCCTTCAATAATTTGATCGTCGCGTGTGTAAATTACTTCTTGCCCCCCTTTATCAATTGCACTTTGCTTTGATAGGATGTTCGGCAGTAAAGCTGTTGCCTTATGTTGACAATAGCGCGATCTTGGATCAGGCATCAACCATACCCTAATCTCTCTGCCTTTTATGAAAGTGGGCATTTTTTTACAAAACATAAACAAAGAGCCCTTACCATACTTGGGGATAGCATGGTTTCGGGGGTAAACCCCACGTGATGCTTGAATATACACCAAACCTTGCTTCATACGCTCTTGCTGTAATAAGCGCGCAATAGGTATTTTCAAAGAAGCTTTCTTCATAAAAGGGTGAATTTTCAATTGTTGCATGCCGGCATAAAGGCGATCAAGGTGCCGGTCATAATCATACACACAGCCCTCATGTACTGTAATTGACTCATATAAGGCATCGCCAAAAACCACTGCCCGGTCATTAACAGAAATTAAGGCATCATTATGCCGGTAGTAAGCACCATTGATATAAACAAATTTCATAGTTTTAAAAAATCTTATCGAGCTCTTTTACCATGGTTTTATGAATAACAACGATTATTTTATCATCCTCTATGAATGTATGATCTTGAGCTTCTACTAGAGGTATCCAAGAATCTTTACGCACTATTCCAGCAACTTTTGTTATACCTTTTTTCTTAAAAAACGTGTCTGTTTTACCAATCAATGAACTGCCGGAATATAAATGAACAGAACACAAAAACCATTCATAACCACCAAATACACGTAATATTTTTACAGCTCTAAAGGGGATGCAGCTCAACATTTCCGAAACAATAATCTCTCGAATACGCACTAAATGCTTTATACCCAAGCTCAGTAAAATATCAAAATAAGTTGCAGAATGGATTAAAACCATAGACTCAGCACTCATTTTTCGCGCTAAAAGAGCTGATAAGATATTGCTCTCATCTTGATCCATACAACAAAGAACCTGAGTTTCTTTCCCAACGCCGGCCTCTTCTAATAGTACTGGATCCAAGGCATTTCCGTTCAAAACGACTGCTTGCTCAAGGCTTTGACTCAGGATTTTCGCCTTGTCTAAATCCTTCTCTATTACTTTCAGGTTTTTTACATTACCTGAACCTGCAAGCCTTTTAGCCAATTCTCCACCAAATCGCCCACCCCCTAATACAACAATATTAGATTGTGGATCTAGAGTTTCTGTGTTTTGTGCGTTAAAGGCCTCAACATCTTGTTCATCAGCACAAAAAAACAAAAGATCTCCAACGTTGATAACATCGTCAAGATTTACTGCATCATAAATCCCTTCTTTTTTTATGATTAATGGGGTTATTTTTACTTGCTGACTTTGCAGCCATTCTTTTAAGCTTAATCCTATAAAATCGTTTTCTGCTTGAAACTCAAAAACACAAAAATAAATTCCCAGATTAGACAATGGATAAATATTTATAAATGCATCATGTACAATGTTGTGGACAACATGTTGTGCAATAGCCTTTTCCGGAGAGATTATTTTATCAATGGCCAGTTGGCTTTTTTGTAATGTTGTTTGGCGATTGCGAGAGGCAAAAACCTGCTGCATAAGATAGCATAGACTAAACCTAACCTGATATATGGTTTTGGCAAAGTGTGCTGCCAATAGATTATTTTCATCTTTGTAAGATGACGCAATAAATAAATCTACGTTGGTAAGGTCTAATTTGTTCAAATCATTAATAGAAGCAGCATTGCCACAAAAACATTGGGCATCAATCTTACTGCTCAGATCTGCTATCCCTGCTGCGTCTTCATCAATCACAATCACATCATGACCCAATTCAGAGAAAAACGTTGCAATAGTAACCCCGGGCTGCGACAAGCCATATATAACTATTTTCATAAGCTTGCTCCAAAATGGTTAATTTAAATACTCTCTTCTTGATCCAAAGCAATACCAAGAGACTTTAACTTTCTATGTAAAGCTGTACGTTCCATACCAATAACATCAGCTGTTTTTCTAATGTTGTTGTGATTGCACTTTAATTGGAATAACAAATAGGCCCGTTCAAATTTATCACGAGCTTCTTTTATTGGCCCACTAAAATACGCCTCCAAACTTGGCTTATCTTGTTCTTGAGCTTGCTTGTTAAAATCAGCAGGCAAATGTGTTGATTTAATTTCTAAATCTGTGTCGGCCATTTTAATAAGCGCTGCCTCAAGAACATTATTCAATTGACGTACGTTTCCTGGCCAGGCGCATTTTAAAAGCTGATACCGTACTTCCGGAGATATGGTTATACTTTTCTTCTTCGCCGAAAGCTTTGATAAAAAGAACTCGGCCAAAACAGCTATATCTTCATTGTGATCCCTTAAATTAGGTAAAATAATTTTGGTGATTGCCAAGCGATGAAATAGATCTTCCCTGAGCCCACCGCGATACGCATCAGAATAAGGTTCGCCCCTAGGAATTAAAAGCGTTGAAAAAATCCGAACATCCACAGTTATCTGACTACTGCCACCAATCCTGTTAAATTTAGAAGACTGCAACATATGAACCATTGGTGCATGTAAAGACTTTGGCAAATCTCCAATATTCTCCAACAGAACTGTACCACCGTTTGCGCGCTCTAAAATACCAACATGAACCACCGGGTATTGGTTAACGTCTTTTGACTCAGATCCAAAAAACCTCTCTGAAAAATTTTTCTCAGTCAAAGAAGAACAATCAACTGTAATAAATGGTTTATGAGAGCGTGGTGAATGATAATGGATATATTCAGCCACATGAGTTTTCCCTGCACCAGATTCACCAACAATCATTACCCGCGCCTGGCCTTTTGCTATTGTATCTGTGTCTTTTCGTAAGTTTTCCATTTGTTTGGTTGTGCCAATAATCTTAATGTCGCTCACAACTTTTGAACGAAGCGATTCAATTTCTTCAGCAAGCTTCACCATCTGTTCGGCTTTGCTCAACAAACTCGATAGCTTTTCGCTTTGGAAGGGTTTTTCAATAAAATCAAATGCCCCTTTTTTCAAAGTAGAAACAGCCGTTTCAATCGTGCCATGACCACTCATCATAATTGTGACAATCTCTGGATGCTTACGTTGAATAATGTCCAAAATCGCAATTCCATCAAAACGCTTATCGTTCAGCCATATATCCAATAAAACAATCTGTGGTCGATGCCTCTCAATTAAGCGCAACGCCTCTTCGCTATCTCCAGCTGCATAGACTGTGTAGCCTTCATCTTCAAGGAATTCGCTTAATAGAACTCGAATATCTGCTTGGTCATCAACAACCAAAACCCGAATAGACATGTATACTTAACTCAAACTTTACGCGACAATGGTATCGCAATTTCCACAATCACACCACGAGTTTTACCTGGTTTTAATTGAACCGTTCCATCGTGATTTTCAAGAATGTTCTTTACAATCCCAAGTCCCAAACCTGTGCCGCCCTGGCTATAGGTCACGTAGGGATCAAACAGTTGGTCCAAATCCACGTTTTTTGGCAGACCTTTACCATTATCTTCGATCATGATCACACAATTTTCTTTGACTTGCTCTACGCGAATAATAATTTTAGGTTTTTTCTGCGTTGTTAATGATTCAATAGCGTTTTTTAAAACATTGGTAAGAGCTTGCATAAGCAAATTGCCATCAACTGAAAATGTCAATTCTTTCATAGCCGGTTCTTCAATCACAAATTCAATATGTGGGTAGGCAGCTTTCTGTAATCCCACTGCCTTGGTAACAAGCGATAACAAATCAACTTTCTCAAACTTTGGTGCAGGCATTCTTGAAAAGTCACTAAAAGCATTGATCAAGCTTTGTATCTGTTGAACGTATCGCAAAATAGTATCAACATAATCAGAAAATTGTGTTTTACCTGTTTCAATTTGATCAACAAATTTCTTACGCAAACGCTCTGTTGCAAGCTGAATAGGCGTGAGGGGATTTTTTATTTCATGGGCAATTTGCCGCGCCACATCTGCCCACGCAGCTTTCTTTTGTACCATCATAAGATCAGACACATCTTCTATGGTCACAAAATAATTTGCCAATCGATTTTCATCTTGTTCGGTTAAAATCTTTATCGACAAGGTATGTTCAACTCCTTCAATCAAGATTTTTCGCTGAATAGAAGAAGGCACAGTTTGATCTTGATCAAAAACGTCTTTGAAAAGAGGAAGAGCCTTTTCAATTTTCTGACCGATGAATTTTGAAATATTTTTCTGAAAAATCTTTTTTGACGGATCGTTTGCAAAAAGGATTTTTCCCTCATAGTTCACATTGATCACAGTTGACGAAATGTTGGTCAAAATTGATTCTACAAAATGGCGACGTTGGCTCAATTCTTTGTTGACGGCCAGAAGGTCTGCTCGCTGCGTTTCCAATTGTGTTGCCATATTATTGAAGGTTCGCCGCAACGTATTAATCTCATCCTTTTTATTATTTTCAATTACTCTTACTGACAAATCCCCTTTAGCCATTTTCAAAGAGGCTTCTGATAATTCTTCCAGTGGATAAATCAGCCGATTAGCAAACCGCAGCCCAAAAACCAATGCCGCAATAAGAACCAACAGCGACACCACAATAAATATCAAAATAAATGTCAGTTCTATTTGTCGCCGTGAATCTAATAACTTTTTATAATCATTCACATTTAACTCAGCCTTTTTCAAATAGTTCAAAACATCTGAGTCAACAAAACGCCCTACATATAAATACAAGGGTTGCTTGCTGCCAATGCGCACAATCGCCCGCAATCGGTCATCTTTACCACTATCAATTAAAATAGCCTTTGACTCTGGGGCGCTTGTATTAATCTCACGGATCACCTTTGGCGGAATTGGCTCAAAACCCATGGCAAAAGTCAGCGATGAACGCGTTATAACTTGTTGCTGCGCATTGTAAATCAGGGCTTCTTTCATACCTCGCAGGTCAGCCATCAAACTGAAATGGTTACTAAGCTCTGCTGGGGGAAATGACAAAATATCCAAGTTATTGCTAATATCTCGTGCCAAAAGCAACGCATCTCTCTGCATAAGCTGTTGGTTTTCATGCAAATATGAACGGGCAACGCTAATGGATTCTCGCAGAACATTTTGCACTTTATCATTAAACCAGGACTGCACACCGTAATGAAAAAACAATGTCGAAAAAGCAATCATGATAACGGCAGGAATAATTGCCACACCCCCAAATAATGTAACGATGCGGAAGTGAAGCTTGGATCCCTCAACCTTCTTAAAAAAACGCCTCCACAGTTGAATAATCATGGCGACCAGGATTAATGCCACCAATGTCAACACAAAACCAAACCCACTAAAGAGCATTTTTTGATTAACAAACGCCGGCACGATCCCCTTAAAAAATAAGTAATAAGCCCCAAAGGAAGCAACCAAAGCAGCTAAAAAAATCGACAGAATAAAAAACTTTTTCTTAAGAAAATTCATCGGCTCTATATATCCAAAAATCAATATCCGCTTAAACGCTTAATCAATTTTATAGAGATTCAGTTTATTACGCAAAGTATTCCGGTTCAGGCCCAAAACCTTTGCAGCTTTAGATTGATTGTGATTAGTCTTTTTCATGACCTTTTGAATCAATACTTTTTCAACCTCTTGGCAAACAACTGCATGCAAGTCATTGATTTCATAGAAGTTTGGGTGAGAATCAATGAATGAATCAAAGTACGACTGCACCATAGACTCAAGATCTGATTTACTTTTTTTAAGATGGTTATCGTCATTAGAAATATCAGATTTTTTAAAAAGAGCAGATGTCATGCAACGGCACTCTGTTCAAGATTAGTATAAAAAAACGAGTGAATAAGATCTTTTATTTCTTTGTATGATCCAGACTGATTTATGGCCACACGAAACTCAGCCGATCGATCAAGCCCTTTGCTATACCAACCCAAATGCTTTCTCGCCAACTTAACTGCGGTTTGCTCGCCGTAATGATCCATCATATCTTTTACGTGTCGCTCAACGGTTGCAACCCGCGTTTCCAATGAGGGTTCTGATTTTTTCTCCCCTGTACGCAAATAATGCATAATCTGCTGAATCAGCCAAGGCTTACCATAGGTAGCACGGCCAACCATCACCCCATCGGCGCCCGACAGCTTCAATGCTTGGTCCACATCATCACACGTCTTAATATCACCATTTACAATCACAGGCACTTTAACAGCATCCTTAACTTGGCGAATAAACGCCCAATCCGCCTTACCATTATATAACTGTGTTCGGGTTCGACCATGGACAGTGATCATCTTAATTCCTAAATCTTCCGCAGCTTTTGCTAAACTCGGCGCATTACGATTTTGGTCATTCCATCCAGTACGCATCTTTAAGGTTACGGGCACATCAACTGCATTCACTGTAGCTTCAATAATACGTTTTGCGTGATCTTCATCTTTCATCAACGCTGAACCAGCAAAGCCATTCACTACTTTTTTAACTGGACACCCCATATTGATATCAATAATATGCGCCCCGCGATCCACATTTAATTTTGCTGCCTCTGCCATCACCTTTGGATCACACCCTGCCAACTGCACTGCCATAGGAAACTGCTCTGGTTCTGATTGCGCCATCATCAATGATTGCCGTGTTTCTCGAACCATAGCTGCGCTGGCAATCATTTCAGATACCACCAACCCAACACCATTTTTCTTAACCAACCTGCGAAAAGGAAGGTCCGTCACCCCAGACATAGGAGCAAGAATAACAGGATCATCAATCTTAATAGGTCCAATGTATATCGGTTTCATCACTAAACTGCTTAAATATTAGGCAGTTTTAGCGAATTCTAACACCGTTTGCAACTTAATATATCTTAATTCGTCTCATGAAATATGCGCAAAACTTCTTGCCCAGCCAATTCACTTGGATATTGTCCGCCTCCACGCAGTTGTTCTAAACACAACTGCGCTTCCTTTACTTGATCCATACGCTGAACCTTGTTTTTAACCAGCTCAACAACTTTTGATGCTATTAGGTCTGGCCTACACTTCTCTTGCAAAAATTCTGGGATCACTTCTTTAGCGGCCAAAATATTTAATAAACAAACAAATTTTGTTTTCAGCAGTCGCTTAGCAATCATCGCTGTCAACCAATGCACTTTATAAGCAATCACCATCGGCAACTTTGCTTTTGCCAACTCCAATGCCACTGTTCCCGATGCAGCAACGGCAACACTGCAAGCGGCATAAGCATCTTGCCGCCTCTCTTGACCCAGAACACAAACAGGAACAGACCATGATTTGATCCGATCTTCAATCATATCCCGCAAATGCTCAACCACTGGTATAACCACCGCACAATTAGGAATTGTCTGTTTCACCCTCTCCAGAACCTTTTCAAATACCGGCAGCAAACGCTCAACTTCTTTGATACGGCTGCCTGGCAAAACAGCAATTAGCTCTATACCCGTATCAATTCCATATTGCTGCCGAAAATCTTGCGCCGACCCAAGCGGCTCTTCAAAAGCCAATGGATGGCCCACAAAAACCGCTTTTTGTTTTTTACCTTCTTTGAAATATGGCGGTTCAAAAGGATACAAGCACAAGATTTGATCAAACAATTGATTAAATTTTTTAGCCCGGCCAGGCCGCCATGCCCATACTGTTGGCGCCACATAATGGATTAGTTTTGCTCTGGCACTCCTGTCTCGCAGTCTTTTTGCTAACCGCTTATTAAAGCCTGGTAAGTCAATAGTCACAACCACATCAGGATCTGCTTCCACAATTTTATCAACAGCTTTGTTTAGCTTCTGTCGTATAGTTTGCACAGAACCCAAAACTTCAACCAAACCCAACAAATTTAAGCCAGCAATTGGAAAAAATAAGTCCAATCCCTCAGCTTCCATCCGCGGACCACCTAAGCCTGAAAAAATGAGTGGCCGCCTGCTTTGCTTCTTCATGGCCTGCATAAGGGAAGCACCCAGCATATCGCCCGAATCCTCCCCTGCAATGAGAACGATCTTCAAAGGTTTATTAGCTGAGAGTGATTTATTCTTTGACGTAGCCATAGACAAATATGCCCTTTTTGTTGGCTTTGGCAAGTGTCTGATCAAGATCCAAAATCAGTGAAGATCCTGCTTCAAGCGCCACACCAGCCAAGCCACAGTCAGCTAGTTGATCAATCGTATCAGGGCCAATAGCGGGTAAATCAGCCAGTTTTGTTTGCTGTGGCTTTGCAGCTTTAATCAACGCACCTGTTTTTTTATCTTCACGCTTTAAAGCCTTTGTGCGCTTAATCATTTCAGCTGTTCCCTCAATGCCTTCAACGGATAGAACCAATCCATGCTCAACAATCACTGCCTGCCCTACATCAAGCGCACCCAATGTCTTAGCTACATCAAAACCCCTGTCCATATCTCGAAAAGCATCAGCATCAGGTTGAACAGTCGTCAATACGCCCTTTGGTGTCAGGGCCTGTGGAATAAAGTCGTGCGGCGCCTGCACTTCGAAGCCTTCTTTTGCAAGGGCATCAATAACCCATGACAATGTTTGATCATCTCCTGAACGGAACAGCTTCATACGTGCCAGCCATTTAACGCCCTGCCAATCAAGCTTTAACTTATCCAAGCTCGGCCTTTTCACAGAGCCTGCTAACGTTAAAACTTTTACATCATTTTCGCGCAACATTTTTAAAATCAGGCCCACAGAGCCCATCGCCACAACTACATGAGGATAATTTTGATACCAATCCCTCTGATTTTGCCCTTCAAGAACAACTAAAAAGAAAGGCTGTTGATTTGCCTGTAATGCCTCTGCAACCAGCTTTGGCAAAAGGCCACCTCCACATAAAATCCCTACTTTGCCGCCGGCATGCATACGGTTCTCGTTGAATCTTTTTGAATGAATTGGACCATGTTGTGGATCAATACATTATCATTATATTTTTCAGCAACAAACTCAACCCGCTCATTAAAGCTACCTTCATCAGCAAACAACAACCGGTAAGCAAAACGCAGCTCATCAATTTTTTCGCGTTCAAATCCTCGTCGTTTTAAGCCTACCAAATTCAACCCACGTAATGAAGCCCGATTGCCATAAACAGATCCATAAGGAATAACATCGTTTTCAACGCCTGACATTCCACCCACAAACGCATGATCACCAATCCGCACAAACTGATGAACGCCTGAAAGCCCGCCAACAATAACGTAATCGCCTAAAATACAATGTCCGCCTAAAGAAACATGGTTGGTTAAAATCACATGATCACCGACATGACAATCATGCCCAACATGTGCACCTGTCATCAGAAAACAATTATTCCCAATGGTGGTTTTATTGCCCCATTTAGGTGTACCAACATTTACAGTCACATGCTCACGCAGAATGCACCCACTGCCAACAATTAACTCACCACCTGATTCAATAACTTCTTTGTTAAATTGTGGCGCTGAACCCAACGAAACAAAGGGAAAAACTTGGGTTTTCGCATGAAGCGTTACCCGTCCAGAGATCACCACGTGGCTCTGAATCTGCACGTCTTCATGAATTACAACGCCTGCGCTAATATGGCTATAAGGACCAATTGACACACCTTCAGCAATCTCAGCGCCGGGCTCAATAATTGCAGTGGGATGTATCATTGAAGTCATTTTAAGATTTTTTCTCAGCGATCATGGCTTTGTATTCTGCTTCCGCACACAGCTCATCATCAACGTAGGCTTGGCCTTTAAATTTCCAGACCATTCCTCGGCGTTGTATGCTTTTTACCCGCAACTCAACGCGATGCCCTGGCAAAACCGGTCGAACAAATCGCGCATTGGCTATAGACATAAAATAAACGACAGCATCTTCTGGTTTTAGTTTACTGTCTTCAAAGGCAAGGCCATACATTACCAAAATACCGGAAGTTTGCGCCAATGCTTCAATAATCAAAACACCTGGCATAATGGGTTGTTCTGGAAAGTGTCCTTGAAAAAATGACTCATTGATTGTCACATTTTTAATACCCACAGCCTCTTCATGTAGTTCTGTTATATGAACCTGATCAACCAACAGCATGGGGTATCTGTGGGGAATTAACTTAACAATTTCATTATAATTCAAAATTTTTGGATCAGACATTATTTCCTCGTTTTGTTGATAGGCGCGCTAAAAAGGCCGACTGGCGACGCCATTGTAAAATTGGCATGACAGGAGTTCCTCCCATAACTTGATTCGCTTCAATAGATCGGTGAACACCACTTTGGGCAGCAATTTTCACACCATCTCCAATAGTAATGTTATCAGCAACCCCAACTTGGCCACCCATCATAACATAGTTACCAACGTCAACACTGCCAGAAATACCAACTTGGGAGACGATCACACACCCCTTCCCAATCTTAACACCATGGCCAATTTGTACCAAATTATCGATGCGCGACCCTTCACCAATGATCGTTTTTGTCAAAGCACCTCGATCAACACATGTATTAGCACCAATTGATACATTATTTTCAATAATCACACTTCCCAATTGTGGCATGTCAACAGGCGCACCCTGATCCATAACAAACCCGAATCCAGCTTGGCCAATTGCCGATCCATTCCAGATCACCACATCATCACCAATTTGGCTGGCTTGAATACTCACATGATCATGAATACGACAGTTTGATCCAAGCTTAACACCTGGACCAATCGAAACATGGTTGCCAATACAGGTGTTTGAACCAATCTCAGCATTATTAGCAATCACCGAACCCAAACCAATTTTTACACTTGGATCTAGTGTATTCTGATCAATCAACAAACTCCCATCAAACGGTGCATCCCAACCAGCAAACATCAAATCAGCCAATTGGGCAAAATGCTGATATGGTCTTTCGGTCCAGATCAATGCACCTTCATAATCCGCAAGCGCTTCAGCCTGGTCGCGGCGCACGAAGCATGCTGATGCCTGCGTCTTTGCAACTCTATTTTTTAAACGCTGGGCGTCATAAAAAGTAATGGCACCTTTTTTTGCTTCTTCAAATCTCACAACGTCCAAAATTTCAAGCGCCGCATCACCCCCTGTCTTTTCCAAGCCAAAGCGATCAGCAATTGATGCAATTGAAAGTTTGTTTTTAAGGGGAAAGTAACACTGCTCAACCATTGCAACCGATATCCATCAAGATTTTTCAGACCCCTTTAAAGCACCAAAGATTTCTTCGTTTTTCTTTGACAAGTTCGATTCAACTTGTTTAGTACAATCAAGTGAATCTGATGCCTCTAGAACACCACCTCGTGGTAGGATCAGTTGATATCCCTCTTTTGTGCCAAACTCTTTCAAAGTTTGACGCAAAGCATCAGCAAATTTTTCTTCAACTCTCAACACCAACTCTTGAAGCATTTTTCGTTTTTCTTCTTCTTTTTTAAGCGCTTCCTGCACTTTTTCTTCAAAACTCTTCAAACGTTGTTGAAACCCTACAGGCTCTGTCATTTTTGGATTCTTTTGTAAGTTTTCTTTAATTACATCTAGTTCAGATTTTTCCTTTTTTAACTCTGTTTCAAGGCCAGAAAATTCTGCTTTGAACTCTTCTGCAATTTTAGCCAATTCCGCTTCTATTTTTTTACGATATGGTTCTTGCAGCGCATCAAGGTCTACCACACACAGGCGAAAAGACCCAGAATTTCCTGAAACAGTACTGGCCATCGCACTTTGCGATAAGCCAGCCACACCAATCAACAATAACAACAAAAATTTCAACATATTTAACTCCTTATTAAAAACGACTTGAGCCCATACTAAAGATGATAGCACGTTTTTCATCTCCTTTAGCAGATGTAATGGCATGCCCATAATCAATCGTAATCACGCCCATTGGTGAGGCCCAGCTCACACCAAGACCAGCTGCCGAACGAATCTTCTTACTATTGTAAACGCCGATCTGCCCGGTATGTATTCGGTTGTACTCAGCAACACGCTTTTTAATCTTACTATCCCACAATGTACCTGCATCAATAAATGTATGGCCACTAACTGCCATATCTTCAGGTAACCCAAGTGGGAAGTTAACTTGCGCCGACATCATAATGCTTCGGTCCCCCCCTAAGGATGATTCATTATACTGCGTGCGGTTTCCAGGTGCAGCAAACCCATGTGGACCAACCCCACTGTAGTCAAAACCACGCAAAGTGTTACCACCCATCATAAATTTGTCACTTACCCGAATACGGCGACCACCAACTTCACTCATCATTCCAGCTTGCGCATGCAACTCAAGAATCACTTTTTCCGTTAGTTTTTGGTAATAAGCACCAGAAAGCGTATTTTTTAAGTACTTAACTTTCCCACCAACACCAGCAAATTCATTACCAAGGCTTAATAAATATCCATCCGTTGGCTTTAGACGGTTATCCCTATAATCCAATGACAGGTCATGCCCAACCGCTGAGGTCATAAATTTACCCTTATCCATGGCAATTAATGGGTAAACGCCTGTACCGGGAGTGCCAATCTCATCTCTAGAGATTTGATAACTCCACCGTTGAATTAAGTGCTCAGTTAAAAAGTAGCTGATCCAGTTCCGAATCCCGATGCTTTTTTCACTGTAAGATGAATCCGAATCGCGGTTAACCTTCATACCAAAGATCCCAACCCCGTAAGCTAAATCACGGCCAAACAAGTTTGGGTTAATAAAGTCGGCAGAAATTGATTTTCTTTTCTTTGCAATCTCTAGAGCACTAGATAATTCATAGCCACGGCCAAATAAGTTTCGCTCAGCCAAGCGAATCATTCCAAGCGGCCCGTCCAAGGTTGCAAATCCAATACTAAAGTTAATATCACCCGTTGATTGCTCTTTAACTGTAATCGTTGCATCTCTTAGGGCTGACTCACCAAATTTAACTTTCTCTGTGTCAATTTTCACTTCTTTAAAGAAACCAAGGTAGTTTAATCGTCTTTCCGAGTTACGAAGTTTACTTTGATTAAGAGGATCCCCCTCAGCGAAACTCAGCTCACGACGAATCACTGCATCAACCGTTCTTTCGTTACCCTTAACGTGAATCTGATTAATGAAAATCCGTGGCGCTGGTTTAATAATTAACGTGATGTTCATTTTGTGATTTTTCTCATCCACATCACTAGTTGGGGAGATATCAACAAATGAAAACCCTTGCTTGGTAACAGCATCAGTCAAGTCGTCGATCATCGTTTCAACATCTTGCGCCGAATACCAATCACCGTCTTTGGGCTTAATGACCTTCTCTAATGACTCTAGATCTAATCCTTTTATCTGATTTTCCAGTTGAATTGTGCCAAACTTGTAACGCTGCCCCTCATGCAAGTTAAAGGTAATGATAAATCCACGGTAATCTCTCATTAGCTGCGCTGTAACTGACTGCACTCGAAAGTCAACATACCCTCTGTTCAAATAGTATTTTTTTAATTGCTCACGATCAATTTCCAGCTTGTCTTGATCAAAAAAGTCATCCGATGAAAAGAACTTCCACCATGCACTTTCTTTTGTTGAAATTGCCGCAGACAAGTCCCAGTCACTAATATCTTTATTGCCAACAAAGTTTATGGCATGAATCTTAGCCGGATCGCCCTCTTCAATCTCAAACACCACATCAACCCGGTTATAGTCGCGTTTGATAATTTTAGGGAAAACCCGTGCACTGAAAAAACCTTTTGAACGATATATCGCCAACAAGCGTTGCACTTCGTATTTAATTTTTTCTTCGGTGTAAGTCGCACGTGGTTCAATTTTCATTTTAGTTTTAAGCAGCTTTTCTTTAACACCAGAATTTCCCTCAAAAGCAATATCATTTATTGTTGGGTATTCAGCTACACGAATCATTAAAACGCCCTTATCAAGGTCGACAACCAAATCACGAAACAGGCCTGTTTTATAAAGTTTTTTTAGAGAGCCATTCAAAGTTTCATCGTTCACAAACTGCCCAACCCGCAGATCAGCAACACTAATAATATGGCTCGGATCAACCCTTACATTTCCTTTAACCTCAATACGTTCAATGGTGCCATCAGCCAACACTATGGCTGGCATAATAAAAACAGCATAAATAAAAAAACGTTTTAGGGTACGAATCACAGAATCCTCTTTCAAAAATTAAATTAACTAAAAACTTTCAAGATTTTATCGATAAAACCAAATCTCTTTACATCATTCCAATGGGCAAAAACCATCAGCGCCAACAGTAAATAAAGCCCTATTTTGAATGAAATTTCTTGAATTTTCTCTGGAACTGGTTTGCCGCGAATCCATTCAATCATACAAAACAGAACATGCCCGCCATCAAGCATGGGTACGGGTAGCAAATTCAAAACACCCAAACTAACAGATAAAACAGCAATGAATTCGAATAAGGCAAAAACACCCTGATCAGAGAAGTCTTTTGCCCCTTTAGCTATAGAGAACATACCACCTAGGCTGGATGCATCTTCACTACCTGTCACCATATTATACAAACCAGTAAAAATACGGCCTATCAGCTCAACAGTAAATTTAGCAGCTTCAATAATAGCTGCGCCAACACCATACACTTTTTGCATTGGCATAATGCCAATCCCAGGAACAGTTGTACCTGCATCAGTGGATGGCCGCGGTTGTGCAATCAAATCATATTCAACTTCGTTACGTTTAACCTTAATAATCAATTTATGATCAATATTATTATGAACAGCTTTAATCACATCACGGAAGTTTTTGATCGCGATTGGTTGAATTTTTTTGTCTTCTTCTAATGGCAAGATACTAATAATACGATCTCCCGCTTTCATCCCAGTCATATCAGCTGCGCCGCCTTCAATAACCTGCCCAACCACGGGATCAAGCTCTTTTTTTCCAACTGTCGCAAAAACCATCGCAAAAAAGAGCATGGCTGTTATGAAGTTGGCCACCGGCCCTGCAACAGAAACTAAAATACGTTGCCAAGGCTTCTTCAAATGAATCATCTTTTGTTGTTCAGCCTTGCTTGCTTTTTTCATTGATTTTTGATCCGGTCGGCTCGCCGCATCAGAATCGCCAAGCATCTTAACAAACCCACCTAGAGGAATAGCACACACCTTCCAGCGCGTACCATGCTTATCGTTCACGCCAAACAACTCTGGTCCAAACCCAACAGAAAAATCTGTTACGCCAACGCCGTTCCAGCGCGCCACCCAGTAGTGCCCAAGTTCATGCAAAACCACAACAACAGATAAAACAATTAAAAAGGGAAGAATATAACCAATCGCCGCAAATATTGTGTGAAGAATGTCCATTAAAGTCTCCTAAAGCTTCTGGTGACTTTAATCTAAATTCTCAACATTCTCAAGAAAAACCGAAGGGAATTCTTGATTTGGCAACTGCTCAGAAAACACATCCGGATAAAGCCAAACCATAACCGCCAACAATAAGACCGTTGCAAAAAAACCATCCAATCGATCTAATACACCTCCATGGCCCGGAATGATATCTCCACTATCTTTAAATCCATGATATCTTTTGATAGCCGATTCAAATAAATCACCCAAAGAAGAAACAATCGCCAACAATCCATTGGTTAACAAAAATAAAGACAAAGGCATCTCAACATTCAACTTTTGGTGCAGAATCCACCCAACAACCAGAACAAGCAAAATGCCACCAGCCAATCCCGCCCAGGTTTTTTTTGGGCTAATCCGTTTGGCAAGTTTTGGTCCTGCGAATAATTTACCAAAAATCAATCCACCTGTATCATTGGCAGTAGCGATTAACGCCGCCCAAACCAATACATGCATGTATTTTGGAAATAGCTCTATCAAGGCAAAACAAGCAAAAATAGGCAATCCAACATATAAGAAGCCAGCCCCCATCCAAAAAAAACCACGCCGCCAAGTCAGCCAGCTCATAAACATTGATCCTGAACAAACCAAAAACAACCACCCAAAACCAGCGTATACATAGCCAAAATAGATTTGCAAAAACCCCATTAACAGCATGACCATCATAAATCGGCGCGCTCTTTTTTTCTGAGTGATCCGTGTCATAGAGCACCACTCACCACATGCAATAACCGTAATGACCGCTAATAAAATTTGGGTCCCGATCGCCCCTGTTAAAAAAGCTGTCGCGATGATCAAAATCAGTACCAAGCTTGAAGAGAAGCGCTTAAAAAAACGCATCATTTGCTCTTTAGAGCTGTTCTGATATTTTCCCATAACGTCTTTCTCTATTTTGAAAATCAGCGAGAACCCTATGAAAATCCTCAAGCCCAAACGCTGGCCAAGGTTTTTGCACAAAGGAAATCTCACTGTAAACACTTTGCCAAGGCAAAAAATTACTCAATCGTTGTTCTCCACTGGTCCGAATGATCAAATCCACGTCAGGTAAGTCATGCGTATAAAGATTCGCTTGTATATCAGCCTCATTTATATCACTTGGGGAGCCGCCATCCTTGTGCATTTTTTCTAATAATTTTTGGACCGCATGGGTTATTTCTTGTCGGCCGCCATAGCCAATTGCCAAGGTTAAATGAAAACGATCAAAGTCACGTGTCTGCTCTTCTGCCTTCTTCATTATAGTAAGGGTCTTATCAGGCACTTTTGAAAAATCGCCAATGAAGCGGATCCGAATTTTTCGTTCAGTGAACTTATCAAATTCTCGCTGCAAACTCTCGCGCAATAAAGTCATGAGACCAAATACTTCATCTTTAGGCCTCAACCAATTTTCACTTGAAAATGCATAGGCCGTTAAGTATTGAATCCCTAGCCGCTGGGCTTCTTCCCCAATCAACTGTAGTGTTTTACGGCCACGTTTGTGACCTTGCAAACGGGTCAAACCAGAACCTTTAGCCCATCGCCCGTTGCCGTCCATAATTAATCCAATATGGCGAGGCAGTTTGGTAAAAGAAGGAGTCGATACTTTTTTCATAACCTTAAACGGTCATGATATCTTTTTCTTTAGCACTCAGTAAATCATCGATTTTTTTAATGTGCTCATCGGTGTGTTTTTGCACACCTTGAGTAAAGGAATGCGCTTCATCTTTGGAGATTTCGCTATCTTTTTCCAGCTTCTTAATCTCATCAATTTCATCACGACGCACATTACGAATGGCAATCCGAGCTGTTTCTGCGTACTTAGCCGCAATCTTGGTCAATTCACGCCGGCGTTCTTCGTTCAACTCTGGAAGATGAATGCGCATACTATCCCCATCAACCGTTGGCGTCAAACCCAAGTCAGAATCTAGAATTGCTTTTTCAACTTGTTTGACCATTGACTTATCCCACACCTGAACTGATAGCGTTCTTGATTCCGGCACTGCAATAGTTGCAACCTGATTTATGGGCGAAAGAGTCCCATAAAAATCAACACGGATTTGATCAAGCAATCCAGCTGAAGCCCGGCCGGTTCTCAAGGATCCAAGCTCTTTACGAAAGGTTTCAATGGTTTTGTCCATGCGCGCCGTAAGGTCGCTGTAATCATATGACATATTTTGTCTCCTATTTCATTCTTGTATATAGCACAGTTGGATCATTCTGAATAATTTTAAGAATATTCTCAACAGGTAAAAGTGAATAAACAATTAACTCTAAATTGTTTTCTTTTGCCAGAACATAAGCTGCCTGGTCCATCGCCCCTAGCTTTGTTACGTCAACATCAGAATAACTCAAGTTAGCATAGTGTTTAGCACCAGCGTTTTGCGCCGGGTTAACGTCATAAACCCCTGGAAATTTAGTCGCTTTAAACATGCAATCACAATTCATTTCCAAGGCTCTTACCACGCCACAAGTATCAGTTGTCAGGTATGGCATGCTCAACCCCCCAACAAAAATAATAACTTTACCCGCAGCAATATCTGCCTGATGCTTCGATGCATTGAACACCTCTGTCAAACCAGCATACGGTTGATTTGACACTAATGTTGACGCAACATCAACGGTTTTCAATGCATCTTGCAAAGCAACACCATTCATAACAGTTGCCATCATCCCAATGTTGTCTGCCCCAACTCGAGTAATCAGCTCAGCGCAATGTTCAGCGCCTCGGAAAAAGTTACCGCCACCCACAACAAGACAAAGCTCAATGCCAGTTTGTTTAACCTTCTTAATCGTATTTGCTAAATCACCGAGAATCTTTGAATCATAACCATGGCTTTGACCACCACGCAGAACTTCCCCTGAAATTTTCAGAAGGATGCGTTTATACGGCAAACCCTGGTCAGACATCATCCCCCCCCTGTTCAAGGCGTGATTTTAAGAAACAATACTTGAAACTTCAGCAGCAAAGTCACCGGTTTCAACTTCAATGCCTTCACCTAATTCAAAACGTTCAAAGCCAACCAACTTAATGCTGGAACCTAAATCCTTTTCAGCCTGAGCAATAACATCACGCACAATTGATTTACCATCAATCATATAAGTTTGGTCGAGAAGAACAATCTCTTGTAAATATTTATTGATACGGCCATCAACCATTTTATCAACAAACTCTTCTTTTTTACCTGACTCAAGCGCATTCTGACGGTACACTTCACGCTCTTTATCAATCAAATCTTGGCTCACATCTTCGCGAACCAAAGCCACTGGACGCGCTGCGGCAATGTGCATAGCAATCATCTCACCAAGCTCACGCAATTTATCTTGATCAGCTTCTGACTCCAACGCCACCAATACACCAATCCGTCCCATCTCCGGCGACACAGCACCATGAACATAAGAAGAAACCACGCCTTTGTTCACAGCCATTTCTGCCACGCGGCGTAAAACCATGTTCTCACCAATCACACTAATTAAGTTGGTCAACTCTTCCGCAACAGAACGCTGATCACTATAAGCGACTGATTTTAAAGCTTCAATGTCAGCAACGCCTGCCGGGATCAAAGATAAAACTTTTTTTACATACGCTTGGAAACTGTCATTTTTGGCAACAAAGTCTGTTTCAGCATTAATCTCAACCATTACCCCTGATTGGCCAGAACTTTTACAGGCAACCAAGCCCTCAGCTGCCGCTCTACTTGATTTCTTAGCAGCTTTTGACAAACCCTTAACCCGAAGCCATTCAATGGCTTTTTCCATATCGCCATCAGATTCCAAAAGCGCTTTTTTACAATCCATCATACCGGCGCCTGTTCTTTCACGCAGATCCTTAATTTGTGCTGCACTTGACATGATCTTCTCTCCTTAATTTGGTTCTATTATGATTTTGCTTCTTCGGCTACTTCCGTTGCCTCAACAATAACTTCTGATTCAGTTGGCGCAGGCTCTGCTAATTCTGCCGCTTCCCCAACGACCATCTCTTCAACCAACTCAGCGCTTTCACCAATGTCTTTTCCTTTCGAAGCAGAGCGGTTTTGACGTCCCGCCGTAGCTGCTGCAGAGAACAGATCACAGTACATTTCAATTGAACGAATCGCATCATCATTTCCAGGCACAGGGAATGTAATGCCTGCAGGGTTAGAATTTGTGTCCAAAATACCAACCACAGGAATATTCAATTTGTTGCACTCCGCAACCGCAATATGATCACGGTTCACATCCAATACAACAGCCATGTCTGGCACGCCGTTCATATCCAAAATTCCACCTAAGACGCTTTTAAGCTTTTCAACTTCACGCTCAAGTTTTAACTTTTCTTTTTTAACCAAGTTGCTGTTTTCATCAGCCAGCTGTTCTTCAAACTGTTTTAAGCGGCTAATTGAATTTGAAACTGTTTTCCAGTTGGTCATCATACCACCCAACCAACGGTGGTTCACATAATACTGACCAGCTTTTTCAGCCGCTTCCTTCACAAGTTTTGATCCTTGGCGTTTGGTTGAAACGAATAAAATCTTTCCACCAGTTGCTGCCACATCGTGCACAGCTTGCAAGGCTACGCGCAGCAAAGGCGCTGTTTTTTGCAAATCAATAATGTGAATTTTGTTTTTTTCACCAAAAATGTAGGTGTGCATTTTTGGGTTCCAGCGGCGCGTTGTGTGGCCAAAGTGGATACCTGCTTCAAGCAGTTGTTTAATCGTAAATTGAGGGATTGCCATTTTCTTTTCCTTTCCGGTTATCCATCCGCCTTGCTTACCATTGCTGGCTAACCATTTCTGGACCGGTGGGCTAAAAGCCCAAACAAGACGTGTTTAGTTTGATAATACTTCTATCAGATCCCTATCATATTGCAAGGGAATAGTTTTAGTTTACAATCAAAACTTATACCCGTAATAACCCAACTTTTCCCGAACAAAACAAGAAGATTATTCTTCTTTTTCATGCAATATGTTACTGTTCCTAAAAATTCTAAATCATATGCAACCAGTCAACATTCACCTCGCCAACATTCTTCAAAAAATTCTCTCAACTCATTTTGAGGTTGATCACAGCTTTGCGCAAATACAAAAATCCGACCGGCCTGATTTAGCCGATTATCAAACCAACTGCGCTCTTGTTCTCGCTAAGCAACTCAAAACCAACCCGCGCGCATTGGCAGAACAACTCATAGCCCACTGGCCCAAAGATGATCCAACCCATATCACTATTGCTGGACCTGGTTTCATTAATTTCAAACTAACCGATCAGCAGCTCGTCAGCACCCTTAATCAACAAGTTTCTTCTACTTTCACAAATCAAGAAGTTGCCAATCAAACCATCGTTTTTGATTATGGCGGTCCCAATGTTGCTAAACCCATGCATGTGGGTCATTTGCGTTCCAGCATCATCGGTGAGTGCCTCAAGCGTTTATATCAGTTTGCCGGTGCTAAAGTTATTGCTGACATTCACCTTGGCGATTGGGGTACGCAAATGGGCATGCTGATCGTAGGCCTACACCAGCAGCATCCTGATTGGCCTTACTTTAATCAAAATCACATAGGTCCTTACCCACAACAAAGCCCCATTACACTGGCTGACTTGGAAACCCTATATCCAAAAATTTCGGCAGCCTGCAAAGAGGATTCAGATTTGGCTGAAAAATGTCGCATCGCCACTCAAGAATTACAACAGGGTCGCCCGGGCTATTTAGCCTTGTGGCAACATTTTATAGATGTTTCGATCAGCGCTATGAAAAAAGAATTCAATCGCCTGGGCGTGTCATTTGATTGCTGGTTTGGCGAAAGTCGCTATCAAGAAAAACTTCAGCCTTTAGTAGATCTTTTCCGTGGCAAAAAAGTTGCCGAGATTTGTGATGGCGCCACCATCGTTGAAGTTGAAGAGCCATCCGACAACAAACCCATGCCGCCAGTTATTCTACAAAAAAAAGATGGAGGCTTTCTCTATGCGACAACGGATCTGGCCACTATTGATGAACGAATTCAAGATTTCAAAGCCGATCAAATTATTTATGTGGTTGATAACCGACAAGCTTTACACTTTGAACAAATCTTCCGGGCGGCTGAAAAAATAGGGTGGCATGTTCCTTGGACGTTTGTTGGCTTTGGCACCATGAACGGCCCCGATGGCAAGCCCTTTAAAACCAGAGCTGGTGGTGTGATGAAACTCAAAGACCTCATTGATACACTTACCGCTACAGCCAAAGAGCGTCTCTTAAACGCCGAGCGTGATCATAATTTTAGTGACCAAGAACGACAACAAACCGCCGAACAAATTGGCCTTGCCGCCCTAAAATTTGCTGATCTACAGCATGACCCAAAACAAAACTATCAATTCGATATTGATAAGTTCATGCGCTTTGAGGGCAAAACCGGACCATACCTCCAATATGCAGCTGTGCGGATCAAAAGCCTTTTGGCCAAGGCGGATCTTAATACAGAAAAAACCAGTTTACAGCTTCCCTCTTCTGTACCAAACGCTGCGCGTGATCTTCTTCTCCACCTCATCCGATTACCAGAGGTTCTCAATGAAACACTCAAACACAACTCGCCAAATATTCTCTGTGAGGCCGCCTTTCAACTAGCTCAAGCATTCAGTCGTTTTTACAATGAAGCTCCCGTCTTGACAGAAACCGACTCAGCATTAAAAGAGTTCAAGCTAAGGCTTTGTCAGCAAACCTATAAAACGCTTAAGGTTTATCTAGATATTATTGGCATCGATATTCCAGCTCGCATGTAAGAGCCAATCCCCCAAGTTGGATAAATAATCAAGAGACAAAAAAGTGCGGCACCAAAGTACCACACTTAGCAAATATAATAGGAATTTGATTTCCGGTAGAGTTAGCTCTTCTTCGTTTTTGAAACGGCTGGTTTTTTTGCTGCAGGCTTCTTAGCTGGCGCTTTTTTAACAGCTGGTTTCTTGGCCGGTGCTTTTGCAGCAGATTTATCCGTCGTAGCAGCTGGTTTTTCAGGGGCGCTTGCGGCTTTTGTTGATGAAGCTGTATCCGCCTTTTTTTCCTTAAACAAACCCTTATCTTCCGCACGTTTAACCAATTGCTCAACCTTACGTTCTTCCCAATCTTTTTTCATGAACAGGAATTTATCACGCAACTTGTCGCATTCGGTGTAAATACTGTGATCAATAATGTGTAATTTAGAAGCCTTAACAACCAGCGTTGCTCCCCAAATTAAAATGATCCAAATTGGCCAGAAGTGCCCACCATCAAATAAAGCCCACAAAAAAATAATTGCGGCGTTGGCCAGAATGTAACTGTACAGCTCGCCATAAAAGTTCTTGAGCAAACGTGCGTATCTTTGTGCTTCTTCTTTTGAATTCATAGTTTTCATGATAACACCCTCCAAATAACTTTTTAAGAATGGCACAAAATCAAACTGAGAGCAACTGTCGATGATAATAAAACCATTGGCGCTAAAAACTAAAAAAGAGATTGCACAAGCGGCGCGCGCCAACCTTTACTCAATCGACTTGTTGGAAAATCTCGCAGGGCCTCAATTATGTCTCGTTTTCGCGCTAATAAAGATGGGGTGATTTGATTTTGTTCAGCAGTAACCGCCAACTTTTGTTGCAGTTCCTGAACATGATTCTTGTTAATATTGCCTTCTTCTTTCTCTGGAGCTGATATCTCACGCTTAAAAACCTCATCAATAATGCCCTCGTTCCAATCCAAAAAGTCGGCTTTTTTAACTTCATGAAACTTTTCAGTTAGCCCTTTCATCACTTCACTCATTTTTTGTTTTGCTAAATCACTTTGACATATTTCCATGCACACATCATCTTCCAATATATAACGAACCGCCCGATTTAACTTTGCTGCAACCAAGTCGCGTATCACTAAAATCCGCTTCAGAACAACTGCTTGGGCAGATGTTAAAGACCGCGTTTGTTTTTTAAACTTTTTAAACAAGCTCTCTGGCGTTTCTTGATAAAAAGTTGGTTTTTCCATCTCAGCCATATCTTCTAAAAACCAGGCATATTTATGGTCTGCCATTTCCTGCAATTTCTCAAAACATCTATATGTTACTTGCACATCTTCATGCGCATATACCAAAGCCTTGGCGGGTAAAGGTCTTTTTAACCAGTTCAGGCGTTGATAACTTTTATCTAAGCTCATCTCAAAAAAATGCTGACTTAACGCGTCCAAACTTATATTGGCTTCAAATCCGCAAAACTCCGCCAAAATTTGTGTATCAATCAAGGGCGCGGGTACAATCCTAAGTTGATGTACAAAAATATCTATGTCTTGCCGACTCGCATGCATAATTTTTGCAATAGATCGGTTCAACAAAAACGATCGCAAGCACTCAATCCCAGAATCCATCGGATCAAAAACATAACTATCATCTCTGGTTGCCAGCTGAATCAGCCCCACTTTAGGATAATAAGTGGACTGACGAATAAACTCAGTATCAACCGCCGCATGCTGAGCTTTTATAATATTATCAGATAACCCAGAAGAAGCATCAAGTGTATGCGTTTTATAATCAAATGCCACGCTTTAGCCTTGTCGGCCTACTTGTCGCAGCCATGCAAAGCCGATAAATCCAATTATCAATCCCATGGGGATCACCAACAGCCCTGTTTTGAATTGCGCTAAGGTATACATCGCAGCTCCTGTTTCAAGGTTTTGTCCCAGAGCCGCACCGATTACGCCATGGTACAAATAACCAAACATCATAATCACCATGTTAACAAAAGCGGTTGTAAACCCAACCAGTTTTTCAGGCACATAAAATGTTGCTTTGGTGATAGCCGGGATTTGGTAAGCTGAGCAGACGCCAAGCACAATCAACAAAACAGGTAACCAAACTTGTGGCAGCGGCACAAATAGCAACAGCATAAATATACCCGCCATAATCATTGCGGCTGCCATAATAATCAAAAAATATTTTTTAGTAGCATCGCTCAAAGCCCCAATCATTGGCGCGCCAATGCCCATACCGATAAAAATCAAGCTGGGGTAAAAAGCCATTGCTTCTTTACTTTGGTTGTAAAGCCGCATCAAAAACTCTGTTCCCCAGATATCCGCAAAACCTTCTAGGGGCGCTACCATAAACCCAGCAAATAGACTAATCAAAATCACAGATTTATTGCCAAATAAATCCTTTACTTGCGCTCGTAAAGAAATTTCATTGCCACTACCACCTTGATCTTCTGGCAAGATAAAATACATCGCAACGGCTAAAATTAAACCAACCCCCATCAAAATCAATACACATATTTGCCAATCATATCTCTGCATTAAATGATAAAAGGGTTTGCTCCCATATAGGGCTCCAATCAATCCTATTGCCACCGTTATGCCTAAAATTCGACTAAACAAATCGGTTGGAAAAGTCATGCGAATAATCTTAAACGCGCCCAGGATAGCTCCAGAAGATCCAATACCAATCAACAAACGTCCCACAATTGGCGGCAAAGCACCACCAGCAAAAATCAGCGGCAGCAGTCCAATCACACACAAGCAACAACAAAGAGGAATTACTTTTTTTGGCCCAAAGCGATCAAGCCAAAAACCTAAAGGCAAGTGGGCCAGGCCATACCCAATATAATAAATGCCAGAAAATTGCCCAAATAAACCAGCGTTCATTTCATACGCATGCATGATTTCAGGCATCGCCACACTGGGAAAGACCCGTAAAACGTATTGGTAAGCATAGAACAGCGCCACGCTGCTCCAAGCAAGCCATGGTTTGAAATCAAATTTTTTAAATGACATTTTCATGTCGGCAACAATAGGACATGCTTATTTTAAACGCAAGTCTGTTCCATCTTACTGTTATTCTTCACAAACGTCAGCTTGCAGGGAAATTCAATTTCAACTTAAGAATCACATAGCGCAGCGCTAAACAAAGAAATGCAACAAAAATTTGAGGCTAATCCCACCGAAGAAAACTGGCAACTGTTCTTAAAACACGCCCAGTGGAATTAACCATACCCTAACGCAAAACTATCGTTACAAGACCTTACAGAGCGCTCGTAGGAAGAAAGTGCAACTGGTGACCATTGGGAGGTGATGGAAAAAGTTCACGCACCCTTGCCATTTAATCAATCTAGCGGAGCTATTTCTATTTGCCATGAACTTCTCCTTAAAAACTGAAAAAACACATCCCTAAACCCCTGGAGTGCACCTGGCTCCATTATTAAAATCAATCCCTGTAAATTTGTGCATTCTGATAGGTAGGATTGCCCAATATCTTGAGACGCCGGAAGGATTAAAGTTAATTCTCTAAGACGTTCACAAAACGCTAAGAAATAATTGCCAACACTCTGCACCACCGACAAGTTTAAGCTCAACCTCCAAAGTATACAAGCGTTTAAGAAACTATCCCCAATTCTCTGCACCGCTGGCAAATTTAAAATTAAACCTTCAATGCTATTATAACTCATGAAATCAGAACCAATATTCTCCACTGCCGGCAGATTTAAATTCACTCTCTTAAGATGCGGGCAGGAATGCAAGAAAAAACCTCTAACCTCCTTCACGGCGAGCAGGTTAATGTCCACTGATAGCAAAGATGATCGGTTTAAAAACCTGTTTTGAATTTCTGTTATGCGTTCATTGGTGTTGGTTAGTACCAAGTTACGCAGACGATTGGGAAGATCTTCATATTCAATATTAAACGCAGGGCCGGCAGCATCAATATCTATAACAACTGTTGGGTGTGGACCCTCAGCATTTTCTGGCAATAAGCGATTGATATCATCTTTTAATCCAGCCAGCTGGCTGTGTTGAATAACCCAGTAATGGCCTGTATCAATTGCTTCCGTTTCGGCGGTGATTGCTTGGTAGTTTATATCAAGAAACCTCTGTAGTCCATTGCGCCCACACGGCTTCCAAACCCGATCACGGAAAGCTTGCATCCACTCGTTTTTCTTGCCTTCATCGGCATAGTAAACATCATAGCCCAAAAACTGATGCTGCAATGCGGCTTTTTGCACAGACGTTAAACCTTGTGCATCCTCACCCAACGCTTGCAGAATAAGCCTGTACATGTTCTCATGCTGCATGCCCTCAATTTTACTTGCAACGCTCACCGCCATCTCACTGTTGTTTTTTATGGCAAAAAGCTCATAGCTTCCCAGAGCAGCCTTTAAAATACCCTCTCTCTGTTGTGGCGGATAGTAAGATAAAGCTTGTTTTAAATTATCTGAAATTCTCTCCAAGTGAAAAACAGGCAATCCCATATAAGGCAATGCCTTACCCGTTGGATCTTTAGGCCCACCACTTTCTTGATACAAAGCTTCCTTCAGGTGATGAATACGTGCATCACCAACCATTCTTGTCATTTGTCTTGAAGCTCCAGCCAACCGCGCTGCCGACGTAGGATCCAGAAAGGTCACGATACGATCAATAACCTCTTGTGGCAGATCCGCTAACGTTGGGGAATCTGATGCATGCGCCGATGCCGCTGCCGCAGCGGCAGGCTCAGTCTCTTCAGCTTCATCGTTTGGGCCCACGGCCTGCACCGAGGCACTCATCATGCCAAGCACCAATGCTATGCCAAGCCATAGCTGTAAAATCTTTTTCATAATCACGATCCTTATCTTGAGGATTAACTCTATTTTAACACTTCTTATAAACCATTTGGTCTGTTGTTCAAATAAGATTGACAAATTATTTTTCAAGCCCCGGTTATTAAAAAGTTAGAATGAGAGTACAAAGCGCAGCCTTTTTCTCGTTCTCCTGATTGCAAGGGGCGAAACAACGGCAAGAATATCTTTATATCCCCATCATTCCAGCCCGCGATTTACTTGACTTATACAAGGGTGACATAACGCTTTTTTTAAGAATCAAATTCATGCTTTTCTATATTACTTTTCAAATAAAGTAACCAGTATTTGCCAAACTCAAGTGCACAAGGCAAATCTTCAGTTGGTATTCCATGATCCATAAAATTCAATCTCTGTAAATGCATGCAATCTGACACGGAGTATTGTCCGATATCCTGAGCCGCTAGAAGACTTAAAGTTAATTCTCTAAGACTTTCACAATTCCCTAGAAATGATAGGTAACCCCAAATAAAATAGATCCTTTTTTCAACCGCTCTACTTTGATGACTTCTAGAATATACCTCTGCAGTCCATTGCGCCCACACGGCTTCCAAACCTGATTACGAAAAGCTTTCATCCACTCGTCTTTCTTGCCTTCATCGGTATAGTAAACATAATAGCCAAAAAACAGATCTTTCAGCGTTTTCTTTTGAATAGGGGGCAAGATATACGCTTCTGCTCCCAAGGCTGTCAATATCAGGTAATACATGTTCTTATGCTGCATGCCCCCGATTGTCCCGGCAACATTGGCTAATCGGCTGCCACCTTCCACTGCAAAAAGCTCATAGCTTCCCAGAGCAGCCTTTAAAATACCCTCTCTCTGTTGTGGCGGATAGTAAGATAAAGCTTGTTTT
>MDTA01041410.1_pt1 | contig 66015 bp, 54 predicted proteins | sample 811151 | NCBI WGS metagenome assembly MDTA01 (sample SAMN05326648, study PRJNA326480) | marine metagenome | isolation source: seawater | place: Indian Ocean: South | collected 2010 | reverse complement strand
CTGCGTATCATGTTCATCGATGACTCCTTTTATCGCTTTAACTTTTAGTCTCTGCTCTTTAATCAATTCTGTCATCGAATCTCTTAACTTATACAATTCCGAAGGAGTTGAGAATAAAAAACCAGTCATTGCGAGGAGGCCAACGGCCGACGTGATGATCTCTATTCCTTTTTCACTAGACCCTCACGTCGCTACGCTCCTCAGGGTGACGGGTGTTATAAGGCGCACCCCAAAACCAGTCATTGCGAGGAGGCCAGCGGCCGACGTGGCAATCTCATCTCTTTTTCACGTCATTGCGAGGCGGAGCGCAGCTCCAAAACACGTCATCATGAGGAGGCGTTCACGCCGACGTGATGATCTCATTCATTTTTCACGTCATTCTGAAGGAGCAACGCGACTGTGGGAATCTCTTAAAACCTTAAACAATCGACTCATACAGATCTTGCCAGTCTGCATTAAATCCATCAATCAATTCATTTTTTCGACTGCGGCGCCAAGACTTCAGTTGTTTTTCTCTGGCGATCGCTATCTCCATCGTAGTGTGAACCTCAAAGTATACTAATTTGTGACACTTGTATTTTTGTGTAAACCCTGGCACCAAATTTTGCCGATGCGTATATACCCGTTGGACAAGGTTTGAAGTCACCCCAATGTATAAGACCGTGTTATTAGAACTCGTCATCATATAAACTGCGGGCTGTTTGTATTTTTCTGTCATATTGAAAACGTATCGCTTTGGTCAATAAATAGAAAGAGCAAAGAGCGATATAGATCCTCACACTCTCTTCGCTCGCTCAGGATGACTGGTTTTTTGTGTAGCCATCCCCAAAACCAGTCATTGCGAGGCGGAGCGCAGCTCCAACGTGGCAATCTCTCTTGCCACAAAAAACCCGTCATCATGAGGAGGCGTTCACGCCGACGTGATGATCTCTTTCTAGAACCCGTCATTCTGAGCGGATTTTTAAATCCGCGTGAGAATCTCTTCTGCCTTCACTTAGACCCTCACGGAACGAAGTTCCTCAGGGTGACGGGTAAAGGGGAAACCCTCACGTCGCTACGCTCCTCAGGGTGACTGGTTTTGGTTTACCAGTCATTCCGAAGGAGTGAAACGACTGTGGGAATCTGATTCAACACTGTATGGTAAGACCCTCACGTCAGGGCTACGCCCTTCCTCAGGGAAACTGGTAAAGGGGAAATCCTCATGTCGAAATTGAATTTCTCCTCAGAGTAACGGGTGAAAAGAAAAGCGTTATCCCACCTGAAGAAGACCACAGGGAAATTCAGCTCTGGCAGAATCAACACATATCGTCCCAGCAGGACTCTCAAACACTTGTCTACTAGTCAACACCGCATAATCTACTTGGCCAGTGGTATTATTATCCGCTGGGCTTAGATCATCAACAGGATCGCTTACAGCACCAAAAAAATTCTGTACGTCCTCTAAAGTTGCATTTTCAGGCGTAACGCCTGGATTCAATTCTACCATATACCAAACACCGTCATGAAAGAATGGCTCTGCCTTCGTACCTGCGTCGCCTGTACCTGTGTCGCCTGTACCTGCACCACCTGCACCGCCTGGGTCTGTACTTGTGCCTGTATCTGGGCCTGCACCTGCACCGCCTGTGCCTGTACTTGTGCCTGTACCTGAGCCGCCTGGGTCTGTACTTGTGCTGCCTGTACCGCCTGTGCCTGCACCACCTGCGCCGCCAGCTGCTGGATTTTGTGCTCTATCCCCTGTCTGCTCATTACGCCTATATATAGACAGAGATTCTGGCGTCTCAATTTTTCCCAAACCCGCATCAGCACGAGTTTGATTTAAATACGCTAAAGCATTATTGCCCTTTTGAACTGCCGCTAAAAGATCTGCATTTGCTTCATCAATCTCTGCCTGGGTGGCATTTCCATTTGCCTTTAGATTATTCACATTTTCCAAAGCCACCTCTGCAGCAGCTAATTTACTTTCATAGTTTTCTTTCTGTTCAAAATATTGTGACGCCATATTCAGAGATTCTGGCCGGTCAATTTTTCCCAAACCCGCATCAGCACGGGTTTGATTTAAATCCGTTAAAGCATTATCGGCTTCTTGGACTGCCTCTAAAAGATCTGCATTTGCTTCATCAATCTCTGCCTGGGTGGTATCTTCATTTGCCTCTAGATTCTTCAAAGTTTCAAAAGCCACCTCTGCAGCAGCTAATTTAATTTCATACTCCTCAAAAGCATCATCATCTGTAACAACAGGAGCCTGAAGGGGGGTATCCACCGTACCCACAAACACCGCCCTTTGTGCATCAGTACCATCCATCGCTCTAACCTGATTAATGGTAACTGTCAAAAAACAACATATAACAAACAACCACATACCTAACCTTGTTTTGTTTAATACATCTCTCATTATTTTATCTCCCCTGATTTTTAATACCTAAAATTATATCTTAAAATTTCCATCGACCGCCCACCGAAACAAACAGCTTGTTATGGTGTTTGCCATCGGCATAAAGGGTGCGCCTTTTCAACGGAATGGCATATTCCACATTGGCCAAAATGAATTGGAACAATGGAATGGTAACCCCAACCCCGGTGGCTGTGGCCTCTTCTTTCCGGGTGCTAATATTATTGGCATGGTTTTTAATACGGCCATAGCCATAGTAAGCATAGATAAAATCCATATAAGATACTTTCAAACCAGCTCGCACCCCTGATTGACCCTGCACAGCATGGTTTTTATAGGCCCGTTCAATTGCCCGCCCCCCAAAGGCATAGTTTTGGTTAGGCCCTGCCTTGGCCGATGCCCACTGCATATCCACACTTGGTGTAACCGCAAAGCCATCTCCAAGATCTTGTTTACGTGTAAAGCCTAATAAAATTGACCAAGCGCTTAGGTTACCCCGATCCCGGTCCCGTGCTTTGTCAATTGTCAACCCCAACCCTTTTACATAGTTCAGGGTCAACCCATTTTTACCGCCCCACGTGTCTTTAAAATTATATTTCAAGTTGGCAATAAAGTTTGTTTGGATTGATTTTATCGTGTCATTCAAATTTGTTATGTTTAGTCCACCGTCATCCAATACCCTGATGATCGTCAGCCCAGGGGCATTGGTAGAGCCACGCTTGTGGTCTAATATGGTTGTTAAAATCACTTCATCGGTTAAATCTTGATATAAAGGGAACACAAAGTATGTTGCGTAGTTTGCATTTTTCGTGGACAAGTTTCGGTTTGCATCTAGCCCTTCCGGGTCAATATTCATACGGCCTACAGAAAACCCATGGCGGATACCGCTATCCGTTAACAAATAATTATAGTCCAAGCCCATTCCCCATAAATTCTTGGGCTCTTGCGATAAGACAGTGTAGATCTTCAGGGCATCATGATCCATAAAGGCATTATTTGCGGTAAAGCTAAAAGAGTTGTTAAGCGGGCCGACTTTGTCTGACAAATCATTTTTAAAAAGATAGCCAATATGATGATCCTCTGTTTTTTTAAGTTGAAGCAATAAAATTAAAGAATCTTTTGTCTGACTGGGCTTAAAATTAATTTCCGCACCCTGATAGCCCGGCAACTCTTGTATGGTTCGCACCATATTTTGCACATCGTAGGCTGTGATATAAGGCTTGTTGTTCAAATGGTTTTCAACCATTGCAACCACAGAAGGCGTTGCTATACCCTCTGGGCCCTGAACTTTTGCCATTTTTAATGGAAGATTTTTTAGGACGAACACAAATTTCGTCCCAGTGACGCTTTTCAAACTGTAACCTAAGAAAATAACAGGCGAATTTTTTAATATTTCTCTGATCAATTTATTCACTGTGGCGCTATCTACTGTGCTTTCTTGTGCCAAACGATTTTTTATTTCCGTTTTTAGGTAATGCTTTAGTTCGTAACGGTCACCTTCAATGGTTACTGTCACATCTTGGCCATTTTTATTTTGAGCTATGAAGGTATACGTCTGCGCCTGCAACGGCTTTGGGGTAAGAGCCAGTTGCGCACGCACGGTTGTATCAGGCTTTGGCTTTGGTGGCAGTTCACCATTCAACGCTTTCATAAGGCGTATAACGAAATTGTTGTTTTTCAGGGCTGGATGGTCGGGTAAAGCCGCTTTCGTCAAAGCTGAGGCTTGAAGGCCTAATAAGCTAATGATTGTTACAACAATAAAATTCTTCATGAATAAAATTCTCCCTGTGAAAATACAATATACTATGATTTATCATCTTATTGTAAATAGTCAATAATATTTTTATTACTTAAAAAACTTAAAAATCTCAGACGACTTCTGGAGAAGAGCCTCCTGAACCTGAATCAGAGGAAACAGGAATTGTTATAATGTCAGAAGAGTTAGAAGAAGAGTCAGAACTTCCTAGAAGTACCTGATCAGCAGTCACAAAATCTGCAGCTCCCTCAGTTGTTTGCGTAATATGATAGAAGGCTACATCATTAAGATCTGTATCAAATGAAACATTTATGTTATGCACATTATCTGTTGATTGTGCGACTACAGTATCTCCCCCTACCCCACTAAGATCAATATCAGCAAAAGAATCTACTCCTAAAATTTCAGCTTGGGTTTCTGTGCTGATATTTAATGCTACCCCACTAAGTCGGTCTGTTAAAGATTCACTGTTAAACGCATTATCAAATGAATCCACAGCACTAGTGGAATTATCATCAATCCCTACTAGGTTATTGTCAGTCATATCTTCAACATCTGGGTTATTTAGAATAGGTCGCTCAGCCTGAGGTTCAGGTTCAGACTCAAGATCATCAATGTTTGTAATTTTGTCAGTCTTCTCTGGCTTCTGCTCTTCGGTTTTTACTTTGTCAGTCATATCTTCAACATCTGGATTATTTAGAACTGGTCGCTGAGCCTGAGGTTCAGGTTCAGACTCAAGATCATCAATGTTTGTAATTTTGTCAGTCTTCTCTGGCTTCTGCTCTTCAGTTTTTACTTTGTCAGTCATATCTTCAACATCTGGATTATTTAGAACTGGTCGCTCAGCCTGAGGTTCAGGTTCAGGTTCAGGCTGAGGTGGTTGTTCTGGCTGTGGTTCCTGTGGAGGTGGATTATCTTGAGGCAGTACAGCAGCGGGCGGATTCGCTTTAACAGTTTTATCCAAAGGATTGGATGTTATTGTATTATTGTAATCTGGGGCATCTACGCTCTCATCACCTTTTCTTCTAAGTAAAGAACTAACCTCTGAAACAACATGCGATTTATCCACAACCCTTAAACTTTTTCTTGGGGAATCTAAATCATCTCCATTAGCTATTTCTGTTGAATATTCTTTTTCTTTCAGGGCGTTTAAAGCTTTATCTGATAATTTTTTGAAACGTTCACCCTCCAATAAAAACCCAGCATCTTTTTTAACAACCTCTTTGTAAGACTTATCCTTGGTTCCTGGAATATCTGACCCCCCTGTCTTTGCAATATCGGCTAGCTTCTTCTGAACCGTTTCTTCTAAATTTTTGCGCTCTGGCGTTATAATTTCACGGTTAGCGTTATCAATTATTTCTGAAGGGTCTAAATTTCCCAGTGTATCCAGATTCAAAAAAGCAACAGAGGTATCTATATTGGCATTGATTTGAAAAGCAACTACAAAAAAAACACTTAAAATTGAAACGAATTTTAAATTATTTTGTTTTTTAATTATAGATTTCATTTGTATTCTCCAAAATATCTCTTTTAAAACTTCCATCTGCCACTTACAGAAACAAACAGTTTGTTACGATGCTTGCCATCGGCATAAATTGTCCTTCTTTTTAAAGGAATTGCATATTCTACATTAGCAAAAAGATACTGAAATAAAGGTACATTTAGACCAACAGCAGTAGATGTTACTTCTTCTTTGGTTGTCCCTTCGTTGTTGGCATGATTTTTAATTCGGCCATAGCTATAATATGAATATATAAAGTCCATGTAAGAAATTTGAATACCAGAACGAATTCCAGATTGTCCCTGCACTTGGTGTGATCTATACGCGCGTTCGATTTTTTTACTTCCATAATTATAAGACTGATTAGGGCCTGTATCTTTGTCTGCCCACTGCACATCAAAACTTGGTGTTACGCTGATACCGTTTCCAAGATTTTGCTTGCGTTCATAGCCCAACAAGATTGACCATGCGCTCAAGTTGCTGCGGTCACTATCTCTTGCCTTATCAATGGTCAAGCCCAATCCTTTTTTATATCGAAGATTTAAATCATTTTTACCACCCCATGTATCTTGTGATTTATAGGTTAGAGTTGCTGTAAAGTTTGTCTGTATGGATTTCAGATTTCTATTTAAGAAATTAACATTTCCTGGAATGATAGCGGCAATCTGTTGTATTGAGTTAGTAGATCCTCGGCTTTGATCTAACTTTGGAACAAATATCAACTCATCCGTTAAATCTTGATAAAGTGGAATAATCAAATAAGTGGCATAATTATGATTCTTAGTTGATAAATTTCGATTAACATCTAATCCTTCAGGATCAATATTAAATCTGGAAACAGAAATACCATGTCGCACCCCTGTATCTGTCAACAGATATGTATAGTCAAACCCCGCACCCCATAAATTTTTAGGCTCTTGAGATAAAAGTGTATATAGCAGGAGCCGATCATGGTCCATGAAGGCATTATCTGCAACAAAACTAAACGTGTTATTGATAGGGCCTAACTTTGTTGAGAGGTCATTTTTAAATGAATACCCAATTTGATGTTCTTCTGTTTCTCTTAATTGTATTGTTAACGATGCTGCATCTTTACTTTCCAAAAGATCTAATTTAACTCCCGCTTTTCTGTACCCAGGTAGTTCCTTAATTTTTTTAATTAGATTTTGAAGTTTATAGCGGCTAGTAAAAGGCTGTCGATCAAGGCTTCGTTTGATAATAGATATAAGAGCACTTGTCGCTTTATCTTTTGGACCCAACACATTAACTTTTTTAAGAGGTAAATCTCTTAGAATAATACTATAATCTGTTGGAGATTTTTGTCGAATTGAGTACCCCAACAACAAAACTGGCGCATTTCGGATAGCATCTCCAACCAAGCCTTGAAGTTCTTGCAGTGTTAAAGAAGGCAGCGTTTGCAAACCATTAGACAGATTTGTTTTAAGATAATGCTGAAGATCATAACGATCATCAAAAACATTAAGTTTTATTTTTTGCCCTGACTTTAAAACACCGTCTATAGTATATTTTTTTTGATCTATTTTATTTTGTGTTAACTGGATCTGCGCAGCAACTTGGGTATCAGGCTTTTTCACCCTTTCTTGACTGGGGCCATTCAGCGCTTCCAAAAGACGCAAAACAAAAGACTTAGATTGCGCTGTTGGCGCTTTTGAACGATCTGACTCAGCTAAGATCGGCATACACATTATTAAAGAAAAAGCTAAAAGATTAAAAAACTTCACTAAAAAATTCCCACGTTAAACTATTATTTTTATAACATCTCTTAAGATTATATTTGAGTCAATATAAAACATTCTCCCAAAATCAGATTTATGGACAGAAAACATATCCTTACTTTCTATAAATCCTGGCTATAAATTTCCTTCCCCGATATCCCAAATGCAACAAACTTTTGAGGAGATAAAAATGCCGAAACCAAATAAAAACTGTACCATTTATTGGCTTACACGGTGGCAATACCTAACCCCTACCGAATCAGATGCACTATATATTGCCGCTGAAGCGTTGGACTCGCACTACAACCGAACCACTTTTAATCCACAGCACTTAAAAAATCCGCGCAAAAAGTGGTATGAAAAGAGCCGGTCAACCACGCTAGAACGCAATACAATCGTCGAAGAGCTGATTCATCATTTGAACCCACCCGTCTTTCACCGCTTGTTCAACCAAATCATTTTAGGCAACAACATGCCGTTGCTGCATGCCTTAAAGAAAAATCCAACTGCCCTTTATCGTTTTCAAGAGGGTCTGCAAGATATGTGCGCGGTGATCATGGATCGTATCGAGACATCGCATTCAGCTTCATAAACCGACTATTATTACCAAAAGGGTTAACCCCAGTTCGTACACGGCTTTGTTGGACAAATCCATCTGGCAAACTTGTAATTGGGTTAACATTTTGCATGGTATTCTTGCCAAAAGAACCACTTGAAACCTGACTTGATAGATTATTGTCATCTAAGAACTTATCACGGTTATCACGTGTTGTCTGATCACGTGACCATTTTAACCGTTTGGGATTACTGTAGATATCATTAAGGGTTTCATTTGCATTAATTTCTTGAGTAAAATCATCTGGGTCTTCTTGAAACGGCTCGGTATCTTCAACGTCGGATCCTTCACCTTCACCAGTATTATCACCTTCGTTATATAAATCGTCGCCGTCACCAGATCCACTTCCATCGCCAAAACCCTCACTATCAGATCCGCTGAATCCACCATTATCACCTTCACCGTCATCAAAGTCACCACCGCCTAAATTTCTGGGCATAGCGCCATCACCTTCTGGCATCTCACCATCATCAAAGTCACCGTCGCCTAAATTCCTTGGGCGCAAGCCATCATCATCAGGGGCATCTCCATCATCGTCTTCGTCATCACCCTCCCCACCATCAAATTGATCATCTTCCTCAACTTCAGCATCATCGTCCGTATCTATACCATCTCCATCAACTACATCATATCCATCACCATCGGCAAAGTCGTCAGCATCATCGCCATCGACGATTTGTCCAGATTCCTTATCATATTTTGTGCCATCCGCAGTTGTACAGACCATGCTACGACTTTCCGGATTAGGATATTCGCACTCATCATCTTCTGAACGGTTTTCTACAGTGCCGCCCGCGGATTGATCTTTGGATTCCTCGGAAGGAACAAGTGCCTTCTTGTTTTCGTCACCTTCTTCACTGTCTGCATCTTCTTCTTGTTCCGCGCCAGGGGCAGGTTTAATGACTTTGCCTGTTTTGGGGTCATACTCTTCACCACTTTCCCGCGTGCACACCTTGTCCAAGCTCAATGTACTTTTGCGGGCACAATGTATAGTTGGATCCTTTTTTTCTTTTTCTTCCTTCATCTCATGCTCATAGGCATGCTGCTGCGCTTCTTCTGCCGTTCGGGTAGGTCCAGAAATTTCTTCACCTGTTTGTTTGTTATATACCGATCCATCAAAACGCTCACACACCTCTTTTCGGAATCCAGGCACGCCCTTCATATAACAACGCTTATCATCGCGTGTGCCATACTTAGATTTTTTATATTGTTCTTGTGCATCCTCATGGTCCAAAGCATGCTGGCGTGCCTCTTCTTTTGTTCGCGTTGCCGCTGATAAGCTCTTGCCTGTCTTTTGATCATAGGTTGATCCATCAAACCGTTCACAGACTTTTCTTTTTCGTCCAAGGCTACCAATTGATCTTTGATCATAACAGCGCTTGGTATCTCGTGGTTTAAACTTAGGTGTACGCCTGGTCGCAGGTGATACTTCTTCCTTGGTCCGTTGATTATACCTACGTCCGTTATCTTGTGTACAAATCGGATCACTGTGAGTGCTCTCACGCTCACACCCAATTGTTTCACTTTCAGCTATTTTCTTTTCTAAGTCCTTTTGCCGATCAGCTTCAGAGGTTTGCAAACTGCCATCTTCACCAATTTCAGCATATCCACCATCAGCTGGTTTTGTCGCTGGTGGTTTTTCGCCGGGCTTTGGCGGACGAGGTGGCGGCTGGTCTCCTGATCCGGGTTTAGGAGGCCTTGGTGGTGGTTGATCCTCCCCCGATGCACGCCTTGGTGGAAGCGGTGGCGGTTGCTCTCCTTGGGCAGCCGCTGCAGCAGCTTCTGCTCGTTCTTCTTTCGCTTTCGCACTTTTTTCCAGGGCGGCGGCCTTGGCTTTTTCTTCATCAGCCTCTTCGGCCAAGCGCGCTGCTTCTTTGGCGCGGGCTGCTTTTTCTTGTGCCTCTAATGATTCTTCTTGCAGCTTCCGGGCTTCAGGGCTCAGTGGAACAGACGGAGAGGAAGCTTCAGGGTTGTTGCTAAGGATATCATTTTCATAGCCATCAGCAGCCGGTTTTGCTTTTGGTTCAGACTCTGCTGAGGCCATATCATAAGAACCGCTAGCCGTTCCTATGGCATAAGCATCTCCAGGAGCAGCAAATACTTTTGCGCTTACAAAAACAATACAAATTAAAAACAACAAAAATTTCATCATCACTCCCTGGATGCACCCAAAGTGTATCACAGCTTTCGCACAAAGCATGCGAAATCATTCACTTTCGATATAGTTTAGCAAACAAAATTAAATTTCAAAAGATGGCTTAACAAGCTTTTCTTCAATATGCCAATGGCCTGGGTTTTCAAGTAGCGCTTTCATTACCATGGCATTCAATTCATGTCCTGGATTTTGCGCATGACAGGCCAATTGCAGACCATACCCCAGCAAAGCAAAATCGCCGATAATATCCAGTGCCTTGTGGCGCGCGCATTCATTATCAAACCGCAAACCTTTTTCGTTCATCACAACACCTTCTTTGACCACCACCGTATTTTCCAAAGAAGCGCCTTTTGAAAGCCCCGCTGCCCACATTTTTTCAGCATCCTGATAGAACCCAAAAGTCCGGGCCCGCGCAATTTGCTCCGCAAACGAACAGTACACATCCTCTATTTTAAAAAATTGGTTTTGGACCCCTTCCCGGCCCTTAAAATCTTGCACAACCTGAATACTGAAATAACTCGCAGGCATTAATTGAATAGAAGACCCGTAACTTGTTTCCACAAAAAGCTCTTTATCCAAAACTAAAAAAGACCTTGTATCTGAGACTTGGGCCAAGCCACCTTCTTGAATTATTTTAACAAAAGATCCAGAACTTCCATCCATAACTGGCATTTCAGGACCATCTATTTGAATAATCATATCCGTAATGTGACAAGCTGTTAGAGCAGCCAGCACATGCTCTACCGTTGAAATCACTACATCTTTAAAACCTATCTGAGTATTAAACTTTGAATTGGTTATGTTTTGAAAAGTTGCTGGGATAAACCGTTTAGACTCTTCTAAATCAACGCGCTCAAATACATAGCCTGTCCCTTTAAGTGCTGGGCACAATCTTAGAGTCAGTGGCTGACCCGAGTGAACACCAACACCAGAACAATGAACAGATGACTTTAATGTGTAACCCACGAAAACAAACCAAAGTGATTAAGTTTTTATATGCAAAGCAACGATAGAATTGACAGTAACGGATTGTTTCAATCGTTTTCAAGAAGTGGTGCCCGGAGGCGGACTCGAACCACCGACACAAGGATTTTCAGTCCTTTGCTCTACCAACTGAGCTACCCGGGCACACTCTTATGGTGATAGAGAAAAACAAAACATATGTCCAGCCAAATTTAATGTTTTTTGTTTTTTGGTGTTAATACAGTATCAAAGGATCATAAAATGCATCTCTGAGCTTTAGTTGTATTATGTAACCAGAACAGGATGTTATTCATCATCATCTTCAGGGTATAAACAAAACCGTTGTGCTATCAAAATACTTCCAGCCCTTCTCTCTTCAGTTGTTTTAAAAAGACTTCGGAATGGATTGTTTTCATCGTTATAAAATAAAGATGTGGCCACTGCATTTGGACATAAAGATACATTCATACCAAAGCATGAGAAGGCTAATGTGCTTAAAACTGCATCACATGGTGTATGCCATTTAAGACCTTCTTCTTTGGCTTTTGCATAAGTAAAGCAACAGCCAAAGCACGCTCCATATACAACGCAACAGGGGCAACATATACACGTTGGGCAATGATCAAACTCTTGATCTTGAGGATCTTCAGCAACCAATCTAAGTGGACGGGGTTGACTAGCGCGGACATCTCCTTGCTCTTCTTCCTGAGCACTTGAGTGACTTTGAAGGGCTCTTTGCCCAGACAATCCATCAAAAAAGCCCAAAACAAAGCCAGCTGCTGATCGACCAAGCTCTTCTCCCGACGAACCTGGATCTTGTTCATTTTCGCCAATAGATTGAATTTGGAAAAAGACACAACCACACAAGACAATTGTCAAAAAACGCAAAGCACCCATAAAACCTCCAGGTTGTTTTTAAGAAAAATAACTAAGGAAATAGTGAGTCTTTAGGGGACCTAAATCAATACAAAAAATCGATTCAAAAGAAATTTCTTCACTTTACTATGCATTTTAGAAATCAAAGGATTCACCCCAATTTCAAAGCCGAGACCACAACAGAAAATAAGCTGTTAAACACGATCACCCAAAAAATTGAAAGCACAACAGCGTGCTTACTATACACACGGTGGGGCCTTGGACGTGGGAAGGGAGAATTTTTCAGCCACTTTCAAAACTATTTCTTCAAATAATTCAGGATTATAGCTCCTTAGGTGCCTTTCAAGTAAGGAAAACAGTTTATTATTCTTATATAATATAGCATCACAGTCCAATGGTCTTAGCGATTCATCATCTTTCATTAGGCCACCAAAAAACACATTTAGAGGCCACGAAAACCAGAGTACAGAGCCTTCCTCACTTCCATTAATTACAGGATCTGAGTACCACAGTTGCATATTTAAACTTTCTACAGTCTTAGATAAATCAAACGGCTTAGAAATTAATCTTAGCTTTGTTTCTAGTGAACCATATGGAGCATAAAAAGCTTCATTTAAAATTTGACTAAACTGATCACTTATAAAAAAGCTTTTCTTTTCTTCTAAGACCATTTTTTTTTCTAATTCCCAAACCTGCCTGTATATTTCATAAGAGTTTTTTCGCTTCTCAAACAAATCTCTTGTCTCATCAGGTGCTCCCTCCAGCTCTCTCTTTAAAAAATTTTCGAGGCAAAAGCTAAGGTTAGTTTTAAAATATTCTTCACGCAGATAATTTAATACAAACTCAGCACAATATATGGCTTCTATTTTCTCTATACTCATTACAGATCTTACACAGAAGATTTGCAAAAAGCTTAACCCAGAGATTACTTCAAAAATATCTAGATTACTTTCACAGTGACTTTTTGGAGCTGTTTGGGGTAAGTGATAAACAGAAAAAAGGGACCCAGGATTTACTTTCTTGCCTTTTAAAAGTGCATACCCAGAAGTATCTTCAGGGCTTTGAAATTTATGATCTAAAATATGCTTATTATTTTCTTTAAGGATTATATTTATAGTTTCTCTTAATGAAATTTTACCTTGATCATAATAACGTGTCTCACCTACAGGTCCCGGATCTTTTCCTTTCGGATATACAAAAATACTATCTTTTGGCAATTTGAATGGTCCGTAAAAAGCCAAATCATTAAGTTGATAGCAGTACACTTGTTCAAGCAGCTCCCTAGTTAGAGGTATTATGACTGCGTAAATTCTAATTGAATCCCAACTTTCATCACGAGGCAAATTAGGTACCATTGCGTTCAAACAAAAATGCACAGTTAATCTGAATTGTGGCAACGACAAATCACCCATACGTTTATCAGGCATATACGACATATTTCCAGGTATAAGCTCTTTTTCGAAAGGTTCAGCACGAACATGAACCAAAGCAAGACGATCACTATCATCAGGTGTTAAGTCAAGAAACGTACCCTTACAAACAAAAATGTTTGATAGAATAAAAATAATAAAGAAATTTTTTTTCATTTTATAAAATTAATTTTTACTTAATATAACATTTAATTTTGTAAAAAGAACACTTTTTATCATCCCAATTTCAAAGCCGAGACCACAACAGAAAATAAGCTGTTAAACACGATCACCCAAAAAATTGAAAGCACAACAGCGCGCGTGGTATTAACACCTAAACTCTCGGGCGTCTTCTCTACATTCAACCCCATGTAACAGCTAATCAATCCAATGATGAGTGAGAAGAAAGGCGTTTTGATAAAGCCCATCCAAAACGTAAACGGTGTGGTAATATCATGCACTTGGTAGAAAAAGTAATACAAGCCCATGTCCAGTTCGATCCAACAAATAATCGCCCCACCAAGCAATCCCATGAAATTGGCTATCAACGTTAAAATTGGCATAAAAATCAATAATGCCAACACCCGTGGCAAAATCAGAAAGCTCATGGATTGAACGCCCATAATCCGCAAAGCTTGCAATTCTTCATTTAGCTTCATCACGCCCATTTCTGCAGCAAAAGCACTCCCTGAGCGCCCAGCAATAATAATGGCACTCATCAATGCCCCTGCTTCTTTGAATACTGAAAAACTCACCACCGTTAAAATGGATGTTTCAGCGCTGAATTTGGCCAGTTGAATGATCCCCTGATAACTTAAAACCACCCCAACAACAAAGTTGGTCACCATAATAATGGGAATCGCCCGGATCCCGGATAGGTAAATTTGATTGCTTAAATTGGAGATGAAATAACGATTTTTTTGTCCCGATCCGCCAAGCATCGTTAGGATAAAATCACCAAAAAAAGCAATGGCGTTGCCAGCAGCAATTACTCCCAGCTCAGCCCAGATACCAATTTTTTGAATAAATTTACGCATACTTCCCTGAAAATATTATTAGCTGTTAATGTAAAAATATTTGCATTTTAAAAAACTCCCCATTATTGACTTTCTCTGAATAGAAAATTCAAAAATAAAAATAATCGAATTATTAACATTTTCTACTAATGTTATAAAAAAATTATAGAGCTTTTTCATGAAACGACTACTTTTAATATTTATTTTGACACTAACACACTTTTGTTTTTCCATGCCTCAATATCGAGATGAAGATGGTGAATCAAGTAGCGCCTCTGAAAGATTAACTCATCCAGATTCAATTACACTACAGTGCGAAATGACTGTTCTAAAGGTTCCATTATATACAACTTTAGAGGCCGTTGTTGATGGCAGACACAAAGGAACCATTCGTATGACTGATCATACACACTTTCGAGAAGAAAACCACCACTTAGCATGCGGTGTTGAAAAAGTAGTTTTTGAGCATACAGGACAGGGAAGCTATACCTACAACGGGGAAACAAATAATTTTGATGGAACAACTACTGACGATTTTAATTTATGTAGCAACTCTGAAACTCCAATCTTTATCAAATCATTTGCACCGATCTATCAAGGTCTTTGTGGTTTTGACTTTGAGTTTTTAAACCGTGAAACGATTCGTAATTATTCGGCTGGTGGACGCACCAATGCCGTGCATTTACGGTCCATAGGGGGATCTTATCGCCCAGGCGATTTACTGGCCGCAATTGAACCTTTTTATGTGAGTTCATTTTTTATTGGTGGTGGGCCTTATCCTTACTTTTGGAGCCTAACAAAAATGATGCGTGAAACGGGCATAAGGCCACCAAGTGGCATGCGTATTGATGAGGGAAAGTATTATACAGTTTTTGATCAAGGTGGGCCGCCCGAATGGCATAGAACGGTGGCTGAATCAATCAAAATGGGAGATTTTTCTTTTAATATTGCAGATCAACTGGGAAATATTATTAGCTATAAATCTTTTGAATACAAACAAATCAACTCACAAAATGTGTCTTTATCTTTTGTTCCAATTGACTATCATTTTGAAGCATATAGAACTTCTCTACCAAGGCTCCCTGAACCTGAACCCTCAGAATGGCTACCTGAACCCTCTTCTAGCCCAGAACCTTCGGGGGACCCCGAAAAAGTTTTAGAAGGTGATATTAGCCCTAATGATGATGAGCATGAATTAGGTTTTGCTGCTAAAAGTATAAATTTTGTTGGATCTACAATTGAATCAATTGAAGACTCTTATTTAGCTTTAACAAGTGACTATCCAGAAATCATGGCAGGACTTGAGCGCGGCGCTGGATATGCAGCCTATGGCTTGCAGATAGCTGGAGAAGCAGCCCTTGTTGCTGGGGCTTGTAATCCTTATTCGGCTGCCTTCACAGGTGGGACAGCCTGTGCGGCATCTCTTTCATTTGTTGCAGCCAATCATACGGGCGTAACCAAGTGGGCTGTTGATCAAGCGGTTGAAGGCGCCTCTGGCCTTATGCAAGAAATCCCAGGCGTTGAACCCCGCTATGCCGATAAAACCGCTGGCGCTGTTGTGGGTGCATCTTGTTTGGTTGGTACCGGCAAACTCGCCACCTCTTTAAAAAATCCTTTGCCGGCTAAACCCTTACAAAAAACCAAGTTGTATGATATTGAAAGATCAGGAACTGTACATGGCAATTCAAAAGCGTATATCGGTGACACGCATGTCTATACCATTCGTAATACAGCAACCGGGGAAACCTTTAAGGCTGGGGAAAGTATGCAAGGGCTCAACCGCCATGGCCTCTCGAAAAGAGCTGAAGCGCAAGCCAGAAGACTAGAATATGAAACCGGCGTTGAATACAGATCTAAAGTTCGCAAAACATTTGCCACAAAAGCTGAAGCGCGGGCTTATGAAACACAATTAATTGAACGCTATCGTAAAATGTATGGGGCTGATACATTGCCAGGGAATAAAGGAAACCGCTGATGCCAGTAAAAGACTATTTAAAGCGCCGTCAAGGTATGAAAGATCCGTTTGATCGACGCATTGGCTTTATTGGCGTCGCTTTGGTTTTTGAAAACATGCAAAAAGATGGAAAAGCATGGCAAGAAATCAAACCCACTCTTGATCATCTGTTGCGCAGCAATGATGTGTGGGCCCAAGCGCCTTTTTTGTATGCTCAATTAGCATACCGATATGGTATTAAAAATGATCTAAAAGTTGAATTCCAAAGAATTAATAAAAAATATGGTGCGCTTCCTATCGCTTTGGAGCTCGACATGCATATTCTAGAGTGGGCCGATCAGCATAATTATGCCCTGCTCAGGGATATCTTTATGGTTGCCGCGCTAGAGGCGTTGGTGCAGGTGTGCAAAAAATACAAACTGGATGATAAAACGCCGATTATTGAAACCGAATTGGCCAAATACCACCCCATTCCAAATACCCTGCAAGAAGCTCAAGAATATGAAGATACGGGCTTGTTAAGAGACTAACATCTCCTCCCATCCAAATTTCAAGCGAACACTACTTGACCTTTGCGGCACAAGTTTGTATACAAACAAAAAAGATTATTCAGGTGCATCATGAAAAGAACTTTTCAACCCAGTAACCTTGTTCGTAAACGCCGTCATGGCTTTCGCTCACGCATGGCAACCCCAGGTGGACGCCAAGTTATTAACCGCCGCCGTGCCCGTGGTCGCAAGCGTTTGAGCGCATAGACAACTTTTTCATGCATCCCATCGGCCGCATTTCTTCCAAACAAGACTTTGGACGACTGCGCCGAGACGGGATTCGTTTTCATTCTCGTCTTTTTTCTACTTCGATTGTATTCAGCACACATCCAAAAAAATTCAAACCTAATCCAAACAACCCCTCACCCTTGATTTTTTCATCGTTCACCATTACAAAAAAAAACTTTAAACGCGCTGTAGACCGAAACCGCATTAAAAGACGCTTGCGTCCCCTCATTCAAAACCTCAGCCAACAATTGCTAGAAAAACAATGGACTGCCCCCTTTATGATAAACATATATGCCCGGCCAGCCATTACTGAGGCATCTTATGCGGAATTAACAGCTGAATTTTCCAAGCTTCATGCTATGATTCAACAAAACGCTGAAGGTTCATAAGTGATTCGTTGGATTGCGCTTTTTCTCATTCGCTGCTACAAAAAGCTCATTAGTCCGCTTTTGGGCACAAATGTCTGCCGCTTTTACCCGCGTTGCTCAGACTACAGCCGCCAAGCCTTCGAAACGCATAATCCGTTTATGGCTTTATGGCTCACATGTAAAAGACTAATCAAATGCCATCCTTGGCACCCAGGTGGACTTGATCCGCTTAAACCAAATGAAACAAAGGAAAAAAAATGAACGGTGACGATACAAAAAATATGATACTGGCAATTGCCTTATGCCTTGGAATCCTTTTTGCTTTTCAATACTTTTTTCCAACCACTCCAGCAGAAACGGCACAAAAAACAACCACAACCACCGCAACAAAACAAAACCGACCCGTTGATTTACCAGACCAACCAACCAAGTCCGCCGAAAAGATCAAGCCTAGAACCGTTGCCAAACGTATACAAATCAAAACCAATAAGCTTTCAGGGTCTGTATCAACCCTGGGTGCACGTATTGATGATCTTATCCTAACGCAATACAAAGAAACGGATGATCCAGATGCAAAACCTGTCCGCCTTCTCAGCCCGTCGCATTCTGAACAGCCGTATTATGCTGAATCTGGCTGGACGTCGATTGAATCAGAGAAAGATGATCTACCAACAGCTGAAAGCGAATGGTGGACAGAGGACACCTTATTAACGCCTGAAGCGCCGATCACACTTAGATACATTAATAAAAACAAAGTTATCTTCGAAAAAACCATTTCAGTTGATGAGAACTACGTCTTCACAATTGTTGATCGGGTGCGTAATCCCAAAGAATCTTCGGCTTTGAATCTATACAACTACGGCCTTCTTATTCGCGCTGGAACACCGCCTGTCTCCAGTTTCTTTATTTCGTATGAAGGTCCCCTTGGTTATCTCGATGGCAAAAAACATCAAAATGATTACGAAGATTTAATCAAAGAAAAGAAGATCAGCTACACCACACAGTCAGGTTGGCTGGGTTACAGTGATAAATATTGGCTGGGGGCGCTTATCCCAGATCAAAACGTTGAAATAAAAACCAACATGATTGGCTCTGACAAAAAAGATCAAAAACGCTATCAGCTGGATTACGTGATGCCGTTACAAACAATTATGCCCGGTGAAACACACGAAACCACCAGTCATTTCTATGCAGGGCCTAAACGCCTCGACCTGCTTGATGCCTATGAAAAAACCCTCAATATTCCCCACTTTGATTTGGCTGTTGATTTTGGCTGGTTCTACTTTATCACCAAACCAATTTTCTACATCCTAATCTTCTTCCATAATTACGTTGGCAACTATGGGCTGGCAATTATTCTCCTTACAATCGCCATGAACATTCTGTTTTTTCCTCTGGCACGGTCAAGCTATCGCTCTATGGCAAAAATGAAAGCCCTACAGCCCGAAATTCAAAAGCTGAAGGAACTTTATCCCGACGATAAAATGAAACAACAGCAAGAAATGATGGCACTATTTAAAAAGCATAAAACCAATCCTGCCTCTGGTTGTTTACCGCAGCTCATTAAAGCGCCCGTGTTCTTTGCTCTTTATAAAGTTATCTTTATTTCTATCGAAATGCGTCATGCGCCATTCTTTGGCTGGATTCATGATTTATCCGCCGCCGATCCAACCAACATCTTTACCCTATTTGGCCTTATTTCCTGGAATCCCCCATCGTTTATGCACTTTGGCTTGCTGCCCATCCTTATGGGGGGAACCATGTTCCTGCAACAACGCCTTAACCCACAGCCCATGGACGATAACCAGAAAATGATTTTCACGCTTATGCCCATCATGTTCACCTTCTTTATGGCAGGATTTCCTGCCGGTGTTTTGCTCTACTGGACCTGCTCAAATATTCTTGGCATGGCGCAGCAATCATACTTTTTGCAAACAGCGCCTAAAGGGGTGCCTAAGCCTGTTAAGAAATCAAACAAAAAGTCCAAAGCCTAAAACTCTTATGCCAGATCAAGAAAGCCACCTCTCATCTGATCTGGCAGAAAGTTATTTCAACGGCACAGCAAGGTTTGTTAAAGGCTGCGTAGAGCCTAGCCATTTTCCAGAAGAAGCGTTCCCAGAAGTGGCATTTATTGGTCGCTCTAACGTTGGCAAATCATCGCTTATCAATGCTTTGCTCAATCGCAAAAACTTGGCGCGCACATCGAACACCCCAGGCCGCACCAAAGAGATTAATTATTTTCTGCTAACTCCACCTACCAAAGTCGCCGAACAGCTAAATCAAACAAATAGCCCTGCTACAAATGGCATATATATTGTTGATTTACCGGGTTATGGATATGCAAAGCATCAAAAAGACTTTGGCAAACAGTGGCAAAAACTTTGCTCTGCATATCTTTCAACGCGTAATAACCTTCATCGGGTTTATGTATTAATTGACAGCCGCCATGGCTTAAAAGATACCGACTTGCAAATGACAAACTTTCTTGATCATTGGGGCGTTAGCTATCAATTAATCCTCACAAAAGCGGATAAACTCTCTGTCTCTGGTCAACAGAGTATTCTTGAGCAAGTCACAGAAACAGTTGTTAAAAGTGGCAAGATGATCGCTGCCTACCCCTCAGTTCTTCAAGTCAGCTCAAGCAAGAAAACAGGTTTTGAGGCCTTAAAAAAGGCAGCCCTGGAAGTCTGCCTTAATGGTTAATCGCATGGTTTGAACTGTTTGCTTTCTGGTAAACAGTCCTTAAACTTACTTTTTTTCCGTTGGATATTTATCAATTGGCAATTTAAGGGACAACTCCTTAGCACAGCGCGCCTTTTTACCATCCATCGCCAAGTATTTCTTCTCTTGATTTGACTTTTGTGTTTCATTCCCGCCTGGAACTTTAAGACCTTTCATTAACCCTTTCACCAACTTAGATAGGTTCATTACATAAAGTTGGCATTTATTATCTGTCGCATATTTCTGAAGAGCTGGTGTAATATCTTCCATAGACTCTAGGGCCACACCTGCAGGATCATCACTCACTTTAATAGATTCATTGCCAGCCATCTTTTCTTTAAAAACTTTTAAATCACAATCCTTAACCTTTGGCTTATCACATTGACAGTCCTCTGCAGATACAGCGCCAGATAGAAGAGCAGCAAAAGAAAGTGAAAGAAAAAATTTTTTATATGACATGTTCATGAATACCTCCAAATTTATTTCATCGTAGCATTGATTTTTTTTTGAAGCTAGTGGTTTATAATTTAATCTTTTGTCTAGCTACCTTTTTAAAACTGTGCTTAGATTGTAAATTATTAATTGAGGCCATCATGCGGGTACTAATTTTAATTCTGCTAAACTTAGTCATATCAACCATCAGCGCAAATACGTTTTATGCAGACAGAACACCTGAACAAAACAATCAATACATGCAAGAAAATCAACAGCCCGTCACAAATTCTAATCAGCAGTTTGGTGGGGGTCCAACCAACGCAATCCCTATGAGAGAGCTTCGCAGTATGTATGCCAAGCAATGGAATATTTGCAAAGCTGTTTTTGCCAAAGCTAATAAAGCTTGCAGCACACCTGATAAATTAGAAAAAGAAGATGCGGTTGCATGCGTAAAAATGTATCAAATTGCTGCTGACAGCTGCTATACGGCTATGACTCAGTTCTCTTTTTACTTAACTTAGTTGTTGCATTCAGCCAAAAATAAACAGCACAATTTATAAAAGCCAAAGCATAGCCAAAAAGCACATCCGAGGGGTAATGCTTTGTCAGCGCAACTCTGGATACACCCACAACTATTGGCCATAGCCAAATCCACCAACGGCTTTTTGGCCAAATCCTCATAACAAAAACAGTTAAAAAAACAGCTGCCATAGCATGGCCTGAGGGAAAAGATCCATAACGCCCATCAAAAGCAAACCAGTGCCAATTCGGCAGGGCTTCAAGATAATTGCAACTTGGTCGCTGGCGCCCAGTCAAAAATTTCAAAAAGTGCAATACAGCTGAAGCTAACCCAAAAGTGATGAAAAACCTGCCAGTAATGAGCTGATAACGTTTACAAAATCCTAGAAAACCATTGATAGAATATCTTTTTTTAAACCAACCACCAGTCCAAATCAGTGCCAACAGCACAACAAAATATTGCGCTTCCCCAAAGTGCGAAACCCAGCGAAAAAAGTTTCTCCAAGGTTGCAAACGATCCACATTATTAAAAACATCTCTCATCACACCCAAATCGAAGCCAGCGTTAATAAAAGCATAGCCAAGCGATGCCGAAAAAAGCCCTAAGATCAATAATATTTTGGCAGACTTCATCTAACGTCCCTCCCCTTAACCAAGGCATAGTCCTGCCATTTATTACGGGAATAGTTCAGGCTTTTAATCTGTGTATTATCATTCTGATCCTTGACAAATTTTTTATCTTTGAAATCATAAAACATCACTGAATCTTGTTGGCTGTCAGAGGCAGTAATCATTGCAACACCACCTTGATGATTTATTTTGTTCAATGCGTCTGCAGTTGATGTCACAACCTTGACGTCTGTGCCATTTTTAAAGTAAAGGCTTGGTTCATTGAACCTTACTACAACAAGTGGTTTCTCTAAGCTATCTGTCAAATTTCTAGCTTCATAAATAGATTCAGACAGCCATAAGAATTTCATGTTTGGTAAGAAGAATGTAAAAGCCAGAACATAAAAACCAACCGCTCCAATAACCAAACGTTTTGAAAATCTCAAACCAAACCCAGAGGATGAAATTAAATACAAGCATATCGCACTTGCTAATACCAAAAAGCCCCACGTTACGTTTGAGAATTCAAGAAACGTTAAAGCAGGGAAAAACCCGAACAAACCAATGGTTAAAACAGCAAAAAGAGCCGCCAAAATCTTTATAAAAAGTGGACTTTCTTGAATCTCATGATAACGCTTCCAAACCGTAGCGGTTAACAACCATATGGCTGGCATTAACGGCAAAACATAATGTGGCAGTTTGGTTGGAATCATTTCAAACATCAGCCAGCTTGGCACCAGCCAAGCTAAAAAAAACTGTGCAATGGGGTTTTTACGCAAGGCCCACCAGCGTGGCAATGTTCTAAAAACCAACAAGCTTCCGGGCCACAAAAGAATAAATGCTGTCAAAGTATAATACCCTGGATAGAATCCATGCGACTCCTGGCCTTTAAGAAGCTTCGGAATAAAATCCACGCCAATCGCATGCGCCGCATACGCGCCAGAGGATTTCCATTGTACCATGGCAAACCACGGCACATTGACAAGGGCAAGGATCAGAGCTCCCTTTATCCACCCCAAAGAATTCAACTTGATATTCGCTTTAAAACCAAACCGAAGCGTTAAAAGTGTTAGCAGAAATATAACTGGCGCAATTGGCCCCTTGATCAAAACAGCCAGTGCCATAGCTACCCACATCACAGCCAGCTCTGAAGAATTGTTTTTTTTATCTGCTAGTTGGGCTGTATACCACCGTGCAAGCAAACCCTGCTGAATCACAATCAGCATCAACAAAACAGTATCTGTTTTTGCCAAAAAAGATTCCACAACAGTTAGCAAACTCACAGCCATCAGTGTTGTTGCCATAGCAGCAGACTTTTCACCAATCATTCCCCGGAACAAAAAGAACATTGCCAATAGCATGCCAAAACCAGCCAGCACATTTGGTAGCCGGTAAACACTGATGCGTATTTCAGCATTCTTTACCCCAAGAAATTGAGCAACTTTAACAAAGCCAGCCTGCACCCAGTAAATGCCAATTGGTTTTTTATTACGTGGTTGGTCTAAAAATTTAATGGACCAATAATCCCCTGTCTCAACCATTTGTTTCGAGGCTTGCGCAAAGCGCGATTCATCACGATCCGTTGCTGGCAGAACAAACTTGCCAATACTCAAACAAGCATAAATTAAGGTTAAGAATAAAAGATTTTTTTTTGTAGAAAAAGAAGAATAAAACATAAGGCAATCATAGAGAAATTGTTAGGCCGCACAATATAAAAATACTTAAGGACATCAAAAATAACCATTGGGTTTAAATTAAAAAAAACCTCCTTTTTAGGGACTTGATTTCTTATTCTCTCTCTTTTTTTTAAAGAAATCAGAGATCATCTGCCCACATTCTGCCTTTAAATAGTCTGTATTCACAGTTGGCTTATGAAAACAAGTCGGCTGCTCATAAAGCTTTGGCCCCTGCATCAGCGCACCTCCCTTGGGATCCAATGCCCCCAAGTAAACGATTTGAATACGCGTTTTGGCAATAAGGTCAGCGCACATCGCACAGGGTTCAAGCGTTGTGAAAAGAATACATCCATCCAGCCTTGGCCGTCCCACTTCTACACAAGCCTGACGCAAGGCAACTACCTCAGCGTGTGCGCTTGGATCACAGGTTGTCTCCGTTAAATTATGGCCAACGCCCATAATCTCTCCAGCTGTTGAAACCACCACAGCGCCAATTGGCACTTCACCGAACTCCAGAGCTTTTTTCGCCTGCTCAACTGCTAAATTCATAAAAGTTTCTGGATTAATCTGCACTTGTTCGCTGGTTCCTTTATTGTAAAAATGATATGTATTAAGGATTCAAATTCAACAATAAGCGAGGATACGTGTCACAATCAACATCTTTACCTGAATGGAACCTATCAAGCCTTTATCAATCTATGGAAGATCCAAAAATTGACTCTGACTTAAGCCAGGTTGAAAAGGACATAAAGGCTTTTGCAAAAGCTTACAAAGGCCAAATCACATCGCTTAATGCAAAAGATCTCGTAACTTGCCTCAATACTTACCAAGACATCGTCACAGTTATTCGAAAGCTAGGGTGTTTTGGGATGTTGATTTACAGGCAGTGTATGACTGATAGCGCCAGATCTGGCCTTAATCAAAAAATCCAAGAACGTATTAATGCAGCCAGTCAAGACCTGGTTTTTTTCTCTTTAGAACTCAATCAGATCGAGGATCAGTCTTTAAACAATTTTTATGATCAAGAACCTGACCTTAAGAACTTAAAGCCCTGGTTCAATGATATCCGCGCCTTCCGCCCTTATCAGCTTTCCGAGGCTGAAGAAGGCATTTTGCACATGCTAAATCCCTTTGCCAATGAGAACTGGGAAAGATTACATAACGAATCTTTGGCTGGGTTAACCTTTACATACCTTGATCGGGAAAATGTGACAATCTCCGAAGTTATGCATGATTTCAGCGCAACAAAAAAAGAGATTCGTCAGGCAGCTAATCACGCTTTCTCACAAGAGATAAGAAAAATCCTGCCAATCAATTGCCTCGCGCTCAATACCATTGCCAAACAAAAAGCTGTGATTGATACAAAACGTGGTTTTAAAAAACCTATTCAATCGCGCAATATGGCCAATCAGGTTGAAGATGAAGTGGTCGAAGCACTTATCACAACGGTACAAAAAAATTATCAAAATCTCTCCCATCGCTATTATGGCCTTAAAGCAAAAATCCTTGGCTATCAGAAAATGCCCTACTGGGAACGTTCAGCTCCCTTAAACTTTGGCGCTGACAAAACCTATAGCTGGGATGAAGCGTGCAGCCTTGTTTGGCAAGCTTATAATGATTTTTCACCCGAGATGTCAGCGATTGTCCAAAAATTTTATGATCATAACTGGATTGATGCCAAACTGCGCCCTGGTAAAGATAACGGCGCCTTTTCAATGCAGACCATTCCAGCAGCTAATCCATTTATCTTGGTTAACTTCAAAGGGTCCGTTCGCGATGTTGCAACTTTGGCCCACGAATTGGGACATGGGGTTCATCAATATCTCTCAAATTCACAGGGCATCTTATTAATGGATACACCCTTAACCGTTGCTGAGACGGCATCGGTTTTTGGGGAAATGCTCACATTCAAATCCATGTATCAGTCAGCAACAGATGCTAATCTTAAAAAATCTCTCCTCGCCAGCAAGATTGAAGACATGCTCAACACCGTTGTGCGCCAGATTGCTTTTTGTGACTTTGAAAGACGCGTCCATGATTTGCGTAAAGAAAAAGAGCTTTCTCCTGATGATTTCAAAGCCATTTGGCAGCAAGTCCAGGCTGAATCGCTGGGTGATGCCATCGAAACGCAAGACTCAGACTATGAAAATTACTGGAGTTATATCTCGCATTTCTATCACACTCCTTTTTATGTATATGCTTATTCTTTTGGCGACTGCCTGGTTAATGCGCTCTATACCTGCTACGAACAAGGTCATCCCAATTTTCAGGAGAAATATATAGACCTTCTCAAAGCCGGTGGATCAAAGCGCTACGATGAACTTCTTAAACCCTTTGATCTAAATCCCAAAGATCCAAAGTTCTGGCAAATGGGTCTTGATCTTGTCAGTTCTCTGATTGATCAATTTGACGGTCTTGTAACCAATAATGGATGAAGAAAACGCTTTTCATAAACGCTTGGGGCGCTATTTAAAAGTTGGCGCCTCAGCCTCTGGTCTTGCGGGTCAATACGCCTGGGGCAAAGCTTTTAAGGGCAACAATCACGACACAGACTTTGCTGAATCACTTTATCAGTTTCTCGCTAACATGCGCGGACCAATGGTCAAAATTGCACAATTGGTTGCCATGGTGCCCGATCTTCTGCCTCCTGCTTATGTAGAAAAACTCCAAACCCTTCAGTCTGAAGCTCCCCCTATGAACAAGCTTTTCGTTCGCCGCCGCATGCGACAGGAGCTGGGGATTGATTGGCAAACTAAATTCAAAAGCTTCAATGAAAATGCTACTTCAGCAGCATCCTTAGGCCAAGTTCACCAAGCAACTCACTTAGATGGTCAGCCACTTGCCTGCAAGTTGCAGTATCCAGATATGGCCTCAGCCGTTCATGCTGACCTTGAGCAGCTCAAGATTTTTTTCTCACTCTACCAAAAATGGCAACCTGGCCTTGATCATTCGAATGTTTTAGAAGAAATCAGCAGCCACCTTTTGCAAGAACTTGATTATACCCAAGAGGCTAAAAATCTAGAACTGTTTCGAACTTTTTTTGAAAACGATCGTTTTGTAAAAATCCCAAAAGTTTATCCAGATCTTTCAACACATAAACTCCTGACCATGGATTGGCAGAGTGGGTACTCTGTAAGGAACCCACCAGAAACACTTGATAAAAACCTAATTGCTAAGAATCTTTTCAAATCTTGGTATTTGCCGTTTTACAAAGCAGGCATTCTCCATGGTGATCCCCATACGGGCAACTATCAAGTCAGTGAAGATCACTCAATCATTCTCTATGATTTTGGCTGCGTGCGCATTTTTGATCCGTCTTTTATTACCAGCAGTATTATGCTCTACAAAGCATTGCTGACAAATGACAAAGAAATGGAATGTGAAGCTTATAAAGCATGGGGCTTTGAAAACCTTAATACTGAATTGATAGAAACACTTCATCTCTGGTCTTCATACTTGTATGGTCCACTTCTAGAAGATCGGATCAGGCCTCTAGAAGAAACCTACAGCAGTAAAAAAGGGCAAAAGATCGCCTTAGAAGTAGCAAAGCGCCTTCGTAAAAATGGTGGCGTTAAACCACCGAAAACCTTTGTCTTTATGGACCGCGCAGCTGTTGGCCTTGGATCTGTTTTTATGCATCTTCGTGCAGAACTCAACTGGCATCATCTTTTTGAAAATATTATTTCTGAAGTTTCTGATCAGTCAATATTTGCAAAACAAAAACAGTTGAAAATAAACCCTTAGCAAACTAAATGCGATTTTCAATACCTTTATTGATTGAGGCATTTCTTTGATCAGCCATAAACAACAGACACTTCATTAATTGAATCGCTCCCTCTTCTTTTGGAAATTTTGTTTTTAAAACGTTGATTAAAAACATGCGATCAATTGGACTCATGCGCTCAGCCTCTACTCTAAAAAACGTTAACAGTAGATCGTCTTTACTAATACATTCGATAAAAGAAGCTAAGTTCAATTCATCAGAATCTAAATCGTACAAAAATTCAGCAACTTTGATCGCTTTTTCTTGTGCTGAACTTGTAAAAACAACTTTGCACAAATTCAACAAAATTCGCTCATAAGCACACGCAAGGTTTACTGGAGAGACCTGAATTTGGCTCCGGTCCATAGTTTCAGGGAAATAGCTAAGGATCTTAATTTTGATGTCTTGCAACCCAAGCTCATAGGTATTTTTTGGCCTCTCTCTTTTTTGTTTTTTTGATGTCATGATAAAATTTTCTATGTTTATAACTTTAGTCAAAATTGACTCTCCTCATTTGAATGCCATGACAGTCACATAAGTATCAGAAAAAGGGTTTTCAAGGTCTAGTTGAAAAATTATAGAGCTAAATACAAGAAATGAGAGATATAGTTTTTAATAATTATAAAAACGAATTTTTAGCGCACTGGTTTATCGCGAAAACGCGCGCGTCTAAAGCCTTCCAGCCAAGATGATCGGGCGTTTAAAGCTGCTTTTATACGTGCATCATCATCTTTAATTTTTGAAGCTTCTCGGATATCTGCAATTCCACGATCATGAGCCCGTTCAAACCTCTCTTGTGCCATAAAGCCAGATTGTTCTTGATGCAGATAATACAATGCTTGGGCATAATGAAGATCAACTTTAAGCAACCGCTTTAATTTTTCTTCAAAATTGGGTCCTGGATACTTGGCGGCTTCAATAATTTTTTCATTTCCAAATAATGTTGATGGAATGATAGCGTCTGATGATTGGGTATTTATAACGTCTTCACAGTTTCCCGTGAACAAAGAACAAAACAACAACACCCAAGCAAGTAAGTACATTATTTAAAACTCACTTAACCTTATGAACAACATTTGTCACAACACCCCAAATCACAAAATTCATTTCTTTGGTTATCTCAATCCCGGCATAACCAGAGTTTTCTGGCATCAGAAAAATGGTTTGATTGTTGGTGCACAGTCGTTTAACTGTAAGCTCTCCGTTGATAGCAGCAACAATAATGTTTCCATTAACCGCACGCAGGGATGAATCAACAACCAATAAATCTTCAGGGTGAATATTGGCATCTCGCATCGAATCCCCACTTACCCGCACAATAAACGTTTTACCCGGATTCTTAACCAAGTGTTTGTTGAGATCCAGCGTTCCTTCGGTAAAATCCTCAGCAATAGATGGAGACCCGGCATAAACAGGCGACGTATACAAAACAAGGGGATAGTCCATTACAGACTCTGCTGTATAAACATTAGCAACTGTGGGCTCAGGTGATTTTTTAGGGAAATTGATAATCATAATAATGAATCCTTGTTGACTTCAATTTACCGCAAAGCGCATACTATATTCAACATCGTGTTTTTGAAAATAACAGCTTTTTTCAACTACATTTAAATAGGAGGATACAATGATCTTAATTTTATCAGGTGGCGTTCATGCTGATTCAACCAATAAAATGCTCGCTTTGCATGTTGAACAGCTCTGTAAAAAGCAAAACACACCAGCCGAATTTATTGAATTAGCCTCTTTTGATATTCCTTTGCTTAATCCGGCAAATAAAGATCTTTCCTCCCCTACTCAAGACGTTGTTAAGCTCCGGGAGAAATTTGAAAAAGCCACAGGTTTCTATATAACAACGCCTGAATACAATGGCGGCATCACGCCTGTGCTTTCTAATGCCCTAAATTCAGTTTTTAACTTTGTCTATTTCCCAAAAAACACGATGGATCCAATTATAAATAAACCAGCCCTAACAGGATCAGCCTCTCCCTCCATCTATGGCGCTACCAAAGCGTGCTCAATTCTAAATAGCCAACTTCTCCACATGGGCGCTATACTCTGCCCATTTTCTGTTTCTCTCAGCAAATCACATGAGATGTTTGATCAAGATGGGAAACTGTCGAATCCAGAGGCTGAAAAACGCCTCAAACAGGGTGTTGAGACTTTGATTAATTTAGCAGCAAGATAATTAACCCCCCCTCACCCTACAAAATATTTAACTTAGGTATTTTTGTAGGGGGGGGGGATCTAAACTTTTCCAAGGCTCAGCTTATTCTTCGTCTTCGCTTGAAGAAGTATCTGTATCATCCTGATCCCATGAAAAGGCCCCTGCAGCCGCTGCAGAGGCACCTGAATCAGCCGCAGGCACATTCTTTTTAGATTCAAATTTTGTTGTAGGATCAATACCCATTTCTGCTGCCGCAGCTAGCATACTAAAGCCCTCAGTGCCTGGAACAGTTGACCCGTGCGCACTCTTGCCAACTGCAAGTGCAGCTTCTTCATTCTGTCGACGCATAACTCTCTCTTCTTCATGGCGCTGTAACGCAGAATAATAAGGATTTAAAATTCTTTTAAAAACTTGATTCGCAGCATTTGTTGCAAAAAGCTTGGCACTCTCTAATGGCGCTTTAGATTCTGAAAAAAGTTGTTGATAAATCGGTAATGTGCGTTCCAAGCAATGACCTCTTAGATTTAAAAAAGAACAAGACTTTTCATCCCCGAGCACCTCTTTTTCATCTATTGCCAAAATATTTCTTTGCTGTTCTTGAAGGTATAAGAAAAACTCTTTAAATTCCTCTTGCATCGGTGCTCTATAACTTTTTAATCTTTTAGGCTTGGCCGTAAGAGCCGACAAAGAATTTCCGGTTAACTTTTCTTCAACAAAAGAAAAAAGGGTCTCGTAAACTCTCTTATATTGGAACATGTCAAACTCAAGATACTTCTTTGGACAAACTGTATTAGTCCTTAGCGCACTCCCAACTGGTCTCTTTTTAAGATCTTCGAGCTCACCATGGTAGAGTTCTCTTGAATGCCATAATAAATCAAAAAAACCATATATAGAGTTTGCTGATTCTTCCAGGGCAATGGTGCAAAAATGAATCAACTTATTATATTCTTCTTTTTCAAATTTTAAAGAAAATGTGAGACCCGCAATAGTTAATTTTCTAGTTTCATCTTTTTTACTTCTTAAATTAGCAACAAGGTTTTCTTTTTCCTTTTTTTCAAAACCTATAATTCTATCCGCGGCTCCAACAATTATCTCTACATTTTTCTCTGTAAGATCTTGACTTGCATAAATATCAATTTCGAACTTTGCTTTTCTTACTCTTTCTAAGTCTCCCTTCATTTCCGTTAGTTTTGCGTGTATCGTCTCACGATCACCAAAATCAGCAGGCCATTCAGGTGGCAGCGCATTAATAATAGTAGTTAATACTAAGACAGCAGTTAAACAAATTTTCTTAAACATTTTTTTACTCATTTTTTTTGTTGATATATGAACTAGATACATAAATTCAAGTTGTAAATACTTCGATTCTTGTTTTGATAATTGAATTAATGGTCTCAACATAGACACGCCTTTAAATAAAAGCTAATCTAAAAGGCAAATTCAAGGGACGATGATGAAGAAAAAAATTGGTCTGGTTGGTGCTGGAAATATTGGTGGCACACTTGCTTTGCTTGCAGCTCAGAAAAAACTTGGCGATGTTTTATTGTTAGATGTCGCGCCAGGTCTTCCTCAAGGCAAAGCCCTTGATTTATGCCAGATGGGGGCAACCAATTGTTTTGAACCTATTATCTCAGGCTCAAATAATATGGCCGATTTAAAAGGCTGTAATGTTGTTATCATTACCGCTGGCCTACCCCGTAAACCTGGCATGCGCCGTGATGATCTTCTTAAAACCAATTCTGAAATTATTGGCAAAATTGCTTTGGATGTTAAAAAATATTGTCCTGATGCCTTTGTAATTGTTGTTACCAATCCTCTTGATGCCATGGTTTGGCACTTTCAGAAAGTCAGCGGCTTGCCTTCACATAAAGTCGTTGGCATGGCCGGCATACTGGATAGCTCACGCTTTGAAATGTTTCTCGCCCAAGAACTCAACACCTCCATTCAAAGTGTCTCAGCCACTGTGCTGGGTGGTCATGGCGATACCATGGTGCCCTTGCTGGCTCATTCTTATGTAGGCGGTATTAGTTTGGAAAGCCTTGTCAAACAAGGATACCTTTCGCAGCAACGCCTTGATGAAATTGTTGAAAGAACCCGTAAAGGGGGCGGCGAAATTGTCAGCCTTCTGAAAAATGGCTCTGCATTCTATGCCCCAGCTGCCTCAGCAATTTTAATGGCAGAATCTTACCTGCACGATCTCAAACTCACTCTTCCCTGTGCAGCTCACCTTACCGGGCAATATGGTGTTGATGATTTATATGTGGGCGTTCCAATCATCATTGGCGCTAATGGAGTTGAAAAAATTATTGAGTATCAGCTTAATACACAAGAAAAAACCATGCTGGATAACTCCGTCCAAGCCGTTCAAGATCTCGTTAACTCTCTTAAAAATTTATCAAATTAGGGCCCTATAATGAATATTCATGAATATCAAGCCAAGGAACTTTTAGCTGCCTATAACGTGCCCACCCTTAAAAATGGTGTGATTCAAAATCTTGACGATGTTGAATCTGTTGCCAACAAACTAGGTGGGCCTGTCTGGGTTGTTAAAGCACAAATCCATGCTGGAGGGCGTGGCCAAGGTGGTGGCGTAAAACTTGCCCGCTCCCTTGATGAAGTAAAACAGCATACAAAAGATATCCTGGGCATGACGCTTGTCACCCATCAAACCGGCCCAAAAGGTCAAAAAGTGCAAACGGTTATGATCGAACAAGGCTGTGAAATTGCCCGTGAACTTTATTTTAGCATGCTGGTTGACCGAGACCGTCACTGTATTACGATCATCGCTTCTTCTGAAGGGGGAATGGACATCGAAGAAGTTGCAGAGAACACACCAGACAAAGTCATTAAGATTCCAATTGACCCAATAACAGGTCCAAAAGGATTTCATATTCTTAAGCTTACCGATACCTTGGGCATTTCCAAAGATGGGCACAAAGAGCTTAAAGCATTTGTATGCAATTGCTACCAGCTGTTTATTGATAAAGATGCCAGTTTGCTCGAAATCAATCCCCTTGTCGTGAACAAAGCTGGTAACCTCGTTGCCCTCGATGCGAAAATGAGCTTTGACGACAACGCCCTTTATCGCCAACCCGAAATTCTGGCTTTGCGGGATTTGGCTGAAGAAGATCCAGCAGAAATCAAAGCCAGTGAGTTCGGACTCAGTTACGTAAAACTTGATGGCAATATTGGCTGTATGGTCAACGGCGCTGGATTGGCTATGGCCACAATGGATATCATCAAATATCATGGTGGCTCCCCCGCAAATTTCCTTGATGTTGGTGGTGGCGCAACCTTTGAAGTCGTTAACGAAGCATTCAAAATTATTCTTGCCGATAAAGATGTTAAAGGCGTTCTGGTTAATATTTTTGGCGGCATTATGAAGTGCGATATTATTGCAGAGGCCATTGTTGCTGTCGGCTCACAAATGGACCTAACTGTTCCTGTTGTGGTGCGTCTTGAAGGAACCAACGTTGAACAGGGAAAAGAGATTCTCAAAAAATCCTCCCTCCCCCTTCTCACAGCAGATTCTCTAGACGATGCAGCCAAAAAGATTGTGCAAACCGTACAAAAGGGAGGGCAATAATGTCGATTCTCGTCAATAAAAACACCCGCTTAATTTGCCAAGGATTTACTGGCAAGCATGGTACCTTTCATTCGGAACAAGCCATCGCTTATGGCACCAATCTTGTTGGCGGGGTAACCCCAGGCAAAGGCGGACAAACACATTTAGATCGCCCGGTTTTTGACACCGTTGCACAAGCCGCAAAAGAAACGCAAGCAAATGCCACAATGATTTACGTCCCAGCCGCTTTTGCCGCAGATGCCATTTTAGAGGCTCTTGATGCTGAAATTGATCTAATCGTTTGCATCACAGAGGGTATTCCTGTTCTTGATATGATGCGCGTTAAACGAGCAATGCGTGGATCAAACTCCAAATTAATCGGCCCTAACTGTCCTGGTATTATCACCCCAGGCCAATGCAAAATTGGTATTATGCCTGGCTATATTCACAAGCCTGGCAAAGTCGGTATCATCTCCCGATCTGGCACACTCACGTATGAAGCCGTTGCACAAACAACAGCCGTTGGCCTTGGTCAATCAACATGTGTTGGTATTGGCGGTGATCCAATCAATGGGCTCTCTTTTAAAGATTGTCTGGAATTGTTTTATCAAGATGATGAAACCGAAGCAATCGTGATGATTGGTGAAATTGGTGGGGATGCCGAAGAGCAAGCCGCAGCCTATGTCAAATCTCAAAAAAGCACTAAGCCGGTTATTGGCTTCATTGCCGGGGTTACAGCCCCTCCTGGACGTCGTATGGGTCATGCAGGCGCGATTGTCTCTGGTGGATCAGGTAAGGCCGAAGATAAGATTGCCGCCTTTGAAGCAGCTGGTATTCATGTCGCCCCCACTCCTGCTGCTATAGGTCAGACAGTTTTAGAGGCTCTTAAACGCAACTAGCAAAAGAAGAGCCCCAACCCAACTGCCATTAACAGGTAAATATGCCACTTCTTTACGCCTTTATAAAAGGCCGTTAAAAGAATGGGCACAAACAATGTATAGATTGAAAATTGATAAGCCAAAAGCATCAGCTCAATAATACCATCTAATCGAATAGATAGAATCATTGCCGCAACACCAACGGCCAAGGTTATTCCACGCGACAGCCACAATTTATCTTCTGATTTTCTAAGAAAGAAAAACAGATCGTAGTTGATATTAGAGCTAATAGAACACACCAATGAATCCATTGTCGAAAGAATCGCCATTAAAATCGCCAAAGCAAAAAAAGCATTAAAAATCGGCGTGCCAACAACCAGCATGTAAACCATCAAAATGCTTTGATCTTGATCCGCAGGCATAACTGTTTGTCGTGCCATCAAACCCAAAACAACAGGAATAAGCGATAAAAAGAGCAATAGAAATCCCGCACTTAAAGTTGCCCGCGACACGCCTTTTGGATTAGAGGCTGCAAAGCATCTCTGGCTCATATCCTGGCCAATAATTACAAATAACATTGGCATTAATAACCAGTCGGACCATGGAATAGTTGTGGGCGCAGTTACGCCTTGGGCTTGCAGAATCGTCGATGCACTCTGGGTAAAATCAATAAAAAACAGTGAACCCACTAAAACAATAGCTATAAAAATACCCTGTAAAACATCTGTTCGCACAACAGCTGAAAGCCCCCCCATGACGGTATATAAAATGCCCGTACACGCAAAAACCATAAACCACAATTCAGATTCAAGGCCTAATGTTATAAAAAATTTCCGCGCTGAAATACCAATGGCAACCAATATTAAGAAAAGAGATGTGATCGAAATCAATCCACTAAAAATTCTCAAGAAAGGAGATTGATAATATTTTGTAAAAAGCTCTGGCAACGTGTGAACATCTAATTGGCGAAACCGCGCTCCTATACCAAAAGATAAAAAGATTAACCCAAGAGAGAGCCCAAAAGCATAAAGAAACGCATAGATGCCATGTTGATAGGCAGCCTGCGCTGCACCTATAAGGGCACCCCCACCCAACTGTGTTGCTAGAAAAGACAGCGTCAAACCAAAATAACGAAGGTTACGACCTGATAGATAAAAATCTTTATTGCTATTGAGCTGGTCTTTACGGGCACGACCAACCCAAAGGCTAAGGCCAAGCATAAATGTAAACGCAATAATAAAAACAGATATGTTCATTATAAAATCCTGCCCTAACCTACTGGATCAATTCAAAAATGAAAACCTATTTATCAAACGTTTTTTCTCTAGAAACCATTTCATCAAATCTCAAAACAAACTCTGTTCCTTTTTTAATGTCTGAAAAACAATAGATAGTCCCATTCATGTACTCCATAGCAGCTTTGCAAAACGATAGACCAACTCCAGAGCCATGCGCTTTTGTGGTATAGAGAGGTTCGAAAATTTTACCAAGTTTATCAGCCGGAATTCCTGGCCCACTATCCCGCACAATTAAAAGGATGTCATGATAAAAAGAATCAACTTTAAGTTCTATCACAATCCTTTGTTGATCCGCGGGCATTTCGTTCATAGCCTCAATAGCATTCTTAATTAAATTTGTCAGGATTGCGCGGACAAGTTCAGCATTGGCCTTAACAAATATACTCTTATGATCTGCTTTAAATGAAATTAAGTGTTGTTGGTTTATATCAAGCGGAAAGTCTGCAATTGTTTCTTCTACAACTCGTGTTAAATCCAATTGCGTAACCGGCATAGAAAAGATCGTTTCACGTGCTGTCATTAACATAAGCCGCGTAAAGTTTGAAAGTCGCTGAACAGCCTTGAATATTGCAGACAAAGACTGAGTAATTTCTTTTTCATTATGATTCTCAAATTTCTTTTCAAGAGATCCAGCTGACATTGTAATCATTGCCAATGGGGTATTCATTTCGTGGGCCATATTCTTTGCCACCAAATAAAGCTGATGCATACGACTTTCAACATACTGTCGAATCAAATAACCAAAAACACTGACACAAAACAATGCACTGACAATGCTTACATCGTACATACGAATAGAAACCTGGCCATCAAAATGCCCAAAAATAAGAACCCCGCCAGAAAAAAGGCATATGTAAAAAACTTGCTCTTTAAGATTAGTTAAAGTCAAAACCACCACCGTTAAAACCAGAGGTATAATAATAGCTCCTGCCACAGGGTGTGCCCAATATAAACCCCATGGAATTACAAGACCAACGATAAAGTATAATAGGTTTGCTGATCTGATTAAAAAATACCTTCCTTTAGTTGGAAAAACAGAGGCAAGCATATAAACAACCGATAGAGCCGTTGCTATAAAGCGCACGCCATTCATGACAGGACTTGAGTCCAGAAATATAAAGAAACCCAAAAAGTTAGTAAAAAAGCACAAAATGCCAAAAGCTTGAATCGAATCACTATTGTAGGCCAAAGAAAATGGTGAGCGGTTTAAATCTCTAATAAATAAATGTTTAATATATACACAGGTTTTTGAAAAAAATTCGATTGTTTTAGCAAGTGTAAAGGATGTTTTTTTTCTAAACTTTTGCCACAAAAAAGCACGGTAAAAGAGCAAAAAGCTAACAAGAAGTGAAAAAATAGTTGCGGGGAGTGATACCTTAAAGATCAACTTAATCCCATAAAAAACGGCGAGTGTGATTGCGCCGTTAACCAAAAATGACTTCTTTTCAACTTTAATACCAAAAATTGTGACATAAATTGGAATCAATGTTAAAGGAAGCCAAAGCTCTTGCGAGAAAATAAATACATCAAAAATATTTTGAAACTGTGTTGAAATAAATAAAGCAAGAACGCCCATCACAGCGCCAGAGATTTTAGCAAGCAAAACCTCATTAATTTTAAGATGCCTCTCTAATAGCGGCTTATATAAGTCCTCCACAATTAAGATTGATCCTGTATTAATAAAAGAATCTATTGTTGACATAATGACAGCAAACATCCCAGCTACAGCAAACCCCTTGAATCCAATGGGAAGAATCGTTTGAATTAAACTCAACGCCGCCTGGCTGGGATTCGATGTCATATGAAGTACAAATGCAGCTCCCCCAATAATGGCAATAACAAAAGAAGTGGGCACCTCAATCAACGCTGATAATTTTAACGAATCAGATAGTTTTTTCAAATCTCGGCTCATAAGCAGTCGATGAATCATGACTGGGCTAAAGTTCCCAATTGAAGCCAAAACAAACAGCAATGCCATTTGCAATACATCCGCCTGACTAAACCCCTCTTTGGTAATAAAGCTTTGCCGGGCAACAACTTCTAATCCTCCAGCTGCATCAAGCGCATAAACAGCAACCAGGGGAATAAAAAAGATAATAATTAAAAACTGAATTAAATCAGTTAAAGCAACCGCACGGATACCACCTAAAGTTGTGTAAATAATCGTAAACAATGCAATAAAAACCAAAGTAATGTGACTTTCAATCTGAAAAAAGTAATTAATCACAACACTCAAGGCAACCATCTGTGTTGCAACAATTCCTGTACAGTTTAAGACAGCCAAAGAACTGCCAATCACACGCCCATGAAGACCAAAGTTTTTCTGTAAAATTCCTCCAACAGTAAATGATCCATCAAATTGGCCCATTTTGGGGCAGACCTTTTCAGCTAAAAAATACCGAAAAACGGCATACCCTAAGGAAGGAATCGCCGCAATCATCCCAACAGCATAGATTTTTTCTGTCCATCCAAGAATAGCATTCCCACCCGTGAATGATGCAAAAATAGTTGCAACAATCATGGTTACACTGAAGTTTTGACTTGAAACGGCATAGTCCTTTAGATTCTTGGCACGCCAGCCAAACCATAAACTAATTGCCAGCGTTAAAATAAAATAACCAATTACAATTGCTGTATCTAAAAAAGCCATTAATACTCCTTATTATGAATTAATATTATCGTGATTATTAAGTTTGTTCTAGCTCAAACCTATACCTATAAGTTAAAATGAAATGTGTAACAGGATTTTGGTATGATTTATTTTCCCACTACAGTTGTTTTAATAGATGACGAGCCGGATTTTTTGGATGTGGTCACTACTCAGCTCAGCGATTTAAATGCAACTCTGAAGCTTTTTAATAACTTTCAAGAAGCAAAAGAATACTTAACTGAATACCAACATTCGATTGAAACACATCAAATTTACCCGCCAGCGAATCCAGAAGATCAACAAGAATGGCTTGATCAATTCACAAAGAAACACCCAGATATCATTTCGTGTGTGATCGCAGATGAAAATATTCATGAACATAGTGGTTCTGCTTTGCTTGAAATGGTGCCCTCGTCTATCTCTAAAATTCTTCTAACAGGTGCTGTTGATACGACTGGGGGAATAGAAGCATTAAACAACCAAAAAATTGGTAAGTTTATTGCCAAAGATAATGTAAAACAAATGCTGGCTGTTTCTGAATTGGTGGAAAATGAAATAGATCGCTTTTTTATCAACAACTTCAGACTTAACTCATCCATCGAAGAAGCTAAAGATCTATTATATATTTGCCGTGGGCAAAAAATAACACACCTTACACCTCTAGATTTTGTTGGCAGCTATCAAATTAAGCTCCTAAATGGCGAAGATAAAAAATTATTTGCTCCAAACCATCACCAGCTCAAGCTTCAATATCAATATTTAAAGGCAAATCACTATCCAGTTGCGGTACAAGAAAAAGTCAAGAACGCTGAAGGCATGCTGTGCTTAACTGCTGATGATCTCATTTCATTTGATCAAAGCAATATTTTATCAAATTTACCATATGAAACATTCACCATAGATAAAAACACATCCACCCTTGTAGGCTACATTATTGTTTAAAGATCTGATTCCACAGTATGCCGGGCAAAAGCTTGGTCAAATTTGCCATTATGATAGCGCATGCAATAGTCATAAATAGCCCTTAAATGTGTGAAAAACTGATCATTTATAGGTAAATTTGGCCTGTTTTCTTTCAAAAAAATGGCTATTTTCATCAATAATTCTACTTCATTCATGGTATCTTTTGACTGCCCTTCTAGAACAATCGAAGGTTTTCCCATCACCAAAGAATCTATGCTCATATCCATTGCTTTAGAGAGCTTGATTAATGTTTCAGCGGTAGGGTTCGTTGAGTTCTGGTATAAAATGTTCCGTAGTGTACCAGGTTTTAATTCAGCTTTTTTCTCTAAACGCGCAGGGGAAAGCCCCTGTTCACTTAAATATCCCCTCACCTGTTTACAAAGCATCTCAATCATATAAGTACTATAAACTATTTTTAGAAAAAACAACATATTAGATATTGAAAAACAAAAAACTGTTTATATATAAACAAAAAAAACAATGAGCCGTTTATGAATTTAAGTACAGCACATCAATACCTACATCGTTTTCCAGGATCAGATATGATTGAAGATGTGATGATCCCACATACTTATACCGACACACAAGAACACATGCTTTCTATTGTCTCTGAGTGCACACAAGCTTCCTTGTCAGAATTTGCAGAAAAACTAGAAGTTGCCATCAAAGAACATAATATATCAGAATCGGCTATTCGACATGAATTACTATCTAATCCACTTTTACTTAACTGGCTTTCACACCTCAAACCCTAGTGCAAGAAATAACTAAAGGTTTATTAAAGTAGAATTTATTTTACACGTGTGGATATAGCTTGAAGCGCGTCTATGTCAGCGCCTGTAATTACAGGGAGATTTTGCTCAATCAGATCAATTGGCCAGTCCCACCAAGCAATTGATAATAGTTTATCAATGATCGTTTCTGGAAACCTGTATTTCACTACACGCCCAGGATTGCCGGCCACAATAGCGTAAGCTGGCACATCTTTGGTAACAACAGCTCTGGTTCCAATAATGGCGCCAGATCCAATTTTGACCCCCGGCATGATAGTTGATTCATGGCCAAACCAAACATCATGGCCCACGATCGTATCTTTTGCCTTTGGGAGATCTGGTTGATAAATGTTGTTCCAAGGCGGACCAAAAACAAAAAAAGGATATGTACTAAATCCACTCATTTGGTGATTTGCACTACTGGTTATGAATTGCGTACCTTGGGCAATTTGGACAAATTTACCTAAAACTATTTTTTCAGGGCTTTGTGGAAACAGATAAGGTGCAAGACGCCGCGCATAGCTTTCGATGGGCACTCTTTCATCGTTGTAATACGTCCAATCGCCAACCTGAAAATTCTCTTGGGTTATAAAGTTTTTCAAGTAAACGGTATACGGCCAAATGTTACCATCGGGTTGTATAATTGGAAATTTCGTTTCTGGAGAGGGTTTAGAAATGCTCATAAAATATTTAATCTGAAAACTATTTTTTTAATCTCAACAACACTACACACCCCCCTGCAACAAGAGCCAAGTAAGAACCAGCCATAAATGGTAGGCTAGTGTGATGACTTAGAAATGCATTAACTAAAGGTGATGTCCCCCCAAACAATGAAGCGCCAACAGTATAACTAACAGCCATCGCTTGATAGCGAATACTTGGTTTAAACAATTGTGCTGCTAAGGGATTAATCAGAACCAGTGCGGCAAATAAAGTTATAATCAAAGGTAAAAAGGCATAAGCTGCAAAAGAACTGCCCTCACCAACTATGTAGAAAAACGGGATAGGTAAAATCACCAAACCAATGCACGCCCAACAAATAATTCGCCAAGGATCTAAAGACTGATCAGCTAGCTTACTAATTGGATACATAAGGGCAAAAGCACCAACAGAAACATAAAATGAATAAGTATAAGCCTGACCTTTTTCCCAACCTGCTTCATTGGTTAAAAAAGCAATGATATAGGCCGTAAAAACATAATAAACCATCACGCCCAAACCACTTAAAAACGTCATAAGCGCTAATGGGTATAAGTTTTCACGACTAAATAGTTTTCCTTCATCAAAGCTTTGATTTTTTCTTAACTTCTGATCACTCAATGATTGGCCAACGAATCGGCGCAAGTAAAACCCAACAAAAGCAATACTTGCCCCAAAAAACAAGGGAATACGCCAACTCCAACCATTCTGGTCCAAAGCCCATATTTTTGTTACCTTGCTGGCCAGAATAACAGATAAAACCGCTGCCATTGGGATAACAGCTGCATTTCGGAAAAGACGCTCTTTTGGAGCCGTTTCAATTATCATCAAAGCAGCACCACTATATTCACCACCAACACTAAACCCTTGCATTAACCTGCAGGCAATCAATAAAATTGGCGCTAGAACGCCAATTGACTGGTACGTTGGCAAGCAGGCCATGACCAGCGTTGCCCCACCCATTAAAACAATTGAGAGAGATAAAGCTTTATCACGCCCATAACGATCCCCAATTGCCCCTAGCATATAGCCTCCAAGTGGACGCATCAGAAAACTCATTGCAAAAGCAGCATAGCCAGAAATCAAAGAACATAATGGATCTTGAGCTGGAAAGAATAGCGGCGCGATCAAAGGGGTTAATATAATGAAGATAACAAAATCATAATATTCGAGCACTGTACCAATTGCACTTGCTGTCATAATTTTCATATTTTTTGTCACTAGAGCATCCTTGTATATTTTAATAATTGAAAAGCACTTTTTACAGATCGCAAAAAAGAATAATCAAACCTTTAGCACCGGTTTGGTAAAACAACGGTATGTGCCCAATAATCAATTAGATGGGATAAATTTTCTTTAAGCTTATTGAAATCAAACGGCTTACAAATATAACCCGAAGCACCCGCCCGATACATATTGACCATTTCTTTACGGCTTAAACTATTGGTCATAATAATAATGGGAATATCTTGCAATTGACGGTCTCGCTTCAATTCTCGCAAAATCATACGCCCATCTCTTTTTGGAATATTTAAATCGAGTATTATCACATCAGGGCGTGGGAATGTACCTTTCAAACCCTTTTGTCTCAAAAAGGCTAAAGCTGCATCACCATCGTGTAATGTATGTAGATTAACTTTTTGATCTAGCATCTCAATTGCTTTACGCATCAGAAGCTCATCAGTTGAATCATCTTCAATCAAAATAATACTTGGTGTTTTATCCTGGGCTGATAATGAAATCACATCTGATTCCAATGAATCTTCATCTGTTTCATCGCTGTCTTCCAGGCCAATGAAAAAGTAATTTTGATTGGTCTGAAAAATTTGTGACAAACTATACAAAGAACTTGCAGAAATTCTTGTTGAACCTTGTTCATACTTCTGAACTTGCTGATGTGAAACGCCAAGCTTTTCAGCAAGGTCCATAAGTGTCCAACCAAGTCTTTGGCGGCGATCACGCACTCGTCTGCCAACGTGCACATCTATAGGGTTGAGAGTTTGATCTTCGATGTCATGTTCAGCCATAAGGCACTCCTTTAAAGTTAGAGTTAACCGGCTTTCATGACCTCCTCATTATTAGAAGATGCCTCTTCAGCCGGATCGTGCAAAATATAACCACGCCCCCAAATCGTCTGAATAAAGTTATCCCCGTTGGTGGCATCTGCGATTTTTTTCCGCAAACGACAAATAAAGACATCCACTATTTTTATTTCTGGCTCATCCATACCGTTGTAAAGATGATTCAAAAACATTTCTTTACTTATCATAACACCTTTACGAATAGCAAGCAGTTCTAAAATTGAATATTCTTTATTAGTCAAATTTAAAATTTGACCTCCAGCCTCAGCTAGGTTGCGACGCAAGTCAATTTTCAAACGGCCAATTTGAATAGCTGAGGCAGAGTGACCCTGGGTCCGACGCACAACAGCTCGACAACGCGCAATAAGCTCTTTTACATTAAAGGGTTTGTGGACAAAATCGTCGGCCCCTAGATTTAGAAGCTCAATAAGATTCTTTTCGTCCTTTTGTTCAGACACCATAATTAAAGGGGTATTAATACCCGAACTCCGTAGCTGGTGAAGGAATTGGTAACTATCCATATCCTTATCTGCTTTAAAATCTTTAATGATGATATCGTAATCATATAATTTACAATAAGACATTGCCTCCTCAGATGCATTAATAACATCAGCGGAATAACCTTCATTAGCAAGTAATACCTTGAGACTTGATCCCATTGTTGCAGTGGGATCAACAATTAATACCTTCATTCTTTACCTCTCCTGATAGTAAAAAGATGTGGACAAGTTAGCACTTCATTATAAAAAAGCAAAGCAAAAAGCAGCATAAAAACAAAAAAATCAAATATTCATTTTTTAAATCTAAAGTTTAACATGTAATTCATCAACCCCTGCAGGGTCTTGATGGATGGTTAAATGTATTCTTGGAAAAGACGCAATCAAGGCTTTCTCAATATCATAGCTAATTTCATGGGCTCTCTTTAAAGAAATCTCCCCATCCATTTCAATATGAACCTGCACAAAATCACGTGTTCCAGAACTTCGTGTTTTTAATTCATGCAACCCTTTGACTTCTGGATTCTTCTTGATAATTTCAATAATTTTATTTTTCATATTAACTGGTAATTCACGGTCCATTAAAATATTAATAGAATGCTTAGCGATTCCATAAGAGGTATAAAGAATATAACTAGCCACAGCAAGCCCCATTACACCATCAACCCAAAAAAGGCTAAAATAATAAGACAGTATGATAGAAACCAAAACCGTTAGGTTTAAATATAAATCAGCTTTGTAATGCGCTGAATCTGCATGGATAGCAACTGACCTGGTTTTTGTAATAACATATGTTTGAAAACGCACCAAAAACAGGGTCAGAACAATCGAAATCATCATTACGACAATACCAATAAACGGCTTCGTAATTGGCTTTGGATCTTGTAAGTGTAAAACTGCTTCATATGCAACATATGAAACCGATAAAATAATGAAAATAGATTGTGCAAGGGCAGCTAATGCCTCGGCCTTACCAAAGCCATAGCGATGTTGTTCATCAGCTGGTTTCATCGCCTGTCGAACAGCAATAAAACTAACAACAGAGGCAAAAAAATCTAAGAAAGAATCTGTCAAACTTGATAAAATACTGATTGATCCAGTTAAATACCAAGCAATGATCTTACTTAAGACCAGTGTCAGCGCTACAGAAACCGAAGCCCACATAACACGTGATTTTAAACGACTGTTTTGAATTTCAGAAAAATCAAAATGATTGTGCAAGTGATTACAAGAGCCAGACATATATACTAATTTTTATAAATTGATAGTACGGTTAAATCCATCGCTATGCAACTTGAAGCTCAGGAATATTTGCAAAATAAGTCAAACACTCAGGATTTTCTAGGGTTGACTTATTAACCACCTCTTCACCATGGATCACATTACGAACCACATTTTCAACCAATTTGCCGTTTTTGGTTTTTGGTAAAGCTGGAACAGCTATAATCTTACTTGGCACATGCCGGGGGGATGAGTTGTTTTTGATCACAGAGCGAATCTCTGCCTTCAAAGCCTCATCAAGATCCACTCCATCTCGCAAAGTTACAAACAAAATAACCCTCACATCTTCATCCCACTGCTGGCCTACAGCAAGGGCTTCAGTCACTGCATCAACCTTTTCAACTTGTCTGTATATCTCTGCCGTTCCAATGCGCACACCGCCAGGATTCAATACGTTATCAGACCGGCCATAAATAATAAGTCCATTCTCCGCAGTTTCTTCTGCATAATCCCCATGACACCACACGTTATCAAAACGGTCAAAGTAACTCTTTTTATATTTGGCATGTTCTGAGTCACCAACAAATTCTATCGGCTTGGAAGGAAATGGTGTTTGACATGTTAGCTCACCTTTGGTTTCTTCAACAGATATTCCCGCTTCATCAACCACAGATACATCCATGCCCAAGCCCTTACATTGTATTTGCCCAGCATAAACGGGTAAGATTGGGCATCCAAGCACAAAGCAGGATATTATATCCGTTCCACCAGATATAGAGGCCACGCAGACATCTTGTTTTATATGCTTGTAAATATACTCAAAGCTTTCGTGCACTAAAGGGCCACCGGTAGAGGTAATCATTCGTAGCGCCGACAAGTCATGTGTTTTCTTAATGTCCAAAGAGCGTTTGCGTAGGGCATCAATATATTTTGACGCTGTTCCAAACAATGTCATTTTCTCTGCCTCAGCAAAATCAAATAAAATCGTTGGTGTTGGTAAAAATGGAAAGCCATCAAAAAGCAAAATTGCAGCGCCCGATGCCATTGTAGTCACATGCCAGTTCCACATCATCCAACTACAAGTGCTGAAATAAAACACCCGATCTTTTGGTTTAATATCACAATGCAACTGATGCTCTTTGATATGCTGGATCAACGTCCCACCTGCTCCATGGACAATACACTTGGGCTTACCAGTTGTCCCAGAAGAAAACATAACATACAGAGGGTGATTAAATGAGAAGCGCTCAAATGTAATTTCATTTTCATGCGTCTCTTGATCCGCGATATTAACATAAGCTTGTTTACTTTTATCTTCAAACCCAGGATAGTCAAATACCACCGTTGATCCTTGAGTTCCCAAGGCGCTGCTAAGCTGGTGCACCTTTTCTCCAAGGTCAAAATACCGACCTTTATAATAATACCCTGTTGCAGCAATCAATGCCTTTGGCTTCAGTTGCTCAAAGCGATCTAGGACAGCCTCAACACCAAAGTCTGGCGAGCATGAAGCCCACACCAGTCCCAAAGAACTTGCAGCTAAGACAGCAGCAAATGAATCGTGTGTATTTGGCACAAAAGCACAGACCCTGTCTCCAGCTTGAAGTTTTTGATCTTGAAACCATGCTCGGAATTTTTTGATCTGCAATAATAAGTCTGCTTTGGTCACATGCAGTTTAACGCCTTGCTCAGACCAAAAAACAATAACAGATTCATCATCTTCAAAATGTTTCAGTCCCGCCAGTACATTCTCAGCAAAGTTTAGGCATGCATTTGGAAAAAACTGCGCATCAAGGAAATGGTCCTCATTAACAACAAAGGGGCCTTCCCCCGTATCTCCAATAATTCCAGAGAAATCCCAAATACTTTTCCAGAAATCAGCTTTATGAGATACAGACCATGTATGCAAATCAGCATAACTAGAAAATATTAATCCATGATTTTTTTCTAAAAAAGCTTGATAGTGGCGAAGATTCGTTTCTTCAAGCCACTTATCAGAAGGTGTCCAGATAGGCTGCATTATTTTCACCAATTTTAATTATAGAATGAATTTAGAAAGATCTATGTTCTGCGATAGGTCGCCAACATGGGTTTGTACATATTCAGGCGTTATGCTTAGCTTTTGCCCTTTTTGCTCGCTCGCTTCAAAACTAATTTCCTCTAACAGCTTTTCCATAACTGTATGCAAACGTCTTGCCCCAATATTTTCAACAGTTTCATTCAAGTGCGTTGCAACACGGGCAATTTCTGCAACACCTTCTTTGGTGAAAGTCAATGTCACGCCCTCTGTTTTCATCAAAGCAATATATTGCTGAATCAAGCTGCATTCAGGCTCAGTCAAAATTTTAATAAAATCTTCTTGGCTGAGCGAGTCCAGCTCAACCCGAATCGGCAGTCGTCCTTGCAATTCAGGGAGTAAATCAGCTGGCTTGGCAATATGAAAGGCGCCAGAGGCTATAAACAGGATATGGTCGGTTTTGACAGGCCCATGTTTGGTATTAACCGTTGTCCCTTCCAATAAAGGGAGCAAGTCACGCTGAACACCTTCACGGCTTACACCAGCATTGTTGCCACGCTCAGAGCGGGCGCAGATTTTATCAATTTCATCAATAAAAACGATTCCGTTTTCCTCAACCGATTCAATGGCCAAGCGGGTAACTTCTTCTGGATCCAAAAGGTTCTCACTTTCCTCTTGTAGTACTTCTTTACGTGCAGCAGCAATAGTCATACGACGGGTTACCATTTTTTTTCCCATAGCTTTGCCAAACAAATCTCCCATGTTCAGCATTCCCATTTGCGCACCAGGCATGCCTGGTATGTCAAAGGTTGGCATGGAATTTCCCTGTGACTCTTGCATTTCAAGTTCTACTTCACGTTCATCCAAAGCACCTGATCTAAGCTCTTTTAAAAAAGCTTTTTGCGTCGCATCTCTGGCTTCAGGACCCAAGAACGCTTTTAATATTCTCAATTCGGTATTAATTACGGCTTCTTCCATATGCTTTTGCCGTAGTTTTTCCCGCATTTGGTTAATTGCCACATCAACCAAATCACGAATAATTTGTTCAACATCCCGACCAACATACCCAACTTCTGTAAACTTAGTTGCCTCTACTTTTGTAAAGGGCGCATGCGCCAACTTAGACAAACGCCTAGAAATTTCAGTTTTTCCTACGCCGGTTGGTCCAATCATCAAAATGTTTTTTGGTAGAATTTCCTCACGCATCGCTCCATCCAACTGTTGGCGGCGCCAACGATTCCGCAGCGCAATGGCCACTGACTTTTTGGCCTGGCTTTGACTAATGATAAAACGATCCAGCTCGGAAACAATTTTACGCGGTGTTAGTAAATCCATACTCATGCTTTTAGGGTCTCCAGGGTAATATTGTGGTTGGAGTAAATACATAAATCAGCTGTGATTGCCATGGCTTTTCGGGCGATTGATTCTGCATCCATATCATCGCGGTCAATAAGGGCCCGCGCAGCTGCCAAGGCATAAGATCCACCAGAACCAATCCCAATTAATCCATCTTCAGGTTCAATCACATCGCCATTCCCGGTTAAGATCAATGAAACTTTTGCATCAATTACCGCCATCATAGCCTCTAGACGGCGTAAGTACCGATCTGTGCGCCAGTCTTTTGCAAGCTCAACACACGCCCGCATAAGCTGTTTTGGGTATTGTTCAAGCTTAGCTTCCAGCCGTTCAAACAAAGTCAAAGCATCAGCTGTAGCCCCGGCAAAACCAACAACCACTGAACCATTTGCCATGGTCCGAACTTTCTTAGCATTGCTTTTCATTTGCACATGGCCCAGAGTCACCTGACCATCACCTGCCAGCACAACTTGGTTGTTTTTGCGCACTGATAAAATCGTTGTGCCATAAAATAGGTTTGGGTCTTTTTCCATCATGCTTATTGTCTATCAAACTTTATTAAAAACGTACAGTCTTTCCTGCAGAGTTTAAAAACCTATTCCAGACACCTTTCATTGCGAGGCGGAGCGCAGCTCCAAAACACGTCATCATGAGGAGTGGAGAATCCACGACGTGATGATCTCTTCTACCTTCTACAAGACCCTCACGTCAGGACTGCGTCCTTCCTCAGGGTGACTGGTAAAGGGGAAACGTCATCATGAGGAGTTTCGTAGAAACGACGCAAGAATCTCATTTCTTTACTCTTCATTCCGAAGGATTAAATCCGCGTGAGCATCTCTCTGTCCAAATTTTCGTCACAAAAAAACCATGCCCCGGGAAATTCCTAAAGCATGGTTTAATTACTTGATTTAAGTAAAAAAATTATAAGTTGTTACAACCTTTCACTTATAAGAACAGCCTAGACAAATTAAGCTAAGCTTGAAGGCTGTAAACTTGCTGCTGCCGCTGCTGCCTCAGCTTCTTTCGCTGCTGCTGCTTTACCAGCTTCAAATGATTCAGCCCTTAATCTATCAAGCGCTGCTGCATGTTCAACTCTTAGTTTTTCAAGCTCTGCTGCATGAGCTTGACTTAAATCTTTAAGACTATCTTCCGTTATACGTTGTTGCGTTTCTACGGCAGCCTGTACTGCTTTTTTCTGCGCTTCTTCTGCCGCTTTTGCAGCTTCTGCAAGTGCCGCATTCTTAGCTGCTTCCGCTTCTGCAAGTGCCGCTGTGTGTCTTGCTTCTGCTGCTGCTGCTGCCTCACTTGCCTCTTTTGCAACCGCAGCAAGTTTTTCTTCAGCCGCTTTCTTAGCTGCTTCAAGCTCAGCTCTTAGATTTTGCTCACTTACCCTTGCTGCTTCTTTAAAGCTCGCTGCTGCTGCTGCTTGCGCTTCAAGTTCTTCAGCATGCTGTGCTTTAAGCGCTTCTAATGCAGCATCAGCCTTAGCTTTAGCCTCTTCTGCTTCTCTTCTAGCCTTAGCTTCCGCGCCTTCTTCAGTTTCTTGTACAGCCGCCTGTACTGCTTTTTTCTGCGCTTCTTCTGCCGCTTCTGCAGCCTCTGCAAGTGCCGCTCTCTGGGACGCCTCTAACTCTGCACGCACAGTTGCAAGCTCTTCTCTATGCGCCACTGCTGCAGCGTTTCTTGCTTCAACAGCCTCAGCAGTCTCTTTTTGTGCTGAAACCAATTCATTGTGTGCCGTTAGGTTTTCAACCCATTTGCCCAAAACGTCTTCCAATGGGTATGGGCTTGCAAGGGCACCAACCACTCCACCAGCAAGGCCAGCAGCAACATAGGCCTCTTTTTGGCTTTCAAACAACGCCGCTGCACTTGCGTTTTTCCACGCTTCTTTACCTGCGGCCTCTCTGGCTTTTGCCAAATCAGCTGCTAAACCATGTGCCCAATCAGGGTCTGCAATCACTTTTTGTTGATAAGCCCCGTTCATATCTTGGGTTTCACGAATTGGCACAAAACGTTTATTAATCTCATCTACCGCAATTATAACACCAACAAAATCAGGTTTGCCAACAGCAAATGTTCTCATTGCTAACAATTCACCTTCAAATTTCTCAGCCTCTTCCTTTCCTGCAAAGGGCAGCTTTGGGTCCGCTTGCACCCCGGCACATAGGGCCAGTGCAAGAAATGTTAAATATATTTTTTTCATGTAATTATCCTTTTTTGTTAATTTGTTAAATATTAGTTATTTTAAATATTGATGCAAGCAAATACCTTTAGAGTTAAAACATAAAAACTGTTTAGTCTTTTTTGACAAATAAAATAAAATCGCTATTGTTAACGAAGATGCAAGATAAAAAACTCGGCACATTTTTCGGTATTTTTATTCCAAACGTCACCATGATGTTTGGGGTTATTATCTTTTTACGCCTATCCGTTGTCACAGGGACAGTTGGATTTGGCCAAGTTTTTCTCATTTATCTTATTTCTCTTATCCTCATGCTGATCACCTCCGCTTCCACCACCATGTTGGCCAGCAATATGGAAGTTGGTGCGGGCGGTGTCTATTATATCATTGGCCGCTCTTTGGGGCTTAAGATTGGCGGTGCGGTTGGGTTGGCCACGTATATGACCCAAATTCTTATCATCGCTTTTTGTACCAGTGCCTTTGCCTATACCGTTGTCAGCCTCTTTCCTTGTCTGTCGCTAACCGTTGTTGAAATTGTCACGCTGCTGTTTCTAACTGTTATCTCCAGTTATTCGGCCCGGGCTGCCCTCAAGGCCCAAGGGGTGATTATGCTTGTGCTCATGGTTGCCATTATTTCCATTATCATTGGCACCACTCAAAACACCGTTGATCCACTCCCCGATGCCAAGCCTTATTTCGACAACACCTTTGGCTTTTGGCAGGCTTTCGCCATTCTCTACAGTGCCTTAACTGGGATCGAAGCGGGTATGGCCTTATCCGGCACGTTGCGCAACCCTGGCCGCTCTCTTAAAATTGGTAATCCCACGTCGCTCATTTTCGTGTTTCTGACCTATTTAACGTTGGCCGGCTTAGCTGAATATTATTTCACAGCCGATGTATTGAAATCTGACCCCTTCTTATTCCGCAAAATTTCTTGGCCTTTGGGTATTGTCACCGTTGGCGTTTGCGCGGCCACCATTTCCAGTGCTTTGGGGTCTATCTTGGGCGGACCTCGCATTCTGCAAAGCCTCAGCCAAGATCGCATTACGCCACAAATCTTTGCTCGCACTTATGGTCCTTTAAAGGAACCACGCTATGCCATCGCCCTCACCTTTGTTATTACCTTGGCCTTGGTGCTTGGCACAGACATTGATCAAATCATTCCCATCTACACCATGATTTGCCTGATCAACTACGGCCTATTGAATTTAACGGCATTTATTTCCAACAAAATCAATGCCCCCAGCTGGCGCCCAACCTATCGCTTGCCTGTCTTCTTACCACTCATTGGTTTTTTCATGTGTGGCATAATTATGTTCATGATCAGCCCTGCCTGGGGGTTCACTGCTATCGCTGTTGTTACATTGATTTACCTCCTCATGCGTCGCAATGAATATGCCTCAGAAATTCGTGGCATTCGCCGCAGTATTTGGTTTTGGCTCATGCGCCAGGGCTTGTATCAACTGGATTCAGATACCGAAGATATTTCAACTTGGCACCCAACGCTGATGGTTTTATCTATCTCGCCAAGCAGTTATCCCCGCATGGTTAAAATGTCTAAAAACCTAACCGATGATAACGGTCTTCTCATTTTCGGTGTTGTTTTGCCCACAGCTTGGAACAATGCCAATCGTTTGCCATGGAATAAAAAAGCCCTTATCTCTTATTTTGCTGAGCAAAAAGTCAAATGTTTGGTAACAACTCATACGTCTGATTCACCCTATCAAGGCTTTATCAATCTTACCCAAACCCATGGCATTGGTCATCTTGAACCCAATACCATGTTGTTACCCATTCCAACCCTAGAAGACCTCACGCCCGAAGTGCTTGAGCTTGTCAAAACCTGTTACGCAACCCAAAAGAACGTACTGATTTATTTTCCTGAACAAAGCAAAGATATGAGCACGCCCTTCCCTAAGAAAAGCTCAGCCAAACGGGTTGTGAATCTCTGGTGGAACTCCGAAGATCGGGCCAGCACAGACTTGATGATGAATTTCATTGAGATCCTGGCTGATTCCCACGCTTGGAAAAAAGCCAAGATTTACCTCAACGCGCAGGCAGAAAGTGAAAACCAAGAGCAAAGCATCAAAGAATTTCTTCGCGATCTTGTTAAGCTTAATCGTCTAAATATCCAGGTCCGGGTTCATCAAACCGTTAAAGACAGCTGCGAAATTGAGAACATCAGTGATCGCTCAGATAAAGAAGACATCACATTGCAGGTCCTACCTTCTTATGATCCTGAGCAAAGCGATACTGAATACCTGGCTAAACTCCGCGATGTTTTGGAAAAATCTCAGAACATGAACAGCGACTGCCTGTTTATCAGCAAATATGATCCCATCGATCATGGCTTGCTGTTGAAGTAACTCTTTTAATTTCTATTACAAGTCAGGGCACAGCCTTAAAAACAGTCATTGCGAGGCGGAGCAGAGCCCCAAAACACGTCATCATGAGGAGCTACTTTGTAGCGACGTGATGATCTGATTCCTTTACCAGTCATTCTGAGCGGATTTTTAATCCGCGTAAGAATCTCTTTCTAAAACCAGTCATTCCGAAGGAGCAATGCGACTGTGGGAATCTCCTACAACTTCACTTAGACCCTCACGTCGAAATTTCATTTCTCTTCAGGGTGACTGGTGAAAAAGTGATGCTCTCACAAATGAACCCATCATTGATCATTTCCCGGTCCTTCTACACCCTCAAATTGCGTACAAGTCCCAAGTTGTTATTGCTCTTTTGCCTTTTTGCTTGGTTCAGGATTATCGTCTTCTTTTCCAGGCGCCGATTGCCTGGCTTTTTCAACTCCCCGACCAAGACTACTGGCTGCTTCACTTTTCTTCATACGGAAGGGTTCTCGAGAAAACGGCACAGGAATCACAATCTCGCCTGAAGATCCATAGAGCAAGGCCCTATAGTTTTCTTCATTATTGGCGGTTGCCATAGCAGCAGCAGGGGAATTTGATAAAGTGTCATGGCTTTGAGATGGCGACGCCCCTGCAGCCAACGCATCCTCCGGTGTCCCTTCTTGAGGAGGCCATGTCCAGCAACGCCCCATACACACATCAACCGCAGATCCTTGACAATTAGGATTACCTATCATTTTTTCTGGGAGCATAACAGTATAAGAGGCGCCTGTACCTTTACCAGGCTGCGGCATACCCTCATCCTCCGGCCCCACAGCAAAAATCCGTAAGCACGTAAAGCTTATCAATAAAAACAAAAATCGCATTCAAATCTCCATCAACAATTAAATTTAGAATTCCAGAGTAAATATATTCTTGTCAATATTTTTTCTAATGATTTGCAATTTTACTTAAAAATGCTTTCCAAAAAACATATTGCCCAAACTTCTAAAAGGAGTAGATTGAGAAGTCCCAGAACTTTCCAACCTAAAATCATTTTTTTCAAACTGCTTGGGTAAACTCATTTTTCTACATGTTACTGATCTTGTACGAGAAGCTTTCAAAGATATAAAAGATCGATAGCCACCGCGCCTCCCACGCGAAAAGTATTCCACAGCGGCTGCAGCAATTTCTGGTCCTCTGGCTGGAATTATCCTTGATGTGATTAATACTGCTTGTCTAAAAGTTTGACTTATTGTTGGATGATTTTGTGGCTCTTCATCCAACTCCTCTGGCTGTATAGCAACGGCTGACAAACAAAAAAAACTTGCTAAAACAGTCATACGATGCATCCCTAACCTCCAAAATAATAAGTATAAGATTCTCAAAGCAATGATTATTATGTCAATTAATTTTTGTTTTTAATCTTTTATCGGTGTCTCCATTCAGACCCTCGCGGAACGAAGTTCCTCAGGGTGACGGGTATTTTGTGCAGCCATCCCCAAAACCAGTCATTGCGAGGCGGAGCGCAGCTCCAACGTGGCAATCTCATTCAGTATCCAACGTCACCATGTCGGGTGAAAAATAAAAAACCCGCCATTCTGAGCGGATTTTTAATCCGCGTGAGAATCTCTTCTACCTTCCACAAGACCCTCGCGGAACGAAGTTCCCCAGGGTGACGGGTATTTTGCGCGGCCACGACGTGAGGGTCTTCTAGGAACTAGCTATTATGTCAAATCTGCCAATCCCTGCGAGAGGCTGCCAAAGCACGTTGAACCTCAGGATCTTCCATATCAGAATGATCGTGATCAGATTCTTCCTCTTCATTATCGCCAAAAAAGGCTGCATGAGCTGGTACCGCGGCTACATGTTGTCGAGCCTCTTCAGCTGCAGCTACTCTTTTAAGGCGTTCAGCCAGTGCCGCGGCTGCTCTTCGTTGTGCTTCAGCTAAAACTGCATTTGCTGATTTCTTGGCACGATCAGATCTTTCTAAAAGTTCTTTTCTTGACATTGGCACAACAACTTCAACCATCCCACCAAAAGCAGCATCAGAGCAGCCATCAGAAACACCATCTAGCCTCGAACGCCGTTTCACTGGTGTGCTTTCAGGCCGTTGGGCTATATCATCTGCAGGACGTACTCCTGTATAAATATCGAGGGATGCATGCCTTCTTTGTAACTGCCTGCTTGCAGCTACACCTACATTTTCAACTGTCACAGAAATAGATCTTGTTTCTCTTTCACCATCAGAAGCTTCATCATCTGCTTCCTCACCAACTGGGGCCCTCATTGCACTTAAATCATGTGAGGAACGAACTCTTGGTAATGAATGCCTAGCAGCGCCTGGTGTAGCTGCAACTCCTCTTTTTTCTAGCTCTTCGACGCTATCGTCATCAGACTCTACAGCTAAAACCGTCAAACACATAAAGCTCAACAAACAAACAATTAATCGCATCCACACCTCCCCTAGCAGTAAAGTTAGAATCTCAAAGCTACATTATACCTGTCAACAAATTTTTTGTTCTTTCTTAAGGGTGACGGGTAACGAAAAAACCAGTCATTTGCCAGTCATCTCCTACCTTTACCAGTCATTGCAAGTCAGAGCGCAGCTCCAACGTGGCAATCTCTATTGCCATACAAAGAACACGTCATCATGAGGAGTGGGAAAACCACGACGTGATGATCTCTATCTTTTACCCGTCATTCTTATACAAGGGTGAAGGGTATTTTGCGCGGCCACGACGTGAGAATATATCGAAAATCTATTCCTTAAACATAAAGCATTGACGAAAAAGCATCATAAAGGTAAACAAGAGGTCATGTGGCGGGTGTAGCTCAGTTGGTTAGAGCGCCAGTTTGTGGCACTGGAGGCCGTGGGTTCAAACCCCATCACTCGCCCCACTGTTTTTTCCCAAGCCACCCCCAAACCCGTCATTCCGAAGGAGCTGAGAATAAAAAAACCCGTCATTCTGAGCGGATTTTTAATCCGCGTGAGAATCTCTTCTGCTTTCACTCCAAAAGACCCTCACGTTTTACAGAACACACGTCATTCCGAAGGAGCAACGCGACTGTGGGAATCTGATTCAACACTGTATGGTAAGACCCTCACGTCAGGACTGCGTCCTTCCTCAGGGTGACGGGTGTTTGATACGGCCACCCCAAAACCTGTCATTGCGAGGCGGAGCGCAGCTCCAACGTGGCAATCTCATGTAACTTGATCCACAAGACCCTCACGTCAGGACTGCGTCCTTCCTCAGGGTGACGGGTGTTTTGCGCGGCATCTACCAAAACACGTCATCATGAGGAGCTACCTTGTAGCGACGTGATGATCTCTCTTAGACGCGACACTCTCTACCTAACTTATTCCGCTAATCCAGCAGTAGTAGTAAGTGTCGGTTGCCCTGGGATAACTAAATCGTTGGCAACTCTGGCTTCCGCCCCACTTATAAGCCCTGCGTTGGTAGTTATCCCAAATCCTGAGGCAGGATTGTTTCCAGCAACAGTTGCAGGGACAACAAGAACATTATTCCCACTTGCAGATGTCCCTTGAGCCGCTTCTTCATCTTCATTTGCATTATCAATACTGTCTCCAAGCCCGTCAATTGCAGCGTCAATTGCAGCTATTTCACTACTTTGACCTGTCTCAGCGGTTATATCAACAACAGCGTCTTCCTCTACATCCAGGTCACTAATGTTAATCACATCCTGGTCATTATCAGATGTTGTAATTGTAGGCGCCGACGTTGGCGGCACATAAAAGTCAATCACCTGTGACGTTGTCGCATTTAAAATTTCCAATTTCCTCTCCTCACTCTGGCTTAGAGATGATCCAGTCACCTCTAAGTATGGCACCACTTGCCTCTCATAATAAAAAGGGGGAACAAAATAATGGCGAATACTGAGGTTAGGATTTAGGTTTAAGGTTGTAAACGAAACCGGTTGACCATCTGCAACCACAGAGGCGATAACATTATTAACAGCTGGCACCACTGCAATGGCTGTTCTCGGCAAATGCATAATCACCCGCCCGGCATCCTCACCTTCTCTAATTGCCCACGGAGAACCCTCCCTAACAAAAGCAGCTGGAACACTTCCCTCCGTATTATTAAATAAACTCGCCGTTGTGATTCGGCCCGGAGTATCAGTGTCAACATTATAGGTAGTGGTAATGGTAGGAGGATCTACAGGATCACCCCCAGCAGCAATAATGCCAATGTTTTGATTATGTTCTGTCCCAGCACGTGTCACCGTGCCACTGCTGTACACATCTTCTACTGTTATCGAACTATTATCACTAGTCCCAAGAATCCCAATGCTTCCTCCAACAGTGCCCATATTTGTTGTCACATTTGCTGCTGAATAATTATTGTTTATGGTAATTCCGGCTGGTTGAGCAGCTACTCCTTCAGCAAACACATCACCAATCAGTCCACCAGCAGTGCTGTTACTACTCACACTCCCCAAAGCAAAAGAATTTTCAATTGTTATTTGGCCAAAGTTCCGTGCTACAACATTTCCGATTAAGCCTCCTATTAATCTATCTACATTGCTTATTGATCCTGTGGCAAAACTTTCAGAAATATTTATTTGCGTGTTCCCATTCTCAGCGTGAATGAGACCAACAAGCCCCCCAACTTTGCTAGATAATTCTTGATTAGATGTTACGTTTCCGGTTGCATAACTGCGTGTTATGGTGGCTGTGCTGTTAGCAGACGTTGTGGCAAGCACACCAACCAACCCTCCTACAATATTATCTATTGCATGAACATTCACAGTAGAAAAGCAATTGGTTATATTTAGTGTGCTAGAATTTGAAATAAAAGACCCAATCAATCCACCAATATTACCTTCACCCGTCACAGACACCCCAAAACCGCCTGTCACGCCAACATTATAAAAAGTCCCGCCAGATGTTTGCCCAACCAAGCCGCCTCGGTTATTACCATCACCTGAATAGGCAGCAATGTGTAGGCGCAGGTGATCAATAGTGGCACCATTTGTCCTGCCAAATAAACCCTTGTTATCACCATTAGAGGTGATTTTTAGATTTTGAATTTCATAAGCACCGCCCTGAAAATTATCGCCTGTCAACTTTCCCGTAAAGGGATCATCGTTAGTTCCCAACGGGGTCCAATTAGCCTCACCGTCAATGTCAATATCATTACCCAAAGCATAGTTGGAACCCATTGCTATGCCCTTTAAATCAGCAGAGGTTGTGATCACCTGATACGCATCAACCAGTCCTGTTCCATCAACGGTTAGTCTATCAACGCCCCTATCCAAGCCCACATCAGGATCCACATTCATCGTCCGAATGGATCCACCGTTAAATGTAAGCGTTCCGGTACCTGTAACAGCCTGATTAGCCGTGGTCGTATACAAATTCAGCCTTCCAAAGCTCCCCAGTCCGCCGTTGTAAGTAATATTACCATTAAGAGTTATTTGTTCCGCTTTTAAGGACAAAGCATGGTCGGTGCTCCAGTTAATCGTATGGCCAGCACCCAAATCCTTTAGCGTAATTGAGGTATCTGCCTGTAAAAACACGGATCCAGTTTGTAGCTGGGTATTAATTGTTTGCGCTGAAACTTCGTTAACACCTGCATCCTCCCATACAATCGTTAGTGTTTCTGGATCTAATGCCAAGGTTCCGCCATTTAAATAAGCGCTATGTCTGTAAAGAGCATCTTTACGTGACGATAATTCAATCAGCCCCCCTTGCGTGGTATAGGATCCATGGTATTCAGCATACTGCTGCGCCAACAAAAACATATTCCCCGCACCGGCATCCAGTTCAGCGCCGGGTTGTATCAATAAGGTGTTCACCAAAGCGCGCTGCGCAGGGTTCACACTGTTATAACTCTCCGGCACCCCAATGCGTATGGTTCCGCCTTGGGTCGTTAATTTCGCTGTCTTTGCCAATGTCACATCGCCGCCATTTAACGTAATCGTGCCATTATCTACATCCATATCCGTTGCCTGCACATGCCCTTTCACATTGATGATGCCCTCAACAGCTTGTTCGGCCATGGCTGCGGTAATTTTAATGTGGCTCCCTGTAACATTATTAACCTCAATATTGTGAGCCTTAGCTTGCTCCGTAATATCCACACCCATCAATTTATCGCCATTAAAGTGCATAGATACCCGGTCACCGGCATACACCTGCAAGGCAGCATGAACATCGCCATTAAAAGCAGCCCTTGGCCCAACAAATGCCGTTAAGCCACATCCAGAAAAGGTTCCCGATTGTTCAATAGACCCCATCTTTAGGCTGGGCTCAAACCGTAAAGTATCCCCCGCCATAAAGGAACTGTGTCGCAATGGCTGGGTTGAAAAAACCATGTTGCCATCAATCTTGGCCCCATCCTTAAACACCAAACCGTTTTCATTAATCAAAACAGCTGTTCCACCCGTAACGTTAATTTGCCCAGCAATGGTTGACATGTTTTGTCCAACCACCTGGTTCACGGTTAAGGCCCCAGCGCTCTGGTTATAGGTTACCGAATGGCCCGCGGCTACGTTATAGCTTTGCCAATTAATCCAGGTCTTGGGCTGATGGGGCGTAATGGTCATGTGTTGACCGCTTGTTGTAATCGCTGCTGTGCCTGTTGTTACAGTGGCCCCAGTTGGCAGTGCAGCCGCACTTACCGGCGCACTTTTAAGAACCGGCGCAGGATTGGCTGGCGCTGGAGCGGTTGCAACAGACCCCGTGGTATCGGCTAAAACCTTCATTCCAGCAACGATCATCACCACCGCTGTCAAAAACTGTTTTACATTAAATTGTATCATTTTTTCTCTCCCTATTTCCCTGTTCAGGATTGGCTATAAATTAAATCGTATCCCTACATAAAACCGTTGCTTGGCTTTTTGCCCAAACAATCGTTTTTTCAATGGGTGGCCATAAACCATATTAAACACGCCATTAATTTCCTGGATGGCATGATCTAAACCAAAGTCCATGCTTGCCAGGGTTGTATGATGCTTCTCATCTGCGCTGGGCCTACGAATCCAGGCGCATCCCTGGCCAATATTTGTAAACAAGCGCGTTACGCCAAGTTCGCTCGGCAGCATATAGCTAAGACCCACAGTTCCATTCAAGGCCGAATCAGCCCCCAGCACACTCATTTCATATCCTTTGTTGCTTTGCGAAGCGCCAAAATAAAACTTCTGTGAAGACGGCAAAGTTGTTGTGCCCAGCTGCCCTTGAACGTGGAAAATAGCCGAAAGGTTATCGTCCACCGTTTGTGTACGCACCGCTTCAGCATTCATTTTAAAGAAATCGTAGCGGCTGTTGGCCCTAACTTTACGGGTGCTTTGGTTTTGACTTGCCCCCAAGAATCCAGAAATACCTTGCGTCATCGACATGGTCATAACATTTGCACCGCCCCAATGATCAGCCACATCATATTTTAATCCAGCATGCAGCGTGCGCAAATGATCCACTTTTACCAGACCAATTGAACGCGTGTTGGTTTCATTCTCAGATGTCTTAATCATCAACTCTCCATCAAGACGTTCGTGTCGACCTAAAATAAACGGATACTTCACCCCTGCTTTAAAGGCGGTAAACGTATTCTTACTGCGCAAAACAGCAAGCGTACCGCCTGGCTTTGTTTGGTTGTGCTGCAAGTCCATCACCAACTTCAGCCCATCATCTGTTAGGAATGTTTCGTAATCAATACCCACGTGCTGCGATTTTTGACTATCCAAAGCATGTGCTGCCACTAAATTAACGCGGCCATAGTCATCAAATAGATTATTTAATGTTAAGCCTGCATATCCTTGCCATGGCCCCAGCTCGCGGCGGTTTTCATTATTCGCTCCGACTAAAGCGCTGCCCCAATCTTTCTTAACTGTTACCGTTAAGTCTGATGCACTTTGTGTTGTCTCAGAGGCTTTAAAGGCAACCTGGATATCGACACCTGGCGTTTCAGCCACCAACAGCAAAACACTTTCAAGCGTTTCCCGTTGCAAAGGTTTTTGCTTTGTTAAATCTCGCAGCATTTTTTTCATGCTGTCATTTAAAACATCTACCTCACCGTCAAAAACCACACGATCTATAAATCCATTAATGACTTGGAATCGAACTTGCCCGCCTTGAACTTTTTGTGGCGGTAAAATCACCTGAGAAAGTAAAAACCCTTCATCACGCAAATAACGCGTCATCGCCTGGGCCTGCTCTTTCAACATGGCAAAAGTCACTTTCTTGCCTTTTATCTCTGCCAAAAAGGGCTCAAGCATCACACCCTCTGGCGCATCTTCCACCCGCGCATCTAGTAGAAGAAAGTTTTTACCCATCATCGTTGGGGATTTTTCTGCTTTCTGAGACGTCGGCGTTACCTCTCCATAAGGCAATGATTGGGGCATTAAAGGATTATCAAATTGCTTACCAAGCTCACTTGCAAACTCGGCCTTGATTAACCCAGTAAAGATAAAGGAAAGAATAATTACTAAAAAAGAAAATGTTGAACGCATAAAAGTTCCCTGTTTGACACGAAAAATCATAGTATATTTAACAAGAGATCACAAATAATATTTCTTGCAAATTCATGGCATCATAAAGGATAGAAAAACCCGTTATTGCGAAGCGGAGCGCAGCTCCAACGTGGCAATCTCATCCATTTTTCACGTCATTCTGAGGAGTTGCATAGAAACGACGTGAGAATCCCATCATTTTCCCACGTCATTCTGAGGAGTTTCGTAGAAACGACGTGAGAATCTCATCTGAATCACACAAGACCCTCACGTCAGGACTTCGTCCTTCCTCAGGGTGACTGGTAAACAGAAAACCAGTCATTGCGAGGCGGAGCGAAGCTCCAACGTGGCAATCTCATTCTTTTTTCAGTAGACCCTCACGTCACTCCGTTCCTCAGGGTGACTGGTGAAAAAATTATACGCTCAGGGTAATGGGTGCTTGTAAGGCGCACCCTAAAACTCAGCTTTTCTCAACAACAATATGGCGAATCAAACTTACAAAAACCAGCAACATCCAGATTGCTGACACAGACCCATAAAGACCATTAACAAAGGCAACTATAAATGGATGTATGGGTAAAACTTGCAATATGCCCAATCCTACCAAGCCAAGGCCTGTAAAGACCAAAAACATTAGGCCATAAATTTTTAGCATCAGCATCGAATGGCCGCGCGTCCAATTCCATGAATCGCCGAATTCAGAAGATTTATTTGTAAAGGCCAAAATCTGGCCAAGACCAATCCGCATTATCACCAAAGCGCCCAAAAGCCACAGAACAACCAAAATCCCGTGCGGCCACTGCCAATTTATTGATTGCCAGCTTTTTATGTAAGATGTGCCCTTTTCTACAAAATCATCCCCTGCAAACGATGGATCAGCAATCATCTGAATGGTTTGCCCTATTTCAAACCTTGGTTCTATAAAGTGGTTTTTTCCTGGAAACAGCACACCACTAATGATCTGCAACACAACAAAAAAACAACCAAGCAAAACCAAATATTTCATAACCCAAGCAAATAAACGCTTACATTGGCGTGCAAAGGATTGCTGCAGATAAATTTCAGACAATGTTTTTTGGGTTATTTTGTTATTCGCAAAAACCATGATGAAAAAAAATATAACAAAAAGAAATAGTCCTGCACTAACACCCCAGCCACTTGGCTCATGATTAACCAGATCCAGATACTCAATCAAACTACTAGGCACTGTCAGCAAAGCTATCAAACCCAAACAAAAACCGAGATTATTGATAAAAATATTTTTCGCCGCGCAAACAACCTCAAAAGCTTTTATTTGTTTATTGTGATGTATCATGTATTTCTCCTAAAACCAACTCAACAATACCTAATAGTACAGGCAAAAAACAAGAAAATAGTTTTTTCTTTGAAAAATATTAATTGTATTACAAATAAAAAAAAGCGCAGCGCTTTCACACGCCACGCTTGGATTATTAATTTATCCAGTGTCATTCATAACAATCTGGATGATTACTAAGGCGCTCAATTTCAGCTTTATATTTATCTCTTTGAACAATTGTTCTTTTGTATTCATCACGTTTTGGCCTCAATCTTTGTTCTACTCTTTGTTCGAGGTTTAAATAGTTTCTCTTAATATCCTGCGCTTTCCGACGATCTTCAGGGTTTCTACTTTTTTGTAAGCGTTTAAAGTCAGCCGTTGCAGATTGAAACTCGCCTAGTGTCCAAAAGCCATATTCTCCCTTATCTATATAAAACTCTTGTAGTCGCATTTTCTCTGCTTCAATTTCATCCCTTAAAGAAACAAGCTTATCATTTAATTCTTGTCTTTTTCTTTTACAAAATGCATATCGCTCACGTTTCTTTTGTCTTTCAATACGGGAAGCTTCTCTATTTCTTTTTTCTTGCGCCCAATAAGCTGCCTCTCGTCGAGGTCTGGCCTCTTCAGCTCTTCTTCGATCTTCTTCTAGCCATTCACCGAATTCTCGATACTTTTTCGTAGTTGCACTTGCAGCCCAGCTAGCCCCTGCTTTCATTTTGCTAAAAAACCCTTGTGCTGGTTCAGCTGCAGCGCCTGCAGCTGCAGCAGCCGCAGCGCTCCCCCCGCCACCTCTGGCAGAAGGACGTCTCCGCTCAGGTCTTGAATCGTCCCTTTTTGGTCTAACTTTTTCTTTAGAAGCTGGTTTCGGCACTTCTTTGCGTCTTTCAGAAGTTAGATCAATTTCTGGATCAGAATCTTCAGGGGATGAATTACCCCCAGGTGCTGAAGCAGCATTTCTTTTGTGCTGCGCCTCCCTAAAAGCTTCTTTTTTTGCTCGGTTTTCGGCTGCCTCTTTTTTTCTTTTTTCTTTTTCATATTCTCGTCTTTTTCTTTCTCTTTCTTGATATTCCAGCTGTTCTTGTGTTGGTGCTGATCGTGCCTTTTGTTGTTGTCTTTGCCTTTCTTTAAAAGCTTCTTTTTCAGCACGTGCCGCAGCCATTTCTCGCTTTCTCTGCTCTTTTTCTTCTTGCTTTCTCTTTTTGATTTCCTCTCTTTGTCTAATTTCTTCAGGTGTAAGTTCTCGCCGTGGCTTTCTCAGGGGCTCTTCTCCTGTAGCCTCTTCATAAGATGGTGGCGCCGTTGGCCTTGGACTTGAGGAAGAATCATTTCTTCGATCGCTTCTTGGTGGAAGAGGCGGTGGAATATCTTCAGCAACACCTTCTGTCCTAAACACTGGCTTTTCTGGAGTTGGCTTTCTTCCCTCTCGCGATGGAACAGGGGGTGGAACATCTGTTGCACCTAAATTGAAATATGCTTCCCAAGCCTGGCGAAGTGTTTCTTCCTTTCCCCATGATACTCTCTCTGGAAATCGTTTTAAATTCTCTAGGGTCTCACCAATAAAATAAAGAGCATACGCATTTTGGTTGCCATAAATCGTTATAAGTCCTTTAATCACATGTTCTTTTTCTGCAGCTCCTTTTCCCATTAAAAGACTGGCATTAATATCTTCAATGTGATCATTGAAGATAACCCCCAAGGTTCCCCTATCTTTCTGATCCCATCCAAAGGTTTGCCCCTGATTTGAAAACCCTTTCAAGCTCTTCCTCACAAAAGCTGCAGAACCGAGAAAGGGTCTTGGGTCAAGAGTGCCATTAATATCAATCATAGATGTGTTTAAATCTTCAAAAATTTGATCAAACCAAAAACAAACACCTTCTGAAAAAGTGGGGAGTGCGCCAAAAGTTAATGTTGCTAGGTTTTGACCTGCTGCCCGTAAGAGTTCGCTACTTTCCATTTGATCGCCCCTGGACTCCTGCAAAGATTTATAGCGCATACTAACATATTGCAAGGTTAGATAGCGCGCTACAGATCCGCCATGCCCAGCACCTGTAAAAAGAACATGTGTATTATCATTATGTGCCTTTTGGACAATGTTCAGAATAGCAAGAAGATTGCTATTCCGATAGTCAACGCTGTCTTCTTGAACTCCTTGCAAGCAATATACAGAACCCTCGGATGCTTCAAGAGTTGGCAAATATCCATTTCCGTTGATATCAAATTTAGCTGATTTAAAATATGTATGAGATGCTAACTTTGTAACAATCTCATCAGGTCCTGGTCGCCAATCAGGAAAGGCAAGAATGATATGGTTTATTCCATCAATTGCAGCTTTTAATTGCACAAAGAATCTTCGACTGCCATCTGATTCAGCTCTCCGAAGTGGGAATGTATTAATGTCCCATGCTCCTTGTTTTCCCCCCACATAAATAGACTGAGCTCGTTCATCTTTAAAATTTTCAAAAGAATTATTATTGCCAAAAAAAGTAATATCTCCAGCAGCAAAAGCTGCCACATTTAAGACGCGTCTATCTTCTTCAAGCAAGTTTGTCCCTGCCTCTATTCTGAAAAGAAGCATAACTAAAATAAAAAAAAATATGACTAAGATTCTCATTATTTTTCTCTCTTGTTGATTAAACCTTCACTAAAAATATTTATTAATGAAAGTTTAATAAATTATTGATTTAAACCTACGTTAGGAATTTGTTTAGATTAATGGGTAAGACCCTCACGTTTTACAGAACACACGTCATTCTGAGCGGATTTTATATCCGCGTGAGAATCTCATGTAACTTTTATTAGACCCTCATATCGAAATTGCATTTCTCCTCAGGGTGACGGGTGTTTGATGCGGCCTTCCCCAAAACCAGTCATTGCAAGAAGGCCAGCGGCCGACGTGGCAATCTCCTACAACCCCACAAGATCCTCGCGCTCTCTTCGCTCGCTCAGGATGACCGGTAAAAAAATGAGCCCCTCACGTCAGGACTTCGTCCTTCCTCAGGGTGACGGGTGTTTGAGGCAGCCATCCACAAACCCGTCATCCTTATACAAGGATGACCGGTATTGTATTACTATAGCCCCACAAAAAAACCCCGCGGTGGGCGGGGCTTTGTATCTTTGTATCGTTGACTAGTTTACTTGATGATCTTACTCACAACACCAGCTCCAACAGTCCGGCCACCTTCACGAATCGCAAAACGTAGTCCTTCGTCCATTGCAATCGGTGCAATCAATTCAACTTTCATCTTAATGTTATCACCAGGCATCACCATCTTCACATCATCAGGCAAGATGATTGTTCCTGTCACGTCCGTTGTCCGGAAGTAAAACTGTGGACGATAGTTCGTCAAGAATGGCGTGTGACGTCCACCCTCTTCTTTCGTCAACACATACGCTTCACATTCAAACTCTGTGTGCGGTGTAATTGATCCTGGCTTGGCAAGTACCTGTCCACGCTCAACATCATCACGTTTTGTTCCACGCAGAAGAATCCCCACGTTATCACCTGCCTGACCTTGATCAAGCAACTTACGGAACATCTCAACACCTGTCACAGTGGTTTTTTGAGTGTCTCTTAGACCCACAATCTCAATCTCTTCACCAACTTTAACAATACCGCTCTCAACACGACCGGTCACAACCGTTCCACGTCCAGAAATCGAGAACACGTCCTCAACGGGCATCAAGAATGGCTTGTCAATGTCACGCTCTGGTTGTGGAATGTATCTGTCTACTTCTTCCATCAACTTCAAAACAGCGTTCTTACCTGTTTCTTCGTCTCTGTCTTCAATAGCATTCAACGCTGATCCACGCACGATCGGAATATCATCGCCAGGAAATTCGTATTCATTCAACAATTCACGGATTTCCATCTCAACCAAGTCAAGAAGTTCTGGATCGTCAACTTGGTCTACCTTGTTCATGAATACTGTAATCGCTGGCACACCAACCTGACGGGCCAACAAAATGTGCTCACGGGTTTGTGGCATCGGACCATCAGCAGCGTTCACAACCAAGATCGCTCCATCCATCTGCGCTGCACCCGTAATCATGTTCTTTACATAATCCGCGTGTCCAGGACAGTCAACGTGGGCATAGTGACGGTTCGCTGTCTCATACTCAACGTGTGAGGTTGAAATTGTAATCCCACGCGCTTTCTCTTCAGGTGCGTTGTCAATTGCATCATAGGCTTTAAACTCACCGCCGCCTTGCTCAGCCAATACCTTTGTAATTGCCGCTGTCAACGTTGTCTTCCCATGGTCAACGTGCCCAATCGTCCCTATGTTACAATGCGGCTTACTTCTATCAAACTTCTCTTTACTCAT
>MDTA01104274.1_pt1 | contig 66165 bp, 51 predicted proteins | sample 811151 | NCBI WGS metagenome assembly MDTA01 (sample SAMN05326648, study PRJNA326480) | marine metagenome | isolation source: seawater | place: Indian Ocean: South | collected 2010 | reverse complement strand
TTTCCAGGGCATAACTGGCACTGAACGTGTTGGCATCAGTCCGGAACACGTAAGGGTTATAGCTAATACTGTCGCGAACGGCGAGATAGAGCGTCTTGATCTGCTCCACCGGCTCATCAGGAACACCCTCCAGCTGTGACTCAATCCAGGCGGCCAGCTGGGGGTGGTCATAGTCGAAAAAGGCGGTGGGCTGGAGATAGCGTTCCATAGTCATCGGTCCGGTTTCGGGATCAACTTCTGATCCTGCTCAATTGGCAATCGTCAGGCAATGGCGGTATCCGCCAGAACCATTGCCGAAAATGCTCACAGAATTCGGTTTGCAGCCTAAAGCTCTCGCATTAATTCGTAGGTGCACATATTGACCGCCGATGCCAGGTTCAGGGATTCGATCTGGCCCTGGCCTTGAATGCTGTAGGGCGCCGCCTTTAGATGGTCGAGAGCTTCGCGCGGCACACCCCGGGCTTCGTTACCAAACAGATAACAGTCGTGCTGGCGGAAAGCCTGCGATGTCATCGAACTGCCATTGAGGTCCAGGCAGGCAAGGCTCTGGTATCGGTCGGCAAGGCTGGCCAGATTAACGTCGGTCTCAAGAGGCACGTGAAAGATCGCGCCCATGCTGGCACGCACCACCTTCGGGTTGAAGGGGTCGACACTGCCAGGGCTTAGCAGGCACCGGAAACCGCCGAACCAGGCCAGAGTGCGCAGTATGGTACCCAGGTTGCCGGGGTCCTGAACCTCGTGCAGATAAATCGCTTTTTCCCGGGGTACCGGTTCCGCTGGGCACTCCGGGATGGGCACAACCGCCAGAATCCCCTGCGGTGTTCGGGTGTCGGCAAGTTGGGCCATCTGGCGATCGCTAATGACATGGGTTCGGAATGGGCTCTGCCAGTGCTCATAGGCACCGGTGACGTACAGTTCCGAAGCCTTCAGAGCAGGTTGGCTGGCAAAGGCTTTCTGCAGCTCAAGAATCAGGTGTTCACCCTCAACGAGGTAGTGGCCAAACGACTGCCGGTATTTTTTCTGGTGCAGCTTTTTGATGTCGGCCAGATTCACGAGGGGAGTCTCCGGTGAGGTGGGCTTGGTCGGTTCTGAAAAATCACAGAATGCTGGCCGGATTGTACGTGTGGCCAGCCCGGTTGTCAGGGTTTTGCCGCGGCCCGGCGCGGCACGTACAATAAGCGCTTGGCTTTCCCGTTCTGAAGAGACCCCATGGCCCGATCCAAAAGCAGTAACCGCTGGCTCGAAGAGCACGTCAACGACCCCTTCGTGAAGCAGGCGCAGGTGGATGGCTACCGCTCGCGTGCCAGTTACAAGCTACTTGAGATCAACAAGAAGGATCGGCTGATCCACCCCAACATGGTGGTTGTGGATCTGGGGTCCGCCCCCGGTGGCTGGTCCCAGGTGGCGGCCAAACTCGTGGGCCACAAGGGCCGTGTCATCGCCTCCGATATCCTGCCCATGGATGCCATTGCCGGCGTCGATTTTATCCAGGGTGATTTCACCGAGAACGACGTGTTCGAATCGATCATGGCCACCCTGGGCGATGACCCGGTCGACGTGGTTATTTCCGACATGGCGCCTAACATCAGCGGCGTGACCGTTGCCGACCAGGCCTCGTCCATGTACCTGGTGGAACTGGCGCTGGACATGGCAAGTCAGGTGCTCAAGCCGAAGGGCAGTTTCCTGGCCAAGGTGTTTCAGGGCGAGGGGTACGACGAGTACCTGAAATCCGTACGCGCCGTCTTCGACAAGGTGGTGGTGCGAAAGCCGGATTCCTCCCGCTCCCGCTCCCGGGAAGTCTACGTCCTCGGCAAGGGCTTCAAGGGCTGATTCAGCCTGCAGCCCGGTCGAATCCCTGCATCACGTTCACCGCATTGACGCCGATGGCGTCGACGTCGTAACCGCCTTCCATGGTAAATACCGTTGGTAGTCCAAGCTGTGCGAGGCGCTGGCCCAGGGTCAGATAATCGCCGGAGGTCAGTTTGAAGAAAGAGATCGGGTCCTCCTCGAAAGTGTCGACACCCAGCGCGACCACAACGGCATCGGGCTGGAATGCCTGGATGCGCTCACAGGCTTTCTCCAGCCCCTGACTCCAGACACGGTATGGCGTGTTGGGCGGATAGACAATGTTCAGGTTGTAGCCTTCGCCTGAGCCCTCGCCAATCTCGTCTTCGAAGCCCAGAAAATGGGGAAACACCAGGTCTGGATCGCCATGCAGGCTGATGGTCAGCACGTCGTTGCGATCATAGAAAATCGCCTGGGTGCCGTTACCGTGGTGAAAGTCCACATCCAGGACCGCGACCTTGCCATAACCCTGGTCGCGAAAGGCCTGGGCCACGATGGCGGCATTGTTGAAGAAACAGTAGCCACCAAAAAGGTCGGCGTGGGCGTGGTGGCCGGGCGGGCGGCACAGGGCGAAGGCGGCGCGTTCGCCTTCGGCCACCAGTTTCTGGGCGGTCAAGGCCACGTTGGCGGAGGCCCGGGCCGCTTCCCAGGTGCCGTCCGAAATCGAGGTCTCCGCCGCAAAGCTGTAGTATCCCAGCCGGCCGTCGATGTCTTTGGGTAGCCGGTGGCGCATGCCGCGCCCGGCCCAGACCGCCGGAATCGCCTCGCCCGGTTTGCCGGCCGCCAGCCAGTCCCGCCAGCAGGTTTCCAGGAAAGCCACATAATCGGCCGTGTGAACCCGTTTGACGGGCTCCAGGCCAAATTCCTCCGGTTCCAGAATCTCCCCCAGCGCTTGATCCTTCACCCTTGCCAGGATGGTTTCGGCACGGGAAGGCTTCTCGTGGGGTTCGATCAGCAGCCCACCGTCCAGTTCGGTTCTGACGTGTCGGCGGCTGTGCTGTGGAGAGAATACGGTTTTCATTGTCCTGGGTGGGTCCTGGCTGAATTACGTGAGCACTTTGGCACAGGGAGCGTGATGGCTCAAAGGCACTGATTGTGGCAGGCTGAAACTTTTTGCAGACAGAGGGGATTACCGATATGGCGACGAGCGACAGGCCGGTAAAGGATGATTGATCTGATCGCGGACATGACCCTCGCCGAGGTGCTGGGCCAGGTGTGCGGTCTGGTAGCCCTGGGTTTCTGCATAGCCGGTTTCGCCAACAAGAACGACGACCGGCTGATGGTGCTGCTGATTTCCGCCAATGTGGCCTTTGCCCTGATGTTTGCGTTTTTCCAGAGCTGGACAGCGTCGGCACTGACGGTTCTGGTGATTTTAAGGATCGCCCTGGCCCGCAGATACCAGGGCAACTGGTCCATTATGCTGTGCATGCTGGCGGTGAACCTGCTTGTCGCCTGGGCGACCTGGAAATCGATCACCGACGTTTTCCCCCTGGCCGCCGCGGTATTCGGCACTGTGGGCATGTTCATGCTCCGGGGTATTCCCTTGCGTATCGTCCTCGGGCTGGCTGCCCTGGCGTGGATGCTCAACAACATCGTGATCGGCTCGGTGGGTGGCACACTGGCCGAGGGCATGGTGTTGGTGACCAATGTCATCACCATTATCCGGCTGTACCGGCTACAGAAGAAATACCCCGATTTCACCCCAGGCAGCTGATCCCGGGTGTCAGGCCAGCCGTTCCCGGCTCAGCTCTGGTGATGCAAGCTCACGGCTGGCCACACAGAGCGCTCCGCAGATTGCGCCGGCCCTCAGGCAGTCTGCCAGTTCGGCGCCTTGCAGGTAACGGTGCAGAAAACCGCTGAAAAACGCATCGCCGGCGCCGTTGGTATCGACCACCCCGGAGACTGGCATCACGGGTTGCTCCAGCCACCGTCCTTCCTTGTTCAGCAGCGTCGCCCCCTCCGATCCGTGGGTGCACACCACGAACTCCTTACCCCGAGCTATCAACCCTTCCATGGTGGTGCGGTAGTCCTGAAGATTGTCGCTGGACAGGAAGATGGCCCGCGCGGCGTCGATAAAGGGTTCGTGGTAGGAATTGTGGCCGTCGTAGTCGTGCAGGTCGGTCCAGATGGGCGTGCCTGAAGCCTTCAGCCACGGCAGGGCAGAGCGGGTGTAACCGAGGATGTTTACCACCGCCACGGCGCACTCTGCCAAAGCCTGTTGCGCCTGGTTCCAGTCCACCTGTTCCGGCTCCGGGGGCGGCTGGATGAACAGGGAAATACGTTTGCCGTCCGCGGACATCAGGTTCACATGCTGTTCGGTCGGGGCGTCGGTCTGTTCCGTCAGAAGCCGGATCCCGGGGTGGCCGAGTGCGACCTGAATCTGCTGGCCTTCCGGATCTCCGCCCAGCAATGTATGAAAGACGACGGTTTGCCCAAGAGCAGCCAGGTTCAGGCTTTTGCCGGCACCGGTGCTGCCCAGGGCCCGGTAGCTTTCCCTGGGCCAGATGGTCTGTGGCTCCGGCGTTGGCAGTGCCGGGAGGTGAATGATGGTATCCAGCGATGCGCCGCCGAGAATAAGGATCGGTTTTGTCATGGTGGTCTTGTCCGCAATCCGGTAGGAATTGCCATTGTAGGCGGGGTTTCAATTCTGCAGATCCTCCCTCCGACTACGCCCCCGGCGGACGACTGGCTGAAACAACCAGGGGCGGGGACCGCTTTGGCCAATTCCCGGGCCGCCAGGCCTGCGCTATCTTGATGACAGACCATTGATTATAAAAAGCGGACTGGAATCCGAGAGGGCAGGCAATGAGCAACCAGCATTTCGATGTACTGATCATCGGCGCCGGTGTTTCCGGCATTGGCATGGCGTGTCACCTGAAGCGCGAGTGCCCAGGGAAATCATTTGCCATCCTCGAGCGCCGGCAAGCCCTGGGGGGCACCTGGGACCTTTTCCGCTATCCGGGTATCCGGTCGGATTCCGACATGTTCACCTTCGGCTACAACTTCCGTCCCTGGACCGGCGGCAAGGTGCTGGCGGATGGTGCGTCGATCAAGAATTATGTGTCGGAGACCGCCAGGGAACACGACGTGGAGCGCCACATTCGTTTCGGGCTGGCGGTCAAGACGGCAGACTGGTCGGGCGTGGACAAATGCTGGAAGCTCACGGCCCTGAACGAAGCAACAGGTGAAACCGAGCACTACACTGCCAAATTCATGGTCGGGTGCACCGGTTACTACAATTATGATCAGGGCTACAAACCGGACTTTCCGGGCGAAAGTGATTTCCGCGGCCAGATCGTACATCCCCAGCACTGGCCCGAAGATCTCGACTACACGGGCAAGAAGGTGGTGGTCATCGGCAGCGGCGCAACCGCGATTACCCTGGTGCCGACCATGGCGGAGAAGGCCGCCCACGTGACCATGCTCCAGCGTTCACCCACTTATCTGATGCCTCTGCCGTCAACCGACAAGGTCACTCTGGCCTTGCAAAAGGTCCTGCCCGAGAAGACCGCCTACCGGCTGACGCGGGCCCGGAATATTTCTATTTCCCGTTTTCTCTACCAGCGTTCCAGAAAGAGCCCGCAATTCATGCGACGGCTGTTCCTGGGCATCATCAAACGCAAGGTTGGCGACACCGCCGACATGCGGCACTTCACTCCGGATTACAATCCCTGGGATCAACGCCTGTGTGTGGTGAAAGACGGGGACCTTTTTCAGGCCATGAAAGCCGGCAAGGCATCCATCGCCACCGATCATATTGATCGCTTTACGGAAACCGGCATACGCCTGAAGTCCGGCGAGGAATTGGCGGCGGATATCATCATTCCGGCTACCGGCCTGGATATCCAGATGCTGGGCGGAATCCGACCGACCGTGGATGGCCGGGAAGTGGTGATGAAAGACAAAATTATCTACAAGAACGTGATGGTAGAGGGCGTGCCCAATGCCGGTATGATCTTCGGCTATACCAACATCTCCTGGACACTGAAGGTGGATATTGCCGCCGAGTACCTCTGCCGGTTGATGAACCTCATGGACAAGCGAGGGTATCGCACCGTGGTAGCCCGTGATACCGAAAACAGCCGGGGCGAGGATACCGTCCTGGGCTCTCTCAATTCTGGCTACATCCATCGCGCTGCGGATCGCCTGCCCCGACAGGGTACCCATGGGCCCTGGAAATCGTCCCAGAATTACCTGGAGGATGTGAAAATCTTGAGATTCGAGCCGATCGAAGATGGCTATCTGGAATTCGATGGCAAGCGGACCCATGCGAGTCACAAGGAATCCGGTGGTTTCCTTCGGCCTCTGCGCTCGGCCCTGTTCGGGGCCTGAGCACGGAAGCCGTTCAGGCTCTTAAGTCATTCCCTGCCAAGGTACGCGGCTTGAATGGCAACCCATTCCTCGGATTCGGTCACTCGCAGTATCTCCTGGGAAACCGGTGCCCGAATTGGACTGCCCTCGGGCAAGGCCAATGCATAAAGCTGCTCTGCAAATACCCCCGGCAGGATAGTCAGCCGCTTCTCGCCCAGCTGCTGGTTGCGGTACTGCATCAGCGGCCGGTCGTAAACGATGGCATCGCTCTCGCCGTCGGCAACCGAGGTCATGGCAGCAGTGAGGTTGGGGTAGGTTTGATAGCGAATGCGCTCTTCTTCCAGATAGCGCTGGCTGGCAGTCTGGCCAATGGTGGCGACAATTTTTCCTGGCAGGTCCCCAACGCCCTCGATACCGGTGCGCAGGTTGCTGACGGTCAGAGAGGAGGTGATGGCCGCCGTGAAGCTGGCGACCATGATCAAACCGGCAAACATCCACACCAGGGCAATCAACCGGCCCGGGAAAGTAACTGGAGCCTTGTCTCCGTAACCGACGGTGGTCATGGTGACCGCCGCCCACCAGAAGCTTGAACCGATCCCTTCGGCCGCAGAGCCCCCGAACTGTTCCGGATTTCGACGTCGCTCAACCAGCCAGAGCAGGAAGCCGACGGCCAGGAGCAGAGCGCCGAGAGCCAGTACCACGCTTACGAACTGCCAGCTGACCATGGCTCGCAGGCTACCGAGGAGGCTCTGCTCCGGCACCGGCGGAACTGCTATGGATAGACCGGTCTGATAGAAAGGGTGGCTGAAATCAAACCGGCCTTCGCGGTCTGCGGTCATGGTAAGGGCGCCGACGGCCACATCAATCTCGCCGTTTTCGGTGGCGTTCAACAGTTCGTTGAAGCTCATCGGTACCCATTTGAACTCCCGGTCAATCCCGGCTGCCACTTCCTGCCAGAGGTCAACGCTGATGCCTTCCCAGCGTCCGTCACCGTTTTTCATTGCAAAGGGCGGCACCTCGGTAATTCCGACCCTCAGAGGGGAGGTCTGGGCATGGACCTGGACTGAGATCGCCAGTGTGAGCAGAAAAAACCAGGTGAAAATCCTGTTTACCATAGCTTGTTGCGGCCCGTTTCGGGGCCGCGCTCCCTTTTAATTATCAACAGGTTATTCGAAGGCGGAACGAATCACGTCCCGGTAGTTACGGATTCGCTGCACATAATGCACTGGCTCGTAGCCCCGGGCGTATCCGTAGCGGGTGCTTGGGTAGTATCGCTTGTCCGCCTTGAGGGGTAACACCTCGGTCATGTCCTGCCAGGAGTCCGGATTCTTGTTCAGGGTCCTGGCGAGCGCGCGGGCATCCAGCAGATGTCCACGTCCGATATTGTAGCTGGCCAGGGCCAGGAACGTGCGGTCCGGCTCCGGAATGGTTTCCGGCAGGCGGCGGTGTCTGTCAGCCAAATAGCGTGCACCGCCATCAATGGCCGCCTCAGGGTCCAGCCGGTTGGTCACGCCCAGTGATTCGGCAGTGCGCTGGGTCAGCATCATGATACCCCGGACGCCAGTAGGCGATTTCGCGGCGGGATCCCAGTGAGATTCCTGGTAAGCCAAAGCGGCAAGCAGGTCGGCTGGCATGCCGGTTTTGGCTTCCGCTTCCCGGAATTGATCAATGAACTCCGGCAGCCGATCCTCAATTCGCCGGTTCAGCGCGCGCAGATCGACAAAATCGAAATCACCAATGTAGGAATAGTATCGGTTCTCCATCAGTCCGATGGCTTCATCGCCATCGACGCTGTTCATCCATTCATGGGCATCGTCTCCCAGCGCCTGCTGGTTCTTGGGCAGATACCAGCCCAGGTTCCGACCGTCCGTCAGCGTCATGGCAACTTCCAGGTGCGGAAAATGCCGGCGCATCACCTGAACGATGTTGGAATCGGCCACGGTGCAACCCACCTCCTGCTCGGCAACGTCCGAGAGAATCACCTCTGTGGTGCGGTCTGCATCCTCTTCGAATTCGATGCCGGGGTGTTGCTCGTTGAGCGTGTTCAGGGTTTCGACATAGCTGGAACCGGCAGTCACGACGATATCGGTGCCGGGGATGTCCTCGGGTTTGCGGGGCATGGGTCGCGAATCGCGATGGCAGACCAGTTGTTCGGTAATCTCGGTGTGGGCCGGTCCACGGGCAAAGCGTTCATCCCGTGAGGCCAGGTGAGTCAGGCCCGCTGCCGCCAGATGGGTGCTGCCGGACTCAAGCGCATCGAGAACCTGGCTGGTGGACTCCAGCATGGACCATTCCACCTCCCATCCACGTTGCTCGGCATAGGCGCTGATCAGCGCGTGCTCGGGGCCGACGGGGTTTTCATGGCGATCCAGGTAATAGGTCGTGGAGCCGTTGCGGGTGGCGACTTTGAGTATCCCGGTTTCTGATGGCGGTTTGAGCTCTGCTGTCGGCTGAGTTGTCGTCTGTTGGCTGTTGTTTTCACTGCAGCCGGCGAACAGCAGCGGCAAAATCAGAATACCGGGTGCGAACTTCCATCGGGACATAGCGAAGTCTTTCCTGTCTTTTGGGATTATGCCTACGTATAAACACGTATCTCCCTACCATAGTACTCGCAATCTGCCCTTTCGGATTCCTCCAACCAGATTTGCTCGTGTTCTGCCCCTCCTCGAAGCGCACTGATGAGTTGTGTTCTATGCTGAAATCCTCTGCAAACTCTCCGGAGGACACCATGCGCTGTATTCTCAGACTTGCCCTGATAACTTCAACTCTGCTGTTCGCAATGCACGCACAGGCGGCAGACGGGTTAGTCACGGTCAAAAGCAGCCACGACGTCAAAGCCACGGCGGACAAGCTTGAGTCTGTGCTGAAGGAAAAAGGCATGACGGTCATGGCCCGGGTTAACCATCAGCAGGGCGCTGAAAAAGCCGGGCTGGAACTTCGTCCGACCGAAGTGGTTATTTTCGGCAACCCCAGAGTCGGAACGCCCCTGATGCATTGCGCCCAAAGCGTCGCCATTGATCTGCCCCAGAAAGCCCTGATCTGGGAGGATGCCAACGGCGTGGTGTGGCTGGGGTATAACAATCCACAGTACCTGAAGAGCCGCCATGGTATTGACGGTTGCGATGAGGTGCTGGAAAAAATCAGCGGCGCACTCGGGAATTTTGCCACCGCAGCAACGCAGTAGATTAGCGTATTTCAACCGCCCGGGAACCGCTCCAGTATCGGCTGGTTACCGCCCGGTTCCTTCGGATGCTTATTATGATCACCTATGGCTAATTGGCCGGGGCTCTGTTAATGTGCCCGCATCCTGCCTCTAGGGATTCCGCAGTTTAAGGCTCCAAGCCCGTGCGACCTATCCATACGACCTGTCAGAGGACGTCACCCCGTTAACGGCGCGTGACCGTAGTCGTCTTTTATTCCATGAATGTTCATGGCATCTGCCCGCATTCACCTGTAACGGTGTTCGTGGAGGCAGAACAATCAAGAGTTTATCTATATGAGTTTTTCTTCACTCGGTTTGTCCGAGCAGCTGGTTCGTGCCACGTCTGACCAGGGTTATGACACCCCGTCGCCCATCCAGGCCCAGGCCATTCCTGCCGTGCTTTCTGGCCGGGACGTTATGGCGGCTGCCCAGACCGGTACCGGCAAAACCGCCGGCTTTACTCTGCCTCTGCTGCAGCGCCTGGGCGAAAACCCGCGCACCGGCAAAGGCCCCCGCGCCCTGATTCTGACGCCTACCCGTGAGCTGGCAGCGCAGGTTCATGACAGCGTGAACCTTTACAGCAAATACGTCCCCACCAAGGCGGCTGTGGTTTTCGGTGGCGTGAAAATCAATCCGCAGATGATGAAGCTGCGCAAGGGCCTGGACGTTCTGGTGGCAACGCCCGGCCGTCTGATGGATCTGTATCAGCAGAACGCGGTGCGCTTCAACGAAGTGGAAATCCTGGTTCTGGACGAAGCCGACCGCATGTTGGATATGGGCTTTATCCGTGACATTCGCAAGATCCTTGCGCTGCTGCCGGCCAAGCGCCAGAACCTTTTGTTCTCTGCCACCTTCTCCAACGATATTCGCAAGCTTGCCGAAGGCCTGCTGGATAACCCGGTGCAGGTGGAAGTCGCCGCCCGGAACACCACCGCTGAAAAGGTAAAACAGTCGGTGTATCCGGTAGACCAGAGCCAGAAGACGGCTCTTTTGAGCAAGCTGGTTCGGGACAACAGCTGGGATCAGGTGCTGGTCTTCACCCGGACCAAGCACGGTGCCAACCGCCTGACCCAGAAACTGGAGAAGGACGGCATCACCGCGGCTGCCATCCACGGCAACAAGTCTCAGGGTGCCCGCACCCGCGCGTTGGCGGACTTCAAGGCCGGCGAAGTGCGTGTTCTGGTAGCTACGGATATCGCTGCCCGCGGCCTGGACATCAAGCAACTGCCCCAGGTGGTGAACTTTGAGCTGCCGAACGTGCCGGAAGACTATGTGCACCGGATCGGCCGAACCGGTCGCGCTGGCGAGAGTGGCCATGCCCTGTCACTGGTCAGTGCCGATGAAGGCAAACTGCTCGCAGGCATCGAGAAGCTGATCAAGAAGCAGCTGCCACGCAAGGAAGTGGAAGGCTTTGAGCCGAAAAACAACCTGCCGCTCAAGCCCAAGGCAAAGGCTGACCCTAGCCGCGCCCGTAACCGTAATGGTAACGGCGGTGGCAATGGTCGTCCCGGTGGAAAGCCGAAAAGCTTTGGCGCCAAGCCGGGTGGTCGCAGCGGTGGCCGTAGCCAGAATGGCGGTGGTCAGCGGAGTCGTCCGGCTCAGCGCCAGAGTGCCTGACGGGCTGATAAGCAGTGACTAAAGACGGAGCTTCGGCTCCGTTTTCTGTTTTCAGAGGGGCAAAAAAAGGCGGGGCCGGAGAAGCCCCGCATAGGAAAGCGCACCTCCGCCAGCCAACAGACCGTGGCGACTGGCGAAGGCACGGGGATCAGAACTTGTAGGAAACGCCTACCATGTAGACCCAGGGATCGATGTCGACGTCGATGGTGCTGGTATCAGCAACGGCATCGCCTGCATAGGCATTGATGGTGGCTTCAGTGTCGATGTCGATCCACCAGACCGCGGCGTTGATACCGACGTTCTCGGTAATCATGTAATCAAGACCAATTTCAGCGGCCAGGCCAAAGCTGTCATCCAGCTTGATATCGGTGCCGGTAATCGTGCCCGGAGGGGTTCCCAGGTTCGCTTCTGCAACCGAGTCATAGACTCCTGTAAGGGTGCTTGTTGTCTTCTCTTCAAAGAAGTTGGTGTAGTTTACGCCAGCACCAACGTAGGGCTGGAATTTGCTACCGCTGGGCATTGGGAAGTATTGCAGCGTGATGGTCGGCGGCAAGTGCTTGGTCTCTGCCAGCTTTCCGGTACCACCCAGAACTGCGCCATCGCCTTTAATATCATGTTTGAAAGGAGTCGCAGCAAGCACACCAACGGCGATCTGGTCGGTCAGCATATAACTTGCGGTCAATCCGAGCTGACTGTTGGAATCGACGCTGACGTTGGCGCCATTAATTTCGCCCACGCCCTCGGACTTGAGGTTGCCGCTGGAAGAATCCGGATCAACCGTTGCCACGCCAACGCGGCCAACAAAATCACCAGCTTCGTACGCCTGAACTGCGGGAGCAACTGCCATAACCACTGCAGCCAGAACACCAAGTTTGAATGTACGGGACATATCCATCTCCTTAACCTGAATCGTTGATGACTGCAGATTAATGGCATCGGGAAATGGAAACTTGATTTAGCGCAAGAATGTCCGGGCAGTTGCACGGGTTTGATCAGCGGATTGATTCAACTCAAAAAAACGCACGGTGGTGCGGTGACTGCGGGTATTGCGGATGGTCAGGCTGAGCGCTTTTTCCCCGCGGGCAGGCTTTCTTCCGGCACAAACACATCCCGAATGGACAGGGGCTGACCGTCGGCGTCCTGGACTTCAACCGTATGTATCGGGCGACCGGTGGCGCGGTCGCGAAGGTCCAGGGGCGCCTCATCTGGCGCTGGATTCCATTTGTCTCCCCACTGGCGAAGGGCGATAACCACCGGGAACAGATCGCGGCCCTTTTCGGTCAGGCGGTATTCGAAACGTGATCCATGCTCGCCCACATCGACTTTGCGCAATACCTCGTTATCCACCAGCCGTGCCAGACGATCGCAGAGGATATTCTTGGCGATGCCCAGTTCCTGCTGGAAATCCACGAAACGGCGGGTGCCATACATGGCGTGCAGCACAATCAGGAGCGACCACCAGTCACCCACTTCATTGAGGGCGCGGGCGACGGAACAGCTGGAGTCATCAAAACGTTTTCTGGCCATGTCCGGAGTGTACCGAATAGGGTTGCATTTTAAAACCAGATTCAATAGGGTTGCTTTACGAAACCAAATTAGTGAGGTTGCATACTACCATGAGCATGAATCTTGGCCCGCTTTTCGAACCGTTTGAACTCCACAACCTCAAACTTCGCAACCGTGTGGCGATGGCACCCATGACCCGTAACTTCTCGCCGGATGGCGTTCCGGGTGAGAACGTGGTGTCCTATTACCGCCGCCGTGCCGAGGCGGGTGTTGGCCTGATCATCACCGAAGGCACGACCGTGAACCACCCGGCTGCCAATGGTTACCCAAATGTACCGGCGTTTCACGGCACCGATGCGCTCGAGGGCTGGAAGCATGTGGTTGACGCGGTCCATGAGGCCGGTGGCGCGATTTTTCCGCAGCTCTGGCACGTGGGCGCGGTCAGAAAGGAAGGAACACCACCGGATCCGTCGGTTCCGGGCTACAGCCCCTCCGGTCTGTTTGCCCCGGGCAAGCCCAACGGCAAGGCCATGACCAAAGAAGACATTGAAGACGTGATCACCGCGTTTGCCGACGCAGCCCAGGATGCCAAAGCCCTCGGTTTTGACGGCGTGGAGATCCATGGCGCCCATGGTTACCTGCTGGACCAGTTCCTGTGGGAGGGCACCAACCAGCGCGATGACGAGTACGGCGGCAGCCTGGAAAATCGCCTGCGCTTTGTGGTCGAGATTGTGGAAGCAGTGCGTCACCGGGTAGGCCCCGACTTCCCGATCATGCTGCGCTTCTCCCAGTGGAAGCAGCAGGATTACGAAGCCAAACTGGTTCATAGCCCCGAGGAACTCGAGCGGTTCCTGAAGCCTCTGGTGGAAGCCGGTGTGGACATTTTCCACGCATCCACCCGCCGTTTCTGGGAGCCGGAATTCGAGGGCTCGGATCTGAACCTCGCTGGTTGGACCCAGAAGCTTTCGGGCAAGCCCACCATGTCGGTAGGCAGTGTCGGGCTGACTGAGGATTTCATCAGCGGCACTTTTGCCAGCAAGCAGGAAGCGGTTGAGAAGGCCGGTATCGATGAACTGGTGGAGCGGATGAACAACCACGAGTTTGAGCTGATCGCCGTTGGTCGGGCACTTCTGCAAGACCCTGAATGGTTGATCAAGGTTAAAGAAGGCCGCCTGAACGAAGTGGAATCCTTCGCCAAGAAGTCTCTCGCCAAGCTGTATTGATTATCCCCTTCGATCGGACGATCGACACTTGCCGCAGTGCCTTCGGGGCTGCGGCTTTTTTTATCCGATGAACCTGTCGTCTTCGTAATCGCGTCTGCTCAGAGACACGTTATGATGGATGAAATTCACCCGAATATGAGGGATCAGTATGTCGATGATTAGTTCGATTAGAGCGCTGTCTGTGGCACTTGTGATGGCTGCCATGGTGGGCTGTGCGACCGTTGGCAAAGACTTTGCCACCCACAATGTCGACCAGATCCAGATTGGTGAAACCACCCGGGCCGATATCCAGGAGATGTTCGGCGAGCCCTGGCGCACCGGAATTGAGGACGGCAAACGCACCTGGACCTATGGCAAGTACAAGTGGTCTGCCTTCGGTGATGCCGAAACCACCGACCTGGTCGTTCGGTTCAACCAGGACGGCACTGTCTCGTCTTACGTTTACAACACGACTGAGTAATCACTGAGGTAAACAGGCGCGGGGCTGGCTCAGCCCCGCAGACCTGACACCAGCTTGTCGATACTTTCCTTGGCATCGCCGAAGAGCATGCGGGCGTTATCCTTGAAGAAGAGCGGGTTCTCCACCCCGGAATAACCGGTGGCCATGCCTCGCTTGAGAATAACCACCTGATGAGCCTTCCAGACCTCCAGCACCGGCATGCCGGCAATCGGGCTGCCGGGGTCTTCGGCGGCGGCCGGGTTCACCGTGTCGTTGGCGCCGATCACCAGTACCACGTCGGTATCGGGGAAATCATCGTTGATCTCATCCATTTCCAGCACGATGTCATAGGGCACGTGGGCTTCGGCCAGCAACACGTTCATGTGTCCCGGCAAACGACCGGCTACCGGGTGGATGCCGAAACGCACGTTCACGCCTTTATCCCGAAGGATCTTGGTCATCTCGCTGACACCATTCTGGGCCTGGGCCACCGCCATACCGTAACCGGGCACGATGATCACCGACTGGGCGTTGCGTAGCTCTTCGCAGACATCATCCGCGGTGGATTCATGCACCGTCTGATCGGCATCGGCGGCCGCCGAACTGCTGCTGGTCTGGCCGAAGCCACCAAGAATCACGCTGATGAACGAGCGGTTCATGGCCTTGCACATGATGTAGCTGAGAATGGCACCGCTGCTGCCCACCAGGGCACCGGTAACAATCAGCAGATCATTACCCAGCATGAAGCCGATGGAGGCGGCCGCCCAACCGGAATAGCTGTTGAGCATGGATACCACTACCGGCATATCGGCACCGCCGATCGCCATGATCAGGTGGATGCCAAGGACCGAGGCAATCGCGGTCATCAGGACAAGTGCCACGATGCCCAGGGCCATGCTGTCGGTGCCCAGGAACCAGGCCCCAAGGAACACACAGACAATAACGGCCACCAGGTTCATCAGATGCCGGCCAGGTAGGGTCAGGGCCTTGCTGTCGATGCGACCATCAAGCTTGCCGCAGGCCACCAGGGAACCGGTGAAGGTCACTGCGCCAATGAAGATGCCAACGAAGACTTCCACCAGTTTGATGGTGTGCTCGGCGCCGGAGGTGGCAATTAACGGTTCGATGTAGCCGGAAAAGCCGACAAACACGGCAGCCGCGCCCACGAAGCTGTGAAGCAGGGCTACCAGTTGTGGCATCTGGGTCATTTCCACCTTGTTGGCGATGGCAATGCCGATGCCGGCACCCAGCAACACCGCAATCACGATCGAAACGATACCGCCGTCAACACTGGCCAGGGTTGCGCCCACGGCGATGATAATGCCGGCGACCCCGTAAAGATTGCCGCGCCGCGCGGATTCCTGGTGGCTGAGACCACCCAGGCTGAGAATGAAACAAATGCTTGCGACCACGTAGGCCACGCTCACCAGTCCTGTGCTCATATCGGGCGCCTCCTACTTGCGGAACATTTTGAGCATGCGATGGGTGACCCGGAAGCCGCCCCCCACGTTGATGCTGGCGATCAGCACCGCGACAAACGCCATTATCCCCACGGCAACGTTCTCTGCCTGGGCCAGGTGCAGAATGGCACCGATCACTATGATGCCACTGATCGCATTGGTCACACTCATGAGCGGCGTATGCAGGGAAGGCGTGACGTTCCAGATCACCTGCCAACCGATGAAGCAGGAAAGAACAAACACCGTAAAGTGTTGGAGGAAGCTCTCCGGTGCGTGAGCGCCAACGCCGTAGAGGGCGAGGGCCGTTACAACCAGAAGAACGGTTTTGCCAATCAGGCTCTTGCGATCGGCGTGTTTCTTGGCCGCTGCCTTGTCAGCGGCCGAGGGTTCCTCGGTGCCAGGTGCGGGCTTGGGGCTGACCGGTGATTCCGGTTTTGGTGGCGGCCAGGTGATGTCCTTCTCGTGCACCACCGTCAGGCCGCGGATAACTTCGTCATCCATGTTCACCACGGGTTTGCCGTCTTTCTCGGGGGTCAGCTCGGTAAGCAGGTGCACCAGGTTGGTGGCGTAGAGTTCACTGGCCACCTTGGCCATGCGGCTGGGCAGGTCGGTGTAACCGATCAGGGTGACGCCATGGTGGTGGGCCACTTTGCCGGGCTTGGTGAGCTCGCAGTTGCCGCCGCGCTCGGATGCCAGGTCCACGATGACACTGCCAGGCTTCATGGATTTCACCATCTCGGCGGTGATCAGCTTTGGCGCCGGCTTACCGGGAATCAGGGCGGTGGTGATGATGATGTCCACTTCTTTCGCCTGCTCGGCGAACAGCGCCATCTCCGCCTTGATGAACTCGTCGCTCATCTGCTTGGCGTAGCCGCCACTGCCGCTGCCGTCCTCGTCCTCAAAGTCCAGAACCAGGAATTCCGCCCCCATGCTCTCGACCTGTTCCTTGACCTCCAGGCGCGTGTCGAAAGCCCGGACAATGGCGCCCATGCTGTTGGCGGCGCCGATCGCTGCGAGGCCTGCAACCCCGGCACCGATCACCATGATTTTCGCCGGAGGTACTTTGCCTGCGGCGGTGACCTGGCCGGTAAAGAATCGCCCGAAGTGGTTGGCCGCCTCAATCACCGCCCGATAGCCCGCAATGTTGGCCATGGCACTGAGAGCGTCCATTTTCTGGGCGCGGCTGATCCGGGGCAGGCTGTCGATGGCGAAAGAAGTGATCTTTCTCGCGGCGAGCTGTTCCAGCAGTTCCGGGTTTTGCGCCGGCCAGATGTAGCTAACCAGAAACGCCCCTTCTTTCATCAGATCCGCTTCGTGCTTGCCCAGTGCCGGATTCTCCATGGGCGCGCGAACCTTCAGGATAAAGTCGGCCTCTTTCCAGAGAGAGCTGGTATCCGTTGCGATGGCTGCGTCGACTTTCTCATAGGCAGCATCGGAGTAGTTCGCGGCTTCGCCGGCGCCGGTTTCAACGATCACCTCGTAGCCGAGCCCGATTAACTTGTGAACAGAAGGTGGCGTCGCAGCTACTCGCCGCTCGTCCTCAAAGATTTCCTTGGGGATACCGATTTTCATTATTGGTGTGCCTCCGGATTTCCCGATTAATCACTTGTTCTGGTTATCTACATACTAGTGCAGGTTGCCAGATCTGCCCGGAAAGGGGGCTTATCGGAGGTATTTCACTGGTGATCCAGGGAGAGGCGCTCCACTTCAGACTGGGACAGATGGTCAAGCATAGCGCCCCGGAACTGCCGGTTGATGAAGCGCTCGGTTTCGGTCTGGATGGCTTCCCGCTGGGCGGGTTTCTCGATGTAATCCATGGCCCGGAAAAGGATGTAGCGGATCGTCATGCGGGAGATCTCATGAATGGTCTCGGGCGGTACGGCGCTCACCAGTTGCCGCTCGATAATATCCTCGGCCATTTCCCGGGCGCTGGCTTCAAGTTGTGATTCCAGGGCACGGCGAAGTATCGGGGAAGGGCCGTGGAGTTCCCGGACGGCCACCGTAGTGGCGGCGGGATTGGCCAGGAAGTAGTGGTAAACGAACGCCACGGTATCCCGCGATGCCTGCTCGGAAGAATCCGCCATCTGCCGCAAATCCCGGACACCGGCTTTCATCTCCTCGGCGATGTATCCAAGCACTTGCAGCCCGAACTCGTCCAGGCTCTTGAAGTGCCGGTAAAAGGTATTCGGATTCAGCCCCGCCTCCCGGGCAAGTTCCCGCAGTCCCAGCGACGTCAGGCTCCGGGTTTCGGTAATCAGCCGAAGCGCTGCCTGGATGAGTTTGAGTTTTCCGCCGGTTAATGCGTTCATCTTTTCCTCTGGTTAGGTGGAAGAGCGGCTGTCGGGGCCGCCTTCACAGACACGCTGCAAGTACGTCCCTGTACGCTTGTTTCCGGCCATCCATGGCCTCCAACAGTCTGTGAAGGCGGCCCCGACAGCCGCTCCCGAACATTGGAATAGGCCCTCCAGTCCCCCAGCCATAGCCCGCCGTAGAGGCCAAGCATCAGTCAACGTAGGCCATTCCTTGTTTAGCCGGTATACGGCTGTCTACCCACCTGTGTATACATGTGTCTACCGGCCATGATGAACCGCCGGACAACAACAGACAAGGCCAGGCAGGCCAACGCAGGAGTGCAGCAATGACACAGAACACACAGATCGCCATCATCGGCACCGGCTTCTCCGGCCTGGGCATGGCCATCAAACTCAAAGAAGCCGGCTACAACGACTTCGTGATCCTGGAGCAGAGTGACGACATTGGCGGCACCTGGCACCAGAACCACTATCCGGGGTGTGCCTGTGACGTGCAGTCTGCACTCTACTCCTTTTCCTTCGAACAGAACCCCAACTGGAGCCGGATGTATGCCCAGCAGCACGAGATCAAGGCCTATCTGAAGCACTGTGCCGAGAAATACGGCCTGATGAAGCACATCCGCCTGAACACCCATGTGGCCGGGGCGCGATTTGACGAAAACCGGCAGCGATGGACCCTTGAGACTAGTGATGCGCCTGCGCTGTGGTCGTATATGCAGGACAAGGGTATGAAGCCTGGACTCCGGTTGGATCGCACCGATAAAAGCCTGCCCGAATTCAGCACGTTGAAGGCGGATATCCTTGTTTCCGGGATGGGGGGATTGAGCACCCCGGCCTATCCGGAGATCAAGGGAATCGAGTCCTTCACCGGCAAGCGCTTTCATTCCCAGGACTGGGACCACGACTACGATCTGCGCGGCAAGCGGGTGGCGGTGATCGGCACCGGTGCCTCGGCCATCCAGTTTGTTCCAGAAGTGGCAAAGCAGGCGGCACGGGTGGATCTGTACCAGCGCACACCGCCGTGGATCATGCCCAAGCCGGATCGCGCTATCCGGCCGCTGGAGAAGCGTCTGTTCCGGGCGTTCCCGCAAACACTCAATGCCTTCCGTCAGAGTATCTACTGGTCGCTTGAGGCGCGGGTGCTGGGTTTTGTGGGCAACCCCCGGATTCTGAAGCTTGGCGAGTTGCAGGCCCGACGGCATATCCGTAGCCAGATCCCGGACAAGGCGCTGCGCAGGAAGGTCACTCCGGATTTCCATTTCGGCTGCAAGCGGGTGCTGATTTCCAACAACTACTATCCGGCACTGGCACAGGACCATGTGGATGTGGTGACCGAGGGTATCCGTGAGGTGCAGGGCAACACCGTGATCGACGGTCAGGGCAACGAGCGGCAGGTGGATTGCATCATCTACGGAACCGGTTTCAGGGCCCAGGATCCGATCCCTGCGGGCATGATCTTTGGCCGCAATGGCCAGGACCTGCTGGATGCCTGGAAAGACGGCGCCGAGGCTTACAAAGGCACCACCGTCAGTGGCTTTCCGAATTTCTTCATGCTGATGGGACCGAACACCGGTCTGGGCCACAGCTCCATGGTGTATATGATCGAGAGTCAGATCCAGTACGTGCTGGGTGCCCTCCAACAGATGCGCCGACAGCAGTGGACCAGCATCGACATGAAACCGGATGCCCAGAGCCGTTACAACGCCTCTGTTCATGCCAGGCTGGGCGACTCCGTGTGGCAAACCGGTTGCAAGAGCTGGTACGTGAATGAAAACGGTAAGAACACCACACTGTGGCCGGGCTTTACGTGGCAGTTCCGGAACCAGACGCGGCGCTTCGACTCAGAGCAATACCTGTGTAAAGGCGCGAGTGACAGCGTTTCCGGAACTGAGACTGCCATGGCTGTCTAGCGTCGGATTTTCGGGGGCATCCGGTCGGGTTTCGCGGTAGTTAAGTTGCGTTTTGGCCCGAATGGCCAATACTTGAAGCAATGGTCTTGCCGGTATCGGCCAAGGATGTCCCCCGATGAAGCTGTTTCACTGCGGCCGATGCGCCAACCTGCTGTATTTTGAAAACTGTCGTTGTACCAGTTGCGGGTCTGGCCTCGGCTTTGCACCCGATGTCATGGACTTGCTGGCTATCGAGCCAAAAGATGATGGCACCTGGGCGGCAGTCGCCCGGGGCGATCTTTACCGGCTCTGTGGCAACTACCAGAGCCAGGGCACCTGCAACTGGCTGATCCCTCAAACCGACCTTCACGCTTTCTGCGTTGCCTGTCGCCTCAATCGCACTATTCCCGATCTCAGTGTCCCCAAAAATCAGGATCTCTGGCGCCGTCTTGAGAAGGAAAAACGGCGCCTGGTGTATTCCGTGCTGCGTCTCAAGCTGCCCTGCGAACCCAGGAACGAAGATCAGTACGGCATGGCATTCGATTTTCTGGCCGACCAGCCGGCGATGTTTGACGAGCGGTCGAAGGTAAAAACCGGCCATGCCAATGGTGTGATCACTGTGAACATTGCCGAGGCGGACCCGGTGGAACGGGAACGGATGCGCAGCCAGATGGCTGAACCTTATCGCACCGTTTTGGGGCATTTCCGCCACGAATCCGGCCATTACTACTGGGATCTGCTGGTCCGGTCCGGGCCATGGCTCGGGCCGGTCCGGGAGATGTTTGGCGATGACACCAGAGACTATAAACAGGCGATGGACCAGCATTACCAGTACGGCCCGCCGGGTGACTGGCAGAGCTGGTACATCAGCGCCTACGCCAGCAGCCATGCCTGGGAAGACTGGGCCGAGACCTGGGCACACTACCTGCATATGGTGGACACATTGGAAACGGCCTGGCAGTTCGGCCTGCGACTGCATGCCGAACAGAGCCCGACGCGCAGTGAACTTGATCCTGCCTTTGATCCTTATCAGGCAGACGACTTCGATGCGCTGATCAAGCACTGGTTTCCCCTCACGCTCGCACTCAACAGCCTGAACCGGAGCATGGGGCACGAGGACGCCTACCCCTTCGTGCTGGCAGCTCCGGTGGTCGAAAAGCTCCGTCTGGTGCACCGAATAGCACGCGGTGGTTAACGAAAGGACCCCAAATGAAAAAGAACAAATCGATAGACTGGAAAAATTACGATCCAAATGACTTCTACGATGAGCTGATCGCTGCAAAGGGGAAGCCCCGACGCGCGGCCACGGCGATTACCGACTACCTGGGCAATCTCGGTTCAGAGGAAATCCAGGCACGCCAGCAAGCGGCCGAGCTGGCGATACTGGAGATGGGGATCAGCTTCACCATCTACAGTGAGGGCGAGAATATCGACCGGGCCTGGCCGTTCGACATCATTCCCCGGGTGATCTCGCTCCGCGAGTGGGAGACCATTGAGCAGGGACTTGCCCAGCGCCTGACCGCCCTCAACATGTTCATCAACGACATCTACAACGATCAGAACATCGTCAAGGACAAGGTGATCCCCAAGTACGTGTTCGCCAACTCCAAGAACTTCCGCGAGCAGTGCCGGGGCTTTACGCCACCCCTGGGGGTCTGGGCCCACATCTGCGGATCGGACCTGGTACGGGACAAGGACGGCAAGGTGTATGTCCTGGAGGACAACCTGCGGGTTCCCTCGGGCGTTTCCTACATGCTGGAGAACCGTCAGCTCACTAAGCGGGTGTTCCCGGAGCTGTTCGACAACACCAGCATCCTGCCGGTGGATGACTACACCAATCAGCTGTTCGACATGCTGGCGTCAATCTCGCCCCGGCCCCAGGATCACCCGAAGATTGCGGTGCTCACGCCGGGTATTTTCAACTCCGCCTATTTCGAGCATTCCTTCCTGGCCCAGCGCATGGGCGCCGAACTGGTGGAGGGAGCTGACCTGGTGGTGGGTGAGGACGATTGTGTCTACATGCGCACGGTCGAGGGACTGGAGCGTGTCGATGTGATCTATCGCCGAATTGATGACGACTTCCTGGACCCCGAGGTGTTCCGGGCGGATTCCACCCTGGGTGTACCAGGGCTTATGCGGGCCTGGCGCAACGGCAAGGTTGGTCTCGCCAATGCGCCCGGTGCCGGCGTGGCCGATGACAAGGTGATCTACGCCTTCGTGCCGGACATGATCCGCTACTATCTCGATGAGGAGCCGATCATTCCGAACGTGCCCACCTATATGTGCGTAAACAAGCAGGACCAGGAGTATGTGCTCGAGCACCTCGACGAGCTGGTGGTGAAGCCGGCGAACGAATCCGGGGGCTACGGCATGCTGGTGGGGCCGCATTCCACGAAGAAGCAACGCACCGAGTTTGCCCGCCTGATCAAGAAGAACCCGCGCAATTACATCGCGCAGCCTACGCTGAGCCTGTCGGTGGCGCCCACCCTTTGCGACGAGGGGTTGGCGCCACGGCATCTGGATTTGAGGCCGTTCGTGTTGCAGGGCGTGCGAACCTATGTAACGGCCGGCGGGCTGACGCGGGTAGCGATGCGCAAGGGCTCCCTGGTGGTGAATTCCTCCCAGGGCGGTGGAAGCAAGGATACCTGGATCGTGGACGAGGAGAACTGATGTGCTGTCACGTGTAGCGGAAAGACTGTACTGGATGGCCAGATACCTTGAACGGGCCGAGAACAACGCCCGGATGATCATGGCTTTCAATTCCCTGGCGCTGGATATGCCCAAGGAGACCCAGCTGTCCTGGAAGGGGCTGGTGGCGGTAACGGGCATGGGCGCGTTGTTTGACCAGCACCACCAGAAGGCCGATGAGCGCAACTGTGTGAAGTTTCTGATGGCCGACAGTTACAACCCGAGTTCCATCGCGTCCTGCATCAAGGCTGCCCGGGAGAATGTGCGCACCACCCGGGACCAGGTGCCGACCGACGCCTGGGAAGTCATCAATGAACTGTACCGCTACATCCAGGAGCACATCGACCAGGGAGTGGGGAAACGGGCGCGGTACGAGTTCCTGAACGAGATCGTCGGTCGCTGCCAGATGCTCAATGGTTTGCTGGCCGGTTGCATGAGTCACGACGAGGGCTACGACTTCATCCGGGTGGGTCGCAACCTTGAGCGGGCAGACATGGCCACCCGTCAGATTGAAGTGGGAGCCCTGCAGTTCCTCGATGGCTGGGACGGCACGGAAACCTACGGCGGGCTATTGTGGACCAGCGTTCTGCGCTACCAGAGTGCCTTCCAGATGTACCGCCACAACGTGCGGCGCAAGGTCAGCGGGCCCCTGGTTATTCGCTTCCTGCTTCAGAACGAGCCGTTCCCGAGGTCTGTGCTGCATAGTCTCAGTGAGGTCGCCGGTGCCCTGGACCGCCTGCCGAGGAACGAGATTCCGCTGCGCACGGCGCTGCAGGCGGTCCGTCACACCCGTGAAGGCGACGTGGATGCGTTGATCCGCAAGGAGGACGTGATCCTGTTTCTGGAGAACCTGCAGTTGGAGATCGGTGAGCTTCACGACGACATTGCAGAGACCTGGTTTCCTGTCTACGAGACAGCCTGAAACTCCCAACACTATTCGCCTGCGAGATAGGTTCCATGTCGATTCACGTTGCCCTGAGCCACACCACTCACTATCGCTACGAGCGGCCCATCACCCTGGGGCCGCAGATCGTTCGTTTGCGCCCCTGTCCACATGCGCGAACCCGAATTCTCAGTTACTCACTGAAGGTTGAGCCGGAAGGTTACTTTCTGAACTGGCAACAGGATCCGCAGGCCAATTATCTGGCCCGGCTGGTATTTCCGGAAAAGACGGACGAGCTGAAGATCACGGTGGACCTGGTTGCCGAGATGGCGGTGATCAACCCGTTCGATTTCTTCCTGGAACCCCGGGCGGAGACCATTCCCTTCGAGTATGAGGAATGGCAGACGGCGGAGCTGGCGCCTTACTTGCAGAAATTGCCGGAAACACCGGAATTCCGTAAATGGATGGCCACCATAGACCGCAAGGAAACGCCCAGCGTCGATTTCTTGGTGGGCGTAAACCAGCGGCTAGCCAACCGGATTGATTATCTGATCCGGATGGAGCCGGGCGTGCAGACGCCGGAAGAGACCCTGAAAAAAGGCTCCGGATCCTGTCGGGACTCCACCTGGCTGCTGGTCCAGACGCTTCGGCACCTTGGGCTGGCAGCGCGGTTCGTCTCCGGTTACCTGATTCAGCTCAAGGCGGACCTGAAAGCACTGGATGGCCCCTCGGGCGCGGAGGAAGACTTCACTGACCTGCACGCCTGGTGCGAGGTCTTCCTGCCCGGCGCCGGTTGGGTGGGACTGGATCCCACGTCTGGCCTGTTTGCCGGGGAAGGTCACATTCCGCTGGCCTGCAGCCCGGATCCGTCTTCGGCCGCGCCCATATCCGGCATGGTGGAAGACTGCGAGGTCGAATTCGAGCATCAGATGGGCGTCCAGCGCATCTGGGAAGCGCCGCGGGTGACCAAACCCTACACCGAGGAGCAGTGGCAACGCGTCGTGGATCTGGGGCATGAGGTGGACCAGCGCCTGACCGAGCTCGATGTGCGTCTGACTCAGGGCGGTGAACCCACTTTCGTGGCCAATCACGACCGTGATGAGCCCGAGTGGAACACCGAGGCCATGGGCCCCACAAAGCGCAAGAAGGCCATTGAGCTCTATCACCGGATGCGGGACCGCTATGGTGCCGGTGGGCTGGTGCATTTCGGCCAGGGCAAATGGTACCCGGGAGAGCCGCTGCCCCGGTGGTCACTGAACTGTTTCTGGCGCAAGGATGGCGAGACGATCTGGCATGACGAGCGTTGGCTGGCGGACGAACGCACGGAAGGCAAGGCAGGCCCTGAGGAGGCTCACCGGTTTTTGTCGGCCCTGGCGACGGAACTGGGTGTTGATGAAAAGCACCTGTTCCCGGGGTTCGAGGATGCCTTTTATTACCTTTGGCGGGAACGACGGCTGCCGGTCAACGTCGATCCCTTTGATGCCAAGCTTGAGAATGCCCTTGAGCGGAAGCAGCTTCAGCAGATTTTCAGCCGGGGTCTGGATGAGCCCGTCGGCTACGTGCTGCCACTGCGTGTTTCCGAAAAGGAGAAGGCCTGGGAGACCGGACCCTGGTTCCTGCGCAGTGAGCGTTGCTACCTGATTCCGGGCGGCTCCCCCATGGGCCACCGGCTGCCCCTGGACAGTCAGCCCTGGGTGGAAGAAGCGGATTACCCCTGGATCCACGAACAGGACCCGTTTGCCCCTCGCGGGCCCTTGCCTGTCAGCGAACAGATCCGTCAGTGGAACAGCCACAGCCAGGCTGGCCAGCCGTCTTCGGAGCTGGAGCCACCTGTCAAAGGCAAGTCAGCACCCGAGATTGTCCGAACGGCCCTTTGTGTGGAGCCCCGGGATGGCATCCTTCGCGTTTTCATGCCGCCGCTGGCGGAGCTTGAGCCTTATCTTGCGCTGGTCTCGGCCATCGAGAAGACCGCTGCAAAGCTCAAACAACCGGTCTTGCTGGAAGGCTATGAGCCACCCAGCGACCCACGGTTGAGTCATTTCCGGATTACGCCGGACCCGGGGGTGATCGAAGTGAATGTACAGCCGGTCAAGACCTGGGACGAACTGGTTGAACAGACCGAGACGCTCTATGCAGACGCCTACGAATGCCGGCTCACTTCCGAGAAGTTCATGATGGACGGCCGTCATACCGGCACCGGTGGCGGCAACCATTTTGTGCTGGGTTCGCAAAAGGCCGAGGATTCTCCGTTCCTGCGGCGCCCGGATCTGTTGCGCAGCCTGATCAGCTACTGGCATAACCATCCCAGTCTGTCCTACCTGTTCTCTGGCCTGTTCATCGGCCCCAGCTCCCAGGCCCCCAGGATTGACGAGGCCCGTAACGACCACGTGTTCGAAATGGAGCTGGCCTTCAAGGAGATGGAGCGGCTCTGCCCGGTGGGCAAGAAAGTCGCGCCCTGGGTGGTGGACCGGTTGCTCCGGGATCTGCTCACCGACGTAACCGGTAATACCCATCGAGCCGAGTTCTGTATCGACAAGCTCTATTCCCCGGACGGTCCGGGCGGGCGTCACGGTTTGCTGGAGCTGCGTGCCTTCGAGATGCCGCCCCATGCCCGCATGAGCCTGACCCAGCAGCTGCTGTTGCGCGCGCTGGTGGCACGCTTTTGGGAGCAACCTTACAAGCCGCCAGGGCTGGTGCGCTGGGGCACCGAACTGCACGACCGTTTCCTGCTGCCCCACTATGTCTGGCAGGACTTCGAAGACGTGATCGACGATATGAAGGCGCGCGGTTACCCGCTCGAGAGCGAGTGGTTCGCGCCCCATTTCGAGTTCCGGTTCCCCCGGATCGGCGATTACAAGGTCAAGGGCATCACCCTTGAGCTGCGTTCGGCCCTGGAGCCCTGGCACGTGACGGGCGAGCACGGCGCGATTGGCGGCACCGCCCGATACGTGGATTCTTCCCTCGAGCGTTTGCAGGTGAAGGTGCGCGGCGCCGCGCCGGATCGCTACCAGATCACCTGCAATCAGGTGCCGCTGCCACTTCAGCCTACTGGCATGGTGGGTGAATCGGTTGCTGGTGTCCGTTACCGGGCGTGGCAGCCGTCGGAGTGCATGCACCCTACCATCGGGGTGGATGGGCCGCTGGTGTTTGATATCGTGGATACTTGGAACGAACGCAGCCTGGGCGGGTGTGAGTATCACGTGACCCATCCCGGTGGCCGGAATTTCGAGACGCTGCCGGTGAATTCGTTCGAAGCTGAAGGCCGCCGTATGGCCCGTTTCTTCCGGATGGGCCACAGCTCAGGCCAGCATCCCCTGCGGCCGGTGCCGGAGCACCGGGAGTTCCCGTTCACCCTGGATTTGCGGTATCACAAATAACATGTGGGAACTTACCGTTTGATACTGGCTCAGGGGACTGTAAAGCGGCTATGCTTCCAGCTCACTGACCAACGGAGCCTGAATTCACGGTGGCGAAGCAGCGCGCAGTAACTGACATCCTCCGCCAGTACCACCCGGTGCCGCATCGGTTCGATGAGCTTGGCTCCATGGGCTCCGTGCCGCCATCCCACTGGCGGCCATTGTTGCAGCAGCTAAACCTGGAGTCAGTAGCCGGCCTCAACCTCAGGGCCCAGGCAGTATCCAACGCCATCGCCGAGGATGGCGTAACTTACAACGTCTACGAAGACCCTCGTGGCGATACCCGCCCGTGGGAAGTGGACCTGCTGCCGCTGGTGCTGGGTTCTCATGAATGGCAATGGCTTTCGAAAGCCGTCGCCCAGAGGGCGGAGCTGCTGGACAGCGTTCTGGCCGATCTTTATGGCGAACAGTCGCTTCTGAAAGAAGGGCTTATGCCACCGGCCCTGGTCTATGGACAGGCGGGCTTCCAGTGGCCCTGCCAGGGTATCCAGCCTGCGGGTGGCCGTTTCCTGCACCTGTACGCCGTGGATCTGGCGCGCGCGCCGGACGGTGGCTGGTGGGTGATGGCGGACAGAACCCAGGCGCCTTCCGGGGCTGGTTACGCACTGCAGAACCGGCTGGTGATTTCCCGGGCGTTCCCGGCGCCGTTCCACAACCTGCCGGTGACCAACCTTTCTGAGTTTTTCCAGGGCTTTCAGAACAGCCTGGCGGGTATGTCGCCAGCCGGAACCGAATCGCCGCTTTGCGTGCTTCTGACCCCCGGGCGGTTCAACGAAACCTATTTCGAACACGTGTTCCTGGCCCGTTATCTGGGGTTCCCCCTGGTTGAAGGCCAAGATCTGACCGTGCGTGATGACACCGTCTACCTGAAAACCCTCCAGGGCCTGCGCCGGGTGCATGCCATCTATCGCCGGCTGGACGACGGTTTCTGTGATCCGCTGGAGCTTCGCGCCGATTCGGTGCTGGGTATTCCCGGGCTGCTGGGTGCGGTGCGGGCAGGCAAGGTGCTGATGGCAAATGCCCTGGGATCAGGCGTTCTCGAGAGTGCCGCGTTGTTCGGCTTCCTGCCCGAGATCTCGAAGAAATTGCTGGGCTCGTCTCTTGTCATGCCATCGGTGGCGTCCTGGTGGTGTGGTGAGAAACCGGCCCTGGACTATGTGATCGAGCACCTGGACGAACTGGTGATCAAGCCAGCGTTCGCGAGCATGCGCATGGAACCGGTATTCGGCTATCAGGTGAAAGGTGCCGAGCGGGAGGCGCTGATCAAGAAGATGCACGCCCATCCCCATGCCTTCGTCGGGCAGGAACTGGTGCACCTGTCGCAGGCACCGGTCTGGAAGGGAGACCCGAACCAGCCACTGGAAACCCGGTCTATCGGCTTGCGGTTGTTCGCGGCAGCCACGCCTTCGGGCTGGCGGGTCATGCCCGGTGGGCTGACCCGGGTGGCCATGGACGAGGGTGTGGAAGTCATCTCCATGCAGCGGGGTGGACTTTCAAAGGATACCTGGGTGCAGGCTCGCTATACGGCACCCTCCAAATCGCTGATCAAGAAACGTCTGCAGGTTTCTGATCTGCTCGATGGCGAGCGAGATACTCCTTCGCGCGTGGGCGAAAACCTGTTCTGGATGGGCCGGCACTCGGAGCGGGCGGAAGGTACCGCCCGGTTGTTGCGGGCGGCCTTCAACCGCCTGTCGGGGCACGACCAGGCCAGCGAGGAAGCCCTGCTCGGGCTCCAGCAGGCGGCCGAGCAGTTCGGCACTCTCCCGGAACCTGAAGAAGACGCGGTACCCGAGCCGCTTCCAGACGTACTGCTCAGGGCGGTGAGCGACGTGACATCTCCTGGTTCGATCGCGGCCATTCTCCAGGCGCTGCTGTTCAATGCCAGCCAGGTTCGGGATCGGCTGTCCTCCGACAACTGGCATACGCTTAATCGGGTGGGTAAGCCTCTGAGACCGGCGCCGACCACCCCGGACCAATCCATCCGGGCGTTGAATCTGGTGTTGCTGGACTGTATCTCCCTGGCCGGTTTCGCCATGGATGACATCACACGGGATGCCAGCTGGGTTTTCCTGGTGATCGGTCGGCGCCTGGAGCGCCTTGCCAATCTCTGTACCCTGATCTGCGTGCCGTTGTTGAGCGACAGATTCAGCCGTCAGGCGATGCTGGAGTGGCTGCTGGAAGTGGCCAACTCGGAAGTGACCTATCGGACCCGATACCGTCGGACACCGGAGTTGCTGGGCGTCATTCATACCCTGGTGATCGACGCGAGTAACCCCCATTCGGTGATGTTCCAGCTGCGGCAGCTACAGAAGGATCTGCCGGAGATGAGCCGGAAAACCGGCCAACTCTTCCCCCCGGACCTGAACGAATCACTTCAGCGTCTCCAGGCACTTGATCTGCATCCATTTGAGCGTAAACGACCGGACAAAGCCTGCGAGGTTCTGGCGGATTTGTTGTACGACATCCGGTCGGAGGCCTATCGTGTATCGGATGAAATCCAGCGGCAGTGTTTCATTCACACCCGGTATTCGGACCGGCCTGTGAAACCGGATTGAGGGGGCTGTCATGACATTTGTCCGTTACCATGTGCGTCATGAGACCCTGTACCAGTACGACCAGGTGGTGGGGGAGTCCCATCATTTGCTGAGGCTGACGCCACGGGCGCTTCCGTGGCAAAGAAACCTTGAGCACCACCTGGCGATCTCGCCGGAGCCGTCGGCACGGCGCTCGTTTCTCGACTGCTTCGGCAACCGGATCACCAAGATTCATTTCACCGGTGACCACGAGTACCTGGAGATCGTCAGCGAGTTCTGGGTGGAATTGCGCGACCGGCCGAAGCCCTCGGCTGCGGCTGCCAAGGTGCCCTGGGAGGCCGTGCGCGATAGCCTGCGGTACCGTGCAGACAGGAAGTTCCCGCCGGACCATCTTCAGGCCACGGCGTTCCGGTTTGTCTCCACCAACGTGCCCATTGATTCCCAGTATGCCGCCTACGCACGAGAGGCCTTTCTTCCGGGCCGGCCCCTGGTGGAGGCGGCAGATGCCCTGATGCGGATGATCCATCGGGATTTCAAGTTCGATGCCTCGGCAACGGAAACCTTTACCCCGGTGGAACAGGCCTTCAAGGCCCGTCGAGGCGTTTGCCAGGATTTCTCCCACATCATGATTGCCTGCCTGCGATCGGTCGGCCTGGCTGCCCGCTACATGAGTGGTTATATCCTCACCCATCCGCCCGAGGGCAAGGAGCGACTGGTTGGCGCCGATGCCACCCATGCCTGGGTAGCCGTATTCGTACCGGATTTCGGCTGGCTGGAGCTGGATCCCACTAACGCCCTGAGGGCGGATCGGGAACATATCACCCTCGGCTGGGGGCGGGACTTTTCCGATATTACCCCCATGCGCGGCGTCTTACTGGGTGGCGGTGACCATGAACCGGAGATTGCGGTGACCGTGGTGCCAGAGGAGGAGTTCGCCTCGCTGTATGCCGATGGCGAAACCTACCTGGAAGAGCTGTCGCCCTGAACCGGCCTGAGCCCGGCCATACGTTCAGTTCCTTACGGCAGAGAGCACTGTAGCAAGCTATGCTTGCCGCCTTTTGATGACTCCTGGACGACATGGAATGATTGAGACGTTTTTCTCCACCTACATCAGCAGCACCATTCGCTTTCTGTTCCTGCTGGCGCCATTTTTCGTGGTGACCATGTTTCTGGCACTGACCCGGGGTTTGCCGGCAACCGAGAAGACATCGATCATTCGCCGTGCCTGCGTGTCGGCGTTTATTCTCGGCGTGATCCTGTTCTTTGCCGGCCCGCTGCTGTTCAGCGCCATCGGCATTACTCTTAATTCGTTCCGGATCGGTGCTGGCAGCCTGCTGTTTTTGACCGCCATCAGCCTGGTGACCAGTGGCACCCGGAATCACGCCACGGGGCTGCCTGATGAGGATCGCGATGACATTGCCGTTGTGCCTCTGGCGATTCCCGTGATGATCGGGCCGGCCACGATTGGTGCGATCATGGTCTATGGCGCCGAGCTCAATCGGGTCTCCGAAGTGGCCGGCGGCTTGCTGGGGCTGGTCTCGAGCTTGTTGATCCTGGCAGTGTTGCTGCATCTTTCAGGGTATCTCGAAAAGGTGCTGGGCAAGACTGGCCTGAACATCATGTCCAAGATCAGTGGCCTGATTCTTTCGGCCATGGCGGCTGAAATCGTCCTGACGGGTATTGCCGGTTTTATTGCGTCCACCTAGAGTATTCATCATTCCGTTCTTGCCGCAGGGTGTCTGATGTCTGCCAATACCATTGAGCACAATCGTAAAAAGTACGATTTCTCGGGCGTGGAGTCTGTCTGGCTGTTTGGTTACGGCTCCCTGATCTACAAGGTCGACTTCCCCTTTCTGGAGCAGCGCCCGGCGTCGATTCGAGGGTGGGAGCGGCGGTTCTGGCAAGGCTCCCACGATCATCGGGGCACGCCGGAGTCGCCGGGCAGGGTGGTCACCCTGATAGAAAAACCGGATGCGGTCTGCAAGGGCATGGCGTTCCGGGTGTCGCCCAAGGTATTCGAGCATCTGGATGTCCGGGAAAAGAACGGTTATCTGCGCCTGAACATCACGCTCACCTTCAACGATGGCAGCCATGCCGAGGGCCTGGTCTATATTGCCACCGAAGATAATGAAGCCTTCCTCGGCCATGCCCCCGATGCGGATATTGCCCGGCAGATCGCCTCTGCCTCGGGCCCCAGCGGCCCGAATGCCGAGTATCTGCTGAGGCTCGCGGAATCCCTCCGCGCGCTGGGTGCCGACTGCCCACACACCTTTGCTATTGAATCCCACCTCAAGTCTGTCGCCAAAAACGGCACCCAGAGACGCCAGAACGTCAAGTAGACAGGGCCTTTGGTAAAGATCCTGCAAAGCCCGCTTTGGGGCACTGACATTCGCTCCCGATTCGATAATCTGGACTCAGAGGCATCCGGCATTGGGTCCGGATGCAGGATCTGTCTCTGAACAGAAAGGGAGAAGCATCATGAAGCGATTGTTGATCGGAAGCCTGGTAATGGCGTTCCTGATTGGATCCGCTCCGGTGATGGCCGACGACGATGACCGCCGTGGGCAAGGCTGGCAAAAGCACCATGATCGGGGAAATGCCCTGCCGCCGGGCCACCAGAAAAAGTTCTTGCAGGCCCATTACCGCGACGACCGTTATGATCGGCACCATCACAAGCCCCGGCACCATAAGCAGCATAAGTGGGATCGAAAACATCACGATCGCCATCGCTACTACGGAGACAAGCGCGGATGGGGCAAAAAGCACAAGCGCGATCTCTATCGCGACCGACATGACCGCCGACATGACTGGCATCGTCATCATTCCGGCCATTACGGTATAAAGCTGGGCTACGGTGACGGATTGCCACCGGAGGCCAGGATCGGTCGGATCATTCACGACACTCATGTGCTAATCGAATCTTCCCGGCGCTGATCGAATAGATCGACTCAGAACCTGGAAAAACTTAAAACCTCGTGCTTACTGAAGATGACTCCATTGGTTCGGCTCACTTGCTGCCCGGTTGGCGTTGCTCTTGAGATTTCATCTTTCTAACTCGTCACCATAGATTTATGCCTACAACCTTTGGCATAAATCACTCAGTTTTAGTCTGAACTGCTATTCTGAGGATCCGGAGTTTTCAGTTAGAAATGCACCGAAATGCTGGGTTAGTATCAGGTTTTAATGGCGCAGAGGCGATAAGACTTGAACGATTTAAACAATCGACGCTCTGTGAAAAGAATGCTCAGAAGATTGACCTTTTCCTGCTCGTGATCAGGCGCCATATCTTGTTCATGCGTGTTGCAACTAGCATTTTAATCTTGGGCTGTCAGAAGCCGCTGAAAGCTTCTGAAGGCTCCAAGTTAGTCTTAAAATACAAGCGCACACTTCTGCCGTCTCGACGGATTATCTTGTCATATCTCCAGCCGAGTCTGCGGGTCAGTTTTTCAGTTAACTGTAGCCCTAGGCCAAAACCAAGATCGTCCTCCGTTTCCGCTGCGGATGTATCGAAGTTTTCTATATCAACCACCCAGCCTTCCTGAGTAATCAGAATCTGCCCCTCCCATGTGTGCTGGAAAGCATTGCGAATCAGGTTGCCTATTACGATGCGGGCAGCGGTTTCAGGAAGTTCAAAGGTGCAGGGTGATGTGCGAACAGATAGCTGGACACTTTTCCCCTCCAGCAGGTATTCAAGATCGCTGGCTAGGCTTTCGATCAGTTGATCCAGCCGCACTTCACTCTGAGGCAGTTCATTACTGTGTTCCCGCCCCAGCCACAGCAGCGTCTCCGTCAGATGCTTCATGGTCAGACTGGCACGATCAAGGCGATTTACAATGGCATTTTCCCGGCAATCGCTTTGATCACTGCGTGGGGTTTTTTTGAGTTTATCCAGTAACTGGATGTTGCTTCGTATAACACTGATCGGGGTGCGCAACTCATGGCTGGCCTGTCTGAGAAAGGTCTGCTCTCTATCCAGACCTTCTTTCACCGAGATCAGACTGCCACGTACCACTTCTGCGAAGTCATTCAAATCCCGAAATTCGAAATCCGGAATGTCTCTATCAAGTGTCTGTTCGTTCAAGCCCCTGGCCCACATGCCCAGGCGAGTCACCGGTTGAGTTACCTGGCGCATCAACCACCAGACGATCAGTGCCAGAAACAGCGCGGAGCCTAATCCAATCAGTAGTAGCGTCATTAATGAATCTCTGGCATTACGACCTACAAGGCTGGACACCCGGTCAGGTGAAATCTGGAAACTGACATAAAACGGACCTCCAGATACGCTGGTGATCATATAAAAAATAATCTGCTCTGCCTGCTTCTCGGCTCCCGGGAACTTGATTTTCTGAAGCTGATTCTCGGCCTGTGGGGGCGTTGGCACTGCCGCGACGATCCAGTCGGGTTGGTCCGACCACTCGCGAGTCACTGTGTAGTTGTCGGGGATGTTGACGTCGAGACGCTTGTTGTTACTGGCGGCGGCATTGGCAGCCCGAATAAGGTTGTCGGCAATAATGGTATCCATGCCATCGATAAAGTATCGGGCGGACAAAAAGCTGTATCCCGTGACGAGGATCAGGGCAACGGTTGCAAACGCGAGAATCAGAGATCCCCGGATACTGGCGTTAATTCTGATCATCGTTGTCTCTCAGGGCAAAACCGAAGCGGGGTACGGTTTGGATCATGGGATACAGAAAACCGGCGTCGACTGCCTTGCGAACATGATGAATATGGACTTTCAGAGCGCTGCTGTCAGGCAGACTATCTCCCCATACGGTGGCTTCCAGTCGCTGACGAGACACCGCCGCCGGAGCTTCTCTCAAAAGCATCTCCAGCAGCTTCCAGCCAATGGGGGATAGCTTCAGGGTGCGGCCCGCCCGACAGGCCTCTCGCTTGTTCAGGTCCATTTTCAGCTCGCCATACCGCAATATCCGGGCCTGGCCACTGCGACGGCGAGTCAGTGCACGCACACGAACGACCAGTTCGTCGAGTTCAAACGGTTTGGTCAGGAAGTCATCGGTCCCGGAGCGGAAGCCGTCCAGCTTGTCCTTGAGTTGGTCCCGGGCAGTCAGCATCAGGACCGGGATATCATGCCCTGTGTCCCGCAATTTTCGGCAGAGGGAGAGCCCATCGAGCCTTGGCAGATTGAGGTCCAGCAGGAGCGCATCGTAGTCGTGATCCTGCAACAGCTGCAGCCCTTGTACGCCGTTGCTGGCATGATCACATCGGATATCTTCCAGTTCCAGGTACTGCACCACAGTCGTGGCCAGATCATAGTCATCCTCGACTAACAGAATGTCTAGCATGGCTCAGAGACTCCTTCGCTGTCCGGCTTGCCTGGTGCCAGTCGTTTCAGGCGGCTGGCAAGATCTTCCTGGATGGCGACTAGTGAGGGTGTCAGAATCAGAGTGATTACCGTCGCAAATACAATACCATAGGCCAGTGAAACGGCTGCGGGAATCAGGAACTGGGCCTGTAGAGAGGTTTCGCTAAGTATCGGTATGAGGCCGGCAAACGTTGTTGCTGATGTCAGTAGAACCGGCCTCAGCCGACCGACACAAGCGGTTATCATTGCCTTTTTACGATCGTCGGTTTGCCGGGCTTCCTGATTATACTGACTAACCAGCAGCAAGCTGTCGTTCACAACCACACCGCTGAGCGCGATTACTCCATTAAAGGACAATATGCTCAGCGGCAGATCATTCAGCCAGTGACCGAGGATAGCGCCCACGACACCGAAGGGAATGGCGGTCATGATGACGACTGGCTGGATATAGGATTTCAAGGGAACGGCCAGCAACATATAGATGGCCAGCAGTGCCATAAAGAACATGGTCGCCATGGACGAAGAGGTTTCCTGCTGCTGTTCTGCCTCGCCACCAAACTGAATATCCAGGCCGGGATATTGTTTCTCAAGGTCTTTGGCGATGGTCATTTGCAGACTCCGGACCAGTTCGGTTACGGATATGGTTTCCTTATCTACGTCAGAGGTGATGTAGATAGCGCGTTTTCCATCGATACGGGTGATGTTATCGCGGGAAAAGCCATAGGTTGCTACAGCCGCAGAGGAAACAGGTACGACATCACCGGACGGGGTGCGGATATTTGCCTTCAGTACGTCGGCGGCGCTGCCTCGGTCAGATTCCGGGTAACGTACTTTTACTTCCACTTCATCCCCGCCCCGTTGGTAACGCTGAACGACCTGGCCGCTGAACGCTTGATATATTTGGGCCGCCAGATCATCGGTTGTTATGCCCATTGCCTTGCCCTGATCGGTAAGCTTCAGGTTGAGCTGAGGCTGAGTTGGCGTGAGATTGTCGTCCAGGCCACTGATGGCTCCGATACCCTGAAGGTGTCCTTTCAATGCCTCCCCTGCTTGGTTGAGCACATCGTCGTCGCTGGATCGAAGTTCAATACGCAAGGCGTCCACCATCATTTGACGATTCTGAACACTGAGGGTTTTTGCGCCCTCGGGCTTGCCCGCAAGCGCTCGCCAACGACCGGTAAATCCTGCCAGCGTGTAAGGTGCGTCATCGGTTAACTCGACGGTCACTGATCCGCTCTGGTCGGCTTCGGAGATGACCTGAAGGTTAGCAATGGCTGTTTCCTCATGGCCGCTGTCTGATCGAAGAGCTTCGTCAACCTCAAATGCCTGGGTTTCAAGTTGGCGCAATGCGTTGTGCGTCAGTCCGTAACTTGCATCTTTTTGCATGGTCAAACTGGCTGTCACGGTCTGGGCGGGTACATCCGGGAAGAAACTGGTTCGCACTGTGCCGTTAAAGGGCATGGCGATAACCAGAACGAGCACGCCAATGCCGAACAACACCACTGCGTAACGGTGCGCGATTGCTTGCCCGATCAGCGGTGTGTAGATGCGGCTATTGAAGGCATTGAGGATTGCATTCGCGCCGTTCTGTATTTTCTGCCACCCACGAGTGGCCCAGTTTCTGCGTTCGCCATTGCGATGAGTGTGCAGGTGGGACAGGTGAGCTGGAAGGATAAGCTTAGATTCCACTACAGACAGCAAAAGACAGATGGTGACCACCACCGCAAACTGTGCGTAGAGCTGGCCGAGCATACCGCTGATTTGCGACAACGCCGCAAAAGCAGCCACAGTGGTAAACACCCCGAATAGCGTCGGCAAGGCCACCGTCAGGGTGCCTTTGATAGTGTTTTCGAGTGTGTCGCCATACTTTTCCCGTGTCGTATAAACGCTCTCACCTACGACTACGGCATCGTCCACCACGATCCCCAGGGCCATGATAAAGCCGAAGGTAGTGAACTCATTCAGGGACAGATCGGTGAAGTTCCTGCCCATGAAAAAAAGCGTCCCGAAGAAAATGAATGGCAATCCCATCGCCACCCAGAAAGCCACCTTGAGATTCAGGAAAATCGCCAGCAACAGGAATACCAGCGCGATCCCCATCAGGGCGTTCTCCACCAACAGCGTCAACCTGCTGGAGATGTTCTCGCTGCTATCGCTCCAGCTTGCAAGTTTTACCCCTTCCGGCAGGGTCCCGTTCTCCCGCCATATTTTGATAACGTCTTCAGTGGCGGCAACGGTTTTCAGGATGTCATCGTCACCAATACTGATCACATCCAGTGCAAGACTGTTCCGGCCATTGAACCGGGACAATACGGGTGTGGCGTCATCGAAGGTGTCGCGAATACGGGCCACATCACCCAGGGTGACGATTCCGTGTTGTGCTGTGCTGATCAACGGAATCTGGGCAAACTCCGTCGCGTAGTAAGCCTGCTCCGATGCTTTGAGTTGCAAATACAAACGCTCATGACGAAGGATGGCCGTGGAGGTATTCGAAGAAAACTGATTGATAGCATCCTGAACGTCTGTCAACGACAAGCCATAGGCTTGGAGCCTGGATTCATCCACCTCAATTGACATGATCGGATCAACCCAGCCTGAATAGGTTATCCGACTGATATCCTGTCGTGACAGAAGATCCGCCTTCAGCCGGTCTCCCAGTTGCTGCAAGGTTTGACGACCGACATCACCATACAATTGGAGTGTAATGGCCTGGGATTCCCGTTGACCTTTCTCTACCACTGGCTTTTCCGCATTGGCCGGAAAATTCGAAACACCATCTACCTTGTTTTTAACATCCCGTAGCAGAGCATCCAGGTCGTAATCCGACTGCCGCTCGACAGTGACCGTCACACCTTGGCTGTTAGAAGTAGATGTGATGGACTTGATGCCGGTGACGCCCTCCAGAGCGTCCTCGATTTTGATGGCGACACCTTCCTCGCTTTGCTGGGCGGAACCGCTCAAATAGGTTACAGACACGGTAATACTCTCCGGATCGGCTGCCGGAAAGGCTTCCTTGCGTAAGTCGCCAACGGTCAACAGACCCGCGACAATGATGAGGATCAGAAGCAGGTTAGCGGCTACCGGATTGGCGGTGAACCAGGGAATCACACCCTTGTAGCTGTGCTGATTACTCATCGTATTGCTCCTTTTGAGGAACAACTTTCATTCCTTCGCTGTAACTGCTTAACGGCTGAACAAGGACCTTCGCACTTTTGCTGCCTTCAGGCGGCTCGACGTAGATGTGCCCGGTATCCGAAAAGCGGATGTTGGCGGCGTGAGCTTTCAGAAGGTTGTCTTCGGTGACTGTCCAGATCTCGCCCCGCTGGCTCAGCGCTGATGGAGGTAGCTTCCACAGGCCAGCCACGGCCTTCCCTGGAATTTGTGCGTTAAGGAAAGTGCCGGGATACAGTGGGGTGTCATGGTTAAGCGGTTGTTCCACTGTGACGATCAGGGATCGCAGGCGAGTATCCGTGTTCAGGCTCTTTTCGACACGAGTCACGACGCCGTTCCAATGCTTACCGGTTTCATTCTGCTGAAGCTTTACCGGGTAGTGCCCCGACAAGAGTTCTGCCTCGCTGGGCAGCATTGACCAGTCGCTTGCTGACAGAGGAATGGCAACGTCCACTGTACCGGCGCTTAACAATTGCCCGATCTCATTACCCGCTTGTATGTAACTCCCCGGCGCAATGTCCCGGCTCACCACGATGGCGTCGAATGGTGCCTTGACGCGGGCACTAGCGAGGTCCGCCTCCGCAGCAGCAACGGCTTGTTTTGCGCTATCCAATGCGGCTTTTGCAGCGGCCAGTTGTGGTTCTCGCAGCACCAGAGGAGAGGTTGGCTCACCCGTTAACCCGGACGAGGACCATTCTTGTTGCGCCTGCTGCAACTCTTGTTGCTCTTGCAAGTAATCCACGCGAGCACTAGCAAGGGTTTCGCGGGCCGACTCCAGTGACGCCCGAAGTTGGCTGTCGTCTAATGTGGCGAGGGTGGTGCCACTGGTAACCAACCGTCCAGACTCAAAAGCGTCGTGCACCGCGACAACCTGGCCGCTGACACGACTATTCAGCGCCAGATCGAACCTCGCCTCGGCGCCACCAACCCCTTTAACAGAAGCCTGGTGAGTGGCAGCGGTGCTCTCGACCACGGCAACGGTTGGGCTTTCTTGCTTCCTGGCTGCCGGTGTCTGCTGCAATGCTTCCTGGTACTCGGACATTCGCCCGCTGTTATAAATAATGACAGCAACCACAAACACGACAGCCAGCAACAGGACAATTATTCGGATGGTTTTACGACTCATTCGGTGACTCCCAGACCCAGCGCAAGCGCCAAGGTGATGCGGTTATCGAGGCGGTTGAAGGTAAGTGTGTCGAGCTGTGCTTCCAGATCGTAGGTTTGCCCCTGTACTTCCAGAAGCTCCAGAATGGTGGCGTTACCGGCACGGTACTTATCCTGATAACGCGTCAATGTAAGGCGCTGTCTTTCTAAGGCTTTCTGTATATAGGTCTGCCGTTCGGCAAGCGCCTGCTCCCTGGCCAGCGCATTACGGACCTCCTCAACAGCCGTCAGCAGTGTTTCGCGATAATTCTGGTATTGAATGGCGCTCTCCAGCTCGGCGATTTCGGCGGCGGCCTTCAGCTTTCCCCCCTGAAACAGTGGCGCGGTCAGTTGGCCCAGCAAAGACCAGACCGGATCGGTGAGAAGGGCATCTCCAGGTGAGTCTGCAATGTCTTCCAGTGCGGCTTGGACATCTATCCTCGGAAGCAGGTCTTTATAAGCAACGCTGGCGTCTTCTTCGGCTGCCACAATGGCGTGCCACGCCGCCTGCAAATCCGGGCGGCGGGCCAGAGTCTGTTCCGGTAATTCGGCCAGTGGCTTCTCTACGTTGGGGTACTCGTCGGGCACCTGATATGTGTTGTTGGTTACACGACCCAGCAGACTGTTCAGCGCTCTCTCGCCTTCGCGAATGGACTGCTCAAGCTCGCGTGCAGAAGCACGGGTGCTGAGGGTTGAGCTGCGGGCGCTGTCAAGGTCGTCCAGGGTGCCAAGCCCGCGTTGATAGCGTTGCAGGATAACTTGCTCGTTCTTTTCGAGAGTGTTCAGCCTTTGCCGTTCTATCGCCAGGGAACGTTTTTGTGAGATCAGACCCAGCCAGCTACTCATCGTTTCGGACGCAAGCGTATCCCTGGCTGCCTGGAAGGTTTCCTGCTGCTGAAACAGGCTTTGCTCTGCTGCGTTAATACCGTCTTCAATCTGTTGCCACAGATCCAGTTGCCAGTTGAGTGTCAGTGATCCGGTGTATTGGCTGTCGGCATCTTCAGTTTTTCCTACGCTAAAGCCCGCTTCCAGCTCGGGGTATCGGTCACCGCGCTGCTGATGCAATCTTGCCTGGCTCTGCTGAAGAGCCAGGAGGGTTTGTTGCAATCCGGGGTTATTGGCCAGAGCCTCGGAAACCAGCGATTGAAGTTCCTGGCTGGTTATCAGTTCGGTCAGACGCGTGGCAGAACCCACTGAGTCATCGTTTGACCAGGCTGGCACCGTCAATGGTATGTGGCTGGCTTGGGAGGAATAGTCACTCTGATCACCAATACTGGCACAGCCCGATAGCAGGGCAAGCACCAAGGAGACCAAAAGCAGAAGGTAAGAAGGCATGAACTCTGTCCACCGGCGATTAGGGTATTTAGAACCAGATGGACAGCTTAGAGACAGAGAGGTTAATGAAGGGTTAAAACTTCAAAGTCACCAATTCCCTTTTCCGCTGGGAGAACGACATAAGTTGAGTGCAGAAAGTCGCGCATCAACCAGTTTTTCCGGATACCCCTGAAAACCTGTATTGGAACAATCAAGAGCGGGAATTCGAAGGATTCAAGAACGATTGGAGCTTTGTGCAGATCCAAATCTCAGAGCAGACCCCAATCAAGAGACACCGCTATTCCCAGCGCTAAGGGTGAATCAAAACACTGCAATTGAGGTCATTGATTTGTTGCTAGGCCAGGGAGAGGATATTGATGCCCGGAGTTTTACGAAAGATCCGGCGATGTCGCTTGAGGCTTTAACCATTCATGGGGAAGGCTTGGGGCACGCGTTGGGTTCTCTGACGCGAACCCAACCCAATCAGAATCAAAGGCACCACGATCATAAGGCTGCCGGCCAGGAACCACAGGTCGGGCACTTCACCGAACCAGATCCAGCCAATTCCTACGGCCCAGATCAGACCGGTGTATTCGGCACTGGTGACCTGGTTTGCATCCACCTGGCGATAGGCCAGCAGTACGGTGATGTTGTAGCCCAGAATAAACAGGGCGGAGCCCATGGCACCGATCAGGATGCCAGAATCCCATTGGGCGCCTTCCCACCAGGCCAGTGCACCAGCTGCGGGCAGAATCAGCAGGTAATTCAGGAACAGTTTGTGAACGGTGCTCTGCTGTTTCGGCAGTTTCCTCACCAGCACGGCGTTGATGGCAAGGGCAAAGGCAGAGGCAAGTGCTGCCCCGGCTGCCCAGTTGAATTCCACCGGCCGAAGGATAAGCACAATGCCGGCAAAGCCGCTGAAAACCGCGGTGACACTCAGAGGGGTCAGCTTTTCCCGGAACAGGAAGACCGAGAGCACCATCACCAGGATCGGCGCTGCATAGAATACTGCATTGGCAGTCGCCAGCGGCAGGTTGCCCAGGGCGATGACCATGCACAGGATGCCCGCCAGGTGAATGTGGGCCCGGAAGGTGTGGATTTTCAGGCCTGCAAACAGGTTTTTCCGATCCAGTTGCTTTGCCAGCGGCAACAGGAAGGCCAGGGTGATCAGGCTGCGCAGGAAGCCGAACTGGAACACCGGGGCGCCGGGCTCAAGGAGTTTGATGAATACGTCAGAAATCAATGCCATGGCGTTGCCGATCACCAGCAGAAGGATGGCGCTGTTTACGGTTTTTCCTGACATGTTTTTCTCCTTAATTCTACGACTTTGGGTGCACGAGCCCGGTTAGCAAATGGCTTCCGAAAACCGCTGCGAGTACGTCCATGTACGCTTGCTCCTCGCCTTCCATGGCTCCGAGCATTTTCGGAAGCCATTTGCTAACCGGGCTCCCCTAACTTGTCAGTCCAACGCTAAGGTGAGATTCAGAGGTCTTTGAAATCAGATACTTGCGGTGGGGTCACCAAAAATTGAATTTGAGGTGACCATGATTAGGCGAGATTTCTCATGGTTGTCCACGGATAGCATGAGATTTTCCAAAAAAGATAAATTAAAACATTACCTTATCGAGCCAAGGAGACAGATTTAGCACCGAAAAGAACGGAGGTAAAGCGTTAATTGTGTTACCTGTGGATGTTTGAGAGGGTTCGGAGTGACAGTAATTAAGAAGGGGCCCCAAATCTATGGAGCCCCTTTCGGATCTTAAAGAATCTAGTACGTTGAGTGAGCTAAACGTTATTGAACGCGGCTTACCTCAAGCTGTATTTCTGATTCTTTATTTTCGTCGACACCCTGAGGGTTCAGATATTCAGCCTTACAGCCCCAATCCCGGAATAGAATCAGCTGATCATCATAATGCGGGCCTTTGGTGCCATCTTGTGCAACGAAGCCACTCTGACCAGGAGGTGCAACTGTACACATCTCGGTATTGCCAGAGTCATCGAATATTACCTGATGATTCTGGGTACCACGATTCATGTACGTTGGAAGCTCTAACTGTTCTGACTGGTTAGCTTGCGGCACACCCAGGAAGTTACGAGTACTGAAACGATGAACGGCCGCAGGCGTGAGCCAAGTGGCTCGGTCTGTGCCAAATTCCTGTTCCAGCTGAGATATTGCCTCTACGAGCGACTCCCTTACGACCGTGAGTTTTTCGTCATAAGTTGCTCCATTAAAGAAATCGAAAGTCTGTGTAACCCCCGCATCTTCACCGAGTAAGGCGTTATATAGGTATTTACTACTTTGCCCGGGGCGAACGCTCCCCCCAGCGGTCTCTACTGGATACCCTGGATTAGATGAATATGCGAATTGCGGGATGTCGTCAGCGAGAACGGCGTCATAAGCGATTGTTAGCCATTTTCGGAACAGTGTTGCTTCAGGCTCGTTGTAAAAGCCATCAAAATCCGGATTGGTGTTTAGCATGGACCATTCAGAGAGTGAGTCTGCTGCCAGCCTCACTGGATCATCATTTGGCAGTTCCTGAACTGACTCGACAATGTACGGAATGAAGTAACGTGCATTGGTGTCGGACAGAGCTGTTTGCCGGTTCAGATCCCAGACCTCGTCTGGCGTCAATACAGGTTTTGCCTCAATGCGATCGATAAACTCATTCACTCGATCCACGGCAGACCAGTTGGCACCATCGCCAAGTCCTACTTCACCGGGGGTGGATTGGTTATTCCAGTTTACGATGTAGCCTTGACCAGGGTTATAAGTCTTCGGTACCTCATCGAATGGACGAATGCCCTGCCATTCCATGGATCCATCACCTAGGGCTGGAAGCCGAATATCCTGACTTTCCGGCCTGATGGGGAGGTAGCCAGGGGAGACATATCCAATATTTCCCTCGACATCAGCATAGTACCAGTTAATGGTTGTGGCGACGTCTTCGGCCTCGGCGAGCCACTCATCCCAGTTCTGAGCTTTCATAGAATGAATCCAGCCCATGAGAGACTGAATTTCATACCCAGTCCAACTGCGCTTAAATGCATAGGCAGTGTTGTTATCTGAGTCGAAACTGGTGACTACACCATGAACGCTGTAGTAGATATCTAGCGTTTCCTCTTCAAACCCTTCATCAGTTTTTACTCTAATCACCTTGGTTCGCTTGTCCATGTCGAGGTATTCGCCATCAAAGTAATATTGGTACTGATTGGATGGGTTGAGTTCCAATTGGTAATAGTCATTCACGTCCAATGGACCAGCAGTTGCGCCCCACGTGATCTGGTTGTTTGTGCCAAATAAGATAACAGGGAGGGCGAAAGGGGTATTTCCCGTGACGTCATAACCAGCGCCATGCAGCCCGATACTGTACGTATATGCTGGATTGAACCAACCGAACTGTGGACCATTATTAAATATGGTTGAACCGTCTGCGGTTCGATTGGGGCCGATGATCCAAAGATTGCTGGCCACTGGTCTATCCTCGAGGGCGACAATCCCCTTGAATGCGGCTTCTTGGAGGCTGGAGGCCGTAAGAAGGCTTTCTGAGACAGGAGCCAGAGAGTCGTAAACTGCTTGGCTTTCTGTCACTCCCTCGGTAGAGGACATGAGTTCTTCGTTTTCTTCAATTTCAGCATTTCCGAAACTGTTAACACCTGTTTGTCTCGGAACGGTGGTGGGAGCTAGAGGGTCTTCAAGCCAGCGAAGCTGGTTGAACATGTCGAGCCCATCTGAATCACCTAACTGAGCTTGTAGATCTTTAAGTAACGATAGATTTCGAATTTCACTGGAGCTATTAGAGTAGCGCCCTGCCATAGTCCCAACGTAGAGCATGGCCACGTCGAAAGCTGTCCATTTTTCTGGCGTGAAATCAAAATCTGTAAATTGTTTAGGAAGCAGCTCGGAAGGGTTCGCATTGACCTCTTCGATTCGCTTGTTAAACCCGTCAGCGTAGCCCTTGAAGATATCGAGATCTTCCTCAGAGAGCTCTTGCAGCTGACTTTTGATCGAATCTGGATCAAATCCTGAGCGTGAGGACCGATCTAGCGGCAGATAATCTGGCCCCAGCACCTCAGCGACAGTGCCAAGCACAGATCGTTTGATCATCTCCATTTGAAACAGTCGGTCTTGTGCAAGCGAGTAGCCGTAGCCGTAATAAAGGCCATAGGTGCTGTCCGCGTAAACGTGCGGAACACCGTAGTTGTCTCTTTTAATCGTGATGTTCGAAGTTTCGGTTTCATCCGGCGGTGGACTCACAGGGGAGTCGCTGTCATTGCACCCTGTTAATGCCAATGCAACCGCCCCTGCTAGCAGCCATGATGAATTACCCCTTCCTAGATAAGTCATAAATCCTCTTCCTTTTTTGTCTTTATGGTAGGTCGCTCCCTGTCTAAGCAAACAGGTAACCAAGATTTAGCATCGAAATTGACGATTCTCAAATTTTCATAAAAAACCTTTTTCTGTATCATTTTAAAGATAGTAAAAACAAGATATTAGGTATTTAAGGGGGTTGATATGATTTTAATGGGTGGTTAAAAATGTTGATTTTAATCATTAATTAGGTTGCATCAAATTGTGCAGAAAATCATGTGCTTGGCCGGGGGGAGAGAACAAATATTTGATTTAGATATCTGGGATATGATTCATCTATATCGAAATAGAATATAGATAATCCATATAGTTTTTTGGTCTGCGAGAGGGTAGCCAAAGGCAGGTGCTGATCTACTTGTGACGTCGGATTCAAGTCGTAGTCGTAAAGAACAAGCGGTTTCACGAAGAAAACCGAAGCAGTTGGAGCCGGATTTTTCCAACTCTGGGTGGACCTAATACGGGGTCAGGGTCAGTAACGGACATTACTAGGGAGCAGTTGGATTAAAGACTGGGTGCAGGTCAGGCTCTCTTGAGTAGCTTGCTATTAACGGGAAATTTAAGCCTGATACGAGAGACTTTCACATGGCTGCATCTCAGCTTTGCGAACGCTCGCTACTGTTTGATTACGGGCTTCAACCATTCACCGGATGAGCCCGTAACATCCGATCGTTTCGCTGACGCGAACGCAACCCAATCAAAAGTAACGGCACCACGATCATGGCACTGCCCACTGCGAACCAGAGGTCGGGCATCTCATTGAAACCTACCCATCCGATCAACACCGCCCAGATCAGGCCAGTGTATTCCGCGCTGGTGACCTGATTTGCATCCACCTGCTGGTACGCGAGCAGGACGGTCATGTTGTAGCCCAGGATGAACAGAGCCGAGCCTGAGGCACTGATAAGCATTGAGCCATCCCAGCTGGCGCCTTCCCACAGTGCCAGAGCCGCTGCGGCCGGAACAATCAGCAGGTAGTTCAGGAACAGCTTGTGAATCGTGGACTGCTGCTTGGGCAGTTTGCGCACCATCACCGCATTGATGGCCAGGGTAAAGGCCGAACCCAGTGCGGCAATGGCTGCCCAGTCGAATTCCACAGGCCTCAGGATCAACACGATGCCGAGGAATCCGCTGAATACGGCGGTCACGCTCATGGGCGTCAGGCGCTCCCCAAATACCAGTGCAGCGAGGACCATCACCAGTATCGGGGCGGCGTAGAACACGGCGTTGGCAGTCGCCAGGGGCAGGTTGCCCAGGGCTACGACCATGCACAGCATGCCAGCAAGATGGATGTGCGCGCGAAGGGCGTGGATTTTCAGACCTGCAAACAAGTGTTTCCTGTTCAGTTTGCCAATCAGCGGCAGGAGCATGAACAGAGTCAGGACGCAGCGGAGGAAGGCAAACTGGAAAATCGGGGCATCGGGTTCCAGTAGCTTGATAAAGACATCGGAAATGATCGCCATAGCGTTGCCGATGACCAGTAACAGTATGGCGCTATTGACGGTTTTTCCTGACATGGTGCCTCCCTTAAAGTTTCGGCGTCGACGGCTTTAAGTCCGCTTCGCGCCTAGGTGAATTTCGTTTAGTACCGCTCAATGCCAGACCCTAAAGACAAGTGCCAAAAGGACGTTGGGAGACCGGAGTCTCACGTTAAGGTTGTGAGGCACTTTTTCAGAGACGGCTAAAACAGTGGCTGAAGCCTTGGTAGCTCTGGGCTTGAGTAATCCCACGTATCATGAGATCGAATCTCAATCTCAAGTTGGAATGACACTGGCTCAGGCATTCTATTTGGGCTTTAATATCCGATAAAATGATCATTATTCACGACCTATTAGAAAATTAGATATGAAGCTACCACCCCTGAAAGCCCTGCCCGTATTCGAAGCTGTTGCCCGTCTAAACAGCTTTTCCCTTGCAGCAGAAGAGCTGGCGGTGAGCCAGAGTGCGGTCAGTCACCAGATCAAACAGCTGGAAACCTATCTGGGGGAGCAGTTGTTCTGGCGCAGTGGGCGAACGCTGTCGTTGACCGATGAGGGGCGGCAGTATCTGGATGCAGTCAGCTCGGCGCTGCTGCAGATTGAGCGGGCCAGTGAGCAGTTGCTGGGCCATGAGGAGTCCTTGCTGCGGCTGTCGGTGTTCAGCTCATTTGCTGTTCGGTGGTTGGTGCCCAGGCTGCCGGATCTGAAGCGGTTGCATCCTCAGCTGGATCTGTCGCTGGAAATGAGCAGTCAGAATCCGGTGTTGTCGGATCGGGTGGCGGATTGCTTTGTTACCGTTAAACCCACGTCGCCGGCGTTCAGCTATGAGCTGCTTTACGAGGAGCGTCTGTTCCCGGTGTGCAGTCAGGACTATTGGCAGAAGATTCGTCGGGAACTGGACTTGGAGGAAGTGGCTGGTGACCCGTCATCGGTCTCGTTGACGCCGGAAATGGTGGCGGAGTTTCCGTTGTTATCGACCTACAGTATCTATGACCGGCAGGGCGGGGACTGGGAAGCCTGGTACCGCGAGGCGGGCCTGGAGCTGCCCCGATCGAGCCGTTTGCTGCATTCAAGCCATATGCTGCTGTCGCTTGAAGCCGCGCGCTTTCACCAGGGAATCGCATTGACCAACGATTACATGCTCAGTACCCGGAAGGATTCCAGCGACTTCGTGCGCTTGCCCTGCCATTCCGTCATGACGGGCGATATTTTCTATTTTGCATGGAAAACCAGCCGGCGCCGTGAACGAGGGATTCAGCTCCTTCGCCGGTGGCTGGTCGCAGAGGCGATCAGTTCAGGTTTGCGTCCGGAAGAGGTATCTCAGTAAACACCCGGTTTATCCGGCGCCTTCGGGGTGAAGGCGCACCGGTCCGGTTTGATATCCAGTAGTGGCGTTCCGTCCAGACAGTCCAGGCCGCGCACAACCAGCGTTCCTTTTTCGACGCGAACCAGTTTGACCATGGAGGTGCCGATCGGGTTGGGCCGAACCGGCGATCGCAGGGCAAAGGTGCCAAACGTCTGGCCGTCGCTTCTGGGGCTTTGCCGGACCAGATCCCGGCGGCTCTGGTCGAGCCAGTAGAGCACTTCGATGGTGTCATAGCTTTCAAGGCCCTCCAGGGCCTGGTGCCAGACCGGGTCCAGTACCAGCTGACATTCGGGGCCGTCGAGCTTGCCCTGGCGCGGGCAGTCTTTGCGGTCGCGCCAGGGCGTGCGGATGGTGCCGATGAAGCGAAGCGAGGCATCGGAGGCCGGTTCAAGTTCCACGGCCTCCTCGTTGGGTCGCAGATCTCCGGGGTCGGTCATGGGCTGATCTGCACCTTATTTCTCTTCCCGTGGCGGACGTTCGACGACCTTGCGCTTACCTTTGGCGCACCTTGAAAGCGCCTTCAGGCCATCGGCGTCGAACGCATCCACGCGGATCACATCGTAGAGTGCCTCCAGTGCTTCCAGCAGTTTGTCGCACTCGTCCGCCTTGACCACGCCCTCGGCGCAGGCCCAGTCCACCAGTTCCTTGCGCTGATGCCCCATGAGCAGGTCAATGCCGCCCAGTTCGTCCTCATCCCGATTACGCATGGCGTCGTGCAGACGGCTGCGCATATCCGCCGTTTCGTTCGCCAGCTTGTAGGCATTCAATACGCGGCCGAGCGGATCGTCCGGGTCCATGGTGGTGTAGGCACCGCGGCTGATGCGTTGGCGTACCGGGGTGTCTTTGACGATGGATTCCGCGACCTTTGCGCCGAGCCTGTCATCCGGACCGTTCAGGCCGGTGGCGCCCAGCGGGAACACCAGCAGGCGCAAGGGCCAGCGCAGGGCCGGTACCGGGAAGTTGATGATAGCCTCGCGCATGGAGCCCTGGAGGTCTCTCAGGCAGGTCTTCAGGCACCATTCCACCAGCGGCCGCTGGTCGTCCGGGTAGCCTTCCTCATGCCACTGTTTGATGACGGCGGTGGCGTAGTACAGCTGTACCAGGCAGTCGGCCATGCGCCCGGAGAGCCGCTGGCGGGCTTTGAGGCCGCCGCCAACGGTCAGCAGGGTAACATCGGTCATCAGGGCGAACGCCGCCGAGAACCGGGCCAGTTGCCGGTAACAGGGCTTGAGATCGCCCTGCCGTGGCACAGATTCAATCCAGCCTCGGGTAAGCCCCAGTAGCAATGCTCGCAGGGCGTTACGGGTGGTGTGGGCCAGGTGGCGATAGAAGATACCGTCGAATTTCTTGGCCGCTTTGTCCTCGTCTTCCATGCCCGCGGCTTCGATTTCTTCAACAATGAACGGGTGGCAGCGGATGGACCCCTGGCCAAAGATCATCAGGCTCCGGGTTAGGATATTGGCGCCTTCCACGGTGATACCGATGGGCACTGCCTGGTAGGCCCGGGCCAGGAAGTTGCGGGGCCCGGTGATCACGCCCCGACCGGCGACCACATCCATGGCGTGGTTGATGACTTCCCGCATCAGGTCGGTATTGCGGTATTTCAGCACGGCAGAGGGCACCGACGGGCGCACGCCCCGGTCCAGCATGCCGGAGGTCAGCAGCCGGGCTGCGTCCATCATGTAGGTGTAGCCGGCGATGGGCTCCAGGGCTTCCTGCACGCCCTCAAACTGGCTGATGGTACGGCCGAACTGTTCCCGGGTGTAGGAATAGGAACCGGTGGCCAGGCTGGCCACCTTGCCGGCTCCGGTGCCGAGGGCGGGAAGGGAGATGGACCGGCCGATGGAGAGGCATTCCAGCAGCATGGTCCAGCCCTTGCCGAGCATGTCCTGTCCGCCGATCACCTGTTCCATGGGAATGAACACGTCGTTGCCCCAGGTGGGACCATTCATGAATACGGTGTTCATGGGCAGGTGGCGGGCACCGGCGTTGACACCGTCTGTGTCCTTCGGCACCAGTACACAGGTCACACCGATTTCATCGGAATCGCCCAGCAGCTTGTCCGGATCATAGACCTTGATGGCCAGGCCGATCAGTGTCGCCACCGGGGCCAGGGTGATGTAGCGCTTATTCCAGGTGACTTTCAGGCCCAGCACTTCCTCGCCGTTCCATTTACCCTTGCAGACGATGCCTTTGTCTGGAATGGCGCCGGCGTCGGAGCCGGCCACTGGCGAAGTCAGTGCGAAACAGGGAATCTCGTCGCCGCCGGCCAGTCTGGGCAAGTAGTGCTGTTTCTGCGCATCAGTGCCGTAATGCATCAGCAACTCGCCCGGGCCAAGGGAGTTGGGCACCATTACGGTGACCGCGGCCGACACGCTCCGGGTGGAAATCTTCATCACGATTTCGGAATGGGCGGTGTTCGAGAAACCCAGGCCGCCGTCTTCTTTTGGGATCACCAGACCGAAAAAACCGTTCTCACGGATGAACTTCCAGACCTTGTCTGGCAAGTCGTATTGCTCGTGAGTGATTTTCCAGTCGTCGAGCATGGCGCAGAGCTTTTCTACCGGGCCATCCAGAAAGGCCTGCTCTTCGCTGGTCAGATGCGCGGGCTTGGCGTCTAGCAGCTTGTTCCACCTGGGCTTGCCTGAGAAGAGTTCGCCGTCCCAATCCACCGAGCCGGATTTCAGGGCCTCGGCTTCGGTATCCGAGAGTTTCGGCAGCCGGCTGCGCACCCAGCCCAGCAGGGGGCGGCTGAGCTTGTCGAGGCGCAAATCGCCGGGAATCACCAGTATCAGCGCCAGGGCCAGCAGAACGCCGCCGCACAGAATGCTGATCAGGTGCCATTCATCCTGGAACAGGCCCACAACGGTGGCAATGGACATGACGGCAGCGGCTGTGCTGCCCCCTATACCCAGATAGATCAGCACCAGGGCGCTGACCAGCAGGAGAAGAACACTCATGGGGAGACCTCCGTATCGTGAATGCAATCGCTCAGAATCAACTTTAACCATCGGTCAAAGTCCATGCGGTTGCAAGGGGTTCCGGGGCGGTATGTAAAGATTGATTGCGGTAATGAAAAGTCTTGTCAAAAAACCGGGCTGAAGACGTTATTGATTGATCCAGACTGCAACTTTTAGAGAACACATAGCTTCATTCAATAAAAAGTGTCCGGAGTGTAAACATGTTTGGCCAGCTCACCGTTGCGAAACGCCTCGCCCTTGGCTTTGGTCTGATTCTGTCCCTGGTCATTGCGGTCAGTTTGATTGGCAACCAGCGGGTCGGTTTTATTGACCGGACCCTCACCGACGTGGGCGATGGCGCTGCCGTGAAACAGCGATACGCGATCAATTTTCGCGGCAGTGTCCACGATCGGGCCATCGCCATCCGCGATGCGGTGCTGGTGGAGAACGACCGGGATCTGCAACGGCACCTAGCCGACATCGAGCGGCTGAAAGCGTTTTACCGGGATTCCGCGGGCCCGATGGATGCCATGTTCCGGGAAGAAGGCGCAACCAGCCGGGAAAAGGAACTTCTGGCCGCGATCAAAGAGATAGAGATCAGGGCCCTGACCCTGACCGACGAACTCCTCGATCTCAGACTGGCCGGCAACATCGACCAGGCCCGGTCGTTTCTGCTCAGCGATGTGTCCGGCGCCTACTCTGAGTGGCTGAAGCGGGTGAACGCTTTTATCGATTATCAGGAAGACGTGGTCACCACCGGCGTCGATGAAGTACGGGAGGCCGCCAGTACATTCAATGCCTTGAACCTGTCAGTGACCGGTCTTGCGGTGGTTCTCGGTGCTCTGGTAGCCCTGGTGATCATCCGCCGACTGAAGAAGATTCTTGGCGGTGAGCCGGAGGATGTTGCACGGGCCATTCGCCAACTGGCTGACGGGGAGCTGGACCAGGATATTCAAACCCGATATCCCGACAGCGTGATGGGCGCGTTGCAGGATACAGTTGAGCGACTGGGCGGCATTATCCGGGAAGTCCGGTCGGCGGCCGAAGAGCTATCCAGTTCTTCGTCTGAACTTGAAAACACCTCGGACAACAACAGCCAGCAGATCCGTCTGCAGGCCAGCGAGGCGGAACAGATGGCTACGGCCGTGAACCAGATGGCGGCCACGGTGAACGAAGTGGCCGGATTCGCCGCCAGCGCTGCAACCGCCACCCAGAAAGCCGATACCGAAGTAGAAAGTGGCAATCGCGTGGTGCAGGAAACGGCTGCTTCTATCGGAGAGCTGGCCGAGACCCTGGAGCAGGCAACGCGGACCGTACAGCGGGTGTCGGAGGACAGCGCGAACATCGAGAAGATCATCGAGGTGATCAACGCCATCGCCGAACAGACCAACCTGCTGGCCCTGAACGCTGCAATCGAGGCGGCCCGGGCCGGTACACATGGCCGGGGCTTCGCCGTTGTTGCCGACGAAGTCCGTTCCCTGGCATCCCGGACCCAGGACTCCACCCGGGAAATTCAGGAAATGGTTGGAAACCTCCAGGCCGGTGCCGGCGAGGCGACCGAGGTTATGGAAAGCAGCCGGGAGCTGGCGCGCACCACGGTAGACAAGACCAGCGAGGCGGAGGCTGCCCTGGCCAGAATCCGCAGCGAGGTCGGCGCCATCAACGACATGAACGCCCAGATTGCCAGTGCGTCGGAAGAGCAGAGTTCCGTGGCGGAAGAGGTTAACCGCAATATCAGCCGCATTCACGATGCCACGGTGGAAACTTCAGCCGGCTCTGAACAGGTGGCCGGGGCCAGCCGCGATCTGGCGGTGCTGGCCGGGCAACTGCGTTCCCGGGTCAGTGTGTTCCGGTTTAAAGGCTGAGCCCGCAGATCAACAGCGCCAGGGTTGCCAGCAGCACCGCGACGTTGATTCCCAGGAGGGTATTCAGCTGTACCGGGTTGGCGAGCGCACCTGGCAGTTTGACACTTACCCAGATCGCTGCCGGCAGAGGCGCAAGGGCAAGAGTGGCCCACACCGGCAACCAGCCGATCCAGATTGCAGCCTCGAGAAGGCCGTAGCTGCTCAGTAACAGGAGCGCTACCAGACGGGCCGCGGCTGGCTGCCCCAGGGTAATAACCAGATGCCGACGGCCGACTTTCCGGTCGGCGTCGGCGTCCGGAATCTGATTGATCAACAGCAATTCGCTGACCAGCAGCAGGCCGATGGCAGACACAGTCACGGCGGTTGCATCCAGCCGGGCCCCCAGGGCGATCAGGCTGCCCAGAATCATAACCGGGCCGAAGCCCAGCCCCGGGGCGAGCAGGCAAATCAGCGGAGAACGGGTAATCCAGCGGGTGTACGTTAGCACCAGTGCCACGCCGGCGGCGCCTAGCACCAGCATCGGCAGGCCCCGGAGCCAGAGGAAGTAGAGGCCAATGGCTATCACCAGTCCCAGGGTGCCAAACGCGGCCAGCAAAACCTGTCTGGCGGCCGAGGGCACTTCCGGCAAGGCCCCACTGCCGCCGGAGAACGGGGTGCGGCGGGTCATCAGATCCAGCCCGGAGGTAAAGTCCTCGTATTCGTTGAGCAGATTGACGGCGGCATGAGCCAGCAGGGCGCCAATCAGAACCAGGAGAGTATTGATCAGGGTGGGTGGTTCGCCCTGGTGCCAGGCTACCGCCACGCCAAGGCCGGCGCACAGGGGTGCGAGTACCAGAAAATTGGGTCGGGAGGCGCGCACCACCGCAACGGTTTCAGACATCCGTTCTTTCCTCAGCTAACAGAGCCGGTCACCGGGCAGGCGTTCACACGTAGCCGGCGGCAAACACCAGGCCCAGCACAACGGGCATCACCACCAGACTGCCCAGGTTGCTTAATAATACCAGCGAGGCGACCGTGTGTGGCTCCTGACGATACTGTTCCGCCACCATGTAATTGAGCACCGCCGGAGGCAAGGCTGCGAATACCCAGAGCGCTGCCACCTGCAACCCGGGAAGATCGAGAATCGCAATCATTGGCCAGGCCAGTAGCAGGCCGCTGGCAGGGCAGGCAATGGCCCCCAGCATGCCCATTTTCCAGTCGCTGAAATCGATATCCAGCATGCGCACACCGAGGGCAAAGAGCATCAGCGGAATGCACACACCACCGAGCATGTTCAGGGTTTCCAGCAGCCACTCTGGCAAATGCACGCCGCCGAGATTGACCGACAGCCCGGCAATACTGGCAAAGACAATGGGCAGCTTAAGGCGTTTTATGATGGAGGTATGGGGGTCGAGCATGTACAACCCCACCGAAAAGTGCAGCAGCATTTCCACGATGAACAGCACGATGGCCGCCGGCAGGGCCTCATCACCGAAGGCCAGAACCAGCAGCGGAATGCCCATGTTACCGGAATTGTTGAACATCATCGGTGGCAGGAAGGTCTTCAGGTTCAGCTTCAGAACCTTGGCCAGTGGATACAGGACAATCCCCGATCCGAGTACAACCACCGTGGCGGCCAATGCCAGCCTGGCATACTCCTGCAGCGGGGCCTGCTGGTCTGCGAGCACGGCAAAGACCAGCATGGGAACAAACAGCTCCATGTTGAGTACGTTCAGCCCCTGGATGTCGGGCGTCCGATAGCGACCGTACAGGGCGCCGCAACCGGCGATGAGGAATACCGGCAACATGGTGGACAGGATCTGGCCAATCATTGAAAAGGCTCCGGGAGAAAATTCGGCATTGTTATTGGATAAACCGTTAGGTTCGCAAGTATTGCACTGCCTGGGCAAGTGTTTATCGACGATGTTCGACCAAAGCCGGATATGAACACAATGACGACATCTCTGGACGACAGTTGCGATGGTCGCACGGGCCCACCACAATATCGTTTTTTACCACGTTATCTGCCCTGGAGAGTGCCCGTGTCCAGCCCGTTTGATCACCCCGTTCGCCGGGAACATACCTGTTCCGTCAAATTTGATGCCCGCAAGGCGGTATTTGGCACCGAGGATGTGATTCCGGTCTGGGTAGCCGATATGGATTTCGCGGCACCGGAGGCTGTCACCCAGGCGTTGGCGGAGAGGGCCAAACATCCGGTCTATGGCTACACGCTGTTTCCGGACAGTCTATACCAGTCGATGATTGACTGGTTCGCCAGTCGCCATGCCTGGGAAATCCAGCGAGAGTGGATACTGATGGCGCCCGGCGTGGTGCCCTCGATCAACGCGGCCTGCATGGCTTACGCCGGGCCCGGTGAGGGGGTCATCATCCAGCCCCCGGTCTACCCGCCGTTTTTCAGTTCGGTGCGGCACAGTGGCCGGGTGGTGATCGAGAACCCGCTGGTGCCGGAAGATCCGGATACCGGAGATACGGGTCATTACCGCATGGATCTGGATCACCTGGAGCAGTGTGCGGCCCGCCCCGATGCCCGAATTCTGCTGCTGTGTTCGCCCCATAACCCGGTTGGCCGGGTCTGGTCGGAGGAGGAACTGGGGGCGGTTCTCGATATAGCGCGACGACACCAGCTGGTGGTGGTGTCCGACGAGATCCATTGCGACCTGACGTTCCCTGATAAACCTCGCCACACGATGCTGGCCAACCTGGCAGGCCCTGACGACGCACTGGTCACGGCAGTCGCACCCAGCAAGAGTTTCAATATGCCCGGATTGGGGCTGTCAGCCCTTGTGATCCCCGATGCTGACCGTCGCAAGGCGATGAAGACAGTGTTCGAGTCCATGCATCTGCCCCAGTGCAATCCGTTCAGTATTGCCGGGTTCGAGGCCGGCTATCGCCACGGCGGCCCTTGGCTGGACGACCTGATGGTCTATTTGCAGGCAAACCGGGACTGTGTGGTGGAGGCTGTTGGCCAGAGACTGCCCGGCATTCGCGTATCCGCTCCCGAGGGCACCTACCTCATGTGGCTGGATTGTCGCGAACTGGGCCTGGACGATGCAGGCCTGAAACGCTTTTTCGTCCGGCAAGCCGGGGTGGGCATGAACCCGGGGATCTCCTTCGGCGATCCGGGCAGCGGCTTTATGCGCCTGAACATCGGCTGCCCGCGATCGGTTCTGGAAGAGGTTATCGGCCGGATAGAAGCGGCTCTCTGACTACTGGCCAGGATGGTTACTGGCGCTCCATGGAACAGTGATCCTCCACCAGTTTCCAGCGCGGAGGCTTGTTCATGCCGGGCATATCGCCATTGGTTGGCCGAATGGCCTCCCAGATCTGACCGCCATGGGTAGCGAGGCTGCCAACCGTGTAGCTTTTGGAGAAGAGCCATGGATCGGGCCGGACGCACATGCCGGAAGCCGTCTCGCCCCGCTTGCTCTTGCCGGCAGTCTGGCTGTTACCGGCCTCGGGTCCCTGTTGACCTTCTTCGGTCTGGGACTGTTCAACCGCTTGCTTACGGCCCTCGCAGTCCGGCACAGAATCCAGCTCTTTCCAGTCGAAGGTAATGCCTGGCTCCAGCCCCTGATGCAGTTCGCGGGATTCGTACCAGTTGCCTTTGTGAAACACTGCGGAGCCTGCCGGGTAGTAGCGGCTGGGTACCCACTTGGACTCTTCAGGATCGCAGGGTTCTGCGGCAGCCGGCAAAGACAGGCCTGCGGCCAGAAGGACCAGAACCAGGCAAAAGAAGCTGTGAGCGTTTCCTGGGATAGATCTAATCATTGGGGTCTCCTTTTGCTGACGGTTCTGGGGTTGGGTAGTGGGTGCGTTTTCGGGTCTGCGTGGCCAGCACCAGCCCGGCAAGAATCAGCGCACCTCCAATAATGTGAAACAGCCCGAGGGATTCGGCCAGGAAAATGCTCGCCAGAATCGAGGCGAAGACAGGCGTCAGGTACATGAAGATGGCCGCTCGGGCCGGGCCAATTTTATGCACACCATGATTCCAGAATCCATAGGCCAGGATCCCCGGGAAGATTGCGAAATACAGGAGTGGCAGTGCCGTGCTCCGGGAAAGCTCGAAGCCACCGGAAAAGAAAATCAGATCGGTCAGGTAGAACGGCAGTACAACCAGGGTTCCCAGAAGGATCTGCGTGGTCAGAAAGGTCAACGCAGGCAGAGGCACGGCCTGTCGCCGCAACAGCACTGAAAACAGTCCCCAACTGAATACCGCCGCCACCATGATCAGATCCCCCGGCTGGGCTTCAAGGCTGGTCAGCACCGAGAGGTCACCGCGGGCGATTACGGTAACGATGCCTGTAATGGCCAGGGCTATCCCGAAGGCCTGGATCGGACGGGTGCGGTCCCCGAGCAGAATCCACGCCAGCAGTGCGACGAAAATGGGAATGGTGGCGTTGATCAGGGCAATATTGGTGGCGGTGGTTGTGGTGGCCGCCAGATACAGCAGAGTATTGAACGCGCCAACACTGAAAGTCGCCAGGGCCAGCATGGACCCGAAGCGCTGGCGGATAACCTCGCGGTGGCGCCAGATTCCCGGAAGCCCGAAAGGCAGCAGGATAGCCAGGGCGATAACCCAGCGCCAGAACGACATGGAGAGTGGCGGTATGCTCTCTACCGTGCCCCGGGCCACAACCGCGTTGCCGGCCCAGAACAGGGGTGTAAGAACCAGGCCAATGTAGGCCAGGCCGGGAATACGTGACAAGACTCCGGCGTTCTCGGAAAACACAAAGGCTCCTGTGGGGTTGGTGGTGCCCGAAAAAAGCCTAGCATACTACTCTCCGGGAACTTCTGCCTCCGTACCAATGTGGTAGGCGGCGAAACCGGCCATCACCACCTGATCCACGGCCATGCCGATAACCCGGCCATCGCTGGTGGACCGAATCGGGTGCTGGGCATTGGTGATCGGGTCGGAGACGTAACCGAGAATTTCCCCTTCCGACACGTTTGCCCCCAGCTCGATTTCGCTGAACAGGATTCCGCCGTGGTCCGCGCGGATCCAGTCGGAATCGTAATAGACCGGTTCCGGATCGCCCCAGACGAACATCCGGGAGATCATGCCCTGGCGTTCCATCAGGCTGGTCAGGCTGTTCACGCCGGCGCTGATCTGGTGTTGCTGGATGCGGTGAGACTCGCCGGCTTCCAGGGTGACTGTTCGAATCCCGGCTTCCACAGCCGCCGTGCGCAGCATGCCTGCCGAACCTGTGCTGTGCACCACTGCCATGCGATCAAAGCCGCGAGTGAATTCCGCCACGTCCGGGTTGTTCATGTCGGCACGAAGTTGCGGCAGGTTGGTGCGCTTCAGTGAGCCGGTGTGGATGTCCACCAGCAAGTCGCACTTGCGAATCACGTTCTCGAACAGCGAATGGGCAATGCGGTCGGCCAGGCTGCCGTCGGGGCTGCCCGGGAAATGCCGGTTGAGATCGCGACGATCGGGCAGATACCGGCTGCCCTGCTGGAACCCCGGCAGGTTCACGATCGGCACACCCACCACCGTGCCCGACAGTTTTTCGGGGTTCAGGTCATACATGGTCTGGCGGATGATCTCGATGCCATTCAACTCATCCCCGTGGATGGCGCCGGTGAGGCACAGGGTGGGACCGGCGTTGATGCCGTTGACCACCAGAACCGGGGTTGTCTGGGACAGGCCGGCAATCTGGATGCCGGGTGTCCACGCCAGGCGGGTAGAGGTGCCAGGCATGACATCGTTGTCGAGCAGGGTAAACACCTTGCCCTCGCGAATCTCGGGTTGCGGCTCGGGTTCAGCCAACGCTTCCGTTGCCATGACCTCGGATTCGGCAGCGTCCGCATCGGTTTCAGGCGGCGCAGAGGCCTGCGCCTCGGGTGGTGGCGCTACCTCTTTCAGATCGATGTTCGGAGCCACCTTGCGGGAAGCTGATGAGGGGGTATCAATACCGGCACCGCCCCGTGAGGCTTTGGGTTTCGGGGCTTTTTCTTTCTGTCCGTCCCGCTGCAGCGGAGCCGAATGCTCGACATCCTCGACGCTCTCGTCTTCGGCCAGCTCCGCAATCAGCACCTCGGATTTTTTGCCGGCTTCTTTCGAATCGGTTTCGGCAAACAGGGGGGCCGAGAGCCAGGGGATAACCAGGGCAATCAGCAGGGTCCGGTGGGACGGTTTTTGAAGCCGCTCAAACAGCATATTTCCTCACGGTTCGTCAGTGTGCGCTCAAGGATAGAGTGCCTCTGGCGGTCATGAATACTGCTGTGACAAAGGTTTAATGCCACTTTCATGAAATCCGGGCAAGTGATATCGGCAACAGTTATACGCCGCAAAAGCGATCAACTATATGGTTATTTTGCGAAATCCGGTGTGCTTTCGTTACTGCCGCGTTAGCTGTCGTGTACGGCGTGCCACAGGTCGTGCTCCCGGAACGCCCGGTGCTCGGCCTCCAGTTTCAGCAAATGCGCCAGTGCTGATCGCGCCGCAAGGCCATGGATGGCGGCCGGAACATCGTCATAGGCTTTCGCTGTGAGGGTTTTCAGATCCGCTGGAGCCAGGGCCTCCAGCGCCCGGGCCACCTTGTGCTCACGGGACAATCGATGGGTAATCAGGAAATCAATAACGGCCTCGGGATGGCCCATCAGGAAACCGTGTGCTGGCGCAATGTAACGAACGGACTCGGCCAGCAACTCGTAAAGCGACTCGATATACGCCTTCATGTCGCCGTCCGGCGGATTAATCACCACCGTTGAGCCCTGCATGATGTGATCGCCGGAAAACAGCAGCTTCTGCTCGGTCAGCAGAAAACACAGGTGGTTCGAGGCATGGCCCGGGGTATGCAGCACCTTCAGAATCCCGGCCTCGGTGACAATCAGATCGCCGTGCTCCGGCTCGTCGTCGGCACGGAAGGTCTGGTCTTGCCCCGCACCTTCGGGCGCGGGCCAACCAAACACCCGGCAACCCGTGCGCTCTTTCAGGGCGACCACCGCTGGCGAATGGTCCTGGTGCGTGTGGGTCACCAGAACCTGATCAATCACCCCACCGGTTACCTCCAGAATCCGCTCGATATGAGACTCGTTGGCGGGGCCGGGGTCAATCACCGTGAACCGCTCATGGCCCAGGATGTAGGTATTGGTGCCCGGCCCGGTCATCATGCCCGGGTTGGGCGCTGTCAACCGAATGACCCGGGCAGCAACCTCAACCGGTTCACCGGGAATAATCTCTGCCCGGGTTGAGCCTTCACCTTCCGGATCCAGCTTCGCCGCCTCATCATAGGCTGGCGCCCCCGGTTCCAGAGTCACCGCCTTGCCCTTTTTCAGGGCCGGCCAGGGCTGACTCGGGTAGGGCTCCGGCGGATTGGCATGGGCGTAGCGCATCAGCGCCTCAGCGGTGTCGAAATCACTGAGCACCCGCAGCGTCCGGATCGTCGGCAACCCCAGCAACCGCCGGCCATTCCGATGATCCTCAAGGGCCTGCTCCGGGCGAATCCAGACATGATCAATGGTCTCCACCCCGTCATGACTGGCCACCTGGCCATCGGGAGCGGGGGTTACAAAAAACCGCGTATCAAAACGCCTTGGTGGTCCCGGTGGCGTAATCCAGTGGCCCAGATAAGCCAGCCGGTCCAGGGGAATCGCCAACCCATGCTTTTCGCATAGACTGGCCAACGACAGCTCGCCATCGAACACCGACTTTCGGTCAGCGTGGACCGGATGATCCCCGGCTATGGGAAGGCCCTGCTTGTCCACGGCAACCAGAACCCCGGACTCCTCAAAACACTCCCGAACCGCCGCCAGCATGAAGTCCGCACCGCCTTCATCGACACTCATGGTCTGACTGATCTCGGCATCTCCGGGCCCGACAATATGGTCCTGGCCATGAGTCTCGTCTTCCTCGACCCGCCCGCCAGGAAACACAAAATAGCCGGGCATGAACACTGCGTCCCAAGTGCGTTGCAGCAACAGGACTTCAAGGCCATCGGCCGTATCACGAACCAGAACCAGTGTGGCAGCAGGACGAATTTCCATAAGACTCCAGATGCGTTCGTTATTATTCAGTGCGCGAACAAAGTACGAACGATGGTTGGGAAAGGCCTTCCAAAACTGTCTGTCGCCATGGATGGCGACAGTCAAGCGTCACATGGACGTGCCGTAAGGAGCGCGTTTTGGAAGGCCTTTCCCAGCCATCGCTCCACCAGGCTCGATGCGCAAAGGTCTGACAGCAAGATAACTGATTTAACTCAGAAGATCCCGAGAGGAACACTAAAGTCGAACAGCGTATGATTCGCCCCAAGATACGAAACGAAAACAGGAACCCCCGTGGCCCGAATCAAACTCTCCTTCCCGGACGACGTCTTCTGCTTTGAAACCAGAATGCCGGTAAGAATCACCGACATCAACGGCGCCAACCACCTCGGCAACGACGCCCTGATCTCCATGCTGTCCGAAGCCCGGGCCCAGTTCCTGGTCAGTTATGGCATCCAGGAAGCCAGCAAGGATGGCACCGGCATCATCGTCACCGACCTGGCCACCATGTACCAGTCCGAATCCTTCTTTCCGGAGATGCTCAGGTTTGAAGTAGGCGTTATGGACTTCAACAAGTATGGCGGGGATTTCGTATTCCGGGTCACCAAGGCCGAAAGCGGCCAGCCCGTGGCCCTGGCGAAATACGGCTTCGTCTTCTTCAACTACCACCGCAAAGAAGTGGTGCCAATACCCGAAAGCTTCCGTTCACGCTTTGCCTGAGGCCACCTCGGCCTTCAAGCGCGCCATGCCGGACCGGTAAAAGCTGTACGCCATGGCTCCGGCAAACAGATTGCCCACCAGTGCGCCGCTCATGAGCCCGTAGATGCCGTTGATCTGACTACCAATCCACAGCAGAGGCAGGAAGCACAGAAACAGGCGCAGGGTGGACACCAACAGGGCCCGCATTGCCAGCCCCAGGGCATTGCACACTGACACCATCAGCATACACACGCCCAGACCGCTATAACTGAGCGGCACCCGCAACAGATAGCCGGCCAGAACCTCCTGAACGTCACCGTCGCTGGAGAACAGCTCGGACACCAACCCCGATGCCACCACCCAGGCCAGGCCAATGGCCAATTGCCAGACCACCACGAAACGCACGGCCAGACGAACCAGCTTCCGGATCTGCTCGATATCGCCAGCCCCCAGCATGCGGCCAATCATCGGTGGCATCGACATGGTCAGTGCCAGTACCACCACAATCGAGAAGAATTCCAGGCGGGTGCCCAGGCCCCAGGCGGCCACCGCGGCCGAGCCGAATCCCGCTACCAGGGCCGTCGCAAGCATCGCGGAAACCGCCGGCATCAGTTGGCTGACCATGGCCGGCGCCATGATGCCGTTGAGCTGTTTCAGGGCCTTCCAGAGCGCAAGCTCCTGAAGATCGAACCGAACCCAGTGGCGTTTCAGGAGTTTCGGGTAGATCACCAGGCTGCCGATACCAAAAGAGGTAATGGTGGCCCAGGCGGCACCGGGCAGGCCCCAGCCGAAAACAAAGATATAGAGCGGGTCCAGGGCGATGTTGGTAAGGCTGGTAGCCACCATCATGTACCCCGGTAATTTGGTATCTCCGTGGGATCGGCAAACGCTGTAGCCGAAGTACAGGAAGGCCCCCGTCCAGGCGGCCATCAGCCAGGGCACCCAGTATTGGCGGATCAATGGCAGCAGTGATTCCTCCGCGCCCAGGGCTGTCATGATGTGCTCCTGAAGAAACCACAGGGCCACGCAGATGACGAAAACGAGGCTGCCGCCAACGGTGATGATCAGCCCGCCCAGGCGATAGGCTCGAAGCTCATCGCCGGCACCCAATGTGCGGGAGACGATCGCCGTGGTGGCAATACCCAGACCCACTTGAAGGCCGATGATCAGTTGCTGCATCGGCAGGGTAAAGCCCAGGGCCGCCAGCGGATCCCGACCCAGTTGACCCACGAAGGCACTGTCGGCCAGCTGGAAGGTCATCAGGGACAGTACCCCGAAGAGCATGGGCCAGGTCATGCTGTAGAGCTGGCGGGCCAGGGATGGGTTTTGGGCGTTGGTCTGCACGGGGCGTCAGGGGCCTTTGGTTAGGATTCGGGCTTTGTGCGGGGATTCTAACAGGTCCTGGCTTGGGTGTTAGCAGGCCCTTCGGCGCGGCTTTGGGTGCATGCAGCCAGATGGGGGCGACTTTCTGAAACACGCTGTAAATACTTCCGTGTACGCTCGGCTCCGCCATCCCTGGCTCCGCACGGTTTCAGAAAGTCGCCCCCATCCGGCTGCCCCGGCAATTGGCGGTCAAGCCAACCGCTCGGTTTTGGAGAAAACGATCAAAGTGCCTTCAAGGCCGCATCGTAATCCGGCTCGTTCTTGATCTCATCAACCAGCTGGCTATGGATTACCTTATTGTTTTCATCCAGTACAACCACCGCCCGGGCGCAGAGGCCGGCTAACGGGCCGTCCTGGATGGCGACGCCGTAATCCTGCTGGAAGCTGTAGTTCCGGAAGGTGGAGAGGGTTTCGACGTTTTTCAGGCCTTCAGCGCCGCAGAAGCGGGCGGCCGCGAAGGGCAGATCGGCGGAGACGACGAGTACCACGGTGTTGTCCAGGCTGCCGGCTTTTTCGTTGAACTTCCGGGTAGACGCGGCGCAGACGCCGGTGTCGATGCTGGGGATGATGTTCAGGATCTTGCGCTTGCCGGCCCAGTTGTCGAGTTTGACTTCTTCCAGGCCGCTGTTGGTCAGGGTAAAGGGAGGCGCGTTGTCGCCTGTTTCCGGAAATTTGCCGCTCAGTTCAATGGGATTGCCGTCCAGGTTAACGCTGCTCATAGTCTTTGCTCCTTGGTGTCTGGTTTAGAGTGTTAAGTACTCTGTGTAGACCACTTTGGATGATTTTGCCTTAATTGCCGGTCGCGCCTTGTGGCTCGAAACCTTTTGCAGGATAACGCTGAACCAGCACCAGATAACAGCCCATGGCGATGGCGGCGCAGGCTGCAATGATCAGGGCCATGACCAGAGAGGTGCCGTCGTGCAGATGGCCGACCAGCATGCCAGCGATGGCCGCGACGGCCATCTGGGTGAAGCCGAACAGGGCAGAAGCGGAGCCCGCCATGCTCGGGAAGTTGGCCAGGGCGCCGGCCATGGTCTGGGGCAGCACCATCCCGGTTCCGATCATGAACAGGGCCTGGGGCAGGATCACCGCCCAGACGTTGAACACTTCACTCAGTGCCAGCACGGCCATCAGACTGCCACCAACCACGGCAATGATTAGTCCCCGCATCAGGATCTGGTCCGGCAACAGGCGACGGCCGAGACGGACGGCAGTCAGGTTGCCTACGATGTACCCGGCCACCATGCACGCAAAGTAAAGACCGAACTGCTCGGTTGGCACGCCCAGGAAATCGATCAGGACGAACGAAGAACCAGACAGGAAGGCGAACAGACCGGAAAAAATCAGCGCATTGGTCAGGGTGTAGCCCACGAAGCTGATGTCCTTCGCGATAGTCCGATAGTTCCGCAGCAGACTGCAGAGCTTCAAAGATTGCCGATGCTCCGGGCGCATGGGCTCGGGAATGCCGAAGGCCACTACCAACGCCATGACCAGGGCATAGCCACCCAACGCCAGGAACACAGAAGCCCAGCCAAGGCTGGCGGTTAGTAGACCACCAATGGTCGGCGCCACGGCCGGCGCCAGGGCCATGATGCTGGCCAGAATCGCCAGGATCTTCGCGGCTTCGCGGGGCGTGTAAATATCTCGAATCGCCGCCCTACCCAGAACCGGCCCGGCAGAACCACCAAGCGCTTGCAGAAAACGGCACAGGATCAAGGTTTCAATATTGGTCGCCAGGGCACAGCCAATACTGGCAATGGCGAACAGCACAAAACCGCCAATCATGATCGGCTTGCGACCAAAACGGTCGGCCAACGGACCGCAAATCAGCTGAGCAATGGCAAACCCCACCAAATAAAGACTCAGCGTCAGCTGAACCTGATCGGGACCGGTGCCGAAGTCTGAACCGATTTGTGGCAGCGCCGGCAGATACATATCCGTCGCCAGCGGCCCAAGGGCCACAGCGGCGGCGAGAAGTATCGTTGTCCAGACACTGGTTAAAGTCAGCATGGTTTTCCTGATGTGTTATCTCAAAAAGTCCAACAGGCCGGGTCGGGTAGGGCTCTCCAAAACTGTCTGTCGCCATGGATGGCGACAGTCAAGCGTCACATGGACGTGCCGCAAGGAGCGTGTTTTGGAGAGCCCTACCCGACCTGGCCGACACGGGAGTAAACGCAGTCTAGGGCAGAAGGAGATGGAAGATAACGGCAAGAAGGCTCATACAACCTATGAGCAAAACTAATTGATTAACTTTTCAGACCGTTGAGCGTAGCGGCCACGGCATTCACCTGATTGCGCAGCCACTTGTGGGCAGGGTCATTCTGATTGCGGCGATGCCACAGCATAAGCAAGGTGAACGGCTTGAAATCAAAGGGCAGGGGAACCCAGGCGAAGTCGCGAAGTAAGTGTTTGCTCATGCCTTCAGGCGCCGTCGCCAGCATGTCGGTACCCCGCAGAAACTCAGGCAGACCCGAAAAATTGGACACCGTCACCACATTGCGACGAACCAGTCCACGCGCCTCAATCGCGGTTTCCACCGTGGGTTTCTCGCCGGTAGCGAATAACAGGGCGATGTGGTCTGCCTTCAGGTATTCCGGCAGATCCACTGGCGGTTTCCGGTGTTCGGGATCGTAGAACACCACCATCCGATCAGCCATCAAGCCCCGCTGCATAATGTCCGTCGCCTCCGGCGCGTGGGGCGAAATCACCAGATCACAGACATCCTTCCGCAACAGATCTGCCCTGGGAATGCCGGACGGAATAACCTGCAGGCTGATACCCGGAGCCTCTTGACGCAACGTACGCACGAGACCGGGCAGCAGAAGATCCCGCTGGTAGTCATTGGCAGCAATCGTGAACGTGAACTCGGCCGTGGCGGGACTGAACGGCGGGCCAGACGACAGCGACTGCAGGTCGTCCAGAATCTGGCGAACATGCGGGCCCGCCTGGAGGGCGTAGCGGGTTGGCACAATGCCGCGCCCGGATTTCACGAAAAGTGGGTCCCCAAGGGCCTGACGCAGTCGTTCCAGCGTGTGGCTCACCGCCGACTGGGTAACCCCCAGCCGAACCGCAGCACGGGAAACACTGCCTTCATCAAGTACCGCCAGAAAAGTGCTGAGTGCCCGGAAATCCAGGTTGAATGTATCAATCGGGTTCATGAATGGCAGTGTAACCCGATGCCCTCGGTGGCGCTACGGCCCCTTATCGGATTGGTGTGCCTGAATAAATGTCCCAATGGCTGACGCCAGGTCATTGAACCAGGGGTTGTAGGTTAGCCGGCTGGTAAAGACCGGGCGCTCCGTATCGTGCCAGGCACTGAACCAGAGCTCTTGCTCCGGCAACTGCCGGCATTCGTCCAGGGAGATATTATTGGGTTCAAGGCAACGCTGCAGTGGCGCGCCCAGGCCATAGAGTTCGTTGTCTGGCGCAATCAACAGCGACTGGTGAGAGAACTCCAGGATATTGGCGTCAGGCAGATAGCTGTTCAGGAAACGGATGCGCTCATCGGCCAGTGCGTCCGGCCAGGATTTACGAGTATCCCGAAAAATCACCATGGCGTTTCCGGGATTGGTGAACCGTTCCCGGAACTGCGTGACCAGATAGTCGAGATTGATCACCGAGTCGGCCTCTGTCGCAGCCAGGAACAACGGCATATCAATGGTTTCCTGCTGGACGATGCGGCCCTGGGCCGCCGAGATAACATCCCCGATCTGACTGCCGGCGTTAAAGGAAAACGACTCGTACTTTACCGGGTTCAGCTCCGGTTCTTTCTCCACAAAGTCACCA